>Ga0187803_10000684_pt1 | contig 13361 bp, 9 predicted proteins | sample NC_wetland_sal_i_2_FD_132425 | JGI IMG/M metagenome (GOLD analysis project Ga0187803, IMG submission 132425) | Wetland sediment microbial communities from Neuse River Estuary, North Carolina, USA - Control_3 | ecosystem: Environmental > Aquatic > Freshwater > Wetlands > Sediment | place: USA...
CGCAAGGCGTGGGCTGAAACCGATGGCGACGCCGACAGGGATGGTCCACAGAGCGCCAAGCAGAAGGCTGACGTTGACGCGAAGAAAGGTCGCGCCGAGGCCCTGGCCGATCTGGCGGAATTCGCCGCGATCCAAGCCGGTCAATATCAAGACGACGCGGACTACGGCATAGCCGATCACGATCAGCATGGCAACACCTAGGATGCGCCAGAACCATAAAGCTGTCTGGTTTTCGGGCTCGGTTTGCGTATTGACTTCATTCTGGTGGGCAAAGAAGCGGATGAGTTGCTCGCGGAGAGGGCGAACGGCGCGCTTGCGGAAGAAGGCGACTCCGCGCGAGTGGCGCAGGAATTCGAGTACCCAGGACGTTGGGGCGTTGGCGCTTTCCACCTGCTCGAACTTGAATTTCTCAGCCCAGGCGATCACCGGCCGCCAGATGAGCTGATCCATGAGCACGATAACGGTAATCATCGTGAGGATGCCGAGAAGAATGGAACGCGTGTCGCCGCTATCGGCGGCCGCTTGCAGATACGAGCCGAGGCCGGGCAAGCGGAAATCGCCGAACTGTTCACAGGCCATGAGGAAGAACCACGCTCCGGCGACGGACATCATGGAGTTCCACACCAGGCCGATGGTGGCGAAAGGCAATTCGATCTGAAGGAAGCGCTGCCACCAGTTGAAACGATAGATCGAAGCCGCTTCGCGCATCTCGCGGGGAATGCTTTTGAGCGAGGCATAAAAGCTGAAGGCCATGTTCCAGACTTGGCCGGTGAAGATGAGAAGGACGGCTCCGAGTTCGACGCCGAGTTGGCGTCCGGGAAAGAGCGCCGCCATGGCCAGCATGACGCCGGGAAGAAAGCTGAGGACGGGGATGGATTGCAGAACGTCGAGCAGGGGAATCATGAAGCGTTCGGCGCGCGGACGGTAGGCAGCGATGTATCCATAGACGACAGCGAAAAGCAAGCTGAGCACGTAGGCAAAGGCGATGCGCAGCAGCGAATATCCGGCGTAAACGGGAAGCTCGGCGGGGTTGCGGCTGATCTCGACCTGAGGGGTATAAGGGCCAAGCCAATTGCGGGCAACTTCAACAGTCCCATAGAAGAGCGCAATACCGGCCGCAGCCATGACGAGATCGGGCAGGCTGGCCGCGCTGGGGCGCGGAAGCAGGGACCAGACGCGAAGTGGGGTCCGAAAACGGATTCTCGGAGGACGCCGGAAAGTTGGACCCTTCAAGGCTTCACCGGAGTGGTCGGCGGATGCGGCTCGGAGAGCGGTTCGGCGAGCACGAGGCGGTGCGATTCGCGGTCGAAGTCGAAAATTTCGGCATAACGGCCCCAGTTCATGGCGGTGTCAAACTGGCGCTCAACTTCATCCTGACTGAAATGCTCGTCGAGAATGTCGTAGAAAAACTCCTCCGGTATCGAGTGATCGGTCTTGGCATGAAGGATGCTGTCGATCTGCTGCAGGATCATGACGTGAGCGAGCGCGGCTTGGCGGAAGAGAGTCTTACGCGAAAGGATGTCGGCTTCGGCAAAACGTGAGCCGTCGGGCGTGATTTCGACATCGCCCTCTTTGAGCGTAGCGAAGCCGAGCAGCACGGAAGCCTCGACGATGGGGAGCAAGTCTTCGGCGTCCATGATGAGGTCTCCGGCCAGGCGATAGAGGTCTTCCCTGCCGCCGCGGTCCTGCAGCAACTCGAGCAAGCCAGCGATGCCGCCAACGCGGGCGTGGGGAAGCATCTGGTATTTCTGGCGAGTGGGTTTTTGCGCGGCGGCCTGAGCCTCGGGCACGGCCAGTTCCAGGCTGGGCTGGGTCATGATCTTGTAGATGTAGTCCACGAGCTCGACAAAACGCGGAGACTTGCGGTCGCGCAGTTGAGGGAGTTCGATGGGGAAATCGGCGCGCACGCGGGCGGGGTTTCTGCCCAGAACAATGACGCGATCGGCAAGCAGCACAGCTTCTTCGATATTGTGCGTCACGATGAAGATGGCGCTGGTGGGCATCTTCTTGCTGATCCAGAGTTCGAGCAGTTCATTGCGCAGGTTTTCGGCGGTCAGCACATCGAGCGCGGAGAAAGGCTCGTCCATAAAGAGGACTTCAGGCTCAACGACGAGGGCGCGGGCGAAGCCGACGCGCTGCTTCATGCCTCCAGAAAGCTCTTTGGGATAGGCGCTTTCGAAGCCGTCGAGGCCGACGATATCGAGAATGCGCAGAGCGTGCTTGTGGCGCTCGATCGCGGCCACGCCGCGGGCCTCGAGCGGGGCTTCGACGTTATCGAGAACGGTCAGCCAGGGAAACAGAGCGAAGCTTTGGAAAACAATGGCTACGCCTGCGTTTTGGGAAGCGACAGGGCGGCCATGCCAGAGCACTTCGCCGGACGACGGCTGACTGAGGCCGGTAAGAATGCGCAGCAGCGTGGATTTGCCGCAACCGGACGGGCCGAGCAGGGCGATGATCTTGCCCGGTTCGACGTCGAGGTCCACCGGCGCGATGACTTCAATGCGGCTGCCATCGGGCTGTTCGTAGAACTTTTCGACAGCATGTGCGCGAATGATGGGGTCGGTCACGAAGCCTGCTCCGATAATTCAGTTGCTTCGACAGCGAGGATACACCAGTTAGGCGGCCCACTCTTCCTGAGTGGCCGACAGCGGCTGCGGGAGCCGGTCGCAGACTTCGGTGAGCGCGGCAAGTTTCTCGGCCAGTTCGGGACGCAGCATTTCGGCCCTGAAACGCCAGCGCCAGTTGCCGTCGTTCACGCTGGGAACATTCATCCGCGCTTCGCTGCCGAGGCCGAGAACATCCTGCAACGGAAAGACGCAGAGGCTGGCAACGGAGCGGGAGGCGGCGCGGATCATGGCCCAGTTAATGCCGTCGTCGCAGCGGCCGAGGTAGGCTTCGACATGCCACCGCTCCTGCTCCGTTACGCCGGAAGTCCACCAGCCGTGCAGCGTGTCGTTATCGTGCGTGCCGGTGTAGACGACCTTGTCGGCGGTGAAGGTGTGCGGCAGGTGGATGTGGGCGCCGGCGTCGCCGAAGCCGAATTGCAGGACGGCCATGCCGGGGATTTTGAGGCGATCACGCAGGGCGTGCACGTCGGGCGTGATATAGCCGAGATCTTCGGCGAAGAACGGAAGGCCGCCGAGGGCTTCACGCAGCTTCACGAACAAATCATCCTTGGGGCCGTCGACCCACCGGCCGTGGATTGCGGTGGCCTCGTTGGCGGGAATTTCCCAGAACTGGGAAAACCCGCGGAAATGATCGAGCCGCAAGTAGTCGAAGTTGTGAGTGGCCCAGCGCAGGCGGTCAATCCACCACGCGTAGCCTTGCTCTTTCATCACGTCCCAGCGGTAGAGTGGATTGCCCCAGCGCTGGCCGTCCTTGCTGAAAAAATCTGGAGGCACGCCGGCGACGACCTCGGGATCGAGTTCGGAGTTCAAACGGAAGAGCTCAGGATGAGTCCAGACATCGGCGCTATCGAAGTTAACAAAGATGGCGATGTCGCCGGCCATGCGGATGGAACGCTCAGCGCAGTAGGAACGAAGCGCCTGCCACTGCTCGTAGAAAAAAAATTGCACGGCGCTGCGGAGGTCAAGTTCGTCGCGTAACTCGGCGCGCGATTGTTCGAGCATCTCGGGATCGCGATGAGTTAATTCCGCTGGCCAGTGGTTCCAGCACTCCAGATGGAAGCGCGCGCGCAATGCGTCGTAGAGGACAAACTCGTCGAGCCACCATTGGTTTTGACGGCGGAACTCGTCGAAACGGGAGCGTGGAGGGCCGGAAGCGGAGTCCAGGAAGTTTCGCGCCGCTCGAAAGAGCAGTGGCAACTTCTGGTGGAAAACCGAGGTGTAGTCTACCGATTCGTCCGGCGCGGGGAGCGAGTCGAGTTTGGCGCGGTCGATCCAGCCGCGATCCGCCAGGCGTTCGAGGCTGATCAAAAGCGGATTGCCGGCGAAGGCGGAAGTGGAGGAGTAAGGCGAATCTCCGTACCCGAGAGGTCCGAGAGGCAGCACCTGCCAGACAGACTGGCGGGCTGCAGCGAGGAAATCGGCGAAGGCATAGGCAGACGGACCGAAGTCGCCGATCCCACCGCACGAAGGCAGCGAAGAGGGATGGAGGAGGATTCCGCTGGCGCGCGCAAATGGCATGAAGGCAGGTCTCAGGTCTCAGTTGTCGGCTCAGGAAATCAGCTCCGAGCCACGAGCTGCGAGCTCCGAGCTGGGCAAGTTATAAGGTCATCTAACAGTGAACTAAGATAGAAACTTCAAATGAACGCGCTTTTCAAGACCGCTCTATGATTGACGATAATTTCTGTGGTTTTGTCACAAGCTCGAAGCTCGTAGCTAGCTCGTGGCTCGAAGCTCGAAGCTCGAAGCTCCTACGAGCCCTCTTCCGATGCGCGGCGAGTCAGGTTCTTCATCTCTTCCTGATTGACCTTGATCCGGTTGGACTTTTCCATGTCCTTGCGCAGGTTCGAAACGAACAACTGGAACATTTCATTCTGCTTAGCCTCGAGAAGCGACTCGCGAATCTGGTCCTTCTTCTCGGCAAATTCCTGGTCTGTCGGCGCCTGTTTTTCGAGAAGCTGGGCGACTACGCCGTTGGCGCCGGCGGTGATTGGGCCGCTGATTTCACCGGGTTTCAGGGCAAAAATCGCGCTCGCCGACCCGGACAAGGAGCCAATGTCGGGGACCTGGCCATCGGGAGCAACGAGATCGCTGGTTTTGAGTTCAGCGCCCAATTCTTTGGCGGCTTTCTTTAGATCGTGACCGGCCTTGGCGCGATCGGAGAGTTCCTGGGTCTTCTGCTGGAGAAGAAAACCGGCGCGCTGGCCCTTGAACTCGCCTTCAACCCGCGCACGAATCTCTTCAAAGGAGGGCGTGGCGGGAGGCTTGACCGCGAGCAACTGGAAAATGACGTAGCCCTGCGGCACTTGCACAACGTCGGGCGGGGATTTCTCGGCCTCGTTGAAAACCGCTTCCATGAACTGCGGATTGGCGCCGAGGCCGGGAAGGTTGTCAGTGCGGCTGAAGAAATCGGTGGTGATGGCTTGCTGGTTCTTGGCAGCGGCTGCGTGATCGAAACCTTCGGTACGGGCCGCGCTTAGCATGGCGTTGGCGGCAGCCTCGGTGGCGCGCGCAGTTTTTTCCTGCTTCACCTTCTCCTGGATCTCGCTCTTCACCTCGGCGAGCAGCTTGAGATGGGCGGACTGCTTGTCTTCGACCTGGATGATATGGAAGCCGTAACTGCTTTTGACCAAGTCGCTGGTCTGTCCTTTCGCAAGAGAGAATGCGGCTTTTTCGAACTCGGGGACGGTGCGGCCGCGGCCGATCCAGCCGAGTTCGCCGCCGTTCTTGGCGCTACCGGGATCGTCGGAGTTCTTTTCGGCGAGTTTGGCAAAATCGCCGCCCGCCTTGAGTTCCTTGAGGATGCCTTCGGCTTTGGCGCGAGCGTCGGCAACGGCTTTCTCATCTTCCTTGGCGCCAGGTGCGGGCAGTGGAGTCTTGATCAGGATGTGGCGAACTTTCACCTGATCGGGCACACGGTATTCGTCGCGGTGCTGGTCATAGTAGGTCTGCAGGTCCTGTTCGGTGACGGGGGTCGCCGCCGCGATTTTGGCGGAATCAATCGCCACGTACTTGATCTGCCGTTTCTCAGGAATCGCGTTGTTGTAAGTTGCTTTGTTGCGCTCGTAGAACGCCTTAAGTTCTTCGTCGGTGGGATGCAGGCCCTTGAGGACGTCGGCCTGCGTGATGATGGCGTAATCGAACTTGACCTTTGTGTTACGATGCACGAACTCGTCGTGAACATCTGAGTCGGTGACAAAGGCACTGCTGGAGACCAGGGCTTGCAACTTGCGGACTAAAATGTAGTCCTTCTCAAGATCCTCAAACTGAGGAATTGTCATGTTGGCGTTGCGCTCGATGATGTTCGCGTATTCCTCTTGGCCGACAAACTTACCATCAGGGAAGAAGGTCGAGCTGAGCGGGCCGTGCTGCAGATCCTCACGCAGTTCCTCGTCCGAGGTGCGCAAGCCGAGACGGCGGGCTTCGGCCACCAGGGCTTTCTGATTGATGAGGTCTTGCGCCGCCTGGGCGGTGAAGAAGGGCATCAGAATACTGGCCTGGGCGGTATTGCCCTGGCGCCGAATCATGTTGCGCGCCTCGCGCTGAACCTCCAGGACAGTGACTTTCTCGTCGCCAATGGTGGCGAGAACGCCGGCGGCTGGTCCGCCGATGCCGAGGCTGGAGCTAAGACCACCGGGGATGAGGGTGATCACCATACCGCCGCAGATGATCAGCAGCACGCCGGAGAGAATGATCTTCACGGTCGGCCCTGCGTTTTGAAGCTGTCGGATCATAGTGTGGGTAACTCCGCTGGTAGCTGAAAGTGTTGATTATAAACTAGCGACGTGAGTGCGTGACTGTTGAGGCTGCCGGTCCGTCTTCCTAATGGCGGCGAGTTGCGAGGTTCGAGCCCCGAGCAAACTGGTTTGCTGTTGGTCCCTTCGACTCCGCTCACAACCTGTGATTTTTTCCCGAGTCATCCTGAGCGAAGCGAAGGACCTATGCATTCTGACGCACTACCGGCGAAACCAACAAAATTCATGGATCCTTCGCTTCGCTCACAGGACTCGGCACGAAAGAGTCACAACCTCTCAGGACGGGCGAGGCGCCCGTCCCTCCATCTTGCTGAGCGTTACCAGCGCAGGCCGACCGTGAGCGGCCAGACGATCGTCTGCACGTCGCTGTGATACGCCTTGTGGTAACGATATTCGACGTACAACTTGGCATCGTGGAAACGGCGCAGACGGTAGGTGAGTCCCCCTCCGTAGTTGTAGCCACCGGCATCCTTAGAAAACGATCCCAGCTTCTGACCCGGCAGAGCACGCCCCCTGAAGTCGCATTGAATATCCCACCAAACCCAGCTTGGCTGGCAGAAGGCGTTACTCACATCTCCCGTACTGGAGGTGACGCTGCGCCGGTAGAAGCCCACGCCGAAAATTCCGTACAGCCCCAATCGGCCCCAATGGAGTGGGGGACGGACAATGCCGTTCAGCGAAATCGCATTCAACGACCCGGTAGTGTCCTGCAAGCCCTGCGGCTGGCTCACACTGGGCCGGATCCCAAGATCGTAGTACATGTACTCGGCATTGAAGCCGAACAAGCGGCTGAAGTTCATGCCCGCCCCGGCCACGCCGAAATACGAGTTCCCGACAAAGCTTCCGACATCGCCGCGGCCGATGCCTAATCCGCCGCCCACGTTAAAGTTGAGCCGTGAAAAGTCTCGTTGCCCGCCTGTCTGGGCTAGAGCCGATGCGATAGAAAGTCCGAAAAATGCCAGTACCCAAAATGTACGATTCCGCAACCTTCGTCTCCTGTCTTGTAGATTCCTACGCTTCGAAGCACATTCTACTCAGACCGTTTCCCGGTTAGATGCAGGCGGGAGAAAGAGAAACGTTCCTCTGTTCCCCCAACCAAGCACGCCAAGAGCGCGCGTGCTGGGGGCTCTGCCGCCGCGTCCGTTTGGTGCGCCGGTTGGCCTCAGTGGCGTGTGCCTGCTGCCGAGCCCGAGTGACTCAGCTTCCTGTACACCACCGGCCAGTACTCGCGCAACATGTTCCCGCCCGCCCTGGAGGCCAGGTCCAGACCATAGCGCATGAGAGTGTCGCCCACGGTGCGGTTCCGCTCCGGCCAGTAAGCGTTCGCCAGCCCCTCGCCCAAAGCCGGCCCCAGTAATCCCGACACGTTCGCCACGTCATGGCCGGCATCGTTGCGCGTCACGAACAGGCGTTGCAGGGAATACTTAATGCTCTGCCCCAGGCTTGGATTGACTTCGGGGAAAAATCGCGGATCCTCGTGCAGCGCCGATGCCAGCATGAAGGTCTCGAAAAATTCGCTCGATGAGTGGCGCGCCATCGCCGACCCAAATCGTTTGGCATAAGCTTCGCCTCCCTGCCCGAACCCGGTCGGCGAATTTGACGCCTGGCCTATCCCGGACCCCAGCGCGGCCCATGTCACCATGTGCACCGAGATGCTGTTGTCTACAAACAGCTCGAACTTTTGCCCTGGAGAAAGCGGCTCGGTGCCAGCGGCGATGTCGGGAAAAACAACGGACTTTTTATCCAGCAGATTATAGAGGCCTTCTCCCGGAATCTTCAGCGGAGCGCTCGGCGCCTGGCCCGACGGTGGGGGCGCCCGGGCTGGTGGCTTCGAAGCCTCCTGCGCAAGCAGCCGACTCGTATCGACCATCGCGAGCAGCATAAGAGCGATCCGACTCGCTACCATGGCGGTGGTGGCCGACGGTGACAAGTGGAACGATGAACGGGACTTGGCGACGGTTCTCGCTCTGGTGATAATACCTCCGTATTTTGGCACCGCTAGAGATTAACGAAATCGGGGCAGGACGGCAAATGGTTAAGTGTGAAGGGCACTGCTGAACAGGGCGGAAAAAGTCTGGGTGCTTACCCTCAGCCCCCGAGGGGGCGATTGATAATGCACGGCTTGCAGCATCGCTAAACTACCCCATCGCGCCAACACCGGGCGCGCCGCCCAGGCCCCGGCGCGAAGCCCTGATACAAGACCGACCTTTTCCGCAGCCAGCAGAGCCGTGCCCTACCCAAAACCTATCGATGAAACCAGTTCTACTTCTCCTGCAGCGATTCCAGATATTTCACCAGACTGTTGATGCGGAGCTGTGCGCTGTCTTTCTTCCCATGCGCCATCGAACGGAATACGGGCCCCCAAATTGGCATTTCAGCGGTCCCATGCGAAGGCTTGCCGAACTCGCCATCGATTGCTTCGCGCACATGCATGGCGGGGAACACTCCATGATTTTTTTGGGCCAGCTGCGTCAGGTTGGGTGGCCACACCTTGAGTTGCGGAGAGAATGGTCCTCCTCCCTTGGCATCGGTGGCATGGCACAGGGCGCAATAAGAGTTATAGAGCTGCTTGCCGGTAATTGGCTCGGCGTTCGCCGCACTTTCCCCTTTGCTACCCACTTGGGCCTGGGCAGCCACAGTCGTGAGCAGCAGGATCAGCGTTGCTGTAATGAATTTGCGACGCATTGCAGTCTCCCTTCTCTGGAAACCGTTTGTGCGCCTGGTACGTAAGCGAGTTCCGTCCCCTTTCTTTCAGGCGGCATTGCCCGCCCGCATCGCCAGGTACTCTAAGAGCTCGCCCACGGTCAGGCCGGAGTTGAGCAGGAGGATCATCTGATCCGTAGTGACTCCGACTTGCTCCCCCAGCAAGATGACCTTGGCTACCGCACGCTCCAGCACCGCCTTCTGCGGGAGCATGGTTGGACCGGTTGAGTCGTACGTTGAGCTTGCGATGGAACGCATGTCTGTCATCGGAATTGCTCCGCACCTGTGCGCCATGCCTCGCTTGGGCTCCTTTCGCGGGTTCCGCCCTCCCCGGCAAGGGAGCCGGCGAAAACCACCATCCTTAGCTGGTATCATCAGCCGATTCCCTGGCTCAGGGCTGTGATGTCGCTTACCAATAGTTGTGATAGTGGAAGCGCCTCCTGACGAACTTGGTTTTGGGTGGCGCAATTGATTTTTCTGGTTTACTGGGAGCCGAAAACTGAGAGCTATGATTGTGATTCAGCTTTAGTGAGAATCGGACTCTAAGAACTGAGAGCAGCGGGGTGAACATCCAGGAAAACATCGCGCTCGCGCCGTTGACTACTCTGCAAGTTGGGGGCGCAGCCCGTTACTTCGCCGAAGCCCGCTGCGAGGATGAAGTGCGCGAGGCCGTGGACTTCGCGAGAACGCGCAAGCTGCCGTTGTTTGTGCTCGGAGGCGGCAGCAACGTCGTGGTTGCCGATTCCGGCTGGCCGGGCCTGGTGCTGCGCATCGCCATTGGCGGACTGACCAGCGAAGGCGCCGGCAGCGCCGTCCTATTCTCCGTGGGCGCGGGCTTCGATTGGGATGGGTTTGTGGCCCGAGCGGTCGCGCAGAACTGCGCTGGAGTCGAGTGCCTGAGCGGCATTCCCGGCAGCGTCGGCGGAACACCGGTGCAGAACGTCGGCGCCTACGGGCAGGAGGTCGCCGATACGATCGAATCCGTGCGCGCGCTGGATATGAAAGAGGACCGGGTGGTGGTGTTGCCGCGGCCGGCCTGCGGATTCCGTTATCGCTCGAGCATCTTCAACACTACGGTACGTGGGCGCTACATCATTCTCCGTGTGAACTACCGCTTGCAGCGCGGACGCATTCCCAGCCTTAGGTATGCCGACTTGCAGGAATACTTTGCGGAGGCGAAAACGCCGCTCACTCTGACTGCGGTGCGCGAGGCCGTGCGCGAGATTCGCTGCCGCAAAGGCATGCTCCTCGTACCGGGAGATGCAGACTGCCGGAGCGCCGGATCGTTCTTCAAGAATCCAGTTCTGAGCGATGCGCAGTTCCAGGAATTGATCGGGCGCGCACGCGCACGTGGACTCGAAGTCCCCAGCTACCCGGCTCTCGAAGCTCGGCGCAAGGTTTCCGCGGCGTGGCTGGTGGAGCACTCGGGATTCGCCAAAGGATTCCATCTTGGTTCGGCGGGCATCTCAACCAAACACGCCCTCGCCATAATCAATACCGGAGGCGCGCAGGCGAGCGAGATCGTCCGGCTCAAAGAGACGATTCAGCGGGGCGTCGAAAGCACCTGGGGAATCCCGCTTGAACCCGAACCTGTGTTCGTTGGATTCTGACGCTCGCGTTCTGGGAATCTGTCGCGAGACCGTTAGCTCAGCCAGCGATGTTTACTACCTAGTATCGGTCCCCCTCCCAAGCCGGTCTTCTAGAATCATAGATTTAGCCGAGTTTTCCCGCCAGATCTTTGAGAAATAAGGACTTATAGGTAAAATCTAGAGCGAGTAGGACTTAGAGTTAATTTGCCGCCGAATTTCATGGACTTGCTCGTAAAATCTTGATTATAAAGGCACGTAGTCCGCAAGATATTCTGGGTAAAGGAGTTGCACGTCCCGCAAAGCTCCTTTGCCCAAACCCCTGGAGAACGAGAAAGAGGGCGGCTCATCCCGAAGCATGTCGCTCCCCCCACGCCGGCCTAGGGGTGCACCTGCTACGCCGGGATCCGCCCTTTGGACTATCGGCAAGATATTGCCTCTCAAACACTCTTTGCTCAACGAAATTTCCCGATTTGAACAGTTCGCGCAAGCCGGTCGGCCCTCGCGAAGATCTCCGTGAACATCTTTTTTGTTAGCTTGCCCGTCTGGGTGTTTTGGTTCGACGGATGGTAAGACGCCAGCAGAATGCGACCGTCCGGCATCATGTATTCGGCGCCGTGGCGGAATTCGTACTCCCGTTTGGCGGCGATCAGGTTCCGACGCTTCAGATAGTTCAGGTAGCTCTCAAATCCGATGCGGCCGAGCGCTACAATCACGCGCAGGTTCTTCAGTCCTTCCAGTTCGCAATCAAGGTAAGGAGCACAGTTGGTGAGTTCTTCCGGCAGAGGTTTGTTCGCCGGCGGAGCGCAGCGGGCCGCAGCAGTGATATAGAGATCGGCCAGCACCAAACCGTCGTTGCGGTCTGTCGCCGTGGGCTGATTGGCGAAGCCAGTTTCGTAAAGCACCGGGTACATGAAGTTCCCGGAAGCATCGCCGGTAAAGGGCCGGCCGGTGCGGTTGGAACCGTGCGCGCCCGGAGCAAGGCCCAGGATCAGCACCCGGGCGTTCGGATCTCCGAAGCCGGGTACGGGTTTCCCCCAGTAGTCCCAGTCGCGATAGGCGCGGCGCTTCTCGCTTGCAATCTGCTCGCGATACGCAACCAGACGAGGACAGCGCGTGCAGGCGACGACCTCGCGATTGAGAACTCTGAGCCAGTCGGGGATAGGCATTTGGTAATTTTGTAATCGGGTAATTTTGCAATTTCAACCCCAACCGGTTTCAAATTACAAAATTACCCGATTACCAAATTACAAAACCTACTGGCTGTCAGGGCCGCACAAAATCCACCCGTTACTTTAGTGGGCAAACCGCCGTCTTCCCCGGTTTGACGTTGCTCTTCGGGAGTCTTTACACTCAAACTTGCGGAGCAAGGCGTCCAGTGGGGCTATAATCCCCTCCCGGTTCCGCCGCCGAGCTGCCGCGACGCCTTTGAAAGGTTGCTTGTGAGCCCCACAGAACAGAGCACGAAACGCGAGATTCAGGTCGAGGTCCCGGCCGACGAAGTGGGCCGCCAGACCGAATCCCTGGTCCAGAAATATCAGAAGATGGCGCGCATTCCCGGGTTCCGCCGTGGCCATGTGCCGGCTTCCATCATCCGCCAGCGCTTCTCCGAAGAGATCAAGACCGATGTCGCCGACGCCCTCATCCCCCGCTACTTCCGCCAGGAGGCGGAACGGCTGGGCGTGCATCCGGTTTCGCAGCCGCGCGTCACCGATCTGCACTTGCACGAGGGAGAACCGATGCGCTTCAAGGCCGCCTTCGAAGTACTGCCGGAAATCAAGCTCGAAGGCTACAAGGAGCTGCGCGCCGACAAGCCCGAGATCGCCGTCACCGAGAGCGATGTGGAGGAGGCACTCAGCGATCTCCGCGAGCAGCACGCCACGTTCAATCCGGTCGAGGGCCGCGTTCTGGCCGATGGAGATTTTGCCCAGGCTTCGCTGGATGGCACGCCGAAATCGGGCGAGGGGCAGCCGGTTCACATGGACGAGGTGCTGGTCGAAATCGGGGGCAAGAACACCATGCCCGAGTTCACCGAAAACCTGCGCGGGGCGAATGCCGGAGACGGACGCACCTTCGACGTGCATTATCCGGAGGACGCCCAGGACAAGCGCTTAGCGGGAAAGACGTTCACCTACACGGTGAAAGTGCATGCGATCAAGCAGAAGAGCCTGCCGGAATTGAACGATGAATTCGCCAAACAATTCCAACTGGACGACATAGCTCAGTTGCGCGACCTGTATCGCGAATCGATCGAAAAAGGGCGCCGGTTTGAGGCCGAAAAGAAAGCCAAGGACAAGCTGGTCGAGGAACTGATCCGGCGGAACGATTTTGAAGTTCCCGAGGCGCTGATCGAACAACAGATCGACATCCGGATCGAGCGCGGGCTGCGCGCGCTGGCAGTACAAGGTCTAACCGCCGAACAGATGAAAAAGATGGATTTGCATCGCCTGCGCGCGGGACAACGGGAGCAGGCCATTCACGACGTGAAGGCTTCCCTGCTGCTCGAAAGAGTGGCCGACGAAGAACACGTCCAGGTCAGCGACGAAGAATTGGACCAGGAGGTGGAGTCGCTCGCAAAACAAACAAAACAAACCGCGGAGGCAGTGCGCGCACGTTTGACACGGGATGGGGGCCTCGATAGAATCCGGAGCAGAATCCGCAACGAGAAAACCATCGACGCGCTGTATCACCAG
>Ga0187803_10000685_pt1 | contig 13338 bp, 12 predicted proteins | sample NC_wetland_sal_i_2_FD_132425 | JGI IMG/M metagenome (GOLD analysis project Ga0187803, IMG submission 132425) | Wetland sediment microbial communities from Neuse River Estuary, North Carolina, USA - Control_3 | ecosystem: Environmental > Aquatic > Freshwater > Wetlands > Sediment | place: USA...
CCTCGGTAGCAATTCTATTGCGCAGGGGGGACCTGCTTGTTCTCATCCCACTCGCCACTCGTCACTCGCCGCTCGCTCCTGCTTTAGCCACGCTTCGCCCGTAGGCGTCCAAACGGGTCTTCCAATCCTCCGAGCTTGGGCAGGCTCCGCAGGGCTTCGAGGCCCGCTTCCACCGCCAGGCGCTCATCAATTGCACGCCTCACCGCCGCTGAATTGCTCGCAGACTGGAGGACCTTGCGAAGCCGCCGGACTTTTCCGGTCTCCAGCAGGAGATTGGTGCGCGTCAGCGCCGCTTGACTCATGGCGTCCTCCAGTGTGTAGTTCCTACTACAAATATACACACCACTCCGCGACCCCGCAACTATGCTAGCGCCTGCCAATCGCCAGAGCCACTTGGAACCTGAATTGCTCTTACGCGCGTGGAGGGAGTTTCTCTAGAGCCTGACGCGGGAAATGTGCCCCGCGCCAGGAGGCTGGTCATGACCGAGGAACTTCGCAGTTGGCTCCGCCGCTATTGGGTTGAATTCAAGCAGAAGCATGGCCGTAGCCCAGACAAGGCCGAGTGGGAAAGGCTAGTCCAGGAAGCCGTCCAATCCCCCGAGGACCCGCTTTGCGGACCCCGGGCGGCAAACGTCGGAGAGCTGGCCCGGGAATCCTTCCAGACATTCGATATCAGTGACGCAAGGGCCGACGAAATCCTCCGAAAAATCCGCGACGCGATTACAAACGCGTATTGCAGGAAGTACGTTGACGGTTCGTTCTAGAGATCGAGTGGCCCGGCGACTGTTCCATTCCTTTCAGATGCGAGGGCCGAGCCGCCTCCCCGACTGCTCTCAGGGATGTGTTGTTCTGGTCGAAACTAGCTCGACAGGCACGGTTGCTGCATCTGAATCGCGGGACTCCGGCGCGGGAAGCAGCTCTATCGCAGCCTCTATAAAGCTCGCGAATACGATCTTGCCAACGGACAACTGCAATTCTGAGTAGGGCATGGTTAGGAGTTCCTCCCCCGATACCAGCCCCATAACAAATTGGGGAGGGCAGCACACATATGAGCCCCCTTTTACAGTCGGCTGCGAGAAGTAAACCGGTCTGCCGCTGTTACCCTTGAATACTCGAAAGTCCAGTAAAAAGGTCTTCGTGGCAGCGGTCGGCAACAAGGGGTAAGACGCTATGGCTCCGCTACGCAGGATCGGGAACCATGCATCGTTGGCCGGGGTATTCAATGGATATCCCAAGACTTTCAGCTCTAAACCCGGACCAACGTCATCCCCTTGAATCAATTCGTCATTCGCCAGCATGGCCGTTGAAACTGCAACATCCACTGGGAGGGGCCACTTCAGGTACATTACTGCGACATCCGCATCCGGGTGCCTCAGCCAGAGGGCCTTTTGATTCCGGCGTATCACGAGACGCGCTTCTCGCGCGATCCATTCCTGAGAACCAGGCGTTTGGGTGCGAACGATGATGATCGCGCTATCGCCTTCTATCCCTTCAAAAACGTGCGCCGCCGTCACCAACACCAGCTTTCCGGCCACGCGCTGCGGATCGGGCTGCGCAGAAAATGGCCGAATTAGAAAGAATGCGGTCCCGGTCGTGAGAATGCCGGGCGTTTTTGAGGGGCCTTCAATGAAAAAGGTCGTCTGCATCAAGATTACATTTAGGTCGGATTGCTGAGAGAAAATCGTAGCGGGTGATAAGAAAAACAGTACCCAAAGAAACCGGCGCATTCCCTCTCCGATCCAAATGAAAGTACTTAATCTTAAAAACACTGTCAATCCGGCGAGCGGGTCGGGTGCTGCTCTAATTTTGTGTTGCGGAGTCGCCGGGCCAAGGCTCACCAGCTTTCCTCCGCTGCCTGAAAACCGAGATCGAGAATTGCAATCCTTTGCTCCGTCCCAACTGATGAATACTGCATGCCCAGGCAGTACGAGTGTATGATCCACAAATAGACTATACGAGTCCCCATCTCCATCCCGGAGATCAAGGTGAAACGGTTCATAGTTGCGCTGCTGCTGTTCCCTGTCTACGTAGCATGGCCACAGATTAAAGCCGGAAGCGTGGTGTACGTTGACTTTGCGAAGGACGAAGTGACCATCGCCGCTGATAGTCGGATGATTCTTTCTAGTGGGGGGCACGACGATACGGAGTGCAAGATCTCCGCATTCGGAAACCAGTTCGTATTCGCCATGGCTGGTGTCGTTGAAGGAGAAAAATGGAACGCGCACGCGGTCGCCAGACAAGTCTGGGAAGCCGAATCTAAAGTAGAAGCCGATCCTGTCAAACTCGTGCCTGTCGTAGCCGACAGATGGGCCACTCAGATGGAAGGAATCTACGGACAGCCCAACAGTATTAGTACGATACGCAAAATCGGAAGCAAAGCTCTGGCCAATGGCATCTTTGCGGCCACCAACAACAAAGGCAATTTGATCGCCTATGTTACGGATATCGACTTTGATCTGCGGCTTTTCGATTCGAAGCATTTGGTGCGACTTTGGCACGACGGGCGGAATATTCCGCCCGGAACGAGCGCATCAGGTGGACGAGACGAAATCATCGATGAATTCTTGGCGCTAAGCAGCACCAGAGCGAAAGACTACTGGGAACAGTTCATTCCTCAGATCTCTAATACGACGAAAAGTCAACAGCGAGCCTCCATTGCCTCCAAGCTGATCGAACTGAGTATTCGCCTTCACCCCCAAAACAGCGAATTGGGATTTCCTGTTGATGTCCTCCAACTCAGGCCAAGAACCGGCGTAAGTTGGGTTTCGATCAAACCCAACTGTCCACAAAATTAGTCGAATCCACAGATAATACTCTTTAGCTTCCCACCTACCGGCGCCAGCAACACACATTCAGAGCATCACCAGCGGGTCGTCCGCTTCCTCATTTACAAGACTGGGGTTCGCTCCTCTCTCTACTCCACACGCGTTTCCCCTTGCTCTCTCCTGCATTTGGTCCGTGGGGTGCCCCCCTTCCCATCTAAGAGCGGAGTACCGTTCTTTCTTTTTGCTCCTCTCTCCTCCTTCAGCCCATCCGGATTAGGAAGTTTCCTTGGCCACGCCGCGCACCGGCAGGGGCCAGCATCATGCGCGTCCGTCGAACGAGGAAGCCCACCCTCAAAAGACAGAGGCTGAGGCATCCCATGCCGAATCACCCCCCTCATGAATTTAGACAGTGGTATCTTCTCACCTAGATGCTGTATAGGACGCCAAACGACCGCCGCATGGGCTGCCTCCCATTAGAGGGAGTGGGTTGACCTGACGGCTGGCATTAGCGAAGAATCAACACCCGGTATGGCCAAGCGCAAGGAACCCAGGCCGATAGAGCCCCGGGAATTTCGATCCCCTGAGGAAATTGACGCGGCCGTAATGAAGCTCAACCGGCGAATCCTGGAGCTCGACCAACTTGACGTCAAAGCTGCGGTTCTGAATCAAACCGCGGCAGCCGAAGTGGCGCAAAGTAACGTCCGAGAGACCATTCGCGAAGTATTCGGCTCAAATTCTCCCGAGTTTAAGGAGCACCAGAACATCGACCTTTGGGAAGGCCCGATATTCATGGGAATGGATGACTATGGAATTATCAACGGGACGGAACGCGGCCGCCGACAAGTTATTGGCATTTTGAGGGGACTTGTCGGTCGTCTAACGGAGAGGAGGGAAGATCTTGGAGCAGGAACCACCGCGGCTCCCTCAACTTACTTCGATCGCTTAAATCTGCACCCACGAATTCGTGAAGTTTCACGCGACCTCTTTATGGACGGACATCCCTGGGAAGCCGTGTTCGCGGCCTCTAAGGCGTTGATAAATTACATCAAAGAGAGATCCGGCCGTCATGATCTCGATGGCGCGCCTCTTGTTAGAGCCGTATTTTCCAAGAATGGTCCAGTGCTAGCGTTCAATGATCTTGCAAATCAGACTGACCTGGATGAGCAGGAAGGGATGATGCATTTGTTTGAGGGCGTCGTACTTGCAATCAGAAATCCGGGCGGTCACTCTTTTCCCGAGGGTCCCGAGCAGCGCGCCATTGAATACGTTTCCCTCATCAGCTTGCTTGCCTATCGACTCCAAGAGTCAAAACGCCGTAAGACGCCCTAGCTTGTTCGACTGCGCCTTCAGGACGCCAGTCGGCCGGCTGCGAACCGGAGATCCGCTGTAGTCCGCCTCTTTAGAGGCGGGGTTTTGCCATGAAGATCGGCCCGAAAGTACCCCAGGTCTGATCCCGAAGCTTCGGGACCCCGGCTACAGAAACCGCAGGAAGCGCTCAAGGGGCCAACCCCGTCTCATTAAACTGATCTGTGCGCCCGGCGCACAGGGTCTAGAATCGACGCGGCCTCGCCACCAGCCCCTACAGGCCATCAGCCATCCCGAGGCCCCTTCCTGGCCCTCCTATTGCCTCCGGCAGACTGGCTTATTGCAAGCTTTTGGGTGGCTTGCTACGCTGGCAGCATGACGGAATTGCTGGAAACCGCGCTGCGCAGGGTCGCCGCTCTTCCAAAAGAGGAGCAGGACGCGATTGCCTCCCAGATTATCGAGACGATCGAGGACGAGGCTGCCTGGAAACAGAAGCTGGCGCGCAATCCCGAAAAACTGCGTCGTCTCGCCGAAGACGCCCTGCGAGAAGAGCAGAAGGGCGACACCCGCCCGCTTGATGAGATTCTGTGATCGAATCGCGCGTTACGCGCTCATTCCTGGCCGCATTCGCCGCATTGCCTGAAGAGGTCCAAAACCAGACGCGAAGGGCCTACCGCCTCTTCCGGACCGATCCAAGTCATCCGAGTCTCCGATTCAAGAAAGTTGAGGCAACCGAAAACGTCTATTCCGTGCGCATCGGACTGGGATACCGCGCTCTAGGCGTCCTGCGCGGCTCGACCGTCACCTGGTTCTGGATCGGCTCGCACGCCGACTACGACCGGCTGGTCTGAACTCCGGCTGAAAGTCCCGGCCCTCCTATTGCCTTGTAGTGCGTCGCTTTTCCGACGGACATTCCGGGGCGCAGCAAGCAGCGCCCCTACCAGACGCGGCACACTTTCTCGGCGGGTTTCGCCATGGGCTGGCCGTCCTTGCAGGCGAAGGCCTGCTTGAATTCCGGCATGTTTGTGACCACGCCGTTGATGCGGTGCTCGGCGGGAGAATGCGGATCGGTGACCGCGCGAACGCGGAGATTTTCCGGCCGTTCGTTGGCGCAGTCCCACTGCGCGAAGCCGATAAAAAAGCGCTGCTCGGGCGAAAGCCCGTCCATGCTCTCGAGTTTCTTGCCGCGCGTTGCGTCCTTCCACGCCATGTAAGCGAGGATTTCGCCTCCGAGATCGGCCACGTCTTCACCGAGCGTGAGCTGGCTGTTGATGTGAATGTCGTCCACGATCACGTACTGGGCATACTGATCCGCAACGCATTTGGTTCGCGCGTCGAACTTCTCGCGGTCTTCTTTCGTCCACCAGTTGCGCAAGTTGCCTTTGGCGTCGAACTGGCTGCCTTCATCGTCGAAGGCGTGCGTCAGCTCGTGGCCGATAGTGCCGCCGGTGTCGCCATAATTGGGCGCGTCGTCCATCTTCGCGTCGTAGAGCGGCGGCTGGAGGACGCCCGCGGGGAAATTGATGTCGTTCATCTGCGGATCGTAGTACGCGTCCACGGTCGGCGCCGGGATCATCCATTCGCCGTGGTCCACGGGCTTGCCGATCTTGTTGATCTGGCGCCGGTGCTCGAAGCCCGCGGCGCGCTCCATATTTCCGGCAAAATCGTTGCGGGCAATTGTGATGGAGCTGTAGTCGCGCCATTTATCGGGATAACCGATCTTGTTGCGGATTCCGGCGAGCTTGGCGAGCGCCTCCTTTTTCGTTTCCGGGCTCATCCAGTCGAGCGAGCGAACGCGCTGGCCCATGGCGTCTTCGATGCGGCGGACCATATCGAGAGTGGCGGCCTTCAACTCTTGCGGGAAGACGCGCGCCACGTAGGCCTGGCCCAGCGCGTCGTCCAGGTTGTGGTTCGTGTAGTTGACGCAGCGCTTCCATCGCGCCTGCTGTTCCTTGGCCCCGCGCAGATACTTCCGGTAGAAATCAAAATTTTCGTCCGCGAACTTCGAGGAAAGGTACGGCGAAGCGGAATTGACCACGTGGAATCGGAGGTAGGTCTTCCAGACGCCCACGGGCTCCGCGAGGAGCAGGGCATTCACTCCCTTGTAAAATCCGGGCGTGTCCACATTCAGAATTTTGAACGCTGGATATGGGGTCTCGCGGTAATACGCCTGCCAATCGAAGTTGGGCGCCAGCGCGGCGAGCTCCGCCAGCGACATTTTGTGTTTCAAATTGTAGGGATTGCGGCGCTCGACGCGCGTGAGAGAGGCTTTGGCGAGTTCGGTTTCGATGCGCATGACCGTGGCGGCATCCGTTTCCGCCACGGCGGCGCTTTCGCCGATCAGCTCGAAGATCTTGCGCACGTGCGCCAGATAGCGCTCGCGCGTCGCTTTCGACTTCGCGTCGTCCTTCGTGTAATAGTCGCGATCCGGCAGGCCCAGCCCGCCCTGATCCAGCTCGGCAATCACCTGCTCGGAGTCGTCCGGGTCCTGAGTCGATCCGGCGGCGAAAAGCATCGAGCGTCCGTAAGAGAGATGCAGCCGCGCGACGAGCGGGGCGAGTTCTCCCGCCGCTTTCAGCTTCGCGATCGCGTCGAGTTCGGGCTGGATGGCTGCGGCTCCCCGTTTCTCCACTCCCGCTTCGTCCATGCAGGCGGCGTAGAAGTCGCCGACTTCCTGCGTCACTTTTTCGCGTCCGGCGGAATCTCGAGCGGCCTCGTCGAGAATCCCGTGCAGAAAGGCGAGATTGTCCTCGAACAGTTTGCCGTAGACGGACCAGCCCGTCTGATCCGCCGGAATCGGATTCCTGCGCTGCCATCCGCCGCACGCGTAGCGGTAAAAGTTCACGCAGGGGTCAACGGACTTGTCCATGGAGGTGACGTCGAGGCTGGGCGAGTAGGGGAGAGCCGGCTCGGTGGTTGGCGGCGATTGCGCCCACGCGGCGAAGGCTGCAGCGGCCAAACCAACTGCGAGACACCCGATGCGTCGGATCACGGTCTCCTCCTTGGGGAATCGGAAGCAGAGAATGCTAGCAGAAGAAGATGCCGGCCAGAAGGTCGGCCCTCGAAACGAGGGAATGGATCAGAAAGGAAGCTGCGCGCCTTCGACGTCCCAGTCGAGGACGTAGAGCACCGAGCCGGTGGCGAGGTAGGAGCGCCGCGAAGGGAGCAGCGCCAATCCCACCAGGCCGCTGACGGAGACGACCACTTCTGCCCGGCCCTTCGGTGTGATCCGTACGATTCCCCGCCTGCCGCCGTACGACGCGGCCACATAGAGATTGGACGCCGCGTCGAATGCCATGCCCTGCGGCCTGCCCAGGCCGCGGAAGAACGAGGAAACCTCGCCGCCGGCCGAGACGCGCACGATGCGGTCGAAGCTGGACGTGGTGGGCCCCGCAATGTACAAGTCGCCTGCGGCGCTGAACGCGAGGTGATACGCGGCAATCGACGGCTCGAGCGTGGCGAACACCAAAATCTGCCGGTCGGGATAGATTTTGAAAATCGTGCCGCTACGATCGCCGCAGTAGAGCGCGCCCTCGCGGTCGAAGGCCAGTCCCGTGGCGATGCCCATGCCCTCGACCCAGCGTTGCGCGCGCCCGTCCGGTGTGATGCGATGCACCGTGCCGTCGTGGCGGCAGGAGACGTAGAGAGTGCCTTCCCGATCGAGCGCCAAGCCGCTGGGATTCATCAGTTCGGTGGCAAACGGCTTGACAAGAAAATTCGGGGTGATTTTGTAGAGCGATACGGGCACTTTCTGGCCGCGCTGCCCGCTGAAGGTCACATAGACGTTTCCTTCTCGATCCACCGCGGGATTGGCCACCGGGTGCAGGTTGTCCGCGACAGAGACCCCGATCGAGAAGTTGAACTTTTTGCTCTCGCCGTCGTTTGTCGCCACACGCACTTCGCCCGCGGCGCCTTCCGGCACGCGCACCACCAGCCGGTGCTCGGTGCAAAGCACCAGGCTTCCTTCATTCGGTCCGAAGCGGACCGTGGGGCGCGCCCCGTTCCGGTTGGTGAATCCGGCGCCGTGAATGGAAACTTCGCCGCCGGGAATCGCCGCGGCCGGCGAGATCTTTTCGATTGTAGGACGTTCCGCCATTTTCCCTTTTGCCCGCCTCAGCCCGGGAAGCCGGCCCAGTGCGCCACCCACAAACACAACGCCGCGTACGCGCCGGCCACCCAGTCGTCTGCCATGATGCCCCATCCGCCCGGCAGCGACTCCGCTCGCCCCGCCGGAAAGGGTTTGGTGGTATCGAAAACTCGGAAAAGTATAAAACCCGCCAGTAAAGATTTCCACCCGAGGGGGCCGAAGAACAATGCCGGGCCCAACAGCAGGGTGAGCCACTGGCCCGAAACCTCGTCAATCACCACGTCCTGCGGGTCCTTCTTGTCGCGGGCTTGTTCCACCTGCCCCGCAGCCGCGACTCCGGCGCAGCTCAGCGCAATCCACCAGAACAGGGGATTAAACGGCCGGAAATCGGTGCTCCCCAACTGGATGTCTTGGAACTCGGCGCGTCCGAACGCCCAGGCGAGCACGAGTCCGCCGAGCGAGCCCCACGTTCCCGGGGCCTTCGGCAATCTCCCCAGACCCCCCGCCGTCGCGAACCAGTATGAAAAACCAGCCGCGCCTGCCTTTCCGCGATTTGGCTGCGATGTTCCGTCGGGTTCGCTCATCGGGCAGGTTGTTCCAGGCGCATCCGGCAGCGCTCGGCTAGGCGAGAATGCGCAGCGCCGGTTCCGCCGCGGCTCCAGGCGCGGGCTGCGCGGCTTCGCGCGGCTGATCGAGCAGGGCGGTGACGCGGCCAACGAGGTCGTAATCCTGCGCCGCCGTGATTTCCACGCGCACCATGCGACCGGCGAGCGAGGTGAGTTCGGCCCCGGGCACTTCAATCTCGGTGACCAGCACACGCCCGTCGATTTCCGGGGCCATGCCATCCAGCCGCGCCTGCCACAGGAATTCGCTGTCGCGCGACGGGCCTTCGAGCACGGCCGGGCACGAGTGCCCGACGCGGCGAGCCAGCTTGCGGCGCGAGATCTTCCGCTGCAGCGACATCAGCCGGTCGCGCCGATCCGCGATGGTCTCGGGGTCCACCTTCCCGTTGAGCGCGTAGCTTTCCGCGGTCTCGTCGTCGGAGTAGGCAAACACGCCGAGCCAGTCGAACTCGGCGGCGCGCACAAAATCGCAGAGTTCGCGGAAATCCGCCGCCGTTTCGCCGGGAAAGCCCACGATGAAGGAAGTGCGCAGCCACACGTCGGGAATGGTGGCGCGGATGCGCTCCACCATGCGCAGCAGCCCGTCCGCGTTTCCGCCGCGCTTCATGCGCGCGAGCACGGATTGGCTGGCGTGCTGCAGCGGAATGTCGAGATACTTCACCAGGCGGCGGTGCCGGGCGATGGTTTCGAGCAGCCGCGGAGTGACGCGGTTCGGGTAGCAATACAGAAAGCGCACCCAGGCCAGCTCTTCGATGCCCGCGAGGCGCTCGAGCAGAAGGGGCAGGCCGTCGCGGATGCCCAGGTCTTCGCCGTACGCCGTGGTGTCCTGGCCGATCAGGATCACCTCGCGCGCACCGCTTCGGCCGAGCGCTTCCGCTTCGCGGATCACGGATTCGAACCGGCGGCTGCGGAAACGCCCGCGCAATTCGGGGATGATGCAGAACGTGCACGGGTGGTCGCAACCCTCGTTGATTTTGATGTAGGCGAAATGCCGGGGCGTGGTGACGATACGCGGCGAAAGATCGTGATAGAGAAATTCGGGGGGCGCCGGTGCGAGCTCGCTGAGCCCGCCCTCGGTGGCTTCGAGAATTCGCGCAACGTCTCCCGTGCCAACGAGCGCATCCACTTCCGGAATCAGCTCGCGCACCTGCGCGCCGAAGCGTTCGACCAGGCATCCGGCGACGACGAGGCGCTGGGCGCGTCCGGTGCGTTTGTACTCGGCCATCTCGAGAATGGTATTGACCGATTCCTGCTGGGCGGGCGCGATAAAACTGCATGTGTTCACGACGAGCACATCGGCTTCTTCGGGCCGCGGGGTGAGCTCGTAGCCGTGGCGCGAGAGGATGCCCATCATCACCTCGCTATCCACGAGGTTCTTGGGGCAGCCCAGGCTGATAAATCCGAGTTTGCGCGCTGTGGACACGGAGCCGGTGCGCCGGCGAAGTTTCAGTCTATCACGGCGGTTGTCGCGGGAGCTGTTCGCGGCGCCCGCCTGGCGCATCGTTGGGTGCGGGGCGCGGCAAGCAGCGCCCCTACAACGGCTCGCAGGCAGGACTGACTACGTCAACGATGCTTCGATTTCGCGCAGCGCACGAGAGAGAGCCGAGGTGTCGGCGGGCTCGCGGCCGAAGCGCGAGGCTTCGTACATGCGCGTAATATCCGCGACGCGCTCGGCCAGATTCGAAGGGGAAAGGCTGAGCGCGAACTCGCGGGGCGTCTGCGAATCCGCCTTCCGGAATCCGCGGCGTTCGAGCAGACGCAACAGCCGGGTGTAGTACAGGGTGGCGAGACGCGGGGCCCGCTCCGGCTGCCGTCCGTAGCCAGCTCCGGCGCGCGCCCGGGCCGAAATCCACAGATCGGCGAGGGCCCGCCCGCGCACGAGCAACAGAACAACGATAGCGAGCAGCAGCGCTGGAAACAGCAGCAGCTTTGGGCTGTTTCTTACGCCTCCCTCCAGCACTTTGTGCCAGCTCTTTACAATCTGGACGCTGGCATCCTGCTTGACGCGAAGGAAGCGTTGCATCCAATAGCCCCAGTCGCGCGCGGCGCGCTGCGCGTTGGTTGCCAGCCGCGCCTGTTGGGTCTGGCTGTAGTTGATTACCCACTCGCTCCAGGCCATCTCGAACCAGTCCCAGTAGTAAGCCAGCCGGCCGAGGGAGAATTGCGGCTTCGAGCCCGCGGGGGGAGTGGGGTCGAAGGGGATCCAGCCGTACTCCGGGAAATAGACTTCCACCCAACTGTGCGCGTCGCTGCCCCGCACGATGTAGGAATCCGCAACGTCGTTGTATTCGCCGAGCAGAAAGCCGTTGATGTAGCGGGCGGGGATGCCCAGCGAACGGACCATCACGGTCATGGCCGTGGCGAAATACTCGCAATGGCCGGCGCGGCGGTGGAGCAGGAAATATGCGAGCGGGTCCTTCGGGGGCGGATCGGGCTGAGTGAGCGTGTAGCCAAAGCGGGTGCGGAGATAGAGCTCGATAGCCTCGCTCTTATCGAACGGCGTGGCCGACCGCCGTGTGATCTCGCGCGCCAGCTTCGGAATTTCCGGGTCGAGCTCAGGAAGCTGCAGATAGGTCTCCCGGATATTCAGGGGGTACTCCGAGGAGGCTTTGCGCAGAATCTCGGGAGAAACCACGGGCACGAGCGCGCGGCCCTCGTACTGGAATTTGCTGAAGGTATTTTCGTGCCTGAACAGGGAGTTGGTCTGATCCACGAGGAGGTAGCGCGTCGGCGCGTCCCGCAGCGGGTTGCCTGTGTCCCTCCCAAACGCCCCGAAGAGGGCAACCGGATGCGCGAGAACAAACAGCGAATCCGTAGCCATGGGCTCGAGAATCACCTTGTAGTACACGGCACGGAAGCTCCGGCCGGCTTCCGGGGAGTGCGACGAGGACAGCCGGTACCAGCCGCTGGAGTCCGGCATGACGGGATGATTGTCATGCTCCGGGGTGTACCAGCGGTGGCCGTCGAAGGTGGTGAGCGAAATGCCTCGCCAGCGCAGGTTGGGAATCGCATCGCGCGGCACGTCCAGCCGGGTGCGCATGACCACGGCGGTTTGAAGCTTGATCTCGCCGATGCGCCCCAGTTCCACATTGTCAGTGAATCCGGAAATGAGGGTGGGATTAAAGTTCAGGCCGCCGAGATAACCAACGGAAAATCGCGGAAACGACACAAAGATAACCGCACCAGTGGCTAGGGCACCAAGCGTCATCATCACGGCGGTGAGTCCCAGCGCGCGTCCCAGGCGGCGCGCGCCGGGCGTGCGCAATTCGAGCGGAGGCGCGACGGCACCCTCGGCACTGCGGCGCATCTCCAGGCTCATGAAGGTGGAAACGCCCAGAACCAGGAACAGGGAGAGGAATACGAGGAACGCGGTGTCGATAGTGAGAATCGCCGAGGCCAGCAGAGCGGCGAGCGCCATCATGGAGAGGAACAGCAGATCGCGCGAGGTGCTCGCGGAGTAGAGCCGGAGCAACATCACGAACAGCATCAGGTGAATCGAGGCGTGCAGCGCGGCATAGAGCCAGAAGCTAGGGACGTTGCCGACAAACGCCTTCGAAATCACCAGCAAATCGAAGGGGAAAAAGATCAGGTACGCGGAAACGGCCCAGGTGACCTGGCGGCCCGAGAGTTCGGGAGGCTTGCCGAGCGCGTACCGCCATCCTTTCACCGCCAGCGCCAGGGGAGCGATAATCGCGGTGACCGGGTCGAGTTTGCCGGTCCAGAGCAGCGAAGCGACACCGTTCACCAGCAGCAGGAAGAGGGACACCTCCGAGTAGCGAACGAGCGCCGAAAGCGAAGCGCGAGGGGCGCGGACAGCGGTGGCCATACCGAAATCGAGTCTAGCACGGAGGGCAGCAGCGGGATTCCGGGAGGTGCGCCGGATTGGAAATCTGCGCCGTAGGGGCGAAAGTGCGGGCGCAGCATCCCGAAGCTTCGGGAGCGCCCCTACGTTGGCTGGGCACTCCGCAGCGCGGCGCGCGCAATCTTCCGCGTGGCGCTGCTGGTGGGCCAGGCCCCGACCTCTTCGAGCGGAAGCGCTGTGGAGACGGCAGCGTGAGCGTGCGCAGCGGTAGGGGAGGGCAGCTCTTCCACCGGAATGAGAAACGGCAGAAGCGTAACGCGGCGATAGGTGACCGCATGACGCGCGACAGGGAGCGCGACGCAGCGCCCCGGTTCCATGCCGAGCGCGTCGCGAACATGGCGCCGCAGCGCGGCTTCCGCATTCCTGCCGGCGGCAACGGCAGGGAATTGCCACATGCGCGAGAACAATCCATCGGCGGCGCCGTCATTCCGCCGAACGAGAAGCGTGCGGCGGTGCGGGTCGAGCAGAACCGCAGCGGCCAGCCGGACGTTTTCCGGCGCGCGTTTGGCGCGCTTCGCGGGAATTTTCGCTTGCAGGCCGAGGGCGCGTGCCCGGCAGCAGAGCGCGAGGGGACATTCGCCACAGGAGGGCGAGCGCGGGGTGCAGACGGTTGCGCCGAGTTCCATCATGGCCTGGTTCCACGCACCCCCGGAGCGCGGGGCGAGCAGGAACTGAGCGGCGGCTTGAAGCCGGCGC
>Ga0187803_10000686_pt1 | contig 13333 bp, 15 predicted proteins | sample NC_wetland_sal_i_2_FD_132425 | JGI IMG/M metagenome (GOLD analysis project Ga0187803, IMG submission 132425) | Wetland sediment microbial communities from Neuse River Estuary, North Carolina, USA - Control_3 | ecosystem: Environmental > Aquatic > Freshwater > Wetlands > Sediment | place: USA...
CTAAAACCTCCACCAGAACCAGATCGCCCGAAACCGCCTCCGCGTCCGTAACTCGTTATTTCATCTCCCAGTGCTTGGACGACACTGACCCTCCAGACAATCACATGCTATAAAAGAAGTGACTTAGAGGGACGCCATTACAGAAGAGTGGAGAGCCTCGAATTGAAACTTTGGAAAGTCGGGCTTGCCTCTGTGATTGGGCTACCCCTCGGATTAGTCATGTTTGTCTCTTGAGTCTTTAGCCTCTGTGGAGGCCCCGATTAATCATGCGACTTCCCTGACGTTCTCGCAGGCATAGGACTTTCGCTCTTCCTAATCTCCTTAGTCGCTCTGGCCTTCACGTTCGTCTATTCGGTTCTCAGAAGACGAACCACCCCAAGCAAAGCACCCAATTGAACCACCGACAGGACGAAGCGGAGCCGAAAAACGGGCACTCTAGATTATATATCAGATGAGCAATTTCATACCCTGAGCCTTGGATATCTCAGATTTGTGATGTAGGGTGTCCCATGACACGAGTTATTCGAGACTGCTGAAGTCAGGGAGGGTGCTGGATAGGTGCCCCAAATGCGGAAAGAGCCTAATTGTAACTGATAGCCCCAGGGGGGAACTCGTATGCGGTAACTGCGGCTTCGTAATGAAGGAGAAGGTCGTGGACGCGGGTCCGGAATGGAAGTCTTTCTCTAGCGATGAAAAGGACAATAGAAGCAGGACCGGAAGCCCCACCTCCATAGCAATGCATGACATGGGCCTTGCCACAGTGATAGGAGGCGTGAACAAGGATGCATCAGGGAAGTCATTGTCTGGTTCCATGAAATCCACAGTCGAGAGACTGAGGACGTGGGATCGAAGAAGCCAGGTGCACGAGTCCGCGGACAGGAACCTCAGACAGGCGTTCAGCGAACTGCGAAGGTTCTCGGATAAGCTCACTGTGTCTGAGGCAGTCACGGAGAAGGCCGCCTACTTCTACAGAAAGGCGCTCGAGAGGGGTCTTGTGAGAGGAAGGTCCATAACATCCATTATAGCGGCATCGCTGTACGCCGCCTGCAGGGACATGGAGGTCCCAAGAACTTTGAAAGACGTGGCCACAGTGAGCAATGTCAAGAGGAAGGACGTTGCGAGGTCCTACAGGCTCTTGCTCAAGGAGATGGACATCAAGATGCCAGTGACAGACCCATTGAGGTGCGTATCCAGGATCGCGTCCAGGGCAGGACTGTCCGAGAAAACGCAGAGAAGCGCACGGGAAATACTGATCAGGGCCAAGGAGATGAGGATAACAGCTGGCAAAGACCCGATGGGATTTGCAGCCTCGGCGCTATACGTCGCCTGCACGTTGGGAGGCGAAGACAAGACGCAGAAGGACGTGGCTGAAGCTGCTGGGGTGACCGAAGTAACGATAAGAAACAGGTACAAGGGCCTCAGATCAGCTCTCGGCATTTGAGTTTCAGCTTCCAGAAGCCATTCTCAAAGGGTAATTATTCGCGATCTTCACATGAAACGCACGTATGAGGATAGGCCGAGAGGACTTTTCTCTGCAAATCTTGGATGTTTGAAACTCGCCCCGCCTGACGGCCTGACGATTCTGCCTGGTTCACATCAACTACGAGTATGTCGGATGAGGCTTGTTCCAGCCCACGGGAGTGACTCCTATTTCACGCCGGCTGTCAGGTCTCTCTTGGAGGGTGATTGGGAGGCGCCCGTTAGGTCAGACCCGTAGCTAGATACGCAACGAAGAGGAGTGCACCGGTCAGAAGGGTGGTCATCACCATCGACGCCATCCCAGGTATCAGCTCCGCAACCTTGTCGTAATTCTTGCCTACGACCCTTGAAGTGGCAATCGCAAGGGGGGAGGAGGCTAACGCGAATATGGCGAAAGGACTGACCGCACCGGCAATGACTGCCGCAACAGGAATCGCATAGGCGCTGGCAAGTATCGCCTTCAGCCTGCTGGCTGCCTTGGCCTTCCCCCACCGGGCAACGAGATGGTTCCTTCCAGCGCTCTGGTCGGCCTCAGTGTCGGGGAACTCGTTGACATACAATATTCCGGCCGTCATTATGCCTGGTGGAAGGCCAATGATGACGGGGACTATGCTAAGCTGGTGCACTTGGACGTAGTAGGTTCCCAGAACCAGCAGAGGCCCGAAGGCCAATCCCGTGACCATCTCGCCGATCCCAAGCTTTGAAGTCAGAGGGGAGTACGAAACGATTGAAAACGCGGCGAACGCAAGGAGACCGACGAGCACGGGGTCGAACGCGAATTCGTAGATGAAATAGGACCCTATCGCTAGACCTGCCGCCAGGAGAATCGAGCCAAGGGTCAGGACTCCCTTCGGGGACATCAGCCCATGGGGAAGGATTGTACTTCCTCCGCTGAAGGGAGTCGGTGTCGTCGCGAGATCGATTCCACTTCTGAAGTCGAAGTAGTCGTTTAGGACGTTGACGCTGGCGTGAAGGCTGACGGCTCCGACGAGTGTGAGCACGGCTGTGAACGGGTTGAAGTGGCCTGCCGACCAGGCAATCGCCAGCCCGACCGGCACAAAGACGACCGGGAGCAGCAAGAAAGGAGCTCTGAGTTCTCTTATCCAGACGCCGTGAGGCAGGGTTGGCCACCCAGCCTAGGCGTTCCACAGGGGCAGGTTCACGCCCACGATGCCGAAGGTCTCCCCACGCATTATCACTCGCGAGTGATATTGACCACTTAAGCCTTGTTTCCAGGTTGGAGAATACACGCGGACAATCGCATGCACTTCTAGCTCTGCCCCATTGGGCTAGTCGGATACACGGAGTCGCTGACATCGGCGCAGACTTCTCTAAGTCGTCCACTATGGGCAGCGGCTCCACCGCCACTCAATTGGTTAAATGTGGGCCAATGGCGCGACTGCGCGTGGCGAAACGTCTAGTCCACCACATGGACTTCCCCACGCTGGTAGAGGTAAACAGGGAGATTGTCACGCTTACGCGTGAGCCTCACGAATACTCGAAGGCGGACGGCGAGCAGCTGGAGTCGTTACTCAAGGAAGTCGCTTCCCGGGCAGACAACCAGGACTTCGAGCAGGCAATTCCTGAAAAGGCGTCTTTGCTTGTCTTCAAGCTTGCGAGCGGCCAGCACTTCAAGGCTGGCAACAAGAGGACAGCATTGGTCGCGGGGCTGGTCTTCCTCCGCAAGAACGGATACAAGGTGAAGATTGACGACCCTGAGCTAATTTCCATCGTTGACAAGGCAGGGATGGCGGGAGCAAGTCTAGATGACGTTTACGACGTCATCGGGAGGTTGACCGTGAAATCCGCAGCCGAACGGAAAGCCTGGGATGGCGCCGTGAAACAGGTGATCGAGTCGAACAGCAAGTTCCTGACGGATATCGGATCCTAGGAAGACGATTCTCAAAAGTAGGAAACGTCTTACCTTCTTAAACGCGGTTCGAAATGGGGCAAAACTGGATGAGAGATGCCCATCTCAGAGCCGGAGGGCCTCCGCTCACCAAAGATACTGTCTGAATACCGCCGCGAAGTCAGGCCGCCAGCCGATACGCTAAATATCCCAGTGCCCGAATTCGCGGAGGGTGTGGCAGTTCCCTCAGACGACCTCTCCGCCAAGCTCAGGGAATGCATCCTCGGCGGAACCGGGACAACTCATGTCTTCGGAATAGGGAACCCCTTAAAGCAGGACGACGCCGTTGGCCTCCAAGTGGTCTCTTCGCTGCGACGGCGGATCAGGCCAAGGTCGAGGAAGTCCGTCAAGATACACGGGCTCTCGTCCAATCCAGAAGTGCTCATCTCCGACCTGGCATCGAAGGGAGAGAGGATTGTACTCATCGACGCCGTAGAGGCGCAGAGGAAGCCGGGGACCATCGTCTGCGCCCGCCTCAGCGAGACGAAGTTCGGATTCTTCGCGACCCACAACGTCCCACTTAGACTAGTCCCAGGCATCGCCGAGAACGCTGCAGACACGTATGTGGTTGGGATTCAGCCGGAATCCGTGGTCGTCGGCGAGGGGCTCTCCAGGGTGGTCAAGGAGTCGAGCGCGAAGCTGGTCGACATGATCGCTGGTCTGGTGGCTGAAGCATAATGACCGTCGCCACAGACGCAATACTTGGGCCCCTCATCATAATCATTGCCGACATCGTGGTCTTCACCATGGTCGGGAGGCTCGGAAAGCGGAGCTCCGGCACGGGGACGAAGTACGAACCTTTCACAGGAGGCGAGGAGTCGATTCCACCCAGGGGCCTGTACAGGTCAAACCTCTTCGTCTTCGCGGCGCTCTTTCTGGTGGTCGAGGCACTGGCGCTCATCCTGGCAGGTTCCTTCGAGGCGCCCTCGGCGACATATCCTCTCCTCTTCCTCGTCGGCGGAGGCAGCGTCCTCACCGTCACAGTCTGGTGGTTCATCACCGCAGGGGGTGGCGAGTTTTAGGCTCGGCCTGACCCAGTGGGCAAGGAAGAGATCCATCTGGGTCTTTCACGTGAACGCAGCTTCCTGCAACGGCTGCGACATCGAGATACTGGCTGCACTTACCCCCCGTTACGATGCCGAAAGGCTCGGCGTCGAGCTGGTACCGAGCCCGAGGCACGCAGACGTCTTGCTGGTGACGGGGACGATAAACCCCCTGATGAAGGACCGACTGAAGACAGTCTACGAACAGGTGCCAGAGCCGAGGCACGTAGTTGCAATTGGGGCATGTGCCCTGGGAGGCGGAGTGTACAAGGACTGCTACAACGCGGGACGCGGCATCGACGCGGTAATCCCGGTTGATCTCTACATCCCCGGATGCCCTCCTAGGCCTGAAGCGATAATCTACGGCATCCTGAAGCTGGTAACGGGAGGTCCCCCCGACCCAATCGAAGGAGAAGAGGCAATTGTCAAGTGAGGATCTGGCCAAACTGGCGGCCAGCCTTGGCGGATCTCTCGCCACGCGCCCGAAATCCGTCGAGCTGACAATCACTCCCGACAAGGTCCTGGATGCATGCAAGTCCATCGCGTCGATTCCGGGGCTCTATCACCTGACCACGATTACGGGCCTCGACCTAGGAGAGGAGATTGGCCTCCTCTACCAATTCTGGCAGGGCAGGGGATTCGTCGTGGTCAGGACTGCTGTGCCCAAGGCGAACCCGAAGATCCAATCGATTTCAGGAACCCTGGCCTCCGCGACCCTGTACGAAGCCGAGATCCAAGACCTTCTGGGGGTTTCATTCGACGGCAACCCGTACCTAGGCAAGAAGCTCCTCCTTCCGGACAACTATCCCGCCGAAGCTCCCCCGCCTCTCCGGAAGGAAGCGGACCCTGAGAAGATAAGAAAGATGATGGAACTTGAGTGAAGACCTCCAACACGGGCAACGGAAGGAGCTGAGCGCTGGACTGATACAGTATTCGGTGGAGAGCGCGATGCCATTCGGGCCCATCCATCCATCGTTGAAGGAGCCCGAGTACTTCAAGCTCATCCTCGAAGGGGAACGGATAGTCCAGGTCATCCCCAGAATCGGCTACGTCCACAGAGGGATAGAACGAGCGGCCCAGGAAAGGACCTGGGTCAAGAACATCTACCTATTCGAACGGATCTGCGGCATCTGTAGCTTCGCCCACAGTCTGGGATATACCCACGCCGTCGAGGCCCTGACCCCGTTCGAGGTCCCGAAACGGGCGAAGTACATCAGGGTGATTGTAGCGGAGCTCGAGAGGATACACTCCCACCTCCTATGGCTCGGCCTGCTCGGGCATTGGGCGGGGTTCGATACGCTCTTCATGTGGATCTGGAAGGACAGGGAACACATCCTGGACCTGGAGGAGGCGATCACAGGCAACAGGGTCCACAAGTCGTATTCCACTTTCGGCGGAGTCAGGATGGACCTCCCCGACGGCATCGCGGCAAAGCTCAAGACCGAAATGAAGTACATAGAGAAGAGGGTCGACTACTACGAGAACCTCGTCGGCGCCGAGGAAACCCTGACTGTCCGGACGAAAGGCGTCGGGCGTATCTCCCAAGAGACGGCAAGGCGGCTCTCGCCCGTGGGCCCTCTCCTCCGTTGCACAGGTATAGCAAGGGACGTGAGAGTAGAAGACCCCTACGCGGCCTACGACGAGATCGCTCCGCGCGTCCAGACCAGCAACGATGGAGACATAGCCTCGCTTCTCACGCTGCGGTTGAACGAGATTCGAGAATCCTGCTGGATGGTGAGCGAAGCGGCTGAACGGCTCCCGACAGGTCCCTACAAGGTCAGCATCCCTAGGGCTGTCCCACGGGGGGAGTCCATGTTCCATGTGGAGGCCCCCAGGGGGGAGCTGTTCTACTTCGTGAAGTCGGGAGGGGGCAGCGCGCCTGAGCGGGTGAAGATCAGAACCTCGACCATGGCCAACCTTCTCACTGCCACCGAGATGCTGAAGGGTTGCACCCTGGCAGACGTCCCGGTGGTGCTCACCGGCATGGACCCGTGCTTCGGGTGCATGGACAGAATCTCTGTCCTGGACGTCGGGCAGTCCAAGGAGTGGTCAGTCAGGGGCGAAGAGCTGCGCACGTACGGGATAGAGTACTACAGGAAGAGGCTCAGTTGAACCCGCTGCAGGTCGTCCAACTCCTTCTCTTTCCTGGGCTGACCTTCTTCGTCTGGCTCGCCTTCGTCTTCGAATGGCTGGAAAGGAAGACGTCCGCCCGCATGCAAGGGCGGCTGGGCCCTGTGGTGACCGGTCCCTTCGGTATCCTCCAGCCCGTTGCCGACTTCTTCAAGCTCGCCTCCAAGGAGGAGATCATCCCCGCCCAAAGCGACAAGTTCGTCCTCCGATGGGGCCCCGCCCTTTACTTCGCGGCCCCGGCCATCGGCATCGCGTTCCTCCCGATCCTCGGGTTCCAGTCGATCCTCTTCGACCCGCTCGACCTGCTCTTCATGCTCTTCATCCTCGCCTTCTCGACTCTCATGGCGGCCATGCTCGGATACGCCTCGGCTGGGAGATACTCGACCATAGCCGTTGGTAGGCTGGTCGTGCAGTATACCAGCTATGAGGTCCCGCTGATCCTCTCGATGGTAACCCCAGCCGTCCTCGCTAGAAGTCTCTCGATACAGGGGATCGCCGCGGCTCAGGGATCGATGTGGTACATCGTCATCGTGCCGGTCGCTTTCGCTGTCTTCATCATCGCATCGCTTGCAGAACTAGAGAAGCCTCCGTTCGACATCCCCAGCGCGAAAACGGAGATCGTTGGCGGGTGGATGACCGAGTTCTCTGGGAACACCCTCGCCTACGTCAAGCTCACAAAGAGCCTCAGCTACGTCTTCTTGTCTGCGCTCGCGGTAAGCCTCTTTCTCGGAGGCCCGGGAGGCCCGGTCATCAGCGCAGACCAGAACCTGCAGGCTCTTTTCTATACGGTCTATTTCATGGTGAAGCTCTTCGCGGTCGGTTTCCTCATCTTCGTCATAAGGACCGCCCTCGCCCGAGTCAGGATCGACCAGGCGACCAGACTCTTCTGGACCTTCATCACTCCCCTCAGCCTGGCGCAGCTCGCCGTGGCGATATTCGTGGGGTTCAGGTGAAAGAAGTGTCGAGGAGGAGAGTCGGCAAAGCCCTAGGCGAGATGTTCCGAACGGCACTGGAGAAGCCAGTCACGGAGGAGTATCCGTTCGGAGACAAGGTCGTTACTGAGAGGTTCAGGGGGAGGCTGGACATCGATCCGGTGAAATGCACTGGATGCAGCATATGTGAGATTGTCTGTCCCGCCGAGGTGATTACGATGGTGCCCGTGGGCAAGAAGCTGATTGGCACAAGGGAGGTCGAGATCAAGAGGCCTTCCTTCGAACTCTTCACGTGCATCTCGTGCGGCCAGTGCGTGGACGACTGCAAGTTCGGGGCCCTCACCCTCACGCACACCTTCGAACTTGCGGTCTTCAAGAAAGAGAGCACGCTGATGAAGAAGGGGTTGAACATTGGCAAGTGAGATACTATCTGTCGCGATCTCGGTCGCAATCGTGGCCACGGCCCTGGTGGCTCTCTTTTCCAAGAAGGTCTCCATTTCTCTCATTTTCCTGTTCTACGCCTCCACCCTGCTAGGGATCGCCTTCACCGTCTACGGTAACGCACTCGTCGGCCTCATGCAAATCGTCACCTTCTCGGGGGCGGTGTCAGTCCTATTCCTGACGGTGATACTGTTGACAGGCGAGTCGAAGCTGGACATCGGTGCGACCCGACTGACGATTGCGGTGGCTGCCGGAGCGTTGGTCCTCGTTGTCCTGGCCCTGACTCAGATCTCGCCCGGGTTAGTCGGGTTGCAGCCTTCAGAATATTCCGACGTGTCGCTGGCGACTTTCTCGTTCCTCTGGCAGTACAGGCCTTGGGACCTCCTGATCCTCGTCACGGTTTTCGCATCCGCCATGGTGACGGTTGCCAACCTGTTCTCGAGGGAGACCTAGATGGTGACCGACCAGGTAGTCTTCCTGTCCACCGGGATACTCCTCGTCTTCCTCGGCATCGCCTCCATTTCGTATTCAAAGAACCTCGTCAAGACAGTGATGTCGTTCCAGGTGGTCCTGCTGGGCGCCAACCTTGCCCTGTTCGCGTCCGGCATTACAGGGCCCCAGTCCCTTGTAGGAGGAACTCGCATCACAACTGATTCCTTCGTATTCCTGTCGATCCTAGTTGGGGCTGCAATGGAGGCTGTGGGCCTCGCGATCGTGGTCAACGTGTATCGGAAGTACGGGACGCTCAACCCGTCCGAGATAAGGAAACTGAGGCACTGATGCTCGAAGCTTGGCTGGTGTGGCTGGTCCCGCTCATCGGGGCTCCTATTGTCCCCTTCGTGGGCTTCTTCGACTCCAGGGGGAGCAAGTGGTTCGCGATAGGCGTAAGCGGGCTGGCGGCGGCCATCGGGCTCTACCAGGCCCTCGTGTTCTCCCAGTCGTACACAGAGTCCCTCGGTGGCTGGTCGGTCTACCACGGCGTCCTGGCAGAGGTGAAGGTGGACGGCCTTTCTGTCCTGCTCACGGCCTTCGTCTCGATCCTCTCCTTCGCCATCGTGGTCTATGCGGCGGGGAACATGAAGCACGAGAAAGGACAGGCGCGCTTCTACTCGCTCGTCCTCGTGTTCATCGGGGCGATGCTGGGCCTCGTGATGGCCGGCAGCCTCCTGCAGCTCTACCTGTTCTGGGAGATAGTCGGCATCTGTTCGGCCCTCCTGATCGCCTTCTGGACCGACAAGGAATCCGCGAGGAAGGCTGGCTTCAAGGCGTTCGTGGTCACCAGGATCGGGGACATCGCCCTGCTGCTCGCCGTGATCATGCTGCTCACGACGCTCGGCACGGCGAACATCGACACGATCAACTCGTCCGTGGGCGCGGCGGGGGTGAATTGGATACTGATCGGCCTTCTGATTCTCCTCGGCGCCATGGGGAAGTCCGCTCAGGTGCCCTTCCACGTCTGGCTGCCTGACGCGATGGAAGGGCCTACCCCAGTCAGCGCGCTCATCCACGCGGCCACAATGGTGAACGCGGGCGTCTACCTGGTCGTCCGGATGTACCCGATCTACGCCTCATCCGCAATCCTCTCCAATTCGGTCCTCCTGGTCGGCCTCACCAGCCTGCTGGTGGGGGCCGCCTGCGCGTCCGCCGCTGACGACCTCAAGAGGATCCTCGCCTACTCTACGATCAGCCAGCTGGGCCTGATGTTCACGGCAATCGGGCTTGGAACCTGGTCGGGCGCGATCTACCAGCTCATCAGCCAGGGCCTCTTCAAGGCGCTCGCCTTCATGGCGGCTGGGTCTGTCATCGAGGCCCTCGGGACCCGGTATGTCGGCGAAATGGGAGGGCTGGCGCGCCGAATGAAGTACACGTACATCGCATTCCTCTTCGCCACGCTAGCGATGGCTGGCCTCCCTCCGCTCATAGGGTTCTGGACCAAGGACGAGATCCTGTCGGCCGCCGTCAGTTCAGGCGCGTGGGTCTTCTTGGTAGTCATCCTAGGGTCCACCCTCACGTCGTTCTACTCATTCAGGGCGCTCGTCAAGGTCTTCCACGGTCCAGGTCGAGAGAGGGAGGTGAAGGAGTCCGGGCCGCTGATGGTGGTGCCGATGATGGCCCTGGTGGCGCTGGTCATGCTTGGATGGATCGGCCTCGCCGGGCAGAGCCTCTTCCTTCCTGCGCTCAGCGAGGTTCCTTCCCTTCTCACGTCTGCCTCCACTGTCGCCATAGTGTTTCTCGGGCTCGCGATCTGCTACTACGCCTTCCAAGCTCGGTCGGAAACAACCGCGCGGCTGATGCAGTCGAGCGCCTTTCTCAGGGTCACCAAGCAGTCCCTGCTCCAGGGGCTCGGGTTTGACCGGCTCTACACCTACCTTGTCAGGTCGACGGTGGGACCCCTGACTCGCCTTGCCACCGGGCTGCAGAGCGGGGACCTCAGGAAGAACGAAGCCCTGCTGTTCTCAATCCTTGTAGTCCTACTGGTGCTCGCAGTGACGGGAGTGATCTAGCAGATGGCCTGGCTGTCGACGGTCCTCGAGCTCCAGTTCGCTGGCGCGATGGTAGTCCTCATCGCAGACATAGCAAAGCCCAAGCTCGGAAAGCGTAGGCCGCTCATAATCGGAGGGGTCGCCGCAGCCTTCCTCCTAGTTTCAATCGTCGAGCTCGTCACGAGCTGGGGTCCCATCTCCATACAGCCTCTCACCAGCAACCTCGCCGGCATCCTCGCCAGTGTCTACTCGGTCGACAAGCTGGGGAACCTGGTCATCCTGACTGTGCTCCTCGCAGGCTTCGCCGTGGCTGTCTACACGGCCCTCACGTTGTCTCGGACGGACAACATCGGGCCGTTCTACGCCCTCCTGATGCTGCTCGTTAGTTCATCAATAGGTGTTATTTCGGCCGGCGATTTCCTGACCCTCTTCCTCTTCTGGGAGGGTCTCAGCATCGCGGCCTACGGGCTGGTGTCATTCGAGCGGCGCGACATCTCGCTGGAAGCCGTGACGAAGTACTTCTTCCTGGCCGGGGCGGGGAGCCTCGTCTACCTGATGGGGGTCGCGCTGGTCTACTCTAGCATCGGGAGCATCCGCCTGGCCGATTTGCCTCTGCTCGTCTCCTCCAACGGCCCGGTGGGCATCGTCGCGCTCCTAATGATCCTCATCGGCCTCGGAGTGGAAGTGGCGATCTTCCCTGTCCACACGTGGCTGCCTGACGCCTACGGGGCCGCGCCCGCCCTGACCGGCGCCCTCCACGGCAGGGTCGTCAACGAGACTCTCATCTTCGCTATGCTGAAGGTGGTCCAGCCATTCGTCCCCGCGGGCGGTTCTTCCTACCTCCAGGGGATCCAGGTGACCCTGGTCGCGCTCGCCGTACTGACGATGCTGGTTGGGAACCTGGGGGCTTTTGGGCAGAGCAACCTGCGGCGCATGCTCGCGTTCAGCTCCATCGCCCAGATGGGCTACATGCTCGCCGCGCTCTCGACCTTCTCGGTGCTGGGCCTCGTAGCGGTCACGTTCCAGATCTGGAATCACGGGCTCGTGAAGGCTAACTTCTTCATGCTGACGGGCGTCGGAGGGAGGAGGGAGTTCGAAAGCGCCGACCTGGAGAAGCTGAAGGGCGCGGGCCGGCAGAACCGGCCTCTCGGGGTCCTCGTCACCGCGTCGTCGCTGGCGATGGTCGGCTCGCCTCCCTTTGGGATGTTCTGGAGCGAAATCCTCATCGTCCAGTCTCTGCTGCTGGCCTCGACTCCGCTCTTCACCTGGGTGGCCGTCGCCGTCGTCGCTAATATCGTGCTCTCAATCGGTTACTACTACAGGGTGATTAACACGGTGGTCTTCTCCGAATCCACAGGACCAGTCACGAACAGGCCTTCCAGCGACATGGCGCCGCCTACGTTCTTGCTGGCCCTCAGCATCATCACCGGACTCATCCCTGCCTTCTTCATAGGCCTCCTCCTGTGAGCTTGTGCTAGCCTAGACCTGCTAGAACTCTCTGTCGCAAGACGTCTTTGGGCGGGGGGAAATGTTGGTCTTGGTTAGGACCTCGGCGAGCGTCTTCAATGACAAAGGAAGCTCAGACGACGGATCCGCCTGATCTCTTCAGACTTGGATTCTTCTCTTTGACTTCTCGGGGTTTCGGAGAGGAGGAGCATTCCCAGATGTCCTGGTTTGAACGGACGGCTTGGTGTTTCCGAGCCAGTTGTGCACCCCTCGAATTTGCTTGCTTGACATGCACTGTTTGCACTATGTGGGGGGTTGTCAGCTTCAAGCTGGGCGAAGCTGGAAGCGGGGTTTTTCGGCTGAGCTAATCAGCTTAGCTAATTCAAGCGCGAAATCGGCTAAGCTAATCTGCCTAAGCTGGCAAGCTGGGCTTAAGCTGGGGCTTAAGCTGCAGCTTGAAGCTGGGCTTAATCCCAGTGGGAGGGAAAAGACAGGATATAGAGCGCCTTCAGTGGAAATCGTGCATTCAGTCCTCAATGGGGCACAGAGAGCAAGCGGAGTCAGCACAGAGAAAAGGACATTCTGGGGGTGTTTGTGGTCGTCCGGGCTCGTTACCCGGACAGTCTCGAGACTTGCTCGAGAGGCTCGAAACAAGTTCGTCGACCTCCATGACTGATTGTTGTGGTTGCATTGAAGGAGAGATGATTCACACAGTCCCTATCTTACCAAGGGTGATGGCTAGACTGTATCGTGAATTCAGTTGACGGTTTTCCGCATCAGTTCCAAGTGTGGGCGCGTTCCCATAGATTTGGGAGTACAGCGATCGACAATACTGGACCTCCTAACGCAAGCGGTCTCACAGGACCTCGCTTATGCATGAGGAAACTTCCTTCTGGGCCTCCTCACAGTTGTCGACTAACTTAATAGACCCAGGAGACTCCGCGCTGCTGTTCGTCATTGTCCAAGGAACGGCTCATCGCGGAAGTCAATACCGCGGAGGAAGCGAAGAAGGTGGAAGAGACGGTCAAGACGGGCTATCTGGAGGCGACCATCGACACCCTGATCAACTGGATAGGTGTGGAAGATGATCTGGCCAATAGTTACGAGAGTCTTGCCAGCAAGGCGCAGGAACCTGATGCAAGGGCGGCATACAAGCGGCTCTGCGAGGAATCGAGGAAGAACATTGAACAACTCACCGGCCTCCAGAGGTCGCTCGAGGCTCTTGACAGGGCCCGAGTCCAGCGGCTCAAGCTGTTGGCGAGTCTGGAGCCCTGAAGGCTTCGCTAGGATCTGCTTCCTTCGGGAGCGGCGAGCAGCCGATTTGTCGCTTCGATGTCTAAAGCGGTGTACTTCCGTATGTTGGAGAGCTGCCTGCGGTTAAGCACTTCACAGGCGTAGTCCCAGTGCAGGGACACGACGTCCCCCTTCTTGACCGTGCCGAACGGCGTCACCTCCGGGTTGTAGCTCACC
>Ga0187803_10000687_pt1 | contig 13330 bp, 10 predicted proteins | sample NC_wetland_sal_i_2_FD_132425 | JGI IMG/M metagenome (GOLD analysis project Ga0187803, IMG submission 132425) | Wetland sediment microbial communities from Neuse River Estuary, North Carolina, USA - Control_3 | ecosystem: Environmental > Aquatic > Freshwater > Wetlands > Sediment | place: USA...
AATTGATGTGAGTCGGGAAGAATCTGATTGTAAACATCGACTTCATCCTGAATCTTTTGATCGTCCACCAACCGCTCGGCCCGGATCATCTCCTGAATCTGAAACTTCACGGTTTCGCGGTTTTCAAAGACAAAAGAAACTTTGTCCCCAACGGCGATGCGCCGATTCTTCTTCAGGGCCATGATGTGTTTTCGAAAGTCGACCCGGATCTTTTCATAGTCAAGGAGATCTCGAAGATCAGTTCTGGAGAGCTTTTTCATAGTCCGTATGCCTTTGCAAAAATCCTCACCGGATGCAGGGCGTCGCGGCCGGTGCCTTGTTTGATCCGCAGGGCGGAGAGGGGGCAATCGGTGGCGATGAACTCAGGAGCCGGCTCCTGCACTTCTTTAAGAAGCGGTTGAGCCAGTTTGACCGAGAGATCATGATATTCGCGCTTCATCCCCCAAGTCCCATCCACGGCCGAGCAGCGTTCTACCACCTGAACCCGGGCTCCCGCCAGTTGCAGCAAATCCCGCGACTTATAACCCAGGTTCTGGGCCTTCAAATGACAAGAAAGCTGGTAGGATACTGTTCCCAGCTTGGACACGAACTCCGTACTGAGCGCCCCGTCTTGATGCAGCTTCATCAAATACTCACAACTGTCAAAAGTGTGTTCCGCCACCAGGCGGGCGTCCTCCGTGTTGAGCATCAGAGGGTATTCCTGCTTAATGGTGTAGCTACAGGTTGGACCTGGAATGACGATATCGTATCCGGCACGTACCTTCTCGCTCAGGAAGCGGACATTCTCTTCCGCGTTTTTGAGAGCACTTTCGAGATCTCCGCCGTCCAGCGCGGGCATCCCGCAGCAACGCTTGTACCCGTCCACCACCTCGATTTGATTCTTTTCCAGAACTTGCACCAGGGCCCGCCCCGTCTCCACGTCAGAGTAATTCACCGAGCAGGTCGAAAAGAGGGCGACCTTGCGCTTGGGAGGGATTCCCCGGCCGTTGCTGGACTCCCGCTTCTTCATCCACCGGGAGAGGGTCTGAAACGAGTAAATCGGGAGCGTCCAACGGCGATGAATGCCCGCCATTTTTTCCATGAGCCATCGATTGAGGGGATTTCGATTCGTCCAATTAAAGACCGGGGCCAACCAACTCCCGATGTGCCCAATCAGGTCAGTTTTGGCAAGGAACCTGTCCTGACGTGAGATTCCATCGCGACGGGTTCTGACTAATTTATCGCGAAGCATCATCCGGGGAAAATCGATTTTCCAGGCATGAGGCGGGGTGTACGGGCAGTGGTTGTAACACAACTTGCACTGGTAGCAATAGTCCCCCACGACGTTGAGGTCATTGGCAGTCAGTTTGTCGACATCCCCGTCGACACGTTCGTCATCAATCCGATTAAACAACTCCGTGAATGAAGGGCACAGGTTGAAGCATCGCCGGCACCCGTTACACAGGTCGAACACCCTTCGCTCTTCCTTCTCCAGAGCTGTCCCGCTCCAAAACTGGTCCGATTGAAAGTCATAAATCATAAAGGCTCCGATCGCAATGGCTGCCGTCTCTCCGGATGGCCGGAGGCCATGCGATCCCAGGATGAGAGTTATGAACAAGGGATCCAGGCATAGAGATCTTGCGGCAGCAGTCCGCCGGCGAGGATGCCGGGTCCACCGCGCTGGACTGCTGCGCAAAGAGAGGTCGCCGCTTCAGGCCCCGCTTAAGCGATGGCTTCAGAGGGTTCCTTGCCGGCAATCGTGGTTAGGCCCTTGGTAAAACGCCCGGCATGAGATTTCTCCGCCTTCGCCAGGGTTTCGAACCATTCCGCCAGCTCGTTGAAACCTTCGGAGCGCGCCGTTTTGGCCATGCCGGGATACATCTCCGTGTACTCGTACGTCTCCCCTTCGATGGCTGACTTCAAATTGGATTCCGTTCCCCCGATGGGAATCCCAGTGACCGGGTCGCCCACCTCTTTCAAAAAATCGAGGTGACCGAAGGCATGCCCGGTCTCCGCCTCGGCTGTGTCGCGGAAGAGGCCTCCGATATCCGGATACCCCTCAATGTCGGCGCGCCGGGCAAAATACAGGTAACGACGATTCGCCTGGGATTCCCCCGCAAACGCGTTTTTTAAGTTTTCATGGCTCTTGGTACCTTTCAGTGATGGCATGTTTTCTCCTCCATACATTCAGTTTGAAGATGGTTCGTATTGATCGAAAGCTGGATCCGCGCCCCTCCAGCTCAACGTATTCCTCCCCCTATTCCAAGCGCTTCCGGACCCAGTGACGGGGGGCGCACCGGGCACAGAGACCGCTAAATTCAAAATAGTGATGCCGAATGGTCCCCTTGAATTTCTGGGCAAACCGCCGCGCGAAGGCTTGCACCAAATGATGTTCGACATCATCGATCCGCCCGCAGTGTTCGCAAACAAAATGGGCATGGGGCTGCCGGTTCCCGTCAAAGCGCTGCCGGTTCCCTCCCGAAAACATCTTGCGCGCGACCCCGATCCGCGAGAATTGATCGAGGATCTGATAGACTGTTCCCAGGCTGATCATCGGGTACTGCCGACGAACCTCAGCAAACACCATGTCCGGCGTAGGGTGATAATTCGCGCGTTGCAGGACCGTGAACACCGCAAGTTTCTGGGGTGTCACCCGCATCCCCCGGAGGTGCAGAGAAGCCGCCAGCCCTCCCTTCGGGGAGCCTTCCCCGCGTTCCTTCCGGGAGGACCTTCTCCGACTTGTTTCCTTATTCGGAATCATTATTGATAAGATATTGGATTCCCTCTTCCCTGTCAAGTGATTTTCGGAAATGCGACGACGCGGACTTGCGGGGGGATCCTCCCGCCTTCGGCCATGCCCTTCGATCCTGCGGGGAGGTCTCCCCGCCTTAGGAACCTCGGGGGCTGCCGCGGCCTCCTCCGGCGCGCCCCTCGGCGGCGGGTCCAATCCGGATGAAAGAACAAATGACAGATTCTGCTTGATTGATTATAATCGCCCGACTTCATTGCTGGTGGAGAGGATTCCGATTTTATGCGTGAACGACAAAGAGAGATTCGTCGCCGGCGCCATCGCCGACTCAAACGTATTAAGCAGCGGACCCGGGATATGAAGCGGCAGTCCGTGCGACCCTCACCGCCTGCGGAAGTCCCGCCCGCGACCGTTACCGCAGAGGGATGAGCGAGTTGGCGCTTTTACTCTCGCATCGCCTGCCCGCACTCAACTGCCCACATATTTGGCATAGAGTGACTTGGCAACCCCAGGATCCTGCGTCCCTTGCACCAAGGCGCGCCCATCACCAAAGACACTAAGGGTCAGACCTTCCAGGCGACATTGAACCAGATAGGGATTGGACTGAACGGGACCGGCCAAGGCCAGCTTTTGCTCCAGCTTGGCAAGGGATATCTGTACCGGCCGGCCCGGGAGCACTTCCACAGCATTTCGCCCGCACAATCGCAAGGTTTGAGACAGCCGGCGGGCCTGGAGAAATTCGAAGGCTCCCTCCCCGCAGGCTTTACAACCTCTTCCCTGCCGGGCCCGACTGAGATCTACCTCGCGAAACGAGTTCTTCCAAACATCAAACATCCGGAACCTGCGATTCGTGTCATTCGTCCGCCCGACCAGTATTTTCAGGGCTTCGGCGACCTGCAGGCCTGCGACCACGGTCACTACCGACCCGATCACGCCGGCCGTCTCACACGTCGGTGCGCTTCCCACTGGCGGAAGATCCTCGAAAATACATCGAAGACAGGGCGTGATGCCGGGAAGAATCACCAGCGTGGCTCCTTCACTTGCCACGGCGGCCCCATAAATCCAAGGGATTCTTAGCTTGACACAAGCATCATTGATCAGGAATCGGGTCTCCAAATTGTCGGTCCCATCGATCACCAGACTCGTATTTCTCACAAGATGTTCGATGTTCGAGGCATTCGCATCCAACACCAAACCCTTCACCTTGATCTCCGAGTTAATCTTCCTGAGCTTTCTCTCGGCGGCAGCCGCCTTCGGCCAATGTTCAGCAGCGTCCTGCTCGTCGAAAAGGATCTGCCGTTGCAGATTTGATTCCTCCACAAAGTCACGATCGACAAGGACCAGGCTGCCAATGCCTGCACGGGCACACAACTCCGCCGCGACCGTCCCGAGCGCCCCCATTCCAAGTATCACCACCCGCGACCGGAGTAGCCGCTCCTGTCCTTCACGGCCAATTGGATCAAATAGAATTTGTCTTGAATATCGCTCCAGGTTTGGCATGGGAGGCTTCTACCAAATGATCATTTCAGTGGGTCAGGCCAGGGACTCTGGAGTCTGCAAACGAATTCCGGCGTTACGAACCGGAGTCACGCCACTCATCCGGATACCTGGATTCAGCGATGGCGCATTCATCGAAATGCAAACAGAATCCCCTTGACCTTACGGGCTGAGAATTTTTGCTGCGCAAAGGAAAAAAGTTGAGCGGGGCGATGGACCCCGGCCATGCGTCGCTCCGGACATCTTCTCAGAACGTCGAGCTGAAGGAGCTTCTTTCGGAAATTTCTTTTGTCAATTTTTCTCCCGAGGATGATCTCATAGACCTTTTGCAATTCCGTTAGGGTGAACTTCTCCGGGAGCAGTTGGAATCCGACATTCGAATACCCGAGTTTGTTTCTCAGCCGCTCCAGGGCATAGCGAAGGATCTCCTGGTGATCGAAGGCCAGCCGCGGCAATCGCCTCACCGGGAACCATCGGGCTTCTTGGGCATCGTCGGCAGCCCGGACATCAGCAAAATCGGCACAGATGAGTGAATAGTATGCAACCGTGATGACGCGGGTACGGGGATCGCGGTCGGGTGCGCCGAAGGTGTAAAGCTGCTCAAGATAAACATTGGAAACGTTGGTCTCTTCCCTCAACTCCCGGAGTGCTGCTTCGTCCAAGGATTCGCCGCAGCCGACAAACCCGCCCGGCAGCGCCCATCGCCCTCGAAAGGGCGGGTTTTTCCGTTGCACCAACAACACTTTGAGATCTCCATCGAGGATTGTAAACAGGACCACGTCGATGGTTACTGCGGGTCGCTGATGATTCAGGTTTGCACGATTCATGGATCAATTCGTGAAAAAAGCATCGCCCTCCAAGCGAGCTAACCGCATGCCACGGATCTGGAAGAGTGCACTTTCGCAAAAATCTCCTCCGCTGTCCGCAATTGTACTCCGCGTGCCCGCAACTCCTCGATCGCCGCCGCTGAGCCTTCCGGGGTGATCCCGGCCACCGCGTTTTCCACCAAAAAGACAGAATCTCCATATTCCAGCAACCCCAGGGCGGCCGCTTTGACGCAATAATCGGTGGCCACTCCGTAGACGACAAACCGGCTTCCTTTCAGCTTCGAGAACAGGGGAGCGGCCACGGCATTTGAGAACACGTCGAATTCCCGCTTTTCGAGAACAATCTGATCCGCCTCGTCTGATTCCAGTGCCCTCCATGCGGCTCGGGCATCATGGCCGATGAGCGGCCGGTTTCCCAGCGTTTCGATGATCTTTTTCTGGCCCGGAGTCCCCGCCACGCAATGAGGCGGGAAATGTTTGAATTCCGGATCGTCAGGTCTATGCGCATCCACGGATGAGATCAGAGGAATGTGGTGTCGGATTGCCGTCTCAGTCAGTCGTTTGAAATGAGGGATTCGTTTCTCCGCCTGGGGAACATAGAGGCGGCCTTCGGGCATGATGAAATCGTACTGGGTATCAATATCCACAAAAACCAAACCACAATTCATAAGGCATATTCCTACTTCAAATGTGTCGTCTGTGGCGACACGAGGCGATGATTCCTTTCCTCCACGGGATCTTCCAACGTCTCCCCAGGTTTGGCCTCTTTCATCTTTTGAAAGAGCGCCTCCAGGGCGGGGCTTTTGCTGACCGGATAGGCTTCTGAATCTTCCAAAGACCTATAGCGCTCGTTGAGCCGAGAGACGTCGGAAGCGGCATGTTGTCGGGCCGCCTCGAGGCCAGGCAAGCGGCCCAGTCGTTTTCCACCGGACAAGACCAGCTCGAGAAGCGGGGTCCCGGAGGAGGTTTCATTCGCCCGAGCGATGACATCGTGATCATACCCGCCTTGGGCATCGGTAAAGCGGAATACCTGCTTCTTTCCAGGATAGGTGGCCTTGTGCGCGCTCAGCTTGAACCGGAATTGCGGATAGGTCCCCACCGTCTGTTCTACCAGCTTATAGACGCCGCCCAAAGCGGGAGAGTCGCGTGAAGTGGCCAGCTCCGTGCCGACCCCGAAGATATCGATTGGCGCGCCTTGCTGCACCAGCTCGCGAATTTTGAACTCATCGAGGTCGCCGGACCCGACAATCTGGACATTTTCCATTCCAGCTTCATTAAGAATCCGGCGGACGCGTCGGCTCGTGTCCAACAGGTCGCCGCTGTCGATCCGGATCCCTTTGATATTCTTGCCAAGGCTGGCCGCCTTCTTGGCGCCTTCCAGCGTGTCGTAGGTGTCGATCAACAAGGTCGCCGAATCGGGAAAGACGCGGTAGTACTTCTCGAAGGCTTCTTCCTCGGTTTCAAAAGTCATGGTCCACGAATGCGCCGCGGTGCCGAAGATTGGAATTCCAAGTTTGAAACCGGCGTATACATTCGAGGTCCCCATGCAACCCCCAATGTATGCGGCGCGGGCAGCCAGGAACCCGGCTTCCGGCCCATGGGCGCGCCGCGTTCCGAACTCAATAACGGACCTCCCGTCGGCGGCGGCCGTGACGCGGGTCGCCTTCGTGGCAATCAGGGTTTGGAAATTAATCATTGAAAGCAGGTAGGTCTCCACCACCTGGGCCTCAATCAGGGGGCCGCTGACGCGCACAATCGGCTCTTCGGGGAAAACCAGCGTTCCTTCGGGCACGGCCCACAAATCGCCCTTGAAGCGGAAGTCCTTCAAATACTCAAAGAAATCATTCTGGACTTTGGCAAAGGTGGGAACGGAGCGGAGAAATTCAATTTCTTCATTATCGAACCGAAGGTTTTCCAAAAAGTCCACCACCTGCTCCAACCCGGCGGCTACCAGGTAGGACCGATGAGGTGGAAAATCCCGAACAAAGAGCTCAAATGTGGACGGATAATTTACCTGATTCTGGAAGTATCCCGCTGCCATCGTCAGCTCATACAGATCTGTCAGCAATGCCTTGTGTCCGCTGGTCGCGATTCCCATGATGCATCCTTCAGTTGCCAACGATTCATTGCGGTCCGGACTTACCGGTCCAACGACGCGGGTAGATCGTCCGGCCCGCGAAAAAGTGTATTGTTTACACTAACTGACCTTTATCCTAAATGCTTGACCTCCTCGAGTCAATGACTTTTTGTTTGTCGGTTGATGAGCCAACGGCCGCGGAGTCCACAATTTGCCAAAGACTGATCCTCCCGAGCCCCGCGCACCCTAAAGATTCGGTGCCCGTCCCAACGTCTCTGCGAGCTGTTTGTCCAAAGTCACAATTTGTATTAGACTCCTTCTGGATGACGGCTTGGAGTTTCAGTGAGGTGTCTGCATTCTTGTCCACCCAACCGAAGAACTGGACCATCGGATCCCGGGTTTGAATTCGAAGAGCTGGGCGTCGCACCTCCCGGATGGTACCCGCCATTCTCCAACTGAAAGGCATGATCTCCCATGGAACATTCGAAATTCGTTCATCTGCATTTGCACACCGACTTCAGCTTACTGGATGGCGCCAATGACATCGGCCAGTTGATGAAAGAAGCCGAAACCAAGAAGATGCCGGCCATTGCGATGACGGATCACGGCAACCTATTCGGGGCGATCAGCTTTTATGACGCCGCGATCCATCACGGCATCAAACCCATCATCGGCTGCGAACTTTATGTTGCCAAGGGGTCCCGTTCGGAGCGGACTTCTGCGGAGGGGGAGAAAGCCAATCATCACCTGACCGTCTTGGCCGCCAGCGACACGGGGTACCGAAACCTGGTCAGGCTGGTTTCCATGGCCTACCTGGAAGGGTTCTACTACCGCCCCCGTGTCGACAAGGAATTACTCGCCCTGCATCACCAGGGAATTATTGCTTTGTCAGGATGTTTGAATGGAGAAGTAGCCTACAAGCTGCAGTCGGAGCAGGATGAGGCCGCGCTGACGACCGCCGGGGAGTGGCAGGACATATTTGGAAAGGAAAATTTCTTCCTCGAGATCCAGGACCACGGTCTCGAGAAACAGCAATTCGTCAACCCGCGCCTTGTGGCACTCTCCAAACGGCTTGGGGCGCCCCTGGTCGCCACCAACGACTGCCACTATCTCCGCCGTGAGGATGCGCGGGCCCACGATATCCTTCTTTGCATCGGCACCGGCTCCACCGTCAACGAGACGTCACGGATGCGGTATGAAACCGATCAGTTCTACTTGAAGAGTGATGCCGAGATGCGGAAAGCGTTCCAGGAGATCCCCGAAGCGGTCGATCGGACACTCGAGATTGCGGAGCGATGTCACTTCAAGCTGGAAAAGGAGGATTCACCCTTTCCCCACTTCGGCGTCCCGGAGGGGCAGTCCATCGAGGAATACTTCGAAAAGATTGTTCGCGAAGGATTTGCAGAGCGTCTTGTGGGGCTGAAAGACAAGGCAAGCCGTCGGATGTTGCGCCACGAGCTGGAAGAATACCGGGAGCGTCTCGAACGTGAAGTCGAGATGATTAAACAGATGCGGTTCCCCGGGTACTTCCTCATCGTCTGGGATTTCATCCGCTATGCCCGGGAGCATGGAATTCCGGTAGGCCCCGGGCGTGGCTCGGCCGCCGGCAGTCTCGTGGCTTATGCCATGCGAATCACCGATATCGACCCGCTTCAATATGGACTGCTCTTCGAGCGCTTCCTCAATCCGGAACGAATTTCTTTGCCCGACATTGATATTGACTTTTGCATGCGCCGTCGCGACGAAGTGATTGACTATGTGACCAGAAAGTACGGTCGGGACCACGTCTGCCAGATCATCACTTTTGGAACTCTGGGGGCCAAGGCGGCACTCAAGGACGTTGGCCGGGCGCTCGAGATGCCATACACCGAGGTAGACCGGATCGCCAAATTGGTGCCCAACACCCTGCATGTCAAGCTGGATGATGCGTTGAAGGCGGTGCCCGCCCTGGCCGACCTCTACAAGAAAGAACCCCGGATCCGCGATTTATTCGATGTTGCCCGACGGCTGGAAGGCCTGGCGCGACACGCTTCGATTCACGCGGCTGGGATCGTTATTTCGCCCAAACCTCTCCTGGATATGGTGCCGCTGTGCACTTCCACGCGCACCGAGAACATGACCAAGACCGAGACCCAGCAGGTCATTACCCAGTTCGAGATGACCGATCTGGAAAAAATCGGCCTTCTCAAAATGGATTTCCTGGCCCTGGCCACCTTAACCATACTCGATGACACCGTAAAGTTGATCCAGCAGCACACGGGGCGGAGTCTCCAGCTCGATGCGCTGGTCCCCGATGATCCGGAGACCTTTCGACTGTTCCAAGACGCCCGGACGAATTGTATCTTCCAGTTTGAGTCCAGCGGCATGCGTGACATCCTCCGCCGCTATCGCCCGGAACGGTTCGAAGACCTCATTGCCTTGAATGCCTTGTACCGGCCGGGCGCCATTATGGGCGGCATGATTGACGACTTTATCAAGCGGAAGCACGAAGAGCGCGAAATCACTTATGATTTCCCCGAGCTCAGGCCGATCCTCGAGGAAACTTATGGAGTCATGGTGTACCAGGAGCAGGTCATGCAGATCGCCATGGTGCTCGCCGGCTATACGCTGGGAGAGGCGGACATTCTTCGCCGGGCGATGGGAAAAAAGAAAGCTGAGGAAATGACGGCCCAGAAGGAGAAATTCATCAACGGTTGCAAAGCCAAAAAGATCAATACCCGGAAAGCCGAAAAAATCTTCAACCTCATGGAGCAGTTTGCCGGTTATGGATTCAATAAGTCGCACTCCGCGGCCTATGCCCTGCTCGCGTATCAAACGGCTTACCTGAAGACCCATTTCCCTGTCTATTTCATGTCGGCGGTCCTGACCAATGAAATGGGGAACACTGATAAAATCGTGAAATACATCAATGAATGCCGCGAGCTGGGCATCGAAATCCTCCCTCCTGATATTAACCAGTCCGATCTCAATTTCACGCCTACGACGCACACTTCGACGTCGGGGAGGAAGGAAATCCGGTTTGGATTGGCCGCGATCAAAAACGTGGGCGAGCACGCCATCAAGGCAATCCTGGAGGCCCGGCGGGAGAGAGGACCTTTCAAATCTGTTTTTGACTTTTGCGAGAGAGTCGATTTGAAGGCCTTGAACAAGCGCATGATGGAAAGCCTGATCAAAGCAGGGTGTTTCGATTCCCTGGGGGCCAGGCGATCGCAGCTCGCCGCTGTCGTCGACCGCGCCATGGAAGCCGGGGCAACGGCCCAGCGGGATCAGCAGTCCGGACAGACCGGCTTGTTCGTCTCCAGCGGTTCAGCGGTGGTAAACGAAAGACTCCCGGATCTGGAAGAATGGCAGGAACATGTCCTTTTGAACTATGAGAAAGAAACGCTGGGTTTCTTCATTACCGGACATCCGCTGGCGAGGTTCGCGAAGGAACTCGAAGAATTCTCCAATGCGAACACGGAAGTACTCAGTTCGCTGGAGACCACGCGCGACGCCTCGATCGGAGGGATCCTCATGAATGTCCGTCATCTGAAGACCCGGAAGGGGGACCGGATGGCGACTGCTGTGCTCGAGGACATGCACGGGACGGTCGAAGTCGTGTTGTACCCCGGGCCGTTCACCCTTTATGAGTCAATGCTGAAGACCGAGGATCCCGTGTTCATTAAAGGGCGGGCTGAAGTTGACGGAACCGGGAAAGTCAGCGTGAAGGCCTCCGAGATCCTGCCCTTGAAGGACCTTCGCATGACACAGGCCAAGAAGATGATCGTCCACGTGAACCTGATCGGGTTGGAGGACGACGCGGCATCGCGGTTGTTCAAGCTGTTTGAAAAAAACCTGGGAGATTGTTCTGTGGTGTTCGAGCTTGAACATGACCGGCGGTTTCTGGTAACCTTGAAACCCGATGCCTATTTGAAGGTCAGGCCGCATCCACAATTCATCCGCGCCGTGGAGGAAATATGCGGGATCGGCGCAGTCAAGCTGCTGGCTTAGGCGGCTCATCACTCGCACGGAAGCCTGGCGGAAGCAAACCCTTTGCATCGACCTCCCTTGAGACCCCGGGAGAAGGCAACGGAAGGTCGCCCGGCGACGAACCCAGATCGTTTCATTCAAAGGAGCATCCACCCGTTTGGTAAGAATCCGCGCAATGCAGAATGCGCCCGTCGGCCAAGGATCCAGCAGTCTCAATCTCACTGTACTGAATTCATTCAATAACCAATGAACGATCCCAAAGAAATCTACGAGCAACGCGAAAGTATTCACAGCCTGGAAGAGCAGATCAGCGAGCTCAGCAAGATTAACCGGGATGAGGACAGCCAGCGCTAGATCGACCGGCTAAAAGCCCGGATTGAACGCGTCAGAAAAGAGGTGTATTCCAAGCTGACGCCCTGGCAAAAGGTTCAGATGGCCCGCCACCCGCAGCGTCCCTATACGCTCGACTATGTCCAACATTGCTTCACCGATTTTGTGGAACTCCACGGGGACCGGAAATTCGGGGACGACCACGCCATTGTTTGCGGGATGGCATGGTTTCATGGCGACCCGGTTATGGTGGTCGGTCATCAGAAAGCCCGCGACGCGAAACAGCGGGTGTATCGAAATTTTGGAATGCCCAAGCCGGAAGGGTACCGCAAGGCGCTGCGCGTCATGCAGATTGCCGAGAAATTCAATCGGCCTGTCTTCACCCTCATCGACACCCCCGGGGCTTACCCCGGGATCGACGCGGAGGAGCGAGGCCAAGCCGAGGCCATCGCTTACAACCTCCGCGAGATGGCCCGCTTGCGGGTACCCATCATCACCACAATCACGGGCGAAGGCGGGAGTGGAGGCGCTTTGGCGATCGCTGTCGGCGATATCGTGAATATGCTGGAATACTCCATCTATTCGGTGATTTCACCCGAGGGCTGCGCATCCATCATGTGGCGCGACTCATCCCGTGCGGAGGAGGCTGCCACAGCGTTGAAACTGACCGCGGAAGATTTGAAGGCCCTCGAATTGATCGATGAGATCATCGAGGAGCCCGAGGGTGGAGCCCATACGGATCCGCTGGCCATGGCCCGGCTGCTGGATGAACAACTGCAGAGGGACCTCGCCAAACTCAAGACAGTCCCCATCGACAAGCTCGTGGCCGCCCGCTACGAGAAGTACCGCCGCATGGGACAGTTCTTTGAGCGCATGACTGCGGCAAATACCAAGAGTTCACCGTGACACGAATCGGCAGCAAAGAATTGGGGCTGATTCGATTCTTGAAATGAAGATGAACGATCAATCGACCGAAACAGAACGTCGCCTCCTAATCGCGTTTTCTTACAAAGTGAAGTAAGCGGAAAGTGATTACAAATTCCCACTTCCTCGGTGTCTTCGAAAAGGGCCAAATCTAAGCCATCGAAACAGGTCAGAATCCCTCAGAGTTTTCATTTCACAATTGGGAGACGAATCGTATTGCGCCAGAAGTGCGCCTGATTCTCCACAACATCCATTTCTTAAGATCCGTTCCTCACAATCCCAGCGAGTCCTATGGCCAACGTCTGAGAACAATGCGAACAGCATATGAGTTATCTCAGGAGCAATTGGCCGAGAGGATAGGGTTGGACAAGAGCAACTTTGCTCACAGGTGGATGTCGTTTTTTTGGGTAGTTTGAGTCGAACTCTTCCCAGAGGGCAGGATTGGCATGCCGCAGTTCGGCATCGCTTGCTATAGCTCCCGGAATCCTATGACGGCGGCCGATTCTGGTATTTCGGTTACTCCTCCCTATTGCCACCTCCGGCGTGGTTTCCCGGATTGAAGTGACTGGAAGGCGGGCTGGAATGCGCCCACCGTTCGCCTCTTCGGGCTATCCGGCCTCACCAGTAAAATCCCCTTGACAGCAAAGTAGGGTGGAATCATTGTATTTCCCGATAGGAAAGCAAACGTTTATTTTTTTAAGATGCCCAAGCTCAAAGACAAGGTCATCGAGCAGAACCAGCGGAAGATCGAAGTTGCTGCCTTGCGCGTTTTCACCCGCCAGGGCTACCACGGAACGTCAATGCGGGACATCGCGGAGGCCGCCCGGATCTCCATCGGCAACCTCTACAACTACTACGGGGGCAAAGAGGAGATCTTTTTGTCCTTGGTTCGGCGCCAGGAAGCCCGTATGGACGCGCTCCGCGGGAAGGTGCTGAGTCCGATGAAGAAAGTGTTCGATCCCTCCGAGTTGCAGCGTC
>Ga0187803_10000688_pt1 | contig 13328 bp, 15 predicted proteins | sample NC_wetland_sal_i_2_FD_132425 | JGI IMG/M metagenome (GOLD analysis project Ga0187803, IMG submission 132425) | Wetland sediment microbial communities from Neuse River Estuary, North Carolina, USA - Control_3 | ecosystem: Environmental > Aquatic > Freshwater > Wetlands > Sediment | place: USA...
ACCCCGTGCTGATGCGCCTCCCACACCGCCGACCCGGCGATGCAGATCATGATCACCAGCACCACCTCGCCCCCCCGTGAAACTGGAGTAACTGCGATCCCGCGAGGCCGTCACTTCCACCAGCTCGCGGCGGCGCCGACCTGTATAATGACACTAGGCGTCAGTCGCGTGATGGCCGAAGCGTAGCCGCTGAAGGAACCATGGAGCCCGATCTCACCCAACAACGACACCACGCCCACGCGTTTCTCGACCGTCTGCCCGCCGATCAGTTGGCCGCCGTCTGCGGTTTGCTGGAGAGCATGCTCTCCCCGCTCGATCGCAAACTGGCGTTGGCTCCCATCGACGATGAGCCGCTCACACCCGAAGACGCCGCAGCCGTCCGCGCCGCCATCGCCTCGCTGGAGAAGAATGGCGGCGTGCCCATGGAGGACGTCCTGGCCGACTTTGGTCTCACCGTGGACGACTTCCACAAGATGGCGCAGACTCCGCTACCGGAAGAATCCAACCGGTAATGGCCAAGCGGGTGCTCTTTTCCGAGGAAGCCCGCGCCGACCTCCGGGCCATCGATCGCGAGACCGCGTTGCGCCTGCTCAAGGCCCTGGCCCGGTTTCTGGAAACCGAGGCCGGCAACGTGAAGCAGCTCGAGGGTTTCGATCCCCCACAGTTCCGCCTGCGTATCGGCGACTGGCGCTACATTTTCCGTAAATCCGGCGAGGACGGCATCGAGATCCTGCGCGTCCGCAACCGCCGCGAGGCGTACCGTTGAGTGTCTCGAATCGATCTCCTAAAGGGGCGGCGGCCACGCGGTGCCAGGCGGCACACGCCTTAGAGCTAGGCTCTACGCGTCGCGGGTGACATACTGCGTCACTTACGGCCGAAGGCGACATAGCCCGCCCCTACAGAATGACCTCCGAGTCCTTGGACTTCTTGGTCGTCTTCCCGTCCTTTCCCGGCACCGGCGGAACCTCACTGGGCAGCGTCCCCTCTTTGCGCACCGAAACCGACCCGCGGCTGGCCGTCAGCCGAATCGTGGGACCGTCCCCCACCTTTCCCTTCAGCGTAGCGGTACGCCCTTCGATCTCCTTCTCCACCGGCGGACCGAAATCGTTCACCGCTTCCCCACGCTCCGCGGTCGCCTGCAGATCGAAAGCCGACTTCGCCGGCAGAATCAGGTCGATCCGTCCGATTCCCGAGTGCGCCTCGATGGAAGGCAGCGGCGAGTGCGCCGGTGTCAGCTCGATGTCCCCGCGCCGCGTCTCGAGCTCGAGCGACTGCGTGAACTGGTCCAATTTGATGTCGCGCGAACCGGTGATCAGCCGCACCGGGCCCACAATGTTCGATCCGCTGAACTGGCTGAGATCCATGCTGATGCGCCCGGGCACCGCCTGCACGTGCAATTCCGTATTGCGCGTGCCTTCGAACTGCAGCGGCTTGGCAATGTTCTTGAACTCCAGGCTCCCCAGGTAGGAGCCGTTGATAGTGACCTGTCCCTGGATGTTCTCCAGCTCCACGTCGGAGCCGCGGCCCTGCAAATCCAGCTTGCCCTTCACATCGGTGGCGCGGATCACTTCGCTGCGCCCGATCTCCAGCCGTGCATTGCCGCCGATGCGCGCCAGCCGCACGTCGCCGCGGTCGCTGGCCAGCTCCACGTCGCCCGTAATGTCGCTGATCTCGTAATCGCCGGTGCGGCCGCGCGCCTCGATCGTCACGCCGCGGGGAACCGTGACTTCCAGATCGTCGGAGATGCGCTGGTTGTCGGGCGACCGATCCTGGTTGGTGCGGATCAGCAGCCGGTCGCCCTGCGGCACGATCTCCACGGGCGTGTTCTCGTTGGAGCGGTCGCCATCCTGCCGCGACCAGGCGCGAATCACTTTGTGGCCGTTGACGGAAATCTCTTGCGAATCTCCGCCAATCACCTTGATGCTGCCGCGCAGATTCTCGAACGTGACGCGGGTCATGCCCGCCGCGGCGCCGTGCGCCGAGACGGGGTAATCGTACTGGTCGCCGAACACGTCCAGGCCGCGCGAAGTGAAGTGCACCCCGTGCTGATGCGCCTCCCACACCGCCGACCCGGCGATGCAGATCATGATCACCAGCACCACCTCGCCCCCCGTGAAGCTGGAGTAATTGCGATCCCGCGAAGCCGTCACTTCCACCAGCCGGAGCAGGCCCCACCCGATCAGCAGGAAGGGCCAGTAGCGCGCCACCAGGTCGAAGACCGAAGCCTCCGGGTGCATGTTGTTCCACAGGAACAGGACGCCAATGATCAACAGCAGCAACGGTCCGGTGAACGATCGTCTTCTCATACGGAGTCTCCAGAGGGAGGGGTTTGCCCGGAATCGCCCGCTCGCGGCGGCGCGCTCGATCCGAATCCACCTTTGGCCGGGCCGGAAGGTGGAGGAGGTGTGGCCGTGCCCGTGTAAGAGCTTTGGCGATAGCTGCTCGTGGACGTGTCCGGCGGCGGAGGCGGCGGGAAGCCATAGGGCGGAAAGCCCGGGCTGCCGGACCGCGCCGATCGAGGCACGCTCTGGGCCCCGCGGCACAGCAGGCTCAGCAATCCGAACACGATCAGCAGCACGGGCCAAGTCTGGTTGAAGCTATAGGTCGTGAAGTTGTTCAGCGCAAACAGCACGCCCACCGTGATCAGCGTGATGGGGCCGCGGATGGCCCGCACCAGGGGAACTTCACTGCCGTTCATGGCGCACCTCGGGTGGCGCGGGATCGTGCCCGGTCAATCGGCCATAGAGCAGGTACGCGCCCGCCGCAATCAGCAGCACCGGCCAGTAGCGCGCCACGTATTCAAAATCCAGCAGGTTGAGCGTGTGCAGCAGCAGCAGCACCCCCAGGGCGATCAGCGCGATGGCCGCCACCGGAATGGTGCTCTTCCGGCTGTCGCTGTAAATCAGGCTGGAGTACTCGTCCACCGGCTCACCGAACTTCCGCTTGCGGGCCGTGTGATACGCCTCGAACGCCATATAGAACATCCACGCGGCAATCAGCATTCCGAAAATCGGTTCCATCCCATGGGTTGCGCCCGAGTCGATGATGCTCACCAGGATGCCCCAGATGATCGCGTGCACCAGGCCCTTGGCGTACTGCCCGTTGTAGATCGCGCCGACTCCCGGGATCCAGCCCAGGAAAAAAGCGAGACCCGGAGAAATGTCCGACTGGCCCAGCGTCACCGGGCCGTAGGGTCCGCTCGGAGGCACTCCGGGGCCGGGCGGAGGTGGGGTGAAAGGCGCGGCGCCGGGCGCTGCACCGGCAGCCGCAGGCGCGTGCTCCGCGCAAAAGACCGTGCCGTAGGCGTCGCGGCGGCATTCGTCGCATACCGGTTTGCCGCAGGAGCGGCAATATGCCGTGGCCGGCACTTCTGGATGATTCTGGCAATTCATAACGTATCCCTCAATGTGGGTCTCCCGACGGGTTCGATGGTGGCGCTCCGCCGGGTGCTGTGGCGCCTGGGACCGGAGCAGGGTTAACAGGCAGCTTTCGATCGTCAGTGGGTGGGGCAGTCTTCCGATCGTTGGCCGGCCTCTGGTCTTCGTCTTGCTGCTGCCAATCCCGCAGCGTGGTCTGAATCTGGTACACGAACTTCAGGTTTTCGTAAAACTTCACGGAGCGGCCCCAGGCCCGCACCGCGCGCTCTTCGAGCCCGGCCCAAATTCTGGCGGGCTGCAAATCGGCCCGCTGCAAGGGCCGCACCGGCGCCACGAACTTGGCGAGCATCGAGATCGAGAGAATCGTCATCGCCATTCCCATGGCGTACTTGGGCTGCAGGATCGGGCTGAGAATCGCCGCTACCCACACGCGAACCTTCGATCTTCGCTTCAGCTTGGTCCACGGCGCATCGAACAGAATGCGCGTGACCAGCTCCGGCGGCGGTTCGACATCGGCGGCGCGCTCCATGAAGGCCACCGCGGCGGCGGAATCCCGCGCCAGCTCGGCGCAGGCCGGACACTCGGCGAGGTGACGCTCCAACTCGGCCTTTTGGGCCGGCGCGAGCGTGCCGTCGACGTAGTCGCAGATCAGGATTTCGATCTCTGCGCAGTTCATACCGCCAGCTTCTGCTTCCGCAAGAGGCGGGCCAACTCGGCCCGTCCCCGGTTAATTCGCGATTTTACCGTGCCCTCCGGTATCTGGAGCACATCGGCAATCTCGCGGTATTCCATTTCCTGCAAATCGCGCAGGATTACCGCCTCCCGCAAATCGGGCGAGAGTTTCTGCAAAGTCGCCTGGAGGATCTCGCTGGCTTCCCGCCCCGCGATCATCTGGTCCGGCCGCGCCGATGCCACCGCCCCGGTCTCCTCCAGCATAGGCAATTGATCTTCGATGGAATCCGTCACGCGCTCTTGCTTTGAGCGGCGATAATGGTCGATCAAAAGGTTACGCGTCACCCGCGCCAGCCACGTGCCGAAAGAGCCCTCCGCCGAGCGGAAGGTCCGCAGGGTGCGAAAAACCCGCAGAAAAACTTCCTGCGTCAAATCCTGGGCTTCCGAGCCGCTGTTGGTAAAACGGTAGGCTAGGGCGTACACTTTCCTGGTGTGCACGCGGACCAGTTCTTCCCACGCAGGCTCATCGCCGCGCAGACATCGGGAAACGAGGCTGGAATCGGAATCCAAAGTACGTTCTAGCAGATTGCCGCCTCCGCGGATACCCACCGGTTGTAAAGTATGGTCGCCGGCTGCGTGATTTCCGAAGCTCCCGAATGCTAGCGTCGCGGCTGCCATGGCTCGTTTCTTTCCATATTTAGAAACGAGGCTTTATCATGATAGGTTCAATTTTTCCCGCATGCCAGTGAATTCGAGGCATTTCGGGGTGGAGGAAGGTCCCATTCGGCATCATACGTGGAAATGGGTGGCGGCCTGCCTGGCGGCGGCCGGTGCGCTGGGGTGGTTCCTGTATGCCCAGTTGGCGGCCAGGGGGTTTGACTGGCGCCTGGCGGGCCGCAGCTTTGCAGGCTTGCAATGGGGCTGGCTGGCGCTGTCGCTGATCCCCATCGGCGCAACCTACGGGGTTCGCGCCCTGCGGTGGGCGATCTTTCTCAAGCCGCTCAAGGCGCGTCCCTCGCTGCGCAACCTGCTGTCCGCCACCTTGATCGGGTTCACCGCCATCACCCTGTTCGGGCGCCCCGGCGAGTTCGTCCGCCCCTACCTGATCGCTCGCAAGGAGGACGTTCCGGCCACCTCGCAGTTCGCCGCCTGGCTGCTGGAGCGCATCTTTGACCTGCTGATGGCGCTGCTGGTCTTTGCCTATGCGCTGACCCGCGTCGAGGCCAGCGGCGCGCTGGTCGGCTCGAAGTTCGCCTGGGTGCTGGCCGTCGGCGGTAGGATTGTGGGTGTGGCTTCGCTCGGCGTGTTGGTGCTGCTGCTCTCGTTCCGCCACTTGGCCGAACCGCTGCAGCGGAGGTTGGCCGTTTTCCTGCGCTTCCTGCCGGAGGCCCGGTTTCTACAAATGGAGAAGTTGACTAAAGCATTCGTGCAGGGCGTGGAATCGACGCGCAGCGATGCCGCCCTGCTGGCGGTTTTCCTGTATTCCGTGCTGGAATGGGCGCTGATTGCCGCGTGCTACTGGTGCGTGGCCCAAGCCTTCTCCGGATTCTTCATTCTGGAGCTGGCGGATGTCGTTACATTTATGGGATTTGTCTCGTTCGGAGCAGCCATACAGATTCCCGGGATCGGGGGCGGCATCCAGGTGGTGGCGGCCGTAGTTCTCACCGAGATCTTCGGCGTGAGGCTGGAGACAGCCACGGCATTCGCGCTCTTAATTTGGATTATTACATTTGTAGCAGTTGTTCCCGTAGGCTCGGCTCTGACCCTCAAGGAGGGCTTGGACTGGCACAGCCTGCGCCGGATCGGCTCTGAGGTTGCAAAGTGAAGTGTCCTTTTTGTAATCACTTGCATGACAAGGTAGTGGATTCCCGGGAGACCAGGGAGGGCGACACCATTCGCCGCCGCCGGGAGTGCCTGGGGTGTGAACGCCGCTTCACCACCTATGAACGGATCGATGAAGTTCCGTACATGGTCATCAAGAAAGACGGCCGGCGCGAGAAGTTCGACCGCCAGAAGGTGCTGGGCGGCCTGCTGAAGGCCTGCGAAAAGCGCCCCGTGGGCATGGCGAAGCTCGCCGACCTGGTCAACCTGGTGGAATCCAAAGTGAGCGACTCCCCCGACCGCGAGATATCTACTATAGATATAGGAGAATTCTTGATGGAGAGCCTCCGTGAGCTGGACAAGATCGCCTATGTCCGCTTCGCCTCGGTCTACAGGGACTTTCAGGATGAGCAGGCGTTTTTCAACGAGTTGAAGAACCTGCTCAAAACAAAAGGGGGTTAGGGGTGGGGGTCGGGGGTTGGGGGCAAGTGAAAACCCACGCGCCTCAAGCCCCCATGCCGGCTCCTGTTTTTCACACAACCCCAACCCCCAACCCCTATCCCTAACCCCCTTTTTCCCTGTAACCTTCTGACCTCCAACACATCTTTTAAAATAGGGCTTTAACTTTATAGTGGAATGGTGATATCATCAGTCGAAAGTCGAACCCCGAATGCCTTCGTTCTTCGCAAAAGTAGGGGCAGGACCTTTGAGTCCATTCTTTTTCAGGTAAATACCCCATTCCCAGACATCGATGTAATTGGATCGTGTGTCCATGGGGGAGGTGAGTCTTAGTGGATCATTTCGAAGATCAGTTTTTAGCGGACAACCCTGAAGCTTTGGGCATTAATTTCGAAGACGAAGCCAAGTTCTTCGATCCCGAAGCTGCGCATGAGGGCGATTTCCTACAGCCCGCGCCGGTGGAAGAATCCATCTACACCGACGATCCGGTCCGCGTGTACCTGCGAGAGATGGGCGCCGTCCCCCTGCTCACGCGGGAAGGCGAGGTCGATTTGGCCCGCCGCATGGAGCGCGGTAAACTACGGATGCAAAAGGCGATCAGCCGCTCTGCCCTGGTGCAGCGGGTAGTCGTCGACTTGTCCGAAAACCTGAAGAAAGGCACCGTCGAACTGGAAGCCGTCGCCGACTTGGGGGATGTCGAGGAAGGCACGCCGGCCGACATCAAGGTGCGCATGGATGCCGCCAAGCAGTTTGCCGATGTCGGCATTCTCTACAGGAAGCTGGTGCAGTTGGAGGAGAAGGTGGATGTCACCGCGCCTGCCAACAAAAAGGCTCGCAAGCGCCTCTGCGCCAAGTTGAACCGCGCCAAGGTGGAGACCTCCCTGGCGATCCGCCGCTGCCCCTTCAGGACCAACAAATGGAAGGAGTTCACCCGCGAAATCGAGCGCGCGGTGGACGAGATCAGCCATCTCGACAGCGAGATCAAGAAGCTGGAAACGCGCAACAACCCCGTCCTGCAGTTGCGCCTGCGGGAACTCAAGCGCGAAATCAAAAAGCGCGAGACCGCAGCCGGCGCCTCCCTGCCCGAGCTGCGCCACAGCCTGACGGTCATTCGCCATGGCGAGGCGGAAGCCGAACGCGCCAAGAAGGACCTCGTGGAGGCCAACCTCCGCCTGGTGGTCTCCGTCGCCAAGAAGTACGTGAATCGCGGACTTCACCTCCTCGACCTGATCCAGGAAGGCAACATCGGTCTGATGCGCGCCGCGGACAAGTTCGAATACCGCCGGGGCTACAAGTTTTCGACCTATGCCACGTGGTGGATCCGCCAAGCCATCACGCGCGCCATTGCGGACCAGTCCCGGACCATTCGTATTCCGGTCCACATGAACGAGAGTATGAACAAGTTCCTGCGCGCCACCCGCGAGTTGGAAAAGGAACTGGGCCGTACTCCTACAAATGACGAAATTGGCCGCCGGATGGACATCCCGGTGGAGAAGGTCCAGAAGCTGAAGACCATCTCCCGCGACCCGGTGTCGCTCGAAACCCCGGTTGGCCGCGACGGCGAGTCGGCGCTCGGCGATCTGATCGAGGATCGCTGGGTGGGTTCGCCGGTCGATGCCGTAATCGAATCCAATGTTCGCGACGAGACCGCCGGCATCCTGAAAACCCTCTCTCCGAAGGAGGAGAAGGTGATCCGGATGCGGTTCGGGATCGGGTGTGAGCGCGAACACACGCTGGAAGAGATCGGACAGGAGTTCGACGTCACGCGTGAGCGGATTCGCCAGATTGAAGCCAAAGCGTTGCGCCAGTTGCGGGCGCCCGAACGGGCCCGCCGCCTGCGTGCGCTCATGGCCGCACGCTAGTCTCCTTCCATCCATCTGCTCTCCAGCCGGGGCCTGAGCCGCCCCGGCTTTTCTTTATTGGCACCGCCCCGGCTTTTCTTTTGGCAGCCCCACTTCCTCCCGCAGCATCATATGGGCATGCACCTGCGAGGGATTCTGATGAGCGCGGCCGCTTTGCTGGCTGCGTGTGTACTCTTCTATGCGGCCGACGAACCCAAACTTCCGCCGCCCTATGCCACCAAGGCGGTCAACAACCGCCCGCGAGTCATTCCGCAGCCGAACGGCGCCAAACTTACCGTGCCCCCCGGGTTCCACACCGAAGTGTGGGCCGAGGATTTCGATACCCCGCGGTTCATGATGCTCGGGCCCAGCAACGAAATCCTGCTGGCCGATTCGGCCAATCCGCCCAAGGGCGCCATCTACGTATTCCCCGCCGGCGACCCCAACCAGCGCCGCAAAATGATCGACGGGCTGAACAAGCCGTTCGGCCTGGCGATGTTGAACGGCTATCTCTACGTGGGCGAGCCGGATTCGATCAAGCGCTTCAAGTACGACGCCAAGGCCATGACCGCCGGTCCCGGCGAAGAAGTCATCTCGCTCAAGGGCCAGGGCACCCACCACTGGACGCGCAGCCTGCTCTTCGACCGCGCCGGCAAGAAACTCTACGTGGGCGTCGGCTCCGGGTCCAATTCCTCCCCGGGTGAAGATCCCCGCCGCGCCGCCATCAACCGCTACAACGTAGATGGCACCGGCCACGAGATCTACGCCGCCGGCACCCGCAATCCCATCGGCATGCGCTGGTATCCCGGCACCGACACCCTGTGGGCCGCCGTACAGGAGCGCGACGACTTGGGCGACGACCTCGTCCCAGACTACTTCACCCACATCCAGGAGGGCGGCTTCTACGGCTGGCCCTACGCATACATTGGGCCGCACGAAGATCCCACCAACAAGGGCCTCGCGCCCGACCTGGTGGCCAAGACTCTCGTGCCCGACGTCATGATGGGCGCCCATCGCGCGGTGCTGGACTTCATCTTCTACACCGGCAAACAATTTCCGGCCGAGTACCAGGGCGGCGCCTTCGTCGCGCAGCACGGCTCGTGGAACCGCTCCAAGCGCGTGGGCCAGTCGATCGCGTTCGTGCCGTTCAAGAACGCCAAGCCCTCGGGGCCTCCGCGCGAGTTTCTCACCGGCTGGATGCTGGGGCCGGACGAGCGCGACGTGTGGGGCCGGCCGGTGGGGCTGCTGCAACTGCCCGATGGCAGCCTGCTGATCTCCGAGGACGGCAACAAGAAGATCTGGCACGTCAGCTACACGAAGTAGCACAGGCATTCCTGCCTGTGTCGGATTCGATGAATTTGATCCGTCTCCTGATTCTTGCCATCGCGTGTGGCGCCGCCTGCGGTGCCGCGCCCTTTTCCCATCGCCTCCATCTGGGCCAGGGCCTCCAATGCGTGGAGTGCCACACCACGGCCGCGGCCAGCACCAGAGTCGAGGACAATCTCCTGCCCGCGAAGCGCGTCTGCCTCGCGTGTCACGAGGATGGCGAGGTCGCGATTCCGTCTCCGCCCACAACGCGTTTGTCCAAATTCAGCCACGCGCTGCACCTCAAGATGGGCAGCGCCGCGCCCTTCATCGCCTCCGCCATCGACCACGGCAATTACCTCCAGTCGCCCGGCGACATCCGCCGCCACCTGATGAACACCCCAAACCTCTGCCAGGCATGTCACCGGGGCCTGGAGGAATCCGACCAGGTCACCCGCGCGGCCCTGCCGCAAATGGCCGATTGCCTGGTCTGCCACACGCAAATCGATCCACCCTTCAGTTGCGAAGACTGCCACGCCAAGGACGCCCAACTCAAGCCGCCCAGCCACACGGAGCGGTTCATGGACGCTCACAGCTCCGGCAAGCTGCATCTCGACAAGAGTACGTGTGCGGTTTGTCACGGACGGACATTCACCTGCATGGGGTGCCATTGATTGCCGTGTCACTAATTGCCACCCCCTGGGGCGGCAGTTTCGTGCAGCAGGTGCCCGCATGTGTCCCTCCCACCACACATTTTCCAATGCAATCCGTCTGATTATAAAGAACGTAGTACCTGGTAACAGGATTGCTCACCAGAGAGGCCGAAGGAGGAGCGGCGGATGCCGATAGCAAAGATCACGGGACCGGGTTTGGCGGGGATAGGAATTTCCGTTGCTCTGCTTTGGGGCTGCGTCATCGGCGAACGCCTGATGGTCGAACGGGCCTTCACCGAGCGCGCCCGCGTCATACAGGATGTCGAGCGAATGCGCAGGCATCGACCCGAGCCCGTCTCGGCGCCCTCGCTTCACAGGTCCCACCCCGCCCACGTCACTGCCGGGTAAAGGTGGCACAGGCATTCCTGCCTGTGTTTCATTCCGGGAGAGCAACACAGGCAGGAATGCCTGTGCCACTTGGTCTATAATAAGTTAGCGGAAGTAGGGATGCCGGAAAACGATAGCGCCAGTTTCATACCTTCACCCGTGCCGCCGAGCGAGCCGAAAGCGCATACCCTTTCCAGTCTCTGGAACGCCCTTTCATGGCTCCGCGACCTGGCGTTCTCGGTGCTGATCGCGGTGGTTTTGATCGTCTTCATCTACCAGCCGGTGAAAGTCGAAGGCACCAGCATGACCCCCACCCTTGCCGACCAGGAGCGCATCTTCATCAACAAGTTCACCTATCGCTTCGGCCTGGGGGCCATCGAGCGCGGCGATACCGTGGTCTTCTGGTATCCGCAGGACCCCAGCAAATCGTACATCAAGCGCGTCATCGCGCTGCCCGGAGATCGCGTGCGCATCGAGGACGGACAGGTCTACGTGAACGGGGCCGCGCTGGTGGAAAATTATGTTCCCGCGGACAACCGCGACATGATTTCGTGGAAGGACGGCGCCGAGCAGACCGTGCCGGAGGACCGCTACTTCGTCCTGGGCGACCATCGCAATTCCTCGAGCGACAGCCGCTCCTGGGGCTACGTCCCGCGCGCCAACATCTACGGCAAGGCCGTGTTCATTTACTGGCCGCTGAACCAGATCGGCCGCCTCAAGTAAGCTGCAAACAGACAGGGTGCCGCGAAAGATGGCATGTTCGGGAATGATCTTGTACCGTCAGACGCGATGGCGCCAGTAGCCTGGCCGGCGGCGGCCGTGAGCCACGGCAATGACCTCGATGCCGTTCGCCGTCTCGCGAAACACGACCAGGTACGGGAACTTGCGAAGCAGAATCCGGCGCGTGCCGAATTCGGACACGAAGTACAACTTGGGGTGATCGGATATCTGTTCTATGGCGCGGCAAAGCTCGTTCACAAAAGCTTCCGCGGCTTGTGGACTACGCTCGCGGTACCATTCCACCGCCGCCTCCGCCTCTTCCAAAGCAGCAGGGTGGATCTGGACGGATCCAGGCGTCACGGCTCCAGCCGAGCCCGAAGGCGCCGCCGCGCGTCGTCCCACGGAATCAGCTTAACGGCACCGCTATCGATCTGCTGGAGGCGGCGATAGATCTCCTCTCGCCAAGCTTCTTCCGCGTCCTCGTCGACCTCGATATCAAGGCTCCCAATCAGCGAATCGATCAAAGCGGCACGAGCCTCGGGTGGGAGGGCAAGCGCATCCCGAAGCACCTCAGCGGCATCTCGTGGCATGCCTCCAGTGTATTCAATTCCGTGCCTCGAGGGCGGCCGTGCCTCATCACGCCCGCCCCCTCCTCAGTATTTCCCGCGCGCAGTTATACCCCGGCGCTCCCATCACCCCGCCGCCCGGGTGCGCCCCCGACCCGCACAGGTACAGCCCCTCGACCGGCGTCCGGTACCGCGCCCACCCCGCCACCGGACGCATCACGAACATCTGGTCCAGGCTCATCTCCCCGTGAAAAATATTGCCCCCGGTGATGCCGAACCGCCGCTCCAGATCGAGCGGCGTCAGCACTTGGCGGGCCTCCACAATCCGCCGGATGTTGGGCGCGTACTCCTCGATCAGCGCGATCACGCGGTCGCCGAACGGCTCGCGCAGCTCGTCCCATGCGCCGTCGCGCAGCGTGTAGGGCGCGTATTGCAGGAAGATGCCCATGATGTGCCTGCCCGGCGGCGCCAGCGACGGGTCGTACATCGTGGGCACCGTCAGCTCGAGCAGCGGCCGCTCCGAAGGACGGCCGTACTTGGCATCGTCCCACGCGCGCTCCACATACTCGATGCTCGGGCAGATGTGCATGGTGGCGCGATGATGCGGCCCGGGCGCGCCGGGATAAGCCGTGAACTCCGGCAGCCCGCTGAGCGCCAGGTTGATCTTGCAACTGGTGCCTTCGATGCGGAAATGGCGGATCGCCGCCACGAATTCCGCATCCAGATGCCGTTCCTCCACGAGGCGCAGAAACGTGATCTTCGGATCCAGGTTCGAAGCGATCGCACCGCCCTCGATTTCCTCGCCGCTCTCCAGCACCACCGCCCAGGCGCGGCCGCTCCGCACCAGCACCTTGGCCACCGGAGCCTCCGTGCGAATCGCCGCCCCCGCAGCGCGCGCCGAGGCCGCGATGGCCTCCGATACCGCTCCCATCCCTCCGCGCACGAAGCCCCACAACCCGCGATGTCCCGCCACCCCGCCCATGCAATGGTGCAGCAGAATGTACGCCGTCCCCGGCGAGCGCGGCCCGCCGTTGGCCCCGATCACGCCGTCGGTGGCCAGCGTGACCTTCACCTGCTCCGATTCGAACCATTCGTCCAGGAACTCCGCCGCGCTCTGGGTGAAGATCTTGACCAGCGCGACCATCTCCTTCGCGCTCAGCCCGCGCATGCGGCCCGCCAGCTTCAGATAATCGATGAAATCTCCAAGCCCGGCCGGAGGAAAGCGCGGAGGCGTGGTGAGCAGCAGCCCTTCCACCACCTGGGAAAGGCGCTCGAGCTGGTCTTCGTAGGCGGGATAGACCTCGGCATCGCGCCGCGAGAACCTGGCGATCTCGGCCAGCGTCTTGCCGCGGTCCTGCCACATGAAGAAATGGCGGCCGTCGGGAAAGGCCGAAAAGAAGGCGGGATCCTTGGCATCCACCTGGTAGCCGAAGCGCTCCAGCTCCAGCTCGCGCACGATGCGCTCCTGCATCAGGCTCGTCAGGTAAGCGCCCGTCGAGACGCGGTAGCCCGACCAGATGGATTCGG
>Ga0187803_10000689_pt1 | contig 13325 bp, 14 predicted proteins | sample NC_wetland_sal_i_2_FD_132425 | JGI IMG/M metagenome (GOLD analysis project Ga0187803, IMG submission 132425) | Wetland sediment microbial communities from Neuse River Estuary, North Carolina, USA - Control_3 | ecosystem: Environmental > Aquatic > Freshwater > Wetlands > Sediment | place: USA...
CGACCTCATGATGAGCTTGTCGGGGTTGGCAGGAGCTCTGTAAAGGGTTCGACAGCCACGGATCAATCTTCTCGCAACAGTAGGCTCTAGGCAGTTACAGGCAGGTCGATCAGGTGGATTACCCCTCTCCACCGAGTGGCATTCGAAACCCAACTCATCTTGGCGAGCGAGCCTGGCGTGAATCCTGAGTCGACCGGGCAGGAGTGGTTGCTCAGGGGGTCGGATGTGATTCTGGAACTTGGTAGTGGAATGTCTTTCTGAGATACCCGCCAATCATCGAGCACGTGTCTCCGCCTATGCCGGGGAGCGCGATGAAACCGTGCGTTGCTCCCCTGACTCTTATGCTCGCAACCATGACCCCCGCCTTTGCGAGCATGTCAGCATAAGCTTCTCCTTGATCCCTCAACGGATCGTATTCCGCCGTAATCACGAGGGAAGGCGGGAGGCCACTGAAGTTGCCAGCCAGAGCCGGAGAGAACATCGGGTTGAGAGCATCCTCCGGCCTAGATAGATACTGAGCGGCGAACCACGCCCCCTGCTTCGCAGTAAGAAAGAAGTTGTCTGCATATTCGATGGACGAACGGCTCACGGGATCAAACGAAACGAATGGGAATACAAGAACCTGCGCCCTTAGATTCACGCCCCCGTCCCTGCACCTTAGGGCAGAGACCGCTGCTAGGTTCCCGCCCGAGCTATCCCCAGCGACAGCTATGCCTTCCGTTATACCGAATCTTCCTGCGTTCTTGAGGACCCATGTCACGGAATCAAACGCGTCGTTGACTGCGGCGGGGAACTTGTGCTCGGGAGCGAGTCTGTAGTCAACCGAGATGACCACGCTCCGGGAGGCGTTTGCCAGAGTCCTACAGAATGGGTCGTAGGATTCGACATCGCCAATGACGAAGCCTCCCCCGTGGAAGTACAGCACGCCGCCCGAACGCTCTCCCATGGTTGGGCTGTACACTCTTGCGGGGATTTCATACTGTGATCCCGGAATCCGGACGTCTTCAATGTGGTCGACGGGTTCCTTGGGGAGCATCTGGCTTGATTCTCTGAAACCCTTCCTAAACGCGTCAACCCCAACCTTGTCGGGATCCACCTCGGGAACGAGTTCAAGGAACCCCTTGGTTTCAGGGTAGAGAGGCAAACCAATTGGATTTTTCGGCGTTTCTGATATAAGAGTTGTCGGCCGTTTTGTCCGATTGAGAGGCATAACGCCGGTCGAAGCTGGCTCCGAGGTACTCGAGTTCAGGGACAGCGTTACCCGCTCGGCCAGGCAAAGTCGATAGCCGTAATAATCAAGGTCGCTTCTGACGCCCGAAGATGCCCCGGCTCTTTCTGGAGGACTTCGAGGTGGGGATGATCTTCGAGACGCCTCGGAGGACGGTGACCGAGGCGGACGTGGTCGCGTTCGCAGGGCTGAGCGGGGACTACAATCCCTTGCACACTGACGAGGAATTCGCGAAGGCGGGGCCCTTCGGGAAGAGAATAGCGCACGGCGTCCTAACCCTGGCGGTGCTGACCGGGCTCTGGGACAGGCTTGGGCTCCTCGCTGGCTCGGTAGAAGCTTTCTACGGCATCGACAAGCTCAGGTTCACGAAGCCAGTCTTCCTTGGCGATACTCTGGGGGCGACCGTGAAGGTTGTGGATAAGCGAGAGCGGGATTCTAACGGCATGATAACCTTCTCTAACGAAATCGTAAACCAGCGAGGCGAGACTGTCTTGGTCTGCGACACCAAGGTTGTGGTCCGAAGGAAATCAGCCGAGGGCAGCGGGACAAAGAGCTGAGGGCACACCGCGGGGGACCGTCCAGCCCAGGTTCGCGGGCTCCATGGTGAATATACTCGTGACCGGTCCAAGCTGTTTCTTCACAGGATCGGTTCGAACCGGCAGTGGTCATGCCCAAATCGGTGTGGGAAGCGGAGCCGGTCGTAGCCGCTAGGTGTACCTGGCCAGGATTGTACCCCAATCAGGGTTCGAACCCGGCGGGGGTCCAGAGCCGTATTGTGTTCGAATCTCTCGCAATAGTGCGCGCAATGCGATTGAGTGAAACCCGGATTCCAGCAACGAATCTTGGTGTTCGACGAAAGAGCGCTTGCATTTTTAGAATCCTCAGTAATTAGCTGACGGAAACCTCGCTCGGTCGGCCTGACTTTTCTCATACCGCCCGCAAGGCTTATACGTTTTCCCCGTGGATTTTCGTCTCCGTGTCCCTGCGAACCCCATACCCATCGGACAACAACGAGGTGTTCGGCCCTGATAGGTCCGTTAGGGCTCCTTACTTCAAGATGATCGATGCATTCGACGGCCTCGGAGTGAAGGAAATTCGCAAGAGATGGACCGCCGCAAACCGCCAAGTGGAGTTGGATTCGTTCACCTTCCGGCTGGACCCCCACCAGTGGAGAGCCGTTCCAATTGACTGGGTGCCAAGGCTGATAACGCACGAGGAGTGGTCTCGGATCGCTGCCGGTGTTGAGCAGCGACTGAGGGCCATAAACAGGTTCCTTCTGGAACTTTACTCGGGAAAACAGGATGTGGTACCCGAGAACGTCGTTTACTCCTGTGTCAACTTCAACCCCGATCTACAGGGGGTGAGGCCGGCCAAAGATGTCTACGCGCATATCTACGGCGTCGACCTTGTGAACCTAGGCAACGGAGACTACGTGGTCTTGGAAGACAACTTGCGCATCCCCTCAGGCATATCGTACCAGTTGAAGTGCAGGGACCTCACGGATCAGGTGCTCCCGGAGCTGAAACGATCTTATAGCGTGATGGACTACGAGATTGGCAACACATACCTCAGGCTCTTCGAATCATTGTGCAACACGCATCATCCGAGTTGCGTCATCCTGACCGATGGCAGCTTCGGCCCGGCGTTCTTCGAGCACAGATACCTCTCCGAGATCCTCGGGATTCCTCTGGTCGAAGGCTCGGACCTCTTCATACACAAGGATGGGACGGTCAGGGCCCGAACCGTCGACGGTGATATCAAGGTGGACCTCATCTACCGAAGGGTGGAGGACCTGGAGCTCTTTGTCTCGGGCCTCACTGAAGCATACCGACAGGGCAAGGTGGCACTCGTGAACGCAATGGGGACGGGGGTCGCCGACGACAAGTTGGTCTACCTATGGGTGCCCGAGATGATACGACGCTACCTCGGGAAGGAGCCGATACTTCCCAACGCAAAAGCCTACAATCTCATGGACTCAAAGACAAGGCAGTTCGCTCTGCAGAACATCGGCAACCTCGTCTTCAAGGCAAGGGAGGGGTACGGGGGACTAGGTGTTTACATCATGGAAGATCTGGACCCCGCTCGTCGCAAGGAAATGTCGCAGCGAATAATAGACAAGCCATTCGCGTTTATCGCTCAGGAGCCACTTGACTTCTCGAAACACGTGGTCTTCAACAAGCAGTCGGGCGGCCTCGAGGAACGATACATCGATCTAAGGGTCTACGCGGTGCAAGACGGGGAAGGCAAGGTGACGGTTTTTCCAGGTGGGCTTACGCGGGTTGCCCGAGCTAACACGAGGATTACCAACAATTCTTCCGGAGGGTTGTGCAAGCCAACTTGGGTTCTCAGGTAAGTCAGGTCGGATTCGTCGGAGAGTACCGATACGAGACCGTCTACCAGTACACGGATTTCGTGTTACAGAACGACGATTTCCTGCGGGTGATACCGCATCAGGACGACCACACCATGCTCGATGGTCATGACGTGGAGACCTCGCCTCCCTCTGCGTACGTAGAATTCAACGACAACTACGGCAACGTTGTCCGACGCATCAAAGTGACCACAAGGCACAAGGAATTGAGCATCGTTTCGAAGGGTAACTTCAGGTTGAGGCCCTGGCGTGGACCGTACCCCGACGTACCGGTGCAGAACATGAAGTTTAACGAAGACGTGACAGACTTTCTGTCCCCTTCACCGTTGGTGAAGCCGTATCTTCTGGGCGACCTAGCCAGGAAGATTGCGGGCGACTCAACCAGACTCGTGGAGACTGTGGGGAGGATAACCCAATGGGTCCATGACAACATCAAGTACGAGAGGGGCACGACCACAGTCCTAACAGAAGCGCACCAGGTGCTCGCCAACGGCAGGGGCGTCTGCCAGGATAAGGTCCACCTCGCGTTGGGCCTCCTTAGGGCACTGTGGATACCGTCGCGCTACGTGAGCTGTATCCTTACGGAGCAGGCTGGCGACACCCACGCATACGTTGAATTTCTCCACCCTGAGGGCGGGTGGTTGCCAGCCGACCCGACGAAAGCAATACTGATTGACGCAGGGACGACCTACCTGAAACTGGCGGTGGGGCGGGACTACACTGATGTCTCCCCAGTAAGCGGGACTTTTCTGTCGACTGGTACTGGCCAGTTGAGCCGGGTCTTTGCCCAAGTGAGAGGAACAAACACATATTAGCGGAGAGGACCGAATGATCTTATGGGTGTGGCGAAGCCTTCTGAAGACCCTCGCTCGGTCGTCTTTGCCAAAGACAAGTGGCTAACAGATTCACGAGTATACAATCTGATATGGATGGGGCGGTGGCTTGAGCGCGCAGAAAACATCTGCAGGGCGCTGGATGCGGCGGCGCTCCTCCCGGCATCCAAAACGGACAAGGGCTTCAATCAAGCCCTGGAGGGGGTATCAGCAGCGTGGGGGCTGAGCTCAAAGAACGGTCATGAAGCGCTAATGATGCTCATCTGGCAGGAAACTAGCTCGTCCATTTATTCTTGCCTGAAGATGGCTAGGGAGAACGCAAGTCACATAGGGCCCATCGAACTGATCTCGTCCATAAACAAGACCATCCTGGAACTCAATTTGCACAAAGAGAAAGGCGAGAAAATGTCACGAGAAGAGATGCAGGGACTGGTGGCCAGGATACGAGATGGCCTGATGAAGACTTTCGATGTAATTGAGATGGTCTGGTTCAAGAGACAGCCGCTGTCAGAGGAAGAGCTGCTCAGACCATATGCCCAGCAAGAGTGATTGAGCAGGATTCCTCGGCGCCCGCCTAGCACTTCGCGGGTTCCTACCGCGAGTCGCGGCGTTTTCGCACGAGAAATATCAATGCGTGTGAGGCGGATCCAACTGAAGAGTTGGAAGGGGGTCGTGTCAGAGTCAATCTCCTCCAGACGCAAGCTCAGAGCAACCTGTAGTGGACCGGAAGGGGGGACAGACCCATTAAGGGTTCGAATCCATTTCCAAGGAAGCCCCAGTCTTGGTACTCCACTCTTTGGCTCTGATGCCGAATAGAAAAATGTCGAAGTGGGTTCTGGTGCGTCTTAGGGAGATAGGCCCTTTTTCCGTTCTGTCGGCGCAAGTGGGGAGATGCTAACTATCTTTCGTCGGGAAGGAATCTTTTTGTCCCTTCTAGGTTGGACGCGACCATGGTTCCGCAATAAGGACAGTAATACTCCCTTGAGCCACGATGAGAGCCTTCCTTATCATACCTGCCCGATTCATGGTAGTCCAAGTAGTCGAAGTGTGGTATCTCGCCATGTGGCGTAAAATCGATGGGAAACTTGCAGACAGGGCACACATTCATGCAGTTCCTTATGTTTGCCCGATTCTTAATGCGTTTCGGTTGAACCTCTGAAGACGGCCTGTCCAGTTGGCTCCTTCCACCTGATTCCATCGAGCCCCAAGTCCAAACCTGCCACTTGCGGGATTCATTCCGTCGAGGCCCGTCCTTCAACCTCCGCCGATTGTGTCGCACCCGCACCAGCGGGTCAAAAGCCCCACATGACTGCGGTGAAGATTCTGTATCCTTCTTGCATCTCTGATGGAGGAGAGTAGCCCTGAATCAAACCCTTTTCACCAAACGGAGTTCACTCTGAGCTAAAATCGACGGCGACGGTCGGACTCGAACCGACGACCAATTGGTTAACAGCCAATTGCTCTACCACGCTGAGCTACGTCGCCGCGAATCGGTGGGCAAAGCGGTGGGCTGAAAAACGTTGTTTAAGGCCTCAGACCGGTCGCAGGTGCCCCATGGCGATGCGTCCCTCGGACAAGGACCGGAGCGAAATCGAGAGCTTGATTCGCGCCTTCTTCGAGGCGGGGAAGAACAAGGAAATCGCGTCCCTGGACGGTTTCCACGCCCCGAGCGACTCGTTTACAAAATTCGATGAGAACCCGCCTTACACAAGGCAGAACTCGGAGGAGGCCTTCGTCCATGAGCAGGCAGCCTTCGCCAACATCTCCGACTACAACTACACCATCGAGGACCTCCGCGTCGACCTTCTCGGAGACGTCGCCGTCGCCACATTCTATCTGGCCTATTCAGGGATGTTCGTGAACGACTACTCCTTCGAAGGGTCCCCTGTTCGCTCTAGAGCCAGGGCCACGATTGTCGCGACCCGGACCCAAAAGGGGTGGAAAATAGTCCACGAGCACTTCAGCCGCTTTCCAGATTTGCCGAGCCAGAGGTAGCGGCAGTCTGGCTGCTGGTGCCGACCATTTCCGCGTCCATCGGTCTACCATTTACTATGCCACCAATGCCTCAAAGACAGGGCGACCACGGCTATCCTTCCATAGATTGCCGCCCCCATGAGCCACGAAGGGACGCCAAACGAGAAGAGTCCCCCGTTGAACACGAACAGAACCGTGTTCCCGTAGAGCCCCAGCTGGTGCGCATACCAATCTAGCAGGTTGACGTGAAAGCCGAAGTAGGCGTTGCCAACGACGAAGTAACCCAGGTCATTGCCCAAAGAGGCGATTAGGCCGAGTGACAAGGCCAACTCCCAGTCTTTGAGCCCCCGGACCACGAGGAGGATTCCGAACGGGATCAGGTAGGCAATGATGACCCAGATGTGGTACCCGGGGACGACGTAGATGTAGGCCCCGCCGTTGAAGAGGTCGATCCAATTGACGAAGACGATGCCGTAGAAGGCCGCGAAAACTATCAATTTGAGAAGGGTCAGCTGCCTCGCCGTCGGTCCCAGTCCAGATATGACGGCATCAGCGCCACTCACCAGGACAGTAAGGGCTAGGAGCTCGACCAAGGTCAGAAGAGCCAGCCCACCGACGAACTCCACAACAGCCGCAAGGAGCACCATGGCGGCCCCCGTAACGACGTAAGAGCCCCTGAGCCATCTGGGAGGCCCGCGTCCAGCCGAATAGAGAATCCTTCCGATCCCCTGAATAGTGAGACTGACCGCAAGGAGGAAGATTAGACTCCGCAGGCTTAGGCCAGGCACCACCAAGACGGCGACGACCAAAACGAGCGCGACGAGGCCTCCGGCCGCCAGACCCAGCCCCTGTAGACTCATCAGCTGCTTTCTGACTCCCCCAGAGGCTATCATCCTCACAGCGGTGAAGAACAGCGCCAGGGAAAGCAGGAGTATCAGATTCTGCGCGCCGTATCCAGGGTCTGCTATCACAGCGACGGAGATGACGGCAGCTGCTAGCCCGAAGATGACCTCGACTAGCCTGAACCATCGTGGGTGGGACCAATCACTCCTTTCGGACGGTGAACGGTCAGAGTTCACATGCCATCAAGCCATGTCCAATCCAGATTAACCTTGGGGTCGAAGCAGGGATGACTGGTGGGCCCGGCCGGATTTGAACTGGCGACCAACCGGTGTCTCCGGTCCGACCGTATGAGCCGGTTGCTCTAACCGAACTCCCCGCCGACTTGGCTCTGAGCTACGGGCCCACTTTCGCGGGCTCCCAACCTGCTGCCTTTAAGCCACGCGGCCAAACCTAAATAGCCCCAGTATCTGTCACAACTCAGTCACAGTGAGCAAGGACCAAGACGAAGGATTCGAGGACATTCTCGCCGAACTCGACCGCGAAGAAGCACGTGTGAAAATCAGGATGGAAATGAGACGCTTCGGGAAGCCAACCACAGTCATCGAAGGTATCAAAATGAGCGACAAAGATCTGCATGAGCTCAATTCGAAGATGAAGCGCGCCCTGGCCACGGGGGGGACTGTGAAGGACGGAATCATGATACTCCAGGGGGACCATCGGGAGAACGCCGCCAGGATGCTGAAAGAGAACGGCTTCTCCGAGAGCGCCATAGAGATAATCTAGCCAGAATTCTTCTACTGTTTCATGCGCCCAAATCAGATTCAAACTTTTAAAGGCTAACCCGAGGCGCAGGCACTCAAGACAGCATGTCGAAGCCCATTACGACTTTCGAGGACTTCATCAAACGTATTCTGGTCGTAGTGTTCTGGGCCGTCCTCCTTTCAGTGGTCGTGATAGTCCCGATCTACTATGTGCTCGACGCCGAGTTCCACTTTCCCATCGACCTCTTCGCCCTGGCCGCGGTCAAGCCGGACCAGTTCCTCACCTGGCAACTGAACCTGCTCTCCACCGAGCCCTTCAGGACGCTTTTCGCCCTCACCGTCTTCCCCGGGTTCTCTTTCGTGGCAGTCTACGGCACCATCCTCATGGGCTGGGTCGAGAGGAAGTTCACGGCGAAGATCCAGCTGAGGACCGGGCCCATGAACGCTGGCAAGGTCGAGGGAATCCTCCAGAACGTCGCCGACTTCTTCAAGCTCGCCTTCAAGGAGATAGTGATCCCCAACGGGGTCGACAGGGCGACCTTCATCGCCATCCCATTCGCCCTGATGGCAGTCGCCGGAGCCCTGGTCGCCCTCGTGCCCCTGTCTCCGACCACATACATCGCAAACCCGTCGGTGGGCGCAGTCTTGGTCTTCGCCATCCTGGGCTTCACGCCCCTGGTGGTCCTTCTGGCCGGATGGGCAAGCAACAGCAAATATCCGTTCCTTGGCGGCCTCAGGGCCCTCCATCAGCTGGTGGCCTACGAGATTCCTATGATCCTCTCCCTTGTGGGGGCAGTCCTCCTTTCCGGCTCTCTCAACCTGATGGGGATTGTGAACGCCCAGAGCGGCATCTGGTACATCGTCCTCCAGCCACTGGGGGCCATAGTCTTCTACATCGGCGCCCTTGCCGAACTGGAGCGCATCCCGTTCGACATCCCCGAGGCGGACAGCGAGCTCGTCGCTGGATGGCAGACGGAGTACACCAGCATGCTCTTCGGGACATTCCAGCTTGCCAACTTCTCGAGGATGTATATCATGGCAGGTCTCTTCACTACCTTCTTCCTCGGAGGGTGGCTTGGTCCCTCCCCCGTCCCGCCCGAGGCTTGGTTCATCGTCAAGGTGACGGTGGTGATGCTGCTGCTCATGCTCCCGCGCTCCATAATGCCCCGCCTGAGGATTGACATGTTGCTCAGGGCCGGGTGGGTGAAGCTCCTCGCGCTGGCCTTCGCCAACATATTCATCACGATGGTCATCGTATCTCTGGGGGTCGTCAAGTAGATGGGGACTTGGTCTTACATCAAGGGGGTTATCGTCGCCACCTGGACCGGCCTGAGGCACTTCTTCCATCCCAGGATGACCCTGCGGTACCCAGAGCAGAAGCTGGACCTCGAAGGGTCCGGATACAAGTACGACGCGCGCCAGGGGGTCGGCCTCCCTGGGTTCAAGGGTAGACACATCCTCTTCTTCGAGAAGTGCACGGGGTGCCAGCTCTGCGCCATCGCCTGCGACGGGGTGGCTGTTGCCATCGACATGCAGAAGGTCACGAAGGGGAAGCCCCAGAACAAGAAGGACATCTGGCCCGCAGTCGACTACGGGAGATGCGTGTTCTGCGGCCTCTGCGTGGACGCCTGCCCCTTCGATGCTCTGTACATGACCAACGACTACGAGCTCTCGGCCTACGACAAGATGGCCCTGAAGTACACTCCAGACATGCTGGCCGTCCCTCCGAAGCTAGAGGGGAAGAAGTACAAGGTGGAGTTCGACACGGAGAAGGGGGTCGTCAGGTACGGCTGACCCAATCTTCCTAGCAATGATGGTCGTCACCGTGGGGAGCGCCATCGTCGCACTCGAAGCCAGGGAGATAATCTACGGGGCCATCGGGCTTGCGGGGTCCCTGTTCGGCGTCGCCACACTATTCTTCCTCCTCAACGCGCCCTACGTGGCCGTCTTCCAGATCGCAGTCTACATAGGTGCGGTCGCCGTCCTGATACTCTTCACCGTCATGCTCGTGCGTCAGGAAAAGTGGTCCAAGGAGCTCCCAGCCACCTCGGGCACCACCCTCGCGGGGATGGTAACAGGCTTGGCTGTGGTTCTGGCGCTGGCGTTCGCCGTCGTCGACACGAACCTCTCGCAGTTCAGCACTGTGGTGAACGGGGCCACCTTCGTCGACATCGGGGAGCTCATCTCGACGGGATACGCTCCTATCCTGCTTGTGCTGGCGCTTGTCCTCGCCGCATCGGTGGTCGGGGCCCTGACGCTTTCGAGGGCTGACAAGGAGGAGCCGAGCCAATGAACTCGCTCAGTGACTTCGTCCTTGTGTCGGCGATGCTCTTCGGCATCGGTATCTACGGCCTCGTCACGAAGAGGAACGCCCTTCGACTGCTCTTCGCCGTCGAGATAATGATCAACGCTGCGAACCTCAACTTTGTCGCCTTCGGACAGTACCTCCCATTCGAGAGCGGGGCCCAGCTGGCACCGAACGCCCTTGGACAGACTTTCGTGCTGTTTTCAATCGCCCTGGCCGCCGCAGAGGCTGCAGTCATCCTGGCGATAGTCGTCGTCGCCTACAGACTGCACAAGGACGTCGACGTCAGCGAACTGAAGTCCATGGAGGGATAGCATCGTGATTGGATTTGATTTCCTGTCCGGATTGAACAAAGAGACATTGGAGTAGCCACAAGTGTCCCAATACCTCCTTCTGCAATCGGTAGTAGTACCGCTAGTCGCTGCGGTGGCGTGCTACCTCGCTGCGCCGAAACTGGGGGGGCGGGTGGGCTGGATTGCCTTCGTGGCCCTCTTCTTCACCACCTTCCTCCTCGTTGGACTCGGCTGGTCGCAGCTCTTCTCAGGGGGCCCACCGATTTCGGAGTCCTACACCTGGGCACCGAGCGCAGGCTTGACCTTCGGCTTCCTAGCTGACGGCCTCAGCTATCCGGTCGCAGTACTGGTCAACCTCGTGCTCGCCGCCGCAGCCGTCTACTCCATGCCTTACATGCGGGGCAGAATCAAGAGCCTCTACGGCGAGGACAAGCCCGCCCGTTACGGAATCTATTACCTGAACTACTTGCTCGTGTCAGCAGGCCTAGTCGGAATCGTCCTCTCGACCAACCTGATAGAGCTCTACCTCTTCCTGGAGCTGGTCCTAATTCCTACCTTTGTGATAATCAGCCTCTTCGGTTACGTCCAGAAGGAGAGGGTGGGAATCATCTACATCATCTGGAACCAGCTAGGCGCGTTCGTATTCCTCGCTGGCATCGCCATATTCTACACGTCCACTTCCCCGAACACATTCGACCTGAATCCCGTTTCGCTAGCCCAGGCGGCCGCCAGCCCGCTGGCATACTGGATCGTGGGCCTCATCCTGCTCGGCTGGCTCGTCAAGATGGCTGTCTTTGGCGTCCACATGTGGCTCCCAATCACGGAAGCGGAGCCTCCGACCTCTTTCGCGCCAATAATGGCGGTTGTGTCGGGCATAGGAGCTTACGTCATCGCCAGAATCCTGTTCTTTGGGATGCCGACGGTTTTCCACGCTTTCAGCCTCCCCCTGATGGCTTGGGCGGTGCTGACCATGTTCTACGGCGGCGCCGTTACTCTGGCCCAGAACGACGTGAAGTACATCTTCGCCTGGTCCACCATGAGCCAGAACGCATACTCGATCTTGGGCCTTGCCAGCACCTCCGTCCTCGGGGCGGCGGGGGGTGTCTTCTACTTCGGGAGTCACATTCTGGGCAAGTTCGTGATGTTCGCTGTGGCGGGAATCCTCCTCACGCAGACCGGCCTACGGGACGTCAAGAAGATGGGGGGTCTGGCGGGGAAGATGCCTTTCACCGCCGCTCTGTTCGTCCTTGGCGCGCTCATCCTTTCGGCCGTGCCCCCGACCAGCGGATTCCAGGCGGAATGGATAATGTTCGCAGGGATCTTCACCCAGGGGGCCCAGGGCTCGTCCACCTATCTCCTGGTGGCGTTTCTCGGTCTGATTGCGACCCTGTTGACGGTGGCGTACACCTTCTGGCCGATCAAGAAGATCTTCTTCGGCCCTCTTGCGTCGGGGCTCGAAGAAGTCAAGGATGCGCCCCTGACCATGACCCTGCCCCTGCTTGCAATCGTCGTCGCCTCCATACTCATCGGGATCTACCCGGACATTGTCACCAAGTTCCTGACGGGCTTCACCGGACTACTGGCCTCAGGGGGGTTGAGCTGAGATGGTGCTCTTCATCCCGTCCTACGTCATCTGGCTGATTTTCATTCTCCCCTATGTAGGCGCCCTTGTCACCGTCTCTCTCAGGAGGATGGGCAGGCTCGGTGACTACGCCGCGGCCGTTTTCGCGTTCCTCTCAGCTCTCTGCGCGCTCTGGATGCTGCTCCCTGTCCTGCAGGGGCAGCACATCAACGTCAGCAGCATCGGACCCCTCACCACCAGCGTCCCCTGGATTTCGGGCCTCGGCCTGACAGTCGGGGTCCTGACGGACTCGTACACGGCCATACTGACCAACATCGTCGCCTGGGTCAGCTTCCTCATCGTCGTCTACAGCCTCGAATACATGAGGGAGGATGGCGGCCACAACCGGTACTTCTTCTTCATCGCCCTCTTCATCGGTAGCATGCAGCTCATCGTCCTTTCCGACAACCTCCTCTCCCTTTTCATCGGGTGGGAGATGGTCGGCCTCTGCAGCTACGCCCTCATAGGGCACTACTGGAACGACGAGACGAAGGACTGGGTCGGGACTCCAGGAGAGAAGGCGCTGGGCGAGGATCAGGCGTACTCGCCTTCGCAGGCGGGAATGAAGGCCTTCGTGATGACGAGGGTGGGCGACGTCGCCATGCTGGCAGGCATCCTGATCCTGTTCTTCTACGCCCGGACGTTCAACTATCAGCAGCTGGCCGCGACTTCCGGGACCTGGGTCCCGCAGCTGTCGAATGCCGGCTTGCTGGTCCCTGTGGCCCTGCTGATCTTCGGCGGGGCTGTGGGAAAGTCCGCCCAGTTCCCTCTCCACGAGTGGCTCCCGGATGCCATGGCGGGCCCCGCTCCCGTCTCCGCCCTCATCCACGCCGCGACCATGGTCAAGGCCGGCGTCGTCCTCGCTGCGAGGATAGCCCCGCTGTTCTACTTCGCGGTCGTTCTGAACACGTCTCTTGGAGTGGCTTCAGTCCAGCCATTCTTCTTGACCGTCGCCTGGATAGGCGCTTTCACAGCCGTGCTCGCCGCCAGCCAGGCCATGGTCGGCTTCGAGCTGAAGAAAATCCTGGCCTACTCGACGGTCTCTCAGATAGGGTACATGATGCTGGCGGTGGGGGTCGCAGGGCTGTCCACCAAC
>Ga0187803_10000690_pt1 | contig 13318 bp, 12 predicted proteins | sample NC_wetland_sal_i_2_FD_132425 | JGI IMG/M metagenome (GOLD analysis project Ga0187803, IMG submission 132425) | Wetland sediment microbial communities from Neuse River Estuary, North Carolina, USA - Control_3 | ecosystem: Environmental > Aquatic > Freshwater > Wetlands > Sediment | place: USA...
CCTGCGGAATAATGTTGAATTTCCAGATCTGATCCCCGTTGCTCAATTTGAAGGCGCCAATCCATCCGCTGCCGGCTCTTTCCGACCCGGCGGGGCCGATGTAAATCGTGTCCCCGGTCACCAAGGCCGGCATGCTGATGAAGTAGCCTGCCTTGGGATCCGCGATTTGCTTGGCCCATTGGAGATTCCCGGTCTCGGCGTCCAGAACAATCAAATAATCGTCCCCGGTGCCCCGGATTATTTTCCCATTGGCGAGGGACGCGCCACGATGAGGATGAACGGAGTCAGTATCGCGCGGCATCCACTGATAGGACCAGAGAACGTGGCAGTCGGCTGCATCGATTGCAACGGTGTAATGGTCGCTCGTGGCGTACATGACGCCCGCGGAAACGATGGGCGTGGATTCGGAAGGCACCTTTTCAGGGAAGGTGTACGAGCAAACCTTGGCGAGCTGCTTCACGTTGCCCGGCGTAATCTGATTCAGCGGGCTGTATCGTGTTCCATTGAAATCGTGATCCGCGTAGGTCCAATCACCGTTGTCTGCCTGGGGAGGAGGCGCGGCAAGAGTTACGCCGCCAAGGCCGCGAATGGTTCCGAACGGGATCGCCAGCAGCGCAATGAAAAGGAAGGCCGCTGCGATCGGTCGGAAGGCTGCTACTCGAACGTGGAAAGCGCCTTTGCTCATTTTATTTGTCCTCGATCGGAAATCGGAAGAAGCGGTTGGATCCGCTGCGGCCACTTTCATTCGATTGCCGTCGTTTGTCAAGCACGGGGGCGATTTTCGCAAAGTCGGCGATACAACATGAATTTGATATTTGGAATTCGGCGCATATAATGCCCCAGGACTCCTTGAAGCAATCACGCAACTACCCCGAAAGTGCGAATGAGGAAAGGGTGAAATCCATGGACGAACCAAACGAGACAAAAAATTCCGACCCGAAAGCGCTTGTAGACCGGCGCGATTTCCTGGGCGGCGCGACCGTGCTCGCGGGGACGTCGCTCCTGGGACTGGCTTCCGCAGCCCGCGCCGAAGCCGCCGAGGGCGTGGCGGACCGCATGCCGCCAATCCCGGCCGACAAGTGGACGGACGCGCAAAAGAAGGCCGCCGAGGAAATAACATCGGGGCCGCGCAAGGAACTGGTGGGGCCATTCATCCCGCTGCTGCGAAGCCCGGAATTCATGAGCCGTCTGCAAAGAGTGGGCGAGTACCTGCGCTTCAATACCAAGCTGGGATCGAACATCAGCGAGTTCATCATCCTGATGATTGCGCGGCAATGGACGCAGCAGTTTGAGTGGTATTCGCACGAATCGCTGGCCCTCAAGGCGGGGATCAAAGCGGAAACGATCAAGGCGATTGCCGAAGGTCAGCGGCCCGCGGCCATGACGCCGGACGAAGAGATGATCTACGATTACATTACCGAGCTTCGATTGCACCAGAGCGTAAGCGATCCCGTATACTCGCAAGTGGTGAATCGATTCGGTGAGCAGGGTGTCATCGACATCACCGGGTTGTGCGGCTATTACACGCTGCTGGGCATGCTCATGAATGTGACGCGGACACCTTTGCCGCCGGGAAAAACGCCGCCACTGGCTACTTTCCCGCACTGAGGCGGCTGTGCTGCGAAAACCATGCGGTCAAACTTATGCGGCTGGTGACGTTCCAACAGCAGGGCGTTCAAGAAATTGGCGCCCTGGCGGAAGCAGACTCCAAAATCATCTGGTTGCAAGCCGCTGAACTCCTTCGCAGCGGCGAAGTAAATCCTCATTTCCAATCGATGCTCGCATTCTTGCAAGGCGCGAGTGGGGCTCGGGACGCAGCGCAACGAACTATCGAGTTCGCCGCATCGCAGCCCCCTGAAGGCGTGGCGATCGAGCGCGCGAGCGTCGAAGTTCTTTCTCCTGTTCCCCGCCCGGAATCGATTCGCGAATTCATGGTGTTTGAGCAGCACGTAATCAACTGCACGCGCCGCTTCGGGATGCCGCGCTGGGTGGCCTCGATCGATCGAGTGGTGGACAAAACGCTCGGCCGAAAGGCGACGCTGGCTTACCGGATGGCCCGGCCGTGGTACGAGCGGCCCGTCTATTACAAGGGCAACCGCATGAACGTGATCGGCGACGGCGCGCGCGTGACGATCCCGCGCTACACGAAAGCATTTGATTGGGAACTCGAATTCGGCATTTTCCTGTGCAAGCAAGGGCGCGACATTCCTAAAGAAAAAGCCCGCGATTTCATCGGTGGGTACACGATCTTCAACGATTTTTCAGCGCGCGACATTCAAAAAAGAGAAATGGGCGGCAGGCTCGGCCCCGCGAAAGGAAAGGATTTTGACGGGGGCAACGCGATCGGTCCCGTGCTCGTCACGCCCGACGAAATTCCCGATCCCTGCAATCTGACCATGAGAGCCCGCGTGAATGGAGAAGAAGTCTCGTACGGTCATACCAGCGGCATGCGCTGGACGTTTGAAGATTTAATCGCATACGTTTCTCAGGACGAGACCCTGTACCCAGGGGAATTTTTCGGTTCCGGCACTGGAACGGTTCCCGAATCGGGCGCCAACCGCTGCTGCTGCGGCCTCGAAATGGGTCGTTTTTTGAAAGCGGGCGACACCGTCGAACTCGAAGTCGAACGGATCGGCAAATTGACCAATCACGTCGTCGGACAATCCTAGTTCGGATGATGAATTCAGAATTGGCGCGCGCAAGATGCGTTGAACTTGGCGCGCGATGTCTTGTGGCTACGGCGTCTCACAGTTCAGAAATTCACTGCGAAGCAAGGATCAGAGGAAATCAAGCGCGCAGTGGTAGTCAAAGAAAGCGTCCTTGTTGGTTTGGTTCTCGTTGGGATATTTCGACATCAATTCACCGTACGCGGTGCGCAAGCTCGCAGATGCGGAACGCACACCCGGATGATTTTGAACTTGCTGGGCAAATGGAAACTGGCTTCCCTGCGTCTTCCAGTCATCGAAAAATTGCCGCTCATTCGAAAGCGCGCTGAGAATTTCCTGATGATACGAACCGAGTGTTTTAGGCACGGGCATCGCGCGAACGAACGAGATCAGCCGGTCGAACTCGGCATCGATGTTCGCGGAATCGAATTGCTGGTTTGAAAAGGCCTGCTGTCCCGCCACCCGGACTCTGACAGCTTGATCCAATACCTGAAACATGGTTTCCAGATATTCCTTTTCCTCGGATGGAACAGTAGACGCATTCTCGTCCCAAACGGTTCTGCGGTGCGGAATCGCTGCATAAGCATCTTCGACGCTGGGCCCTACGCCCGCAGGCGGCGGATCGCTGTATTGCAGCGTTGCAGAAATGTTGGACGGGTCAGAGTATTGTGAACTTGCGGAAACATTGGCTCGGTCTGCGTCTTGTGACGTTGCAGAAACGTTCGGCGAATCCTGGCGCTGGGAAACTACGGAGTTCGTTGCGCCCGCATTTGCAGACACTTTCGCCTGGTTCTTACAGCCCGCCTGAATTGCTATCGCAAGCAATAAGACAATCGCGCGCTTCGTCATTGGTCCGCTCCAATTATGAGCCAGTATCGGTTCCATACCCTGCATCCGGCAATAAACAATCTCCCTGTGATTGCTTAAAGCAATAGTATTCCTATCGTAATTGCTTCCCCGGTGTGATCGGTTTGGAGAAGGTGCTATTCTTCTGGTTATCTGTCTGGATAAGCCGACGAATCCTTGGAAAAGTGGCCCGAAAAATGTGATGATCGCGCGAGGCCTTTTGGAGCTGTTTCCCTGGAAGCCTCCCGGCAGCCAGGCATCGCCGGTGGGCCGTTCGCGAATTGAATCGCGGAGAAGTTCCCGATGAGCCAAAGGCTAAGACACATTTCCGTCGTATGCGCTCTCTTTGGATCTCTCCTGAATCTGCACGCGCAGGCTCCCTCCAAACACGCGATGACGTTCGATGACCTGATGGCCGTGCAGCGCGTCGGCGAACCACAGATTTCACCTGACGGACGCGCCGTGGTTTACACGGTGGGCACGGCCGACATGGACACGAACCGCATCGCACATGACATCTGGATCGTCTCGACCGTGCCGGGAAGCCGGCCGCGCCAGCTGACGCAGACGGGGCATGACACCAGGCCGCAGTGGTCGCCGGATGGAAAATCCATCGCGTTCCTTTCCAGCCGCGAAGGAACGCCTCAGATCTACATGATGTCCGCGCAAGGCGGGAACGCGAAAAGAATTACTTCGCTCTCCACGGGCGCGGACAACGAAAAGTGGTCACCCGACGGGCGATGGGTGGCGTTCACTTCCGTCGTGTTTCCGGATTGCGCGGACGACGCGTGCAACCGCGCGCGCGACGACGCAGCGGAAAAAAGCAAGGTGAAAGCCCGCGTCTACGATCATTTGCTCTATCGCCACTGGGTGCATTGGAGCGACGGCAAGCGCAGCCATCTGTTTCTCGTCGGGGCAAATGGCGGCGCTCCGCGCGACGTGACTCCGCGCGCCGACTACGATGTGCCTCCGGACGAGCGCGGCGATGCGAATGACTTTGCTTTTTCGCCCGACAGCAAGGAACTCTGCTTCACCGCGGTAACCGATCGGCCGGAAGCCATCAGCACGAACGGCGATCTGTTCCTGGTGCCGACGACAGGCGGCGAACCGAAACGCATCACGTCCAATCCCGGCTTCGACGGACACCCGGCCTACTCGCCGGACGGCCGCTTCATCGCCTATCACTCCCAGAAAACTCCCGAGTACGAGAGCGACCGCTGGCGCCTCATGCTGTATGACCGCGCCGGCGGCACGCACATGGAGGTTGCCGTATCGTTCGATCGCAGCGTGGATGAAATCGTTTGGTCACCGGACAGTAAGAAAATTTATTTCACGGCAGTGAGCGAAGCCGAGCAGCCCGTCTACGAAATCGCGCCGGCCCCCGGAAGCACGCCGCGGGAAATCGTGAAAGATTCATTCAACGAAAGCTTTTCGCTTTCGGCGGATGGCGGCACGTTCGCGTTCGCGCGTTCGAGCCTGATTGCGCCCGCCGAAGTCTTCGCTTCACACAGCGACGGAAGCGGCGCCAGGCAGCTCTCAGCGCACAATGCCGCCCACTTCGCATCCATCGACATGAATCCGCCCGAATCCTTCTGGTACGAAGGCGCGGGGGGCACGCGCGTTCAAGGAATGCTGATTCGCCCGCCGCATTTCGACGCGTCGAAGAAATATCCCCTGTTGCTCCTCATTCATGGCGGGCCGCAAAGCCTGTGGACCGATTCGTGGGGCTACCGGTGGAACGAAGAATTGTTTTCCGCGCCGGGCTACGTCGCCGTCATGATCAACCCGCGCGGCTCGACAGGCTACGGACAGAAATTCACCGACGAGATTACCGACGATTGGGGCGGGCGCGTATATGAAGACCTGATGAAGGGCGTGGACTACGTCATCGAAAAATATCCGTACGTCGATGCAAACCGCGTGGCCGCGGCGGGGGGCTCGTATGGCGGCTACATGATTGATTGGATTGCAACTCACACCGGGCGTTTCAAGGTGCTCATCAGCCACGCGGGCGTGTACGACAAGACCGCCATGTACGGCGCCACCGAGGAACTCTGGTTTGAGGAACATGACATGGCGGGAACTCCCTGGACGAATCCCGAGAGCTATCAAAAATGGTCTCCCAGCACGTACGCCGGGAATCTCGGCAAATACAAGACTCCGACGCTGGTGATTTGCGGCGAACTCGATTACCGCGTGCCATACACTCAGAGCCTCGAATTCTTTACCGCGTTGCAGCGGCAAACTGTGGCGTCAAGATTAGTGGTGTACCCCGACGAAGGACACTGGATTTTGAAACCGCAAAATAGCCAGCTCTGGTACAAAACATTTTTTCAGTGGCTGGCGGCGTACCTGGAATAGTCTGAGGCAAACGAGATGAAAATTTGCGTGGGAATGGCAATTTTGCTAGCGACCGGTGCGCTTGTGCGCGCGCAATCGCCCGACCCCGCCATCATGTCAGAAATTCGCAAGATTCGCGCCATCGACAACCATTCGCATCCCCCGCGCGTTGTGGCGGATGGCGAACGCGACGATGAATTCGACGCTCTTCCCTGCGATCCCTTGGAACCCACCGCGCCCAATACGATGACGCGTCCGGAGAATCCCGAGTACCTCGCCGCATGGAAAGCGCTGTGGGGATATGCCTACGACGACCGCAGCGACGCGCACGTGAAGGAGTTGCTTGCGACCAAAGACAAAATTCGCAAGCAGCAGGGCGACAATTATCCCGCCTGGGTGCTTGACCGGTTGGGGATTGAAGTGGAGCTGGCAAACCGCGTGGCCATGGGGCGCGGCCTCGATGCGGCGCATTACCGCTGGGTCCCGTTCGATGATGCCCTGCTGTTTCCGCTCAATAACGATGCGCTGGCCGCAGAGACTCCAGACAGGAAATTTTTCTTCGGCCGCGAAAACACGCTGCTCGCGCGCTACCGCCGCGAACTCAGCGTCGCAAACATGCCGGGCACGCTTGCCGAATATGCGTCCCGAGTGGTGACGCCAGAACTCGAGCGGCAAAAAAAAGACGGCGCGGCAGCAATCAAATTAGAGGCAGCGTATTTGCGGTCTCTCAATTTCGAACCCGCGTCGGAACATGACGCCGCGGCCATCTATGTCAAATACATACGTGGTGGTTCGCCCGCGAAAGAGGATTACACGCGCTTGCAGGATTATTTGTTCCGATATGTCGCGGCTGAGGCGGGCCGCCTCGGCATGCCGGTGCACATTCACACCGGTGCTGGATGCGGAGGATATTTCTACTTGAATGGATCGAACCCGCTGCTGCTTGAGTCGGTCCTGAACGATGAGCGGCTCCGGAAGACGACTTTCGTCTTGCTGCACGGCGGCGCTGGGCCCTTCTCTCGCGAAATTTCTTTTCTCCTGATGAAGCCGAACGTATACACGGACCTGTCCGAGCAGACTTGGCTTGAGACGCCTCACCGCCTCGCGGAAGTCCTGCGAGATTGGATCGAGTGGTATCCGGAGAAAATTTTGTTTGGGACCGACCTATATCCGGGTAGCGGCGCGTACGACTGGGAAGAGATCGGCTGGCAGACGTCGCAAACGGCGCGGCAGGCGCTGGGAATTGCGCTGACCGGCATGCTCCTGGACGGAGAGATTACGCTTCCCCGCGCGAACGAAATTGCGCGCATGGTTTTACGCGAAAATGCGGTGAAGCTGTACCACTTGACGGACCATCCGTAGGAAGTAACGAGTGTACGGGGGGCTCGGAGGGCACGGGGAGGCGCAACAAAAATTGGAGTTGTCCTGCCCTGAATCCTCCAACTCCCTTTCAGGGCAGGACAACGAATTCATTCGCTAGCCGTGCCATGCGGAGCAACTTCGCGGGCAAAAAACGTGTCTTGTACCCGTGCAGACATGGCCAGGCTATTTCAGAGTCAAGCTTCCAACATCAACTACATTCCGGAAGAAAATTCGATGGCCTTCGTCTTCCCAGATACCTGAATTTCGGTCAGTCGGTTGTTGTCGATGACAAAGGTAGTTTGATTGATCTTGCCGGTAAAATCCTTCAAGGTGCAGGGAATTTCAGCCACAACCTTGTTGCCTTGCTGAAATTTTGCTTTGCTCCCGTCGGCAATGACTTTGTATTCGCCGGGTGCAAGCTTTGTTGTGCCGACGGTCGTAGTTGCCGTCAACTTCACGTTTGCTGTAATCGTATCGCCTGAATCATTCTTGGCCCAGACCGAAACACTCATTGCGGTAAGCGCCGTAATCGCGAGAAACAGTGGTAGCGAACGTCGAGACATAACGAAAGGGTCTCCCTTTTGGTATTGGAATTGGGCCGCCGAGGTGTACTAATCGAAACCTGAAGAACTACAGGTACCGGGGCCGCACAAAGCCTCAGCGTGCTTCCAGTTCATTTTGATGCAAGCCGAACAAGGGGGGTTACACTTTCTGCGAGGAATATGAAATGCTGTTCTTAGGCATGCAAGTGACTTAAAGGCCGTGGGTGAAACAAATTCTATTTCCAATTGCCCAGAACGCGCCGAACCGTAAGCACCTGCCCCAAATGATACGAGTTGTGGTCCGCGACCAGCAGGGCTTCGCGCAGGATCGTCTGCCCGGTGCCATGCGGAATTTTCGCGAAGAGGTCGATCTTGCTGCTGGTGACCAACTTTTTCATGGCCTCGAGATCTCGTGCGAATGATTTGAGGCTCTTGTCCCAAGCCTTCGCATTCGGCGGCGCTGGCGCACCTGGCCAATAACCAGCAGGCCAGTCCGGCGAGATATGCTTTGCATCGCGAGAAAACTCCAGAATGTCCCACTGCGCGATTCGCATGTGCTCGAGCAATTCCCAGAGCGAGTACGGCAACCCGTCGGGACGAACACCTCTCAATTCGGGAGGAATACCACTGAATGATGCCTTCCAATCGACATGAGCGCCGCGGCCGGATAGTAGATTCACGAGATGCTCGCGCAAGACCTTTTCTTTCATAGGCTCATCCCGCATTTTCCCGCGGCGTTTCAATTTGTAGTTTGATTCCCTTCGACGGGCCGCGCGGGCTGCTGAACCGCGCACGCGTCTGGCAAGATCGATGATTCCCAGTCTTGGACCAGTTTTTGCCCTTCCGCATTAATTTCTTCGCTCGTCCGTGGCCGACCGTTTCCGGAGCCCGGAAATACGAGATACACGATGCCTCTCCGCGCGCCGCCATTGCGCGCGTCGGATCGAATGCCGAGGTTTTCGGCGAGCGCCATTGATCCTTCGCCGATTCGGTCATACGGGCCGATATCTCCAAAAATCGCATAGGAAAATCTGCCGTTTCGCTGATTGAAGACAACAGCGAAATCGCCTGGGCGCGCTCCCAGCTGGCGCGCCATCCCTCCTGGCAGCACGACGAAAGGAATCCGCGAGGCATCCACGTAACGCGTGGGATCGTTTGCAGGTTTCGAGCGATCCGCCAGCGCGGTGGCCGAGACGTAGTAGCCGGGGAACGGATCATTCGGCCCCTGGATATAAGGTTCCCCATCAGCATCCTTGGCCAACCCTTCCCATCTCCCGGGCGTACCCGCGTTCGCAAGGTCATCCAGGCCCGTGTTGTCCGGATGGTAGGCATTCGGCGCGCCATCGGCATCGATGGTCATCCCGGACTCATAAAAGAAGGCCTGGGTTCCGGGAAGTTGCTCGATCGGAATATCCCGCTCCGGCTCCCCGTCGTGCCGCACCTCGAAGTTCAAAAGAAGTTCGCCGCTGCAAGGTCCCGGGGAATCCTGCGCCAACCCTTGCGCATAGGTTCCCAAAATGCACCGGGTCAATTCCATCTGTTCTTGTTCGAGGAGCTTCAAATCCATTTCGAGATCAATGGAAAGGGGAGGGTCATCCTTCACTTCGGATGCCCCAGGGGGATCGGCATGTGCCTCGGGCGCACCTTGGTCACGATCCACCACTTGCCGAGCCGCGTGCAGCGCCGCGAAGTCACTGCTGCATTCGCTCGCAGAATTTGCTGAGACTTGATTTCCAGCCGGGATGGAAGCCGGCGTCGCAGAATCCTGTTTACTTTTCGCCGCCGCCGAGGAGCATAGGAGAATCGCCGCCACAAACAAGATCACGTGGTACCGCATGGCCTAAAACCTCCACCCACCTCAAACGAAGCCTAAAAGAAGCCGCCTGGTAGCCCTGCCTATTGTAGACGATCGGCCAGGACAGCGTGTTACATCATATTCTTGAAATCATGCGATAGGGTTGCTTGCTTCGAAGATTCACGCATGCGTATCGGCTCGGCGCTTCCAAGATCAACAACAGGATAAGTGATGCGATCTCCCCGAACGCGCGCAAAGGGAGTGAGCGTATGAACCTGGACGCGCTTTCCACTGACAATATGGCCTGCGCGAATCCCGCGCACGGTGAGGGCATCGGCAATGAGCGAACGGTGGCACCTCCAGGGCACCGCTTCCGCGCACATGATCGCGGTCTTTTTCTGCTTCGCTAATTTGATTAATCTCTGCAATCCCTTCTCAAATTCCGGCGTCTGCATATAGTCGGCGAACCCTCGAAACGAAGCATTGCGCCAGCCCATGTTCGGTGAATCGCGCCGCGCATGGCGCAAGCCGCCCAACCTGCGCAAATGTACGTAGCCTATCCTGGCCCCGCGAAGCTTCGCGGATAGCGTTTCTCGATTGAACTGTGGGTTGTGCCGCGATCTGGGAATGCTGCGCACGTCCACGACGCGTTCGATCCCATGCGCCCGCAAGAGTTCGAGGAACTCTTTCCACGTGCGTGTGGAGTGCCCAATGGTGAAGACCGTGAGCATCCCTCATTATGGCTCTGTGCCCGCCAGAAACGAGGCAAAAAGGTTTGTCTCGGCGAGGCCTACGGAAGTCAGTGCCGAAAGCCAGTGATGACCCTTTCAAGGAGGCAGGGTGATGCTGTCATCTGGCATCGAGGGTGCCAGACGCAATTCCCTTTCCATGCATGATACGATTGGCGGGATTTACCGCGAATTTCCTCAGGGAGTACGAATATGGCCACCTCTCCAGACAACGGGATGGTTCACCTGAGCAGTCCTTATTCGGTTCCGGAAACACTCAAACGGCTGGACTCCATTTTGCAAGCGCGCGGCCTCACCGTATTTGCTCGCATCGACCACAGCGGAGAAGCTGAGAAGGTCGGCATGAAAATGCACCCCACTCAGCTCATCATTTTCGGAAGTCCCAAAGGGGGTACGCCCGTCATGGTAGCCTCTCCCACTCTCGCCATCGACCTGCCGCTCAAGGCATTGGTGTGGGAAGACGCGGGAGGGAAGGTTTGGCTCTCGTACAACAGCGCGGAGTATCTGAAGCAGCGCCACAATATCCCGGATGACCTTGTTAAAAACATCGCCGTGGTCGGCCCGCTGCTTCAAAGCGTCGTACAGTAGCGGCTCCCACGAATCGCCCTTCCCATTTCAAAGGTGGACCAATGTCTGAGCCAGCTCGCACCGACAATCAATCTGTAACCCGGGAGAATCCCAACCGCGCCCGAGATCACCTCGCCAACGAACGCACCTTTCTCGCGTGGCTGCGCACCGGCTTGGCCATCGTCGTGTTCGGCTTTGCGATTGGCCGGTTCGCCATCGCCATCCGCCAATTCATGCAGATTCAAGGTCAGACGCTCCGGTCGGCAGGACTCACGGTCTGGTTCGGGGCGATTGCTATTTTGGCGGGCGTAATGCTGACAATCGCCGGCTTGTTGCGCTACCGCCGCACGCGGAACCAGTTGGAATCCGGGAGGTTCGAGCCCGCTGGATTCTTTGTCGATTTGGTGGGAATCCTCGTAGCGCTGTTCGGCTTGGCCCTGGGCGGTTATTTGGTCTACATCCAATTTCAACTGTAGAAGCCGACCGCGGGCCTGCCTTCAAGTTGTCGTAATGCCTGAGACATTCAGCTGCCGAGTTAGAACGAGCGAACGCCTTCCGAACAATGACAAATTCAATCTAAGCCATTGCACCATTTGCACTTATCAGTTCCGAACCATCCCAGGCACCACCTTCTCCGAGTGAAAAAGCCGAAGGGCAGAACAACAAAGTCAAGGCGAACGGCGCAAGACTGTGCGGCTTTCGCACCTTACCTATCCTGGAAATCCCGAACTATTAGTCAGTTGTCAAACTTCGCGCGCCGAACCTAGAATTTTAAGAACAAATGCTCAGGAATTTTACAGCGATCGATATCGTGCGTAGTGTCGAAGCATCGCTACTCTTGTCTCTTATCCTGTTTATTCCCGGGTATGTTGTGGGCTGGATCTCAAACGTGTTTGACTTTCGAGACCGGCGATTTGCAACGCAAGCCTTGCTCAGTACGCCGCTGGGCGTGGCCGTCGTCCCCGTTCTCAGCTTCCTTGTTGGGCGATATCCGAAGCTGCTATGGACCCTATTTGGGGCCACCTGGCTTGGCTTTGCCTTCCTACTGCTCCCAATGTGGCAGCGATGGGCGCGTAAGGGTTTGCGCCGATTGCCGCGAGAGGTGTGGATCGGCGCCGCTCTTGGTCTTGGCTGGGCTTTCGTTGCGATCGCCTCGCTCGTTGACCTGCAATTCAAGAATCTCCTCTATTTCAGCTCTACCGCGTATGATTATTCCACCCGCATAGCATTCACCGCCGCCGCAACCAGAACTATTCCACCCATCAATCCATTTTTCGCCGGCAATCCGCCGATGCTCCTTCGATACCACTATTTCTGGATGCTGGTATGCAGCCTGGTCACGCGCTTGGGGAATGTGGATCCGCGGCAGGCGATGTACGGCGGCACAATATGGGCCGGCATCGCCTTGATGTCGCTGATTGCGATATCACTGCGATTCTTTGTTGGCGCCCGCGAGCGCCTTGCGCGAAAGGCATTGATCGGCTGTAGCCTCCTGCTGGTAACGGGACTGGACATATTGCCGACCGCACTTCTCTTTGTGCGCTCGCGCATAGTGACTCCTGACATGGAGTGGTGGAACGTGCAAATCACTTCGTGGGTGGATGCGCTGCTATGGACGCCACACCACATCCTGGGCGTGTTGGCGTGCATGGTGGGCTTATTAGTGCTACGCCAGCCCGCCGCGACAAAGTTTCAACGCGCAGCCGCGATTCTAATCGCGGGATTGGCTTTTGCGAGCGCCGTGGGACTTTCGGTTCTGGCAACTTTTACGTTTGTCTTGTTTGTCATGTTCTGGCTGCCGATCGCAGCCCACCGAAAATGGTGGGATGACGTGACGGGCTTGCTATGGGCGGGGGCGGTCGCGCTTATCGTGGCGCTGCCGTACCTGAGAATCGTCATGGGGCCGGGCGTTGACGCATCCGGTGGTGGTGGCCGCTTTTTTGCCTTTACGGTTAGGGGATTTCCATTGGCGACCGACCTAATCGATTCCATGTTCCACATATATCCTCCCCACAAATTGCCCTTTGGGCACTTGATTCTTTTTCTCCTTCTGCCGCTGAATTATTTTCTCGAGCTGGGATTCTTTTTTGTTGTAGGCGCCCTCCGGATTCACAGCATCCGCACCGGCTCAGTGCAGATGACCCGCGAAGAACTCACTGGATGGACCATCGTAGGCACCAGTTTCCTGGTCGGAAGCTTTATGCGTTCGACGACGATTGGCAGCAACGACCTGGGGTGGCGGTGTTTCCTCCAGACACAATTCGTGTTGCTCCTCTGGGCGGCCTTGCTGATCGATGACTGGTGGAGCAATCGGCGCTTCACGACCGCTGGGAGACGCGAAATGGCGGGCTTCGTGCGCGGGCTAGCGGCACTTGGACTGATCGGGACTATCTATCAGGTGTCCATGCTGCGGGCCTTCCCGATTCTGCAGGATAAGGGAATCGTGGATCC
>Ga0187803_10000691_pt1 | contig 13311 bp, 11 predicted proteins | sample NC_wetland_sal_i_2_FD_132425 | JGI IMG/M metagenome (GOLD analysis project Ga0187803, IMG submission 132425) | Wetland sediment microbial communities from Neuse River Estuary, North Carolina, USA - Control_3 | ecosystem: Environmental > Aquatic > Freshwater > Wetlands > Sediment | place: USA...
AAGTCGCTCGAACTGCGGAAAAGGGTGTCATTGAAGCGACGCACCTACTAGAATGCGTTCTCCGAAAAAAACGCTTGCCTTCGCCTGGGCAAAGGAATGATTGGCCAGATTTATTGCTGGCTGATTTGGCCAAGAATGCCTCGACGGAGATTGGTGTATGGGCAGAAGTAAACGGTCTGGCTCGAGAGACAGTGTCTCGGGGATTCGCGGCGGCGTATGGGACCGCACCGTCAATTCTACGTGCTGAACTGCGAGCACGTTCGGCATGGCTTCGCATTACAAGAGGGTCCGAGTGCCTCTGCAGGATTGCAGCGGACACGGGCTTCGCCGACCAAGCGCACATGACGAGATGGATTCACCGCATTACGGGAGCCCCGCCAGCCGCGTGGCGACGGAATGCCTCTGCCGCGTAGTAGTGACTCTATCTGACGGCGACCATCATGCAGGATGGTTATTCCCCCAGCCTACAGTTTTCCTTTTGACACCCCACCACAACCACATTCCGATCCCCGCCAGAATGACTAACGGCACAATCAGCAGGCTTCCCTCTGGACCTGTCGTTCCGCCGCTCCACAGTGGATTACCCAAAGCGTGCGAAGCCAGCAGGTGACCCTTCGTTATCAGGCCGCTGTCCGGCGTCCCGTAAAAATAAGATTGGCCCCAGTCCCATCCGGCATGGAAGCCGACCGCCCACCAGAGCGATTTGGTGTACCAGAGGCTCAGGCAGAAGATGAGACCTGCAGTGCACACCTCTACGATCCCTAAAGCTGATTCACCGCCGTTGCCGACATGCCCCAGTGCGAACGCAACAGAGAGGAGTAAGGCTGCCCACCAAAACCCGATACCGCGGGTCAGCGTGTACTGGAGATAGCCGCGCAGCAGCGATTCCTCGAAGAAGCCCACGAGCAAAAAGACGAGACCCCAGGCGAGAGCATACTTCCACGCCGTGAAACCGCTCAGCAACGTCCCGTTGAAAGCCAGCAATCCGGCTTTCCACAACACTCCGACCAGCACAGATAGGCAAGAGAACCCCAATAAAACGCCACTTACCAGCCGGATCAACCTATGGTGGCCGATGTATCCGTAGGATAGGAGGGATCTTTTTTCGATTCGCGCCATCACCAACGTTGCCGCGGCAACCACCAGGACCTGGCAGGATTCCTGAAGGAATCCAAGGCGCAGGGGAATCGGGCCGGAAAGATCCAGTTCGACGAAACGACCGAGGACCGCAAATACTGCTGTCTGCAGGATCCAGAAAATCACGGCGAAAGTCAGAACGCTCCAGCCCGCGCGGATACCTTGTTCAGCGACGAAGACGCGCCTCAGTGTGAGGTGGAATGGACGGTAAGACCCTGCAGGATCGGGTGCCGGCGTTTTGGACGAGTTGTTCATCTGGGGCGAAATTAGTTGACGAGACAGACTACGATTCACCTCATAAACGGATCGGTGGAGTTGGAGTAGATGCCCTCAGGGGCTTAAAGCCCTCAGAGAAAAGAAGCGCTTTATCGCAGCGCTTAAAGCGCTGCGCCACCCAAAATCGAGTTTTTCAGCAAACTGCTAAAGCCCGTGCATTTCCTCTGCTCTGGTAGCACGGCTGGAAGCCGTGCCCTTCCCAAAACCAGTTACGAGACAGCTACTGGTTTCTTAAGCCAACGCTTCGCGCACTTTCGCTGCTTTGCCTCACGGGCAGATCAACGAAGGATGCCCGCCCAGCTTCCCGATACACTGTCCACGTCGGCGTTCCGTTTGCTGGGTACCGTTGAAAAACGCTCGCGTCGGCTCCTGCCAGCGCAATCCGAATCCGATGCCCCCTTCGCAGCAGCACCGACGTGGGATAAAACGAGAAACGGATTCTGGCGGGCTCCCCCGGCGTCAACGGCTCTGCATCTTTCCGCAGGAAACTATGTAACGGGCCAAGTGGCACGTAGGGCAAGCTTTTGGGATCAACCTCCTTGCGATCAATGATTCGAAGAATCCCCTCGTCCACGTAGGTCACACGCCCTTCAGACGAGACATCCTCCAGATAGGCATGAATCGCTCCGTCACTGGTGGTCGAGGACATTTCGACAGTAAGGACGGGTGTACCCGTGATCTCCAAATCCGTTTCCAGCGGAGCGCTGGTATAGACGAGGAGTTTGTTGTCCTCCGCGGCGCGATCCGGGTACACGACGTCGCCCCCGCCGAACCCGGTGGCCCAGATGTTCTGGTTGCCGCTTGAGGCCGTGAAGTCGACCGTGTAAGAGTCGCTGGCGTGCGCGGTCGAAGGCGCTTCCGCATTCAGTGAATTGTGGTCGCCAAAATACAAGCGTTCTGTAGACAGTCCTTGCGGCGGCCAAGTCGTCGCTGTGTGCCATTGTCCTTCGCCCATCGTGTAGTACTGAATCGAAGACTCAATGGCTGGGGGCACATCGTTTCTGAGCACACGATCAAAGAAGTCGGCCTCCATTTTGAACTGCTCTGCGGTGGACGGCACTGGGGGCGTGTGATTTGACACGAATGGATCTACATTGAATCCTCCACCATGCGATAACGGACCGATGACCACCACCTGCGGATTTGAAAAGTTCGTGTAGCGAGTCAGGGCGTCTTTGCCACCTCCTCCGTCGAGCCATCCGGACCAAACCATCATCGGCACCTTCGAGGCTTCGATTCGCGCGCGAAGTCCGGAGGGGCTGATGTCGTCCAGATTGAAGGCGCCCGCACGGTCGTCGCGAAACTCAACCTTGGAAATGGCTTCAGCCACATTCACGTTGTGATGCTGGCTGACCAGCTCCGCCAGGTGGTTTCCGTGTGGATCTGAATCCACGGGGCGCACGCCGGGAGCCATGAGCCGGTCTCTCCAGCAATTCCATCCTTTATCTTCTTGGGCGCCACACACGTCGTCGCGGTCCATCGCCGCAACAGCATCGCTCCACTCTTGTAAAAGCCTAGCCTGTGCCACCCCGCCCGACTGAATTGCCCATAAAACGTCAAAATTATCGTAGAGCGGCATGACCGCCCTAATGGCGGGCTGATTTGGAACCGCTGCGAGCTCGGCCGCGTTGCCATCGTAAGAGATTCCAAACGTGCCTACGCGACCGTTCGACCACGGCTGCTGCGCAGCCCAGGCCGCGACCTCGCCCATATCAGCCACCTCGGCGGGAGACCACTCCATGGCGCGACTACCACCCGAGGCTCCACTGCCGCGTGCATCCGCCGCCAGCACCGCAAAGTGGCGTTGATTGAAATATGCCGCCTGCTTATCTTCCAGTTCCTCCGGAGGGCTGGCCTGATGCAGCGCGATGAGCATCCTAAGAGTCCACCCGATCTGAGGCGCGCGCCAATAGCGCGTGGTGCGCATCAGCACTGGAATCCGTTCGCCGGTCTTCAAATTCGCGGGCAGATCAACGGTCACAGCGATCTCCACTCCATCACGCATCTTCACGTATTCAGAGGTTGACTGCCGGATGCCTGCCGGTGTCATCTCCTCGCCTGGCAGCTTCGTCCGTGCGGTCAAGATCGCCAGCAAGAGCGACGAAACAAGTCCCAGGCTCAAAATCCCTGCTCCGATTCTTCTTATCCATCGCCGCATAAGGTCTTCAGTTGCGCCACGCCTTTCCGTGTTGGGTCAGTCTGCAATTGCCTACGCGCGATAATAACAACTTTCATCATGAGACCTGCTGCGAAAAACTGCCGGCGTGGAGCGTAGGTTAACGGAAGTGCACGCTCAGTTCGGAATTGTCCAGTTCCCCAATGAGAAGGCCGGAATGCTGTAGATTCCGACCAAGCGGATTCACTGATCCTCTATAGTTAAATGCACATTCTTCAATTCCTCGATTTCATTAATCACAATCGCGCGTGTTCCCTTTCTCTCGTACACGGTTCCGCGAGCGCGAACATATTTCCCCAAGAACGGCATGAGCTTCGGACGTTGATCGATGTCAGGCATCTGGTCAGAGATAGGTAGATAGAGCTCGCCCTCCTTGGTCAGAATGACGAGAGGCGAACCCTTCCGCGCGCACTCCAGTAAACACTTCATGCTCAAATGAGTCGCCGTTGCCTCCAGGTTTTGAATGGGACACGCAATATCCCGAACCAAGCCCTCAATGGTGGCCTTAGACTCATGCGCCGGAGCTTCCTTATTTGGTGTGTTCTTGGCAGCTTGGGACAATGCCAGAATCGAACTGCCGGCGCAAACAAGCAAACAAAGAGACAGAAATCCCTTCATCACCCTCTCCCTCACTTAGTGCTGGAAACGACCTACGAGTTCCCCATTTGCCAGAACGTGCCCGTTCATTGCTTTTACCACCTGCTTCTTCGACGCTCCGGGAGGCAGGTTCAGCTTTGTATCGAGCGCGTATAGAGTGAAGACGTAATGATGAGTCCCCCTTGGCGGACATGGTCCCACATAGCCAATCCGGTCATAGTCATTCTTACCTTGGCGGGAACCGTCGGGCATTTGTTCCTGTTTGGGAGTATTTTCTGGTAACTCGCGTTTGTCCGAAGGGATGTCGTAGAGCAACCAGTGGGTGAACTTAAAGCCGAACGGGGAGTCCTTGTCGAACACGATCAGCGCGAAGCTCTGCGTACGCTCAGGTGGAGCACTCCACGATAGTTCCGGTGACGCTCCGTCCTGGTGGTCACAGGAAGAGCAGGTTCTCGGGATCGTGTCGCCGGAGAAACTGCTGCTTCTCCACTCCAGTGACGGCGTCCCCCGCTGCCCAGCAGCGTCGTGCCCGCGTAGCGCTCCGTCTGCAGTAATCAACAGGAGGCCGGCTAGAATCGACAGATGGATAACCCCTATTTTTCGTTTGTATGAACTCATGCGGGCAAGTCCCCCACTCCCTTCACTTCGCGAATGCCAGAACTCGTCTCATCACTGGAGCATCGGGCTGACTGAATCCCCGCTTTTGTCCGCTCGAGAGCCAGTTCCGGTCCCCACCAGCGCATGATCTCAGGCCGTCCGCGTTCTGTCTTGAACGAGAGTGACGTTCGCTCTGGCCAACCCATTCCCCACTGCGACGGCATTCGATTGTCAGATGCTCACTTCCGCACAGCAGGCATTGGTTCCGTGCCTTTGGCGTCCTCCCAGAGAATCGCATTCAACTCTTGCGCGTTGACCGCGTCAGGACGGGAGAAATCCATCTTGGCCGACTGCTCTGCCCCAGGAGCTTTCTGGTTGTTCATCTCAAAGAGAAGTCCAGTGCGCAGGTTTTTATCGTCCGCCTGATAGGGCGGCTGGGTTCCGGGCCCGGCGAATAGCGGCGCCATCAGCGGTGCATGAGCATCGAACAGATTCATCGGAGGAAGACCAAGCAGATCCTCCATGGTGTGGATCATGCTTACGGTGGTGTAGAAATGATGATCAATAGAAGGCGCCTCCGAGCGGGGCGAATACTTGCTGATGACCAATGCAATCGAGCGGTGCGCATCGACATGGTCGGCTCCATCTTGCGCATCGTCTTCCACGACAAAGATGGCTGTGTCATCCCAGTACAGGCTATGCGACACGGCATCAACGATGCGTCCGACTGCGAGGTCGTTGTCAGCAACCGAGGCTCGCGGCGCCGGCATACCGACCCGTGTTCCGCCCGTGTGATCGTTAGGTAGCCATAATTGAATAAACTGCGGCAGTTCTCTTGCGCTGCTGCGAGCTCTCACAAACTCGTCAAACTCGCGAAGAAATTCATCGGCACGAAGCTGATCAGGATAGTCGACTGCAAAATCCGCATACAGCGGATCGATATGACCTCGCTGCGCTTCCTTTGTCGGACGGATACTCTTTAACCTGGGAATTGCCCAGGGCCATGGACTCGGTCCGCCCTTGGGGTGGCTGAGGCTCGCCGGCAACGACTCTCCCGGTTTGATGTCAGCGGAAGGACAAACGGCAGAAATCGGCGATGGCGTGCCTTCTCTTGGCGAGGTCACTTTCTCATCTCTGCACCAGGCGGCGTCCAGCATTTCTCCATAGATGCGGTAGGTGAAGTTGTGCCGGGCGAGATTGTCCCAGAGAAACCCGGTGCCTGGATCGTCCATCATGGGAAGGCCCTGATCGAGAGTGTTTCCTTGATCCTGTGGACGCTCGCTGCCGCGATAAATGATGGGCCAAATTTTTTCGATATAGTCGGACGTGGCAGAAGCATCGGACCAAAGATGGCCATTGGCAGAGACGTCTCCGCTGTCATAAAAGTTGTCCAGCACTCCGAACTGCAGGGCCAGTTTGTGCTGGTTGGGCGTAATCTCGGCGCCGTACATGGTCAGCGAGGGGTCGCCGTCGCCCACTCCCAAGTCGCCGAAGAGCTGATCGTAGGTCCGATTCTCCTTGAGAATGTAAATCACGTGCCGGATTGGATTCTGGCCGCCGGCAAACTCAATCTTCTCAGGAGCGGCGTGGACCAGGTTGTTGTCTTCCACCTGCCGCGTGTAGGCGGCCAAATTCGTATCAATCTCGTCAAGGCTCAGCCGCTGGATTGATCCCGCAATCAGGGTGGCGATGTAAGGATGCGGGTTGGGATGCAGTCCGGGTTGTACCTTAGCCGTCATATGGTTCGGCCCGCTGCCTTCGCCTTTGGCGCTGGCGATGAGCAAATCATTTCCCGCAAGAGCCAGGGCACTCGGATACCACTCGGTAGGGATGAAACCGGCGGGCGATTCCACGAAACCCACATCTGACGTCCGGTCGCTAGGTTTGGTTTTGAATACTGCGACAGCATTGAGCGACGCCACCGCAGCGTAGAGATGCTTCTCGTCGGCAGAGAGAGCGATCGCAACGGACGCTGCCCCCGGCTCATCGTTGCTGAGGAGGGCTGAGCGGTAACAGCGTCGCGGCACGCCCCGCTTCAAATCCACCGCCGCCACGCCATCAGCCTCGGCGGTCCCTGCATTAGCCAAGGCGACGTAGAGGGTGTCTTCGCTTCGATTCAGCAGCATCGCCGTCGGATGAGTCCCAGGAGCAACCGGATCAGAGGGATGCCAGAGTTCGATGCGGCGGCTGACTTTTCCTTTCTTGAGATCCAATTCGGCCACTGCCGAGTCATTCCACAAGCTCACCCAGGCTGTAGTTCCGCCCCGGTTGGCGACGACGGTGTAGGGGTACGCCGCAGGGATGTATTTACTCGTACTCACGTCGAAGGACTGCAGAATTCGACCGGAGGCAACGTCGAGCAGAACGACATTGTCAGAGAGATTGTTGGCTAGGAGCAGTTGGTCGCCTTTGGTCGAACTCAGAACAGCAAAGCCGGCGGGATAGGCGGGCGCAGTTCCCGCCGCTTTCTTTCCAATGTCGAGAGTGACTTTCTTCCCTGGCGCCAGCTGCTGCGCAGGGATTGTGATGAAACGCTCGGGCGCAACCTCCCCATCTGCGAACCTGTAGACCGCGATACCGTTCTCCGCAGCCGATGCCATGGATGCATAGAGATGTTTGCCATCGGTCGAAAATCCGAGCCCGATAAAGTAGCTTTGCAGCGTCGATTTTTCGTCGCCGCGCAGCCGATCGTCGGGAAAATCGCGCAACTGATTGTTGCTGAGGTCGAGAATCGCGATCGACTGCCGCACGCCACTTTCTTCCGTGCCGTATCCCTGATTGAGAAACGCGGCGTACCGGCCGTCGGGACTCAGCGCAATGGTGGCGGGATAGCTGTTGGTGCGAGCGATGAAGCCAGGGACTGGAACCGTAACCGTTTTGCTTGTGGGAAGACTGATCTTATGGGAACCATCGTTGGAGCGTGCAACCATGAACAACAGACAAGATGCAGTAAGCGCCGCAAGTAATAGAGCGGAGATCTTTTTCACGGTCGAGAGTCTCAGTACTGGATTCGGAGCAGCAATGAAATCAGCACTACACAATGTCCTAAGCGCGCTCGACTTGTCTTGAACCCATTTGATCTGTTTGTCCACCGTTTGTTCGGCGGCGCCTCAGCCACCACAACGGAGTCGACCCATATCACAGATAGAGGCCCAAGCGTCTTTCCAGTTCATGCCGCCCAAGCCTTGTGACCTTAAGGCTCTGCTTTCCGGAGGTGGTTGCGTCACGTCTTGGTCAGTCATGCACCTACATTTCCGTGCGGCGAGCCGACAAGAAAGAGCGACGAACGGAAGGTCACTCGTTGACGCAAAGCTGAGGCTCTTGCACCATGAATATGCGTCAGAATGCCGGGGCCCGAAGTTCGTAATTAGTGTTTCTACTGGCAGAATTGGCGGCGTCGTGAGCCGGGCCGCAGGGGAACTGCCTCGACTGGTTGGCATCCCAGCACATTCCAACAGCAACGCTGGACCCTCGACATGCGTGGGTAACCGCTCGAGCCATGAGGGCACGAGGAACAGAGCACATGCAGAATCTGCGGGCGACAAAGCCGCTCGACGTCATCATGGGAGAGGCCAGCGCCACAGGAGAAGGCAGCCTGAGGCGGGCCCTGGGTCCGGGAAGCCTTCTCGCTCTGGGGATTGGGGCCATCATCGGAACGGGAATCTTTGTGCTGACTGGCCCCGTGGCGGCGCGCTATGCAGGTCCAGGTATCATCTACTCCTTCATCGTCGCCGCTTTAGCGTGCGTATTTGCCGGACTCTGTTACGCGGAGTTCGCCGCGCTGATTCCGGTTTCCGGCTCTGCCTACACGTATGGGTATGCCACGCTCGGCGAAATCTTTGCCTGGATTATTGGGTGGGATCTAGTTCTGGAGTACGCATTCGGGGCCGCGACGGTATGTTCAGGCTGGAGCGGATACGTACTCAGCCTGGCACAGGACTTTGGTCTGCGGCTGCCTCCAGCTCTCTCCGGAACACCAGGCGAGCCTTTCGTGTACTGGAATGGCCACTGGGAGTTGCTATCCCGGATCGCCGCAAAACTGCAGATGCTCGCGATCAACCCGGACGGTCTTCCCCACCAATACGGAGTGTTCAATCTGGTGGCATTCATCGGCATTGTCGGGGTGACGACGATCCTGATCGTGGGAACCAAAGAGTCTGCGGGCTTCAATTCCTTCATCGTTGCGGTCAAGATCACGGTGCTTCTGATTTTCATCGCCGTCGGAGGTCATGCGCTTCTTCAACGTCCGGGATTGGCAACGTCGAACTGGCACCCCTTCCTGCCGCCCAATACGGGAATATTTGGACAGTTCGGCGTGAGCGGCGTCCTCCGGGCCTCGGGCATCATCTTTTTCGCCTACATCGGCTTCGACGCGGTTTCGACAGCCGCGCAGGAAGCCAAGAACCCCAAGCGGGACATGCCAATCGGGATCCTGGGGTCACTCGCGCTCTGCACGGTTCTCTACATCGTGGTCGCCATCGTTCTCACAGGTCTGGTGAACTATCGGGATCTGAACGTGCCCGATTCTTTGGCCGTAGGGATCGATGCGACGAGCGTTCGCTGGGGCAGCATTCTGGTCAAGATTGGCGCCCTGGGGGGCCTTTCGTCGACGATGGTGGTAATGCTTCTGGGGCAGAGCCGAGTGTTTTTTTCCATGTCGAAGGATGGGCTTCTGCCCAGAGTCTTTAGCAACGTTCATCCCAAGTTCCGCACTCCCTGGATATCCTCGTTAATTGTCGGCCTTGTGGTGGCAGGCTTCGCGTCCACGGTCCCTCTGGCAGCCCTGGGAGAGATGACGAGCATCGGAACGCTGCTGGCCTTCATCATCGTGTCCGCGGGTGTCTGGACCCTCCGAAGCCGGCGGCCGGAGTTGTCTCGTCCATTCCGTGCTCCCTGGATGCCTGTCACTTCGATTCTTGGCATCGTAATCTCATTTGGCATGATGCTTTTCCTGCCGCTCGCGACCTGGATTCGATTGTTTGTGTGGCTAGCCGTCGGCATGGTCATCTATTTCAGTTACAGTCGCTCTCATAGTAAGGTCCAGCAGGGACAGGCAGTTCTTGACGGGATGGTGCCCGGCGCGGCCCCGAGCCCTGGCGACTGAAGAAGGAAGCGCCTGCCAGGCGGGTTTCGGGATGGTTTCTGCTTTGCTCCTTCGACCTAGTGCCCAGTTACGACCGCATTTTCCTGCGCGTTTACTGCCCGCCACTGCCCCTGCCGGAAGGCGAACACGTCGGTGAAGATAGTGCGACGCACATCCCCTCCGGATGCATCAGTATTCTCCACGATACCGGTGGCAATCGCGGTGTCTCCTAGCAGGCGCAGGTTGAGCGTTGCAAAACGCGCTTTCCGATCTCTCGGACGCGGATGCTTGACCGACCAGTCAATGTGTTCCTGTTTGTTGAGGAATAATCCGACCGCTACCGGGTGCATGAAATCATCCGCCAGAATGCGTTCCAGCGTGGCGCGATCGTCTTCGCCGTTCAGCCAGTCTTGCTCCAGTTTGCGAATCGCTTGTCGATCGCTTTCCGGATCACGCTGTGCGAACGTCTCTTGGACCCGGCGGACCGTCATCTCCTGCCCGATCTTCCAGGTTTTTCCTCCGTCGGATGAATCCTCCGACCTCCATCGGAAGGACCGGGGAGTGATCGCGAAAAATACCCAGCGATGTGGATAAGGCGTGTCGGTCCCATCAAGCACGATCTCGTTGCCGATCTGTCGTGCCGTGAATGTATGCGTCACGTTCTGCCGCGCATTGATCCACCGGATCTGCCACACATCCGCCTTTGGGTCATACCAGCGCACGGTGGTGCCGTATGTGTTGCTGCGCTCATCCGATCCAGCATCTGGGTAATGCGCAATGAAAACATCCTGGATTGCCCTCCCCTGAAGAATCCAGCCGAAATGCCACTCACAGGAACCGTTGACTTTCGAGCCGTCAGGTTGAATCAGCACAACATCGCATTCCCAATCGCCCACAAACTGACCGAATAACATCATCTTGTCAGCTAACTCGGAAACCGGGCCAGAGGCCTTCAGTCCCCCGATCTCCTGGCTGGCCGAGAGGCAAACGCCCACCAGCAGAAGCCACACGGCCAAAATGCACGTCCGGTTTTTCATCGCGTCAAGCTACCATGTGCAGCGGGTCAGCTTCCATGTTTCTGCGACCAGAGGTTGCTCATATGCGCCGAATCAATCACAGCCGTTGTCGGCCCGACTGGCGCGACCTTCGGCAGAAGGTTCGGAACTAGCGCCGAGCTGTTCTGAGGACGAGGTGTCCGACTCTCTTTTCTGGGCTAGGTCTAGAATCTAACGATGAAAGCGGCCGAGAATGAACTGGACGCAGGACCCTATGCGGACCGATGTCACAAAACGATCGGAGATGACAAACGCTGCGACAGTGAGACCTAGACTCAACGCCCTGCGATGGGAATTGCTGCTGTTGGTGTGGCCGGCAATCACCCTGATCCTGGCGACGCACACTCACCTCTATCAGACAACCCTGCATTTGACTTTCCGGGATATTCCTACCAGTTGGGCTGACAGCTTTCGCTTTCCCGTTGTGGAATGTTTTTTCTGGGCCGCGCTGACACCGGCAATTTTATGGCTGTCTGCGCGCTGTCCCTTGTTCTCAACCCGCTGGCCAAGGAGCATTGGACTACTCATTGCTGCCAATGCAGCAACCGAGGTGCTGCATGCGCTTTATCGTGCCCCGCTCACCTCGTTTGTCTATCCGAAGATGGTTGCGATTTCGTTTCGCGGATTGCTCAGGCTCTACCTGACAGGAAATGCCTTAAACGATCTCTGGGTGTTCTGGACCATCGTGATGGTCGAGCAATTCGCCAGTTCCTATCTGCGCCACACCGAGCAGCAGAAGGAACTCGCTCGAGCACAGCTGCAGGCTCTGACGGCGCAGCTGCAACCTCATTTCCTGTTCAATGTTCTCAACTCGGTCTCGGCTCTGATGCGTCATGACGCTGAAGCCGCGGACGAAATGATCGGGCGTCTCAGCGATCTCATACGAACGACACTCAAAGATGCCCCTGCGGAAGTACCTCTGCGGCAAGAACTGGCTCTGGTGGCGAACTACATTGAAATCGAGCGTATGCGATTTCTTGATCGATTGGAATTTTCCGTCCATGTCGCTGACGAAGTTCTTGATGCAGCCGTTCCGCCGCTCCTGCTGCTGCCCATCGTGGAGAATGCGGTTCGATACGCGATCACGCCACGCACTTCGGCCGGGCGAATCGAGGTTGAGGCCGCGCGTGAAAAGGACACATTAACCGTCAGGATCAGGGATGACGGCCCGGGACAGAAGAACGGCTCTCGCCTGACGGAAGGAGTTGGTTTGTCGAACACCAGAATGCGGCTGCAGAAGCACTATTCGGGCGCGGCCTCATTTTCTTATCGCAACCTGGTTCCCGCGGGTTTTCAAGTGGAATTTCGTTTGCCCTATCGCTCGTAACGGCGGAGGTGAGAAATTGATCCGGTGCATTACTGTGGATGACGAATCACTGGCACGCCGTAAGCTGCGTGACTTTCTAAAGTCACACTCGGACTTCGAGATTGTAGCCGAATGTGTGGGAGGCAAGGAGGCCGCCGAAGCGATCCTGCGCCTCAAGCCACAGGTTGTCTTCCTCGATGTTCGCATCCCCGAAATGGATGGTTTCCACGTGCTCGAGAACGTCGCCCCACAGTTCATGCCTGAAATCGTCTTCGTCACCGCTCACGACGAGTACGCCGTGAAAGCGTTCGAGGTTCATGCCTTCGACTACCTTCTCAAGCCATTTACCCGGCGGCGATTCGACGAAATCGTGGAGCGCCTTCGACAACGCCTCGGGAACCATAACATTGAAACCAAGACCCGGTTCCTGGACTGGATGCGTCAATCGCTCCCTGCAGGGCAGTCTCCCGACCGTCTGGTCGTCAAAGCAAATGGCCGAATCGTGCTGCTCGACATCCGCCATATCGAATGGATCGAAGCGCAGGGCGACTACGTACTCATCCATACGGAGCGGGACAACTATCTCACCCGCGAGACTATGCAGGCGATGGAGTCACAGCTCAAGAACCACAGGTTCGTTCGCATCCATCGCTCAGCGATCGTCAATTTAGGCGCGGTGGCTCAACTGCAACCGATCTGGAGCGGAGATTACAAAGTGACCTTGCGGAGTGGAGCGTCGCTCACCTGGAGCCGCACTTTTCGACCGAGACATCAGCAAGCTATCGGACGTTAACGGCCCGTGATTCGACCACAACCCGCGGGAACTATTTGAAATGCGGCCAAATTTCACGAGGCACGTATGCCAATGTTTACAGAGCAGGAACGAGAACAGATTCGCCAGCAATCCGCGCATAGCGTCGTCGCTGTGAGCCTCTCAGCTTGGTTCGCTTCTCCGAACATTGGTTCTCACAAGAGCGTCGGATGTTGCCTGGGAACGACAAATAGCAACGAGAGCCTCAAGACCTCAGTCTTAGCGAAAGGGAAGATGGGGGGTACGGGTGGGGGGAGGGAGCATTTTGCCGTC
>Ga0187803_10000692_pt1 | contig 13305 bp, 7 predicted proteins | sample NC_wetland_sal_i_2_FD_132425 | JGI IMG/M metagenome (GOLD analysis project Ga0187803, IMG submission 132425) | Wetland sediment microbial communities from Neuse River Estuary, North Carolina, USA - Control_3 | ecosystem: Environmental > Aquatic > Freshwater > Wetlands > Sediment | place: USA...
CGCCGGCCGCGCAACAGAATAAATTCAAATCCGAGCCGCGCACGCTGACCGGCATCGTCGTGGACACGAACAACAAGCCTGTGCCCAAGGCCGTGGTTTATTGCCGAAACTTGCGCGAGCACAGCTGGGTTGTAAAGCGCGCGGACAACAATGGCCGCTTCGAGCTGTACTGGATGGAGCCTGGCGTGGAATACGAAATTTACGCCAAGCAACAAAAGCAGACCTCAACTGCGGTGCGCGTATCCAACCTGGATGCGCGAAAGGGAATCCCGCTTCGATTGAAGCTGGAATCGGAAAACGGACACTGACGCATGCCGCACATTCCGCGCTTGCGCATTGGTGCCTTCTCCTCCCAGGCGTAAAATAGAACCGGAGGTGGCCTGCGCCGCCCGTGCTTCGGGTGCGAAGATCGTTTGAACCAACATTGAATCTCTTGGGGGCCCGGGTCTTCCTGCCGTTGTGCATGCCCCGCAAGGGGAAGCCTGAAGGCAGGCGCAGGGTCCCCACCTAAACAAGAGGTTCATGATCTAGCCCCACACGACGGAGCGGACCACTTCTTTTTTTGTTTCCAACACAAGTCATGCGCATCCTGTTCATCGGCGATATTGTGGGTTCGCCCGGGCGGCAGATCGTGGCCGAGCGGCTGGCCGACATCGTCGCCCAGCAAAAAATCGACGTGGTGATTGCCAACAGTGAAAACGCAGCTTCCGGGTTCGGCATCACCCCGCGATTGACCGAAGAGCTGCTCGGCGCCGGCATCGAAGTGCTTTCCGGCGGCAATCACAGCTTTGACCGCAAGGAGATTCTGGATTACCTGCCGCACCAGCCGCGCTTGCTCCGGCCCGCGAACTATCCCCCCGGCGCTCCGGGCAGCGGCCTGTTCATGGGCGCCTCCAAGGCCGGGGTCCCCTATGCCCTGCTCAACGTGCAAGGCCGCACCTTCATGGCCGCCATTGATTGCCCTTTCCGCGTGGCCGACCGCGAACTCGAGCGCATCCCCCCCGATGTGCGCATCGTCATCGTGGACATGCACGCCGAGGCCACCAGCGAAAAACAAGCCATGGGCTTGTACCTCGATGGGCGCGTGACCGCGGTCGTGGGCACGCATACGCATGTGACCACAGCCGATGAACAGATCCTGCCGCAAGGAACGGCCTACATCACCGATGTGGGCATGACCGGCCCGCATGATGCCGTGATTGGCATGGAAAAAACCGGCGTCTTGCGGCGCTTTCTAGAGGGATTGCCCGCGCGGTTCGAGGTGGGCAGCGGAAAAGTGCAGATGAATGCCGTGTTGATCGAGGCGGACGAATCCGGCCCGTGGAACGCGGCCGGGCGCGCGCAGGCTCGGTCCATCATGCGAGCCCGCTTCTCGCACGATCCTTAGAATTTCTCGAACCGCTGCAAGGCGTTGGGCAACTCTTCTCGCGTCTGTATAATCCTTATCTCGCTATGAGCCTTCGCCTCGCTCTCATTTGGATTTGTCTCGTGGCTGGATTTTCCCTTGCCCCGGCCACGGCCGCGCAGATCGAGAAAGATCTGACCGCGCAAGCGCGCGTTTTTCCTGAGGTCGGAGCCGGCCTGCGCGCCATCCAGAAGGATGCCGCGGGACGCTACTACATTCTGACCGCGCCCAACCCTTCCGTGCTGATCTTTGATGCCAAGGGCGCACGCATCAGCCGAATCCCTGCTGTGATCAATCCCAAATCGCGCGCGGAAAAACCCATCGCCCTGGCGTACGGCGTGGGACTCAGCTTGGACTCGACGGGACGCGTGTACGTCGCCGATCGCGGCGCAAACGCAATCAAAGTCTACCAGCCCGATGGAGGCTTGCTCCTCAAGCTGGACATTGCCGCGCCCATCTCCGTGGCCGCTCTGGGAGCGGATGAATTCGCGGTCACCAGCATGGGTAGCACGTACCTGGTGACCGTCTACGATTTGCATGGAAAAGTTGTGCGCGAATTTGGTGTGCCGGTTGATTTTGCGGAGCGCGCCGAATTGAACCGCTTTGTCAATATCGGGCGCGTGGCCTCCGATCCCGCAAGCAATATCTATTACTCCTTCGATTTCCTGCCTGAGCCCACCGTGCGCAAATACGACCGGTATGGCTACGCTGCATTCGAGATTTCCCTGGATACCCTGGATTTCGCGCCCGAGGCTGAGGCCACCCGCCGCGAGATTCACCGCCAGGAAGAAGGCGGGACGCCCGCGTTGAAACCGGTCCTCACCGCCATCGGTGTGGATCCGGCCAACCAGGAGATCTGGCTCGCGGCGCGCGGAATCCTCATGCATTTTGACCACGACGGCAACCGCGTGGCCACCTATCGCACCTACACGCCGGAGGGCGCGCGACTGGAAATCAGCGCCATTCTCGTTGAGCCCGATCGCTTGCTGCTGGCCTGCGATCCGCTGGGCGTTTTTGCCTTTGCGCGTCCCGACAAAAGGTCTCCCTAGTTTTTTTCCGCCGCTATGCGCTCGCTTGTCCTTCCGTTGCCGCAATTTCTTCGCCTGTGGAAAAGCTGTGTAAACCGTGTGCGAATCGCTGCGGATCTTTGTGTTCTTTTCTCTTGCGCGCAACCACTCCTTTGTGCAGAATCCCTCCGTCCTGATGGGGGGAGGGTCGAGAAACATTCCCGGAGTTCCGTGGTTCCCGCAGTAATGGGGAGCTCGAGACAAAAGAGCTTGGCTGCAACCATGGCATTCCAGCCCACAAACTGAGAAGGCGCGGCGAAAAAGCCTAAGGGGTTCTTTTTCCACAAGTTTTCCACACCTGTGGAAATACCCCTCCCCGGCTCTTTCGATTCTCAATGAGACAGACTTTAGAACATACCGAGCAAGGCCGGGTGGCCACCACCTGGGAAAAGATCCTTCAGCGCATGGAGCGGCGGGTCAACCCCCATAGCTTCAACACCTGGTTTCGGCCCACCCGCCAAGAAGGCGCGGAAAACGGCAAGCTGATCGTTCGCGTTCCGACGCGCCTTTTCCGCAAGCGGCTCTCGGAAACCTACGGGGAGCTGTTGCAGGCTGTGCTGGCCGAGGTGGGCATGCCCGATACGCAGATTGAGTTCCTCAGCGCGGAGGCGGACCCAGCGTCCGGGGGCGGCCCAGCTCCCTTGGCCAAGCAGGCTCGCCTGGACTTCGACGCCGTCGACCACCAGCTCAACCTGCGCTACACTTTTGAGACTTTCGTCGTTGGCGCCTCGAACCAGTTTGCCCACGCCGCGGCCCTGGCCGTGGCCGAGCAGCCTTCCAAAAGCTACAACCCGCTCTTCTTGTATGGCGGCGTGGGTATGGGCAAAACCCACCTCATGCAGGCCATCGGCCATCTCATCAAGAAGCGCAACCCCGCCATACGCCTTACCTACATCAGCGCCGAGAAATTCACGATGGAAGTGATCAACTCCTTGCGCTTCGATCGCATGATCAGTTTCCGCGACCGCTTTCACACCGTGGACGTGCTGCTGGTGGACGACATCCAGTTCATCGCCGGCAAAGAGCGCACCCAGGAGGAATTCTTCCACACCTTCAACGCCCTCTACGACCAGCAGAAGCAGATTGTCATTTCCTCTGACTGCTTGCCCAAAGAAATCTCCGCCATCGAAGAACGCCTGCGCTCGCGCTTCGAGTGGGGTCTGATCGCCGACATCCAGCCGCCCGACTTGGAAACGAAAATCGCCATCCTGCACAAGAAAGCGGAAAGCGAGCACGTGCACATCCCCGACGACGTGGCTGAGTTCATCGCCCGCTCGATCAAGTCCAACGTGCGCGAGCTCGAAGGCGCGCTCACCCGTCTGGTGGCCTTCGCTTCGCTCATCGGCTCGGGCATCAACCTCTCCACGGCCCAGCAAGTGCTGCGCAACATCATCGCCACGCAGGAAAAAAAGGTCACCATCGAGTTGATCCAGCGGCGCGTGGGCGAACAGTTCGGCCTGCGCGAGCAGGACCTCAAGATGCGCAGCAACTCTAAAGCCATCGCCTACCCGCGGCAGATTGCCATGTACATCGTCAAACAGCTCACTTCGGCGTCCTTGCCCGAAATCGGCCGGCAGTTCGGCGGCAAGCACCACACCACCGTGCTGCACTCCATCAACAAGATCGAATCGCAGCGCCGCATTGACAAAGAATTGAATCGCACGGTCAACAAACTCCTCGATTCGTTTAATTAGCTCCGTTTCGGGCCCTTCTTAACAAAGTTCCTTCGCGTACGAGTCAGTTCTGTCGATACGTCGGAGCGGCGGGTCGTTCCCTCCCCGCAACGGCAACACGCGCAGCCTTCTTCTTGCCCAACGCGCTCGCGCCGCGGTTGTGAATATCATGAGCAAAACACGTGGGAAACCTGTGTACGCATTGTGCACGTTTCCAGCGCTGCCAGGGCCATTGCCCTCATTTTCCGCAACGTTGCACAGGGTGTGCTGAAAACATCCTCAGGCGCAAAACGCTGCGTCCGTAGGCCTTGCCGGAGATTTCCACCTTTCCACAGCGCTCATCACAACAACAATCTTTATACTTTCGCTAAAAAAGGGTAGATTGTGACGCTGATGACGCCTGTCACCGCAACCCGCGAGGAAACATCGCCCATGGAATTCAGCGTGAAGAAGTTTGACTTGCAGCGCGAGCTCGAGCTCACCCAGGGTGTCGTGGAGCGCAAGACCACCATCCCCATCCTCTCCAACCTCCTTTGCGAGGCCAAAGGCAACCGCGTCACCATTACCGCCACCGATCTCGAACTGAGCATTCGCACTTCTTGCGAAGCCAAGGTGAAAAAGGACGGCGCCGCCACTATCCCCGCCAAGAAATTGTTCGAGCTGGTCCGCCTCTTGCCGGAAGAAGAAATCCGCTTCAAGCTGCTGGAAAACAACTGGGTGCAGATCGTCTGCGACCGCAAAGCCTACAAGATGGTGGGCATGTCCAAAGATAATTTCCCGGCCATTCCTGCCTTCCCGCACCCCCTGGTGAACATTCCCGCGAAATTGCTGGCTTCCCTGATTGCCCGGACCAGTTTTGCCATTTCCATGGAGGAATCGCGCTATACCCTCAATGGCGGCTTGCTCATTCTCAAGCCTGACACGCTGGCCATGGTGGCCACCGACGGCCACCGCCTGGCTCTGGCCGAATCCGATCATAAATTTGCGGGACTGAGCAATGAAGTGCGCCTCCTGGTTCCCAAAAAAGCCATGATCGAAGTGCAGCGCTTGACCGCGGAGGCCGACGAAAACGCCGAAGTCGAATTCGCCCGCGACGACAGCAACCTCTTTTTCAAACTCGGCCATCGCTTGCTGATTTCCCGCATGCTCACCGGCCAGTTCCCCAACTACGAAGCCGTGCTGCCGCGGGACAACAACCGCACCGTCGTCCTCGAACGCAACGAGCTCCACGACGCTCTGCGCCGCGTCTCTCAGCTTGCCGACCAGCGTTCCCGCGCCGTCAAGTTCGCTTTGTCCAGCGAAGGTGTGGAGTTTTCCGCCTCCAGCCCCGAATACGGCGAAGCCAAGGAATCCATCGAGAAGGAATACAAAGGCGAGCCGCTCTCCATCGGCTTTAACGCCCAGTACCTGCTCGATTTTCTCAGCGCGGCCGCCGAAGGCCCCATCTCCATCGAGCTGAAGGATGAACAGTCCGCCGGCCAATTGCGTCCCCTGGCCGACGAAGGTTTCCGCTACAGATATGTGATTATGCCGATGAGGATTTGATCGGTTCAGCGGAGCTTGTCCCGAGCCCGGCGAGGGATCATCATGCCCATGCGCATTTGAAGCTTCGCGGGCCCGCCCCTGCGGAATCCTCGCTTGTTTACTTTCCAATTACGAATCAATGTTAACCCTAAGATACATACGCCTCAAACCCCGTTTGCGCCCCTCCGCTTAGCCTCCTAACCTCTTGTTTCGTAATGATATACACCGTGACGCGGCTTACGAAACGGCCTTGCGTATCCCCCCTGCTTAAGCTAAAATAATAATGTCGAATTTCGGCTCGAGTTCCTCTGAGAACGGCAACTCGACCGCGCCTCCGCTTCGCCTGCACCACAGCCTGCGCCAGGGCTTAATGGCGAGCGCGCGGCCCGCAGCACGCAGTCTTCGCCACGTCCGCGATGGCGGACGGGATGGAGCTTGGGACCCTTCGAGTCCGGTTCCGCACCAGCGGTTTCTGGGGCGGGGCGGCAGGGCCACAGGGTAAGGCGAGTGTCGTACCTTCTTTGCGCGACACCCTTCCCTTCAGTTCCGGTAAGCGCAGCATCATTGCGGGGGGATATAACCGGTATGGGAGAGAAAGAATCGGCCGGAGGCGCGGTCAAATCCGGCGGGCATCGCTACGACGCTACCTCCATTAAAGTCCTCGGCGGCATCGAAGCCGTGCGCAAGCGTCCGGCCATGTACATTGGCTCGACCGGCGAGATGGGCCTGCACCATCTCGTTTGGGAAGTGGTGGACAACTCCGTGGATGAAGCCATGGCCGGCTTCTGCGACGAGATCAACGTCGTCGTCCACGACGACAACAGCGTTACGGTGATCGACAACGGCCGCGGCATTCCAGTGGACATGCACGCCACGGAAAAAAAGCCCGCCGCCGAAGTGGTCATGACCGTTCTCCACGCCGGCGGAAAATTCGACACGGAAAGTTATAAAGTATCCGGCGGCTTGCACGGCGTCGGCGTCTCCGTCGTCAACGCCCTTTCCGACTGGCTCGATCTCGAAATTTATCGCGACGGCGAAGTGTACGAGCAGTCTTACGAATGTGGCGTGGCCAAGTCCAAACTTAAAGTCACCGGCAAAACCCGCAAAACCGGCACGAAAATCACCTTCCACCCTGATCCCAAGATCTTCGACAAAATCGATTACAGCTACGACACCCTGGCTCAGCGCCTCCGCGAGCTGGCCTTCCTCAACAAAGGCCTGAAAATCACCCTCGAAGACGAGCGCAGCGATAAGAACACCGAATTCCGCTTCACCGGAGGCATCGCAGAATTCATCAAGCATCTGAACCGCGGCAAGCAAGTGCTTCACGACTCGCCCATCTACATGGAGGGCAAGCGCGACCAGGTGGAGATGGAAATCGCTATCCAGTACAACGACAGCTACGCCGAAAACGTTTTCGCCTTCGCCAACACCATCAACACCGTGGACGGCGGCACCCACCTTTCCGGGTTCCGCTCGGCTCTCACCCGCTCCATCAACACTTTTGCCAGTTCCTCGGGCATGCTCAAGGAACAGAAAGACGAAGTCTCCATCACCGGCGACGATGTGCGCGAAGGCCTGGTCGCCGTCGTTTCCGTCAAGCTTCCTCAGCCCCAGTTCGAGGGTCAGACCAAAGGCAAGCTCAATAGCGACATCAAGAGCGTGGTCGAGCAGTTCATCAACCAGAAGCTGGGCGAATATTTCGATAAGCACAGCACCGTGGCCCGCCGCATCGTCGGTAAATGCATTGACGCCGCGCGCGCCCGCGAAGCCGCCCGCAAAGCCCGCGAGCTTACCCGCCGCAAATCGGCCATGCATTCCTGCGGCCTGCCCGGCAAGCTGGCCGATTGCCAGGAACGCGACCCGCCCCGCTGCGAACTCTTCATCGTCGAGGGCGAATCCGCCGGCGGCTCGGCCAAGGGCGGCCGCGATCGCCGCTATCAGGCCATCCTGCCGCTCAAGGGCAAAATCCTGAACGTGGAGAAGGCCCGCTACGACAAAATGCTCGGCCACGAAGAAATTCGCGCCATCATCACCGCTCTGGGCACTGGCATTGGCAAAGACGATTTCGATCCCGCCAAGGTCCGCTATCACAAGATCATCCTCATGACCGACGCCGACGTGGACGGCAGCCATATCCGCACCCTTCTGCTCACTTTTTTCTTTCGCCACATGAAAGAGCTGATCGAGCGCGAGCATATCTTCATCGCCCAGCCTCCCCTCTTCCGCGTCAAGCGCGGCAAGATGGACCGCTACATCCGCGACGAACGCGAGTTCTCCCGCGAGCTGATGTCCCGCGCCACAGAAGACCACGTCGTCAAATCCAAAGAAGGCGGCACGCTCAAGGGCGGCGACCTCACCAAGTTTCTGCTCAATGTGCAGGAGTACGATCAAGTGGCTTCCAAGCTGGCCCGGCGTTTTCGCGATCGCAAGCTGGTCGAGCTGCTCGCTTTGAACGGGCCGGATAAAAAATCAGAATTCGAGGACAAAAAAGCTCTGGAAAAATTGCTCAAGGCCATCGAGAAGGAAAAAATCAAGCTGGAAGGCAAAATCGCCTGGGACGAAGAGCACAGCCTCTACGAGCTCGTGCTTTCCGACGGCACAGGCGCCGGCCCCCGCAAGATCAGTTGGGCCTTGGCTTCCATGCCCGAATACAAGCGCCTGCGCACTTTAGCCGCGCACACCGCCGAATTCAATCACCCGCCCTTCGTCGTGGCCCGCAACGGCGATAAAGTCGAAAAGCCCACCGCCAGCGATGTGCTCGCCTATGTCCTCGAAGACGCCAAAAAGGAATTCACTATCACCCGCTTCAAGGGCCTGGGCGAAATGAATCCCGAGCAGCTTTGGGAAACCACCATGAACGCCGAAACGCGCACCTTGCTCAAGGTTAAGCTCGAAGATGTCGTCGAAGCCGAAAAAATGTTCACAACCCTGATGGGCGAAAACGTTGAGGATCGAAGAAAGTTCATCCAAGAGAATGCGTTGGACGTAGTGAATCTGGATATTTAGACAGCTCAGCGATAGCGACGGACGAGACGACTCCAGCGAGTCAAGTTCTGGGACAGATTGCTAACGAAATTGAACGGGCGAAGACATATCGAGCGGCAAATTCAGGTCTGCCCAGAGCGCAATGGCCGATTCGATGTAAGCTCCTTAGAATCAGCAGTTACATCACTGATTGGCTTCGCTCTTGGCTTAAGTCCTTTAGAATGCACACTTACATCACTGATGGGGAGGGGGGTACCCTCCCGGTGTTAGCTAAACCATTTGTTTTCAACAAAGCGGGCGCGATTTGCCCAACGCGAGTCGCTTATCGTGAGTCAAGAGGAATAGATGGCTGACGAACCTACGCAATCGCAAACTCTGCCGATAGATATCGAAGTCGAGATGCGCCGGTCGTATCTCGATTACGCCATGAGCGTAATCGTGGCCCGCGCTCTGCCCGAAGTGCGCGACGGCCTCAAGCCTGTCCAGCGCCGCATCCTCGTGGCCATGAACGATCTGGGCCTGGCCTCCAATCGCGGTTATCGCAAGTGCGCCAAAATCTGCGGCGACACTTCCGGCAATTATCATCCCCACGGCGAAGCCATCATCTATCCCACCCTGGTGCGCCTCGCCCAGCCCTTCGTCATGCGTTACCCGCTGATTGATGGCCAGGGCAATTACGGCTCGGTGGACGGCGATCCACCCGCGGCCATGCGTTACACCGAAGCGCGACTGGCCAAAATCACCGAGGAGATGCTCGCCGACCTCGAAAAAGAAACTGTCGATTTCATCCCCAACTTCGATCAGACCCGCGAAGAGCCCGTGGTCCTCCCCGCGAAAATTCCCAACCTGCTCATCAACGGCGCTTCCGGCATCGCCGTGGGCATGGCCACCAACATCCCTCCCCACAATCTGAAGGAAATCATTGAGGCCTGCGTCCTGCTCATTGAAAAGCCCGACGCCTCGCTCAAGGAAGTGATGAAGCTCGTGCCCGGCCCCGACTTCCCCACCGGCGCCTACATCGCCGGTCGCGAAGGCATCGAGCAGGCTTACAAGACCGGCCGCGGCACGTTCCTGATGCGCGCCAAAGCCGCCATCGAAGAAGTCGGCAAGGATCGCGAGAACATCGTCATCACCGAACTTCCATATCAGGTGAACAAGGCCAAGCTGGTCGAGCGCATCGCCGAGCTGGTGCAGAGCAAAAAAATCGACGGCATCGCCGATGTGCGCGATGAATCCGACCGCGACGGCATGCGTGTCGTCGTCGAAATCAAGCGCGGCGAAGAATCCCAGCTCATTCTCAACAACCTCTACAAATACACCCAAATGCAGGAATCCTTCGGGATGATCCTGCTGGCCATCGTCGCCGGCCAGCCCCGCGAGCTCGGCCTGCTCGCCCTGCTGCGCCTGTTCATCGAACACCGCATCGAGGTCGTGCGCCGCCGCACCCAGTTCGAGTTGCGCAAGGCCGAAGAACGCGAGCACATCCTGCTCGGCTTCAAAAAAGCCCTCGACGTCCTCGACGAAATCATCAAGCTCATCCGCCGCAGCAAGACTCCCGCCGACGCCAAGGCCGGCATGGTCGAGCGCTGGAAGTTCTCTGATCGCCAGGCCCAGGCCATCCTCGATCTCCAGCTCCACCGCCTCACCCAGATGGAGCGCGAGAAAATTCTCGAAGAGTTGAAGCAGATTCAGGCCCGCATCGCCGAACTCAAGGAAATCCTGGCCAGCGAGAAAAAATTAAAGGCCGTGATCGTCGGCGAGCTGCGCGAAGTGCAGAAGACCTACGGCGACGACCGCCGCACGCAAATCGTCGAAAACGTCGAGGAGATCGCCCTCGAAGACCTGATCGCCGACACGGACATGGCCATCACCGTCAGCCACAAGGGTTACATCAAGCGCACGCCCGTCGAGGTTTATCGCCACCAGTCCCGCGGCGGCAAAGGCCGCATCGGCGCGCGCCCGCGCGAAGAGGATTTCGTCGAGCGCCTTTTCATCGCCTCCACCCACAGCTACATCCTGCTCTTCACTTCCAAAGGCCGCGTGTACTGGCTCAAGGTTTACGAAATTCCCGAAGCCGCTCCCTCCACCCGCGGCAAAGCCATCAACAACCTGGTGCGCTTTCAGGAAGGCGAAACGCTCACCGCCGTGGTCGCCGCCCACAACCTCGAAGAAGAGGGCAAATATGTTTTCCTGGCCACCCGCGACGGCACGGTGAAAAAATCCGCCCTCGCCGAGTACTCCAATCCGCGGCCCAGCGGCATCATCGCCATCAGTCTCGAGCCCAAGGACGAGCTGGTTGGCGCGCGCCTCACTGACGGCAAGCAGATGATCTTCCTCGCTAGCCACCAGGGCCAGGCTCTCCTCTTCCGCGAAACCGAAGTCCGCGCCATGGGCCGCCAGGCCGCCGGCGTCAATGGAATGAGGCTCGAATCAGGCGACTACGTCGTCAGCATGGAGGCTGTGCAACCCGACTTCGCCATTATCGAGAAGGAATTCCAGCTCACCACCCAGAATCTCGATGAGATCGAGGACGATCGCATTCGCGAATCGCTCACCACCCTCATGCTCACCGTTTCCGAAAAAGGTTTCGGCAAGCGCACCCCGTTGGCCGAATACCGCATCACCGCGCGCGGTGGTAAAGGCGTCGTCAACATGAAAACCACCGAGCGCAACGGCCCGGTCGTCGCCGCCTTGCAGGTGGCCGAAGAATCCGACGTGATGATCATCGCTGGCCAGGGCAAAATCATCCGCGTCCATGCCAATGAAATACGCGAGGCCGGCCGCTCCACCATGGGCGTCAAGCTGCTCCGTCTCGAAGAGGGCGACAAAATCGCCGCCGCTGCCGCCATCCTCGAAGAAGAAGAGGAAGCGGAAAAGGCCTGAGGGTTTTTGTAGCCCGCGTCTTTCCCTTTCTGTGGGTTCCGGCCATTCTTGCCCGGGAACACGCGGGGAATTTCGCGAGGCTGTGTTTCGATTGCAGACGAGGGCGGGGTTGCAGGTGGTTACTTCTCTGCTCTTTCCGGCGGGCCCAGATAATATCCGGGACGCCAGCGCACCTTCAGTCCCGGCCGGGTCACTTGCACTTTGATTTCATGGTATCCAGTGGGGTCGGAACCGGCCGGCCGGTACGCCAAAGTGTATTGCGCGTGAACTTCCCCGCCAATGTTGTCGATGGCGTCTTCGATCGAGCGGTCGTGAAACGTGGACAGCTCCATCCCGCCCGTAGCCACCGCGGCCGCTTCCAGCGCGTTCCCTCTCACCAAATTGGCGGCGTGCTGCACGGCCCACACCGCCGCGCCCAGCAAGTCCATGTTGCCCTCGCGCTGCGCTTCGGTAGTGGGCGTCTGCGGAGTGCCCGGCACCGGCGGCTGCCCGAAAGTGCCCGGCGGCGAAATGGCCGGGGGCGCGGCTTGCTTGGACGGCCCGCGAAATTCCGCCGCGGTTGTGGAGAGCCCTACGCAATAAACCGTAATGTTGGCGAGTTGCGCTTCGCGCAGAACTTGGCCGAGCTTGTCTTCGCTGCCCGTGTCCGTGGCCTCGGCCACCACCACCAGGATCCGCCGGCGGTTGGCCGGCCGGTTGCGCAGCAGGCCCACGCCCTGCGACATCGCGTCGTAGAGTTTCGCGCCCGACTGGCCCATGGGTAGCGTGGTGATGGCCCGCTCGATCTCTTCCTCATTTTTGGTGAACGGCAGCAGGCGGTCCACGGTATCGTTAAAGCCCACCACGGCCGCCTCGCCGTTTGGCCCTACCACCGTTTGCGTGAACACGATGGCCGACTTGCGCACCGCGGGCAGCAGCGCCTCGATGCGCGAACTGGTCTCGAAGACCAGCACGAACGAGAGCGGGTCGCCGCCCAGGTCGAAGTGCTCGATTTTCTGTTCCACGCCGTTATCGAATACGCGGAAGTCGCCCTGGGTGAGGTTCAGCACCAGCTCGCCGTTGGCGTCGCGCACGCTGACTGGCGTGCTCACCAGGTCCACTTTCACGCTGATGTCGGGCTTCTGTTTGGCTGGAGGTTTCTGGATCGGGACGCCAGGCTTGGGCGGCAGCGGCCCTACGGGACCTTGCCCCCGCGCGGGCCCTGCCGCCGCGGTCAGAAATAATGCCAGCAGTGCGACGACCGAAATCGTGTTGAGCCGCTTCATCATTCACCTTCTGTGAATTTTTCAGATTCCGCTGGGTCGCCGGTTTTCTATTTTCTTCTTGCTCTTTGTGCTCTCTGTTTCCTCTATGTTGAAAATTCTTCTCTGCTTATTCGACGCGAATGGACTGCCCGGCGTTGCCGCCGCGCTGCAAATTCGCGCCCCGGAATCTTCCTCCAAAGATTTCCGGGGCACAAGGCCGGGCGTCCTGCGTACAATGTTGCCGCAACCCGGTTGCCGCAACTCGCGCCCTGCAGCGCAGACGCTTCTGTCTGCGCGGTTTTTGGTCGAGCGAGATTGCTGGCAAAGAATTGGCGCAGTCCTTCATGGCTGCGCGATTGGCCATCACCGATCACCAGAGGGAGAGAACCGATGCCGCATTATCGCCACGGCCCGATGCCGCCGCTCGCCTATCACAGCCCGAAATTCATGGAGAGCCGCGCAGCGCGCCCGGTCCGCATTCGACCGAGTACCTCGATCCCCTGGTCGCCTTGCGCCGCGAA
>Ga0187803_10000693_pt1 | contig 13294 bp, 6 predicted proteins | sample NC_wetland_sal_i_2_FD_132425 | JGI IMG/M metagenome (GOLD analysis project Ga0187803, IMG submission 132425) | Wetland sediment microbial communities from Neuse River Estuary, North Carolina, USA - Control_3 | ecosystem: Environmental > Aquatic > Freshwater > Wetlands > Sediment | place: USA...
AGAAAGTCACCCTGCGCCGTGTGCATCAAAAGAAATGAAAGAAGGGTAATGCTCAACAGCAAGGGAATGGAGGCAGCCAAACGGGATAAGAGTCGTCGAACCATATGGAGATTATATCGGGCGATTTCAAAATTACGAATGGAAAATAGGAGCCGAGTAAAAAAAAGCCTGCGTGGAGGAGGAGACACGCAGGCTCAAGTTATTACTTTGATGGGAAGAGAAAAATCCCGGGGCTCTCTGTTACTGAATTGGGAAAATCTTCTCCTCTTCAGAGGATTCCATTGCAAAATCGATTTGCTGACGACGTTTCTTCTGCGTGAATTTGTGGGCGTACATCCGGGAGTCGGCCACCGAAAGCAGGGTGTCGCCGTCGCTCCCATCCTGAGGAAATGTCGCGGCTCCGATGCTCAACGAAAGCTTGATGAGTCGACCGAAACGCTTTTCAGATTGGATCGTTTCGACAGCCCCTTGGATTTGTTGAATTTTCTTTCTGATGTCCTCACCCGTAAGCCCCGGCAATGCCGCCATGAACTCGTCGCCCCCCAGACGTGCCACAAAATCGTAATCGCGCAAGCTGCTCTTCAAATGCTTGGCGATCTGTCGCAGTACTTTATCTCCGACAGCATGTCCGAAGGTATCGTTCACCTCTTTAAAAGAGTTTAGATCCATGGCCAACACCGTCAGGGGAGTTCCGTTGCGCCGTGCGCGAGCGATCTCTTCATCGAGCTTGATGAACATGTGGCGGGAATTGGGAAGGCCGGTCAAATCATCCGTCAATGAATTCTCGTAGGTCTGCTCGAAGGTGATTGCGTTCCGAATGGCAAGGGCAGTTTTGGAGGCGATCAATTCGAGAACCCGGAGATTGTCACCCACAAACTTGTTCGGCGTTTCATCGTAAAGCGTGATGACGCTTAGGACTTCGTCATTCACCATCAGGGGTACTGATAGGGCCGACCGCATCATGGTAAATCGGGCGGTTGTTCCGAGATATCCAAACTCCACCATGGGGTTGGCGTTGATCAACGGTCGTTTGTTCTCAGCCACCCAGCCGGCTATTCCTTCTCCGATGGGAATGGCGAGATCGGAGAAGGTCTCTCGTTCCTTCCCATCAATGTACTGAGTGACGAGGTTGTCATCCTGACGCATGTAGGCGACGCAGCAATCACACGGGATCACTTTCCTGATTTTTGACGCAATAAGATTGAGGGTTTCGACTAGGTTGAGAGAAGTTCCGACAGTTTGAATCAGCTCGTAAAGCGAATAAACCTCCTGGTTGGCAGCGGCGATATTCTTGAGATGATGAATCTTCGTCGGCTCACTATATCCGGTCGCCGGTCGCGCCATGGTTTCAACCTTAGGATTCGTATGGAAGGAGAAAGACGGAATGCTCGCTGAGACGCGATGTGCTTCCTGTGCCGCGGCAAGTGCCTCCTTTTCCAAACTTGGATAAAGAGTTTCGAAGAGCTCCACCACCTTCGGATCGAAGGCCTTTCCTTTTTGGTCGTGAATGTATTGCATGGCATCTTCCGGCTTCAGCGCCCGGCGGTACGGACGATCCGAGGCAAGGGCGTCGAAACAGTCCACCACTGAAAGGATGCGCGCCGTCAAAGGAATCTCTTCTCCAGCCAGACCGTTGGGGTATCCGGTTCCATCGTATTTTTCATGATGGCAGAGGACAGCTGGGACCACAGGATAGGGGAAGTTAACGGCTGAGAGGATTTCCGCCCCTACCATCGGATGGACTTTCATTCGATCGAATTCTTCCGGGGTCAGCTTTCCGGGCTTGTTCAGAATATATTCGGGTACTGCAAGTTTCCCTACGTCGTGGAGCAGGGCGCCGGCTTTGATCGCCTGGAGTTCATCCTCACCCAAATGCAGGGCCTTTGCCAAGCCGGTTGCGAAGATTCGGACCCGCTGCAAATGTAAATGCGTCGTCTCATCCTTTGCATCAATCGCCAGCGCGAGCGTTTCTATGGTGCGCAGGTGCAAATCGGCCATGTCGCGGAGGTGATTGTGACTCTCCTCAAGACGCCCCATGTACATTTTGTGAGTGAAATACGTGAGGTACAACGGAGGAAGTGCGAGGAAGACCACAGCAATACCATACTTCTGATAGAACACGGTCAGCGCCCAGGCGATCGAGGACCCCACATAAAAGCTTGGGGCGGTCCAATAGAAATTCTCCAGCCAGATGTGAGAAAAACGTTTCGATTCGCTAAGCGAAATGACCAAGCTCAGCAGACAAGTGCTGACGAAGAAATAGATGGAGGTTCCTGTTAATAGGGGGAAGATTTGGAAGCTATTCCGGAACCAGACGAAATCGTTGTTGAGAATGCTTATTGTGTTACATGCAATCGCCACACTTATGACTAAGTTTCCAGCATTGAAAGTGAGTTGATGTGCTTTGAATTCTCTTACATTTACAGCGTATCCAGTGAGAGCACAAGTACCAGCAATCAGGATAGTTTCTTTTGTTCCAAGCAATAGCATACTTGTAAAAACAAAAGCGTAAGCAATTGAGATAGTTCCTTTAGATGATGGAAGGACCACCTTAACTGAAGCGGAGAGTGCTCCAAGAGCCCCGAGGACAAGCAATTCTTTCCAGTGGGCCTGATACCGAGCTTGGATCGCAGCATTAACAAGTAGGTATGCCCCTAGCGCTGAGGTTAGAAAGACATAGAACTCAAAGAGAGAATTCCGTTGCGATGGTTTCTGCAGATCCAACTCTCCTCCTCAAATGTTTACCTAACAAACGACAGCTATCATGATCAACTCAAGGCGTGAAGACGCATAATCATTTAGTTTTCACCTTTTGTCATTATCGACGAGCTCCACAGAACGTTCCCGCTGCTCCAGAGCACATTGCTGCTGCTGGCAACTGAGTCGCCGCTCAGAAAATTGGAGGTCCATAAAGAGTCGGACGCGTTGACAGGATCAATTGTCCGTGCGGCACTAGCTCCGATGAAGGGTCCACCGGTATAAAGATTTCCGCCCCAAATCACGCTACTTCCCCAGAGGACATTGCCGCTGCCCCAGAGGACATTGCCGCTGCCCCAGAGGACGTTGCCGCTGCTCCAGAGGACGTTGCCGCTGCTCCAGAGGACGTTGCCGCTGCTCCAGGTAACCTGGTTGCTCCACAACGCCAAGTTGTTTGCAATGATTCCCCCCCACAACAAGTTTCCACCCCATATGATATTGCCACTCCAACATACAGTCTCTCCTTGAATCTGGTTTTGAGTACTCAGATCTATCCCAGCGTCAATCAGTTGAGAAGAACCTAAGGGAGTATTTGTAGTCGTAATGCTTCGAGCCAGCATGACTGCGCCGTAACTATTCAAATATCCGCTTCCCTGGACCACAAAGGGGAGCTGAAGATCCTGAGCCGTCAACATGAGAATAGCCTTGACCAGGTTAGGAGTGAGATTAGGGTTCGCTTCCAGCATGAGGGCAACTGTGCCTGAAACAACAGCAGTTGCCATGGAAGTGCCGCTAAGGATAAAGTAATGGGAATCTCCGATGCCATTTCCGGGCTGACCGTAATAAGAAGGATCCACGCGATTCTGTGGATATTGGTCAAACAGATCATTCCCATTGGTGCTGGGGTCGGCGATGGATTTCACCCGGTTTCCGGGGGCGACCAAATCAGGCTTGGCCAGGAGGTCGATGGCTGTGGGGCCTCTCGAGCTGTAATCCGCGATTGCATCATCAGAGCGGACTGGCGTTCCTTGAGACTTCGTCGCTCCTGCTGTAATGACCATGGGGTCGTTGCCGGGACTGGTTATGCCGCCATAAGCAATGACTCCTAATTCATCCTTCCCGTAGTTTCCGGCTGCAACTACGACGATGAGCCCCGCTCGGACAGCAGCTTCACAAGCTTGGGTTAGAGGATCCGTTCTGTAAGATTCAGATACAGGATGCCCAAGAGAGAGGTTCACGATGCGGATGTTGTACGCATTCTTGTTCTGGATCACCCACTGGATCCCATCGATGACATCGCTGACGAAGCCTGAACCGTCGTCGCTAAGAACCTTGACATTAATGATATTTGCCTTCGGTGCGATACCCGCGAGCATTCCATCTGATTCCGTTCCGTTACCGGCTATGATCCCTGCAACGTGAGTCCCGTGACCATAGTAATCATCGCTAGAACCTGCATTGACCGTTGCGGTTCCCTCCAGGCCAACGGTGCTCCATTGAGCGACAATGCGGCGTCCACCTCCCCGGGGGAGGTCAAGATCCCTCCCATGAGGAGACACACCAGAGTCGAGGACTGCGATACCCACCCCCGTCCCCTCGACCCCGAAATCTATCCGGGCAATATCCGCTCCGATTGTTTTGGCAGTAATGTCATTCGACGGCCGAACGACATGATCCTCTGAGATTCCTTCAATCCCTGTCGTGTTCGCCAGCACGTCGAGTTCCCTGACGTCAACCACGGCCGACATGCCATTAATTGCCCAAAATTCCTTCTTTAACCTTCCTTTGTGTTCTTCGAGGCGGCGATGAATAAATTCATGGGCATCCGACTTGGATCGACTGGCGCCATTGGGGAATGATGAAGTGCGGATTATGATCGGAACATCCCCTCGATCTCCGCGCATTACCCTGGCTCGTAGAGACCCATCTAACTTGTCATGATTTTCTCCAAAACCCACGACCGGGAGAGCGAGGATACCAGCAATGAGGAGAAGTAAGAGTAAGAAGCGTTGTCTCATGAGCTTTTCCCTTTACAGATCAAAGCAGTTTATCAATCGGCGAAACAATGATTCGGGTCGCTGTGTAAGAAGACAGGCTGAAAATCGTTAAGACGAGGAGAACTCCAAACCAGTCGCGCGCCACGAAAAATGATGCAATTCGATTCAAAGTTCTCGGGTGGACTAAAGGACAACCTTTGCTGACCTTTGCATTCAGAGTCCGTTGACTTGGACCGTCGAGCGATGGAATCCTGTGGGGTCATTGAAGTTCCTCGGGATGGAATTTTTTGGTCAGGCTCGATATTTGAGACGAACAAGCTCCGACCTTCGTGCAAGTAATCTTCAGCAAACTTGCCGCCAAGTGGCAATGCTTCAGTTTTGAATGGGTTAGAAGAGAGACGACTGAAAGTTAACGAAATTTCAGTCAAATTGACCGACACAAATTCGGCCGTTTTGACCGGGTTTAAGAGTCACAACCATTTGGTAGAGGAACTTTTGTGTGGAAAGGGAACAGCCCGGAAGGATGATTTTGACAAAATGGAGAGGGTTTGGAACACACACGCCTTATCCGCGTGACGACCTCTTGCCTGTCAATAGAGACTATCGATTCATTTCTAGCCGCAATACTCCTTCTGAGGAGTTCACGCGATTTCACTTCCATGGCGGGGGTTTGCGGACTAGGTCGCTCGATGATACTTATTCTCTACTCTCCGAAGTTTTGGTCAATAGACATTAGACGCCATCAGCGGGGACCTTTTTGGATGATTCGACTCCTGACCCTTGTCTCTGTCAGCGGATTAGGCCTCAGGAGAGTCTTTGGGAGACGGGAACGGCGCGGAATGGGAGCCTATTTCTTGGGATGGATTCACTTTGCCGTGATGTCCATACATTCAGAAGCCGCTTTTCATTCGGATGGATAAATGAATTGACTGCGGCGAGAGGGCCAGCTTTAGAACCATGACCAGAACTCCGTTCGAATGAAACGCACCAGCCTTCGAGTGACCAACTCCCCGATCGTCCGTTTCCCACAGTAGATCTTGGCGTAGCCAGTCATTTCGGGCTTCAGAAGAAGTTCTGGGTTATCGATCTCGCTGCGTACCATCAACACCCGAACATTCTTGTCGTTCGGGTCCGCAATATCAGAAATCTGGGCGACATGCCCTTCAAATTCTCTGGTGGGATAAGCATTTGCCTTCAGCCGGACGTAGAAACCAATCTTCACGTCGCCAACTTCCTTTTCTGGAACTGGGATTTCGGTGAAGATCTTCCTGGTATTCGCGACTTGGCAAATCTCGTCTCCCTGTTCCAAAAAGGCCCTTTCTTTCTGCTTCAGAAAGTGGGTCGTGATGAGGCCATCGATGGGGCTTCGAATCGCAGTATAGTTGCTTTCGGTCTCGAGAAGTCTTTGCTGTGAAGCCAATCCCTCGATGGCGGCTCGTTTCGCTTCGATCTCCTCCCGCCGAGTTCCGGCCAAAACCTTCGCCAGTGCTTTTCGCGCTTCTGTATATTGTCGCCGTTTTTCTTCCACGTCATGCTGAACCTCTTCAGCTTCCCGTTTGCGGATATTCAAATCCCTCTCTGCCTCGTCGAACGACATCGAAGCCAGAAGCTTTTCATCGAACATCCGTTTAATGCGGTCAAAGTTCTTGACGGCATAATCCAGCCGCTCGCGAGCGATGGGAATTTGGGCTTCCGCTTTGCGGATGGATGCCTCGGCCCGATCGACCTGTGATTGAGCCAGGGCAATCTCCTCCTTAGAGGGTCCTGCCACCATGAGCTGCAACTGCGCTTCGCTTTCACTGATCGCTGCGGCAATTCTTGCCTTTTCGCCAATGTATTTGTAATCGGCGAGGCGGGCGATGACTTCGCCTTTGTGGACCGTCTGACCCTCGTCAAAATAGATTTGCTCAATCGTTCCTGCAACCTCAGCCCGAACCTCAGCACGCTCGTAAGGAATCAATGTACATTCATTCGCTACCTTCAGCTCCCAGCGGCCCAACGTGAGGAGGAGGACCCCCCCGAGGCATAGAAAGCTGGTTACGAAGAGGTTTCTGTGGCGTGTCAAGCTCTGGTTTTTCTCGGACACTTTATTGGGAAGGATACTCTGAATGGATTGAACAAGGGGTTCACTGACTGCGAATAGAGCAATCCCCCAAAACAGTATAAAGCCTGTCCCTTGATATTGCTCGACAAAAAACAGCTCGACCTTAAAAACAAAATACTTTAGGAAACTGACTGTGTACACAAAAGCGATCAGCCCGTAGAACCAGTAAATCCGGCGATCGCGTCCAGACATGTGTTGAATGGCATTAGAGGTTCCCATGAACCAGGAGCGCAGCTTGCCCCGAAGGTAGGCAAAGGATTTCGCTCGAAGATTTGAAATCGCGAAGAATTCTGTCAGGAGATAGTATCCGTCAAGCTTCAAGAGTGGGTTGAATTGAAGAAGGGTCACCAAACCAGTTACAGCGATAGTGATGTAAATGAACTGAGCGAGCCAACTCTCGGGTGTCAAGATCCGCCATAGAATGGTAAGCACAGCCCACAAGAAGGCTTGGATGAACACTCCCGCAGCCATGACCCAAATTCGGTGCGCCTTCGTCTTGAAGAGATAGCTATCGCTGACGTTGCAGAAGCAGGAAGGTTGGAAGTAGAGGAGCAAAAATCCCATCTCATGCACTTCCCCGCCAAAATACTTGCAAGTCATCCCATGAGCCATCTCATGGAATATTAGAATGGGCAGCATTACCACCAGCGCCCAGAGTGCTGACTTCGTCGAATAAAGAACGGTAATCTGATCTAGAATTTCGTCCCAATTGCATATTGTGATCCATAGGCCAACGAACATAGTGATGACAGAGAAGGCCAGGAAGGTGGGCGTGAATAGGAATCGAACCGAAGGAAGAAGGCGATCAAATAATGCATCCGGATCAAAATAGGCAATTTTCCAGTAAAGAATCCTGTTGAGGCGTGTGCGTCTTCGATCTCCCTGCCCTTCAGATTTTGACTTGTAGTCAGCGGGCAGGATGGCCTTCCCAGGGTTGGGTATCGGGTCAAGGTCTGACAGTTCGGCGGAACCGGATGGAATATCGCGGGATGTCGGAACCAACAGTCCACTGGAGATCAATTTACTGACGAAGGCGGAGAACACTTCCAGAGTGAGATTAAGATGCAGTTGTTCTCTTATGTTTGGGAGCAGCTCAGCAACCGTGGTGTTTCCGTCGAATCGGTTCGCAATCAGGAATTCCAACCGTTTAAGCCGAAAGAATCTCTGGGACCGAGGATCCTTCAAAATATAGACAGTTTGGTCTCCCTCCACCTGTTCGGTGATGATTAGATCTTGGCGCAGTTTGAGATAATCTAACATTTGGATTTTGCGATCTGGATCATTCATGATTTTCATGGAAGAATCCTGCCGGGCAGATGAGGGGACATTTATTACCTTTAGGCTTTGGCCCGAACTCTGATGGGTTCTTCTTGTTAGTTTGGCTCGCGCTTACTGGTCCTTGGATGAATCCAAAAAAGAGGAAGCTTGGACTTGGCACTAAGGAGCCCCAGTGCATTAAGGGAGGTCACGAAAAGAAGCAAAGTTGAGAATCCCGGGCCTACGGCACTAAGGAGCACCACCTCCGAAAGCAAAACAAGAAAGATGATGACCCACATATCCGTGTTTGATAGGATTTGTTTGTTCATCACTTATCGCGTGTTCTCCTCAACCAGTCGTCAAATTTGAATGGGACAGCTCATGCATGCATCTTCATGAGCTGCCCATCCTTAATCTCTGGCGAATATACCTAGACACCCCAGAGAACATTTGGAGCCACTTTTTCCTCGAGCTCCTCAACTTCAAGAACCAGAATCTCTTCCATGATTGTTTCCTCCTCAAAAGTACGCAGAATCAAGTACCTCAAGTGAAGCTCACGTTTACGCCCTGTCCGTTTTTCTTTTGGGGTCATACTGGGTTAAGTCGGTTGACGGGAACTTGGGTTTTCCCGTTTTGGGCATCCCTCGTTCCCGTCTCCCTCTCCCCCCGTCACTGAGGAGATCTCTTAGAGGAAAAGCGAGGGATCCTTTTATTCGACCTTCGAGTTGATCCTCTCAACTCTTCAATGATCTTTGTATCCTCTATAATCACGATGGATGCCATACTTGTCCAATTCTAAAGATTTTTATAAGATATTGCAAACAAATAAGTTATATTATTATAGGGCTTCTCAAGAGAGTAATGGAAGAGAAGCTTTGTTGGTATAAATAATCATTAGGAATGATTATTATTTTTCCTGATTATTTATCTATAGGGCTGTAGATATAGGTAACGAAGAGAATAAGACTGTAGTGCAAGATAGGGCGGTGCATGCCTTAGTGATTCCTGAACTGAGAGGTGGCTGGGGAGGTGACCACTGCAGCTGCAGCAGTCTCCCATTACCTCTTTTCACTAATGAGAAGAGGCCTTCTGTCGGTAGGGCTTATAATCAACCTGGCAGGCATGTTTGCGGAGGAAATTCATAAACACTGTATACTCTTCCTGCTGGAGGTGAAAAGCTCCCAGCAAGTCTTTGTACCTTCCTTGGGATTCCTTGAGCCCCAGTTTGATGACCTCCCTCACTAACTCCTTGGAAATCTCTCTCTTCATAAAGGGTTCTTTCACTGCTATCCAGAATGATGTCCCATTCTGCTTCATTTCTTTAAATAGGTCCAGAGCTTGTTCTTCTTCATATAAGTCAAGACTCTTCTTGGTGATGCCATGGTTTCTTTCAATCGTGACAACACTTGGGGCAGCTGAAGCGGGGGCGCGCGACCTTTCGCTTTCTAGTTCAAGATTGTGCTGGCCAATTTCGGTTGGGAGATCAGTCGCTTCAATCTCGTTCCCCTGTGACATGTAAAATGCGCTTTCCAACAGATTTTCCAATTCTCGCACGTTCCCTGGGAAGGGATATCCGAGCAAAAAGCGCAGAGCCTCACGCGAAATGCTCCGCGAAATCGTGGGGTTTTGTTTTTCGAGCTGTCTAAGCATGTGATTAACTAAAAGCGGGATGTCCTCTTTGTGGTCCCTCAACGGGGGCACATGAAGCGTCAGCACGTTGAGGCGGTAAAATAAATCCTCCCGGAACTCCCCACTTTGGACCATCTTCTTCAGATCGCGGTTTGTCGCAGCAATAATGCGAACATCCACTTTCCGGTCCAGCGAGTCACCCACTCGCCGAATCTCGCGTTCTTGGATCACTCGGAGCAACTTCGCCTGCAAAGTGCGACCTGTATTTGTTATTTCATCCAGGAATATGGTTCCACCGTCCGCCTCCTCGAACAAACCTTTTCTGTCAAAGACAGCCCCCGTGAAGGCACCTCGCTTGTAACCGAACAGTTCACTTTCAATCAGGTTCTCCGGGATAGCGCCGCAGTCAATGGCAATAAATCTCTTTTCTTTCCTGCTGCCATTGTAATGGATGGCTCGTGCGATGAGTTCCTTCCCAGTGCCGCTCTCCCCTGAAATCAAAACGTTCGCGGAACTGTTGACGATGTTGTCGAGCCTTCGAAAGAGCTCCATCATCTTGGGGCTTCGACCCACAATGTTCGCATAGGTATACTTGCCCCGGACCTCCTGCCGAAGGTAGAGATTCTCCTGGTGCAGTTTTTCATACAATCTCGAATTGTCAATCGCGATTGCAAAAAGATTGGTGAATGACAAGAGAAAGTTGACGTCCTCCTCGTTGAAGGGAAGAGTTGCCACCGGATTATCAATATAGACGGCTCCAATAATCTTCTCCTTCACCTTCAGAGGGATGCACAGGACCATTCCGATGCCAAAATCCACGATGGACTGCCGTTCCCGAAGCCGTTGATCGTCCTGCGCATTCACAGAGATGAGCGGTTTCCCTCCCCGCATTACCTCCTCGAGGACGGTTTTGCTGATGGCCGTTGCATCCGCCAATGTGGCCTTGCTGATGTTTCGGGCCGCTTTTACCTCCAGTTCACCTGAATCTTCGTTCACAAGCAGGATCAATCCTCGTTCCACACGAATCGCTTCCAACACCAGATCCATTACCCGCTCGAGCAATTCGCTTAAATTAAGAATCGAGTTGACGATCTTGGAAATTTGAAAGAGGGTAACTGAGTAATTCTGGCGGTTTAATTGGGGCAAGGGTTGCTTGTCTGACATCATGATTGTGTCGGCCACTTCTGATGATGAGCTACTGAGTACGAGATCAGTGGACTTTAATATAGTTGCACGCCCAGACTTTTCCAAATATTTTTTTCTTAACTCCTCTGGCAGGTGCTCCGAAACGGCTTTAATAATCGCCTGCGCATGTTGAAAATGGATTCTAGCATTATGCAGATCCCCTTGCTCTTGATACCATATGCCTAATACATGGCGGGCCTCAGCTATCAGATCGACTTCCTGTGTCATTTCAGCACAACGCAAAGCCTGATGAAGGTCCTCTGCGCCCGAATCTAGGAATGAGTCACTGCCGAGCAATGCCATTCGGCCTCTAAGTAGGTGGAAGTGAGCTTGAAGTACCGGGTTTTGGCTGACGTTGGCTAGGGGTTCCGCTTCTTCCAGAACCTTGTGACATCGATCGACACAACTGCTATTCCATTCATTCTCAGCGGCAAGCAAGAGCACCTGCAACAACCAGTCATGATGTTTGAGTTGCCTCGCGAGGTTCATAGCACTTGTCAATGTACTATGCAAATGGCCAGATATGTTTCCATTGGTTTGAATTCGAAGTAACCCAACTCTAGCGCAAAGCTCTTCGAGTCTACTCTCTGTTTCAAGTGCCAAATCAATCGCCGCTGTTGCATATTCGTGCGCTTGTGTCCATTGCCCCAGTTTCTCGTGCCATTCACCTAATCGGTTAAGAATTGAGATCTTAACCTGCTGGTTGCGCGTCTCCTCCGCAAGGTTCATTGCCTTATCCAAGGAGCTATAAGCCTTTTCAAGTTCTCCTAAGTGTGTCCAGTTCTCAGCCCGATTGTGCCAGATTTGCATTTCGATGTATTTCTCGGAAAGAACCCTGTTAAGGCTATCAGCAAGATCAACATATTCAAGTGAGGTCGTGTATTTGCCCAGTTTCGAATAGATGCTGGATAGATTTATGAAGGATTGTTCAATGCCGCGACGGTCAAAAGCTCTTTCTCGTAGTTGGAGAGCACGCTGTTGGTATTCGAGGGCCTTCCGATAATCGTGAAAATAATCTTCGAAGAGGGCACCTAAATTTGCAGTCACCCCTGCGATACCCACGATCCATCCGAATCTAGTGAATACCGCGATTGCTCGATGCCCTGCTTCGACTGCTTTTGCATAATTCCCTTGATAGAAGTGTATAGCGAACTGACTGTTGTAAATATCCCCAAGCCCGAAGTAATTGTCTAAGTGTTCCACTAGGCCTAGGGCACGGTCTACATACCTGAGAGCTGTCCTATATTCGGTTAGTCGCTGATACTCCAACCCTATCCTGCCAAGTAGGTCGGCCTTCGTCATGGGCTCAGGAAGCGATTCGATCGTACTTAGTCCCCTCAGGAGAATATCAATCGCTTCAGTGTAGGCTCCACGGAAGTGTGCGATCATTCCCAAACGCAGGTGCAACTTTGCGATGCGGCCAGGTGTTAAGTGCTTTCCACTTCCTTCAATGAGGGATCGGTATATTTGTTCGGCCTCTGTCAACTCTCCTAATTGATAATGACAAAAGGCGATTTTCTCGCGGATTTCCAATAAGCGCGCTTCTTGGGGCCCGATGAGGCCTTCGGCAACCCTGTATGCAGAAATTGCTTCAGCAAAGGAAAAGAGTTGTCGGAGCTTGTCTCCTGCCCGGATGGAATAGACGGTCGCCTTCTCGGCGTTACCACTCATCGCGAAGTGGTATGCCAGTGTTTCAGAGCAGTCGGACAGGCTCGAGGTGGATCGATCTTCATAAAACTCGGCGATCTTCACATGGATCAACCGACCAGAGGCAAGGTCCACTTCTGACTCGAGCGTTTGCTTCATTTGCGCGTGCTGGAAAAAATAATACGGTTCTCCTTCAGTCTCGGTTCGGGCCAGGATGGCAGTCTCCACCAAACGATTTAACTCATCCCCGGTGGAGATTGGAGTTAGCCCGGCCACCGTGGAAATGGCCGCAAGAGGAACCGGTCTATTGAAGTGTGCAAGAACCTGGAGGAGATCCCGCTGCGGCTTCGATAAATGACCGATCCGGCGGAGAAACGCATCGGCCATCGTCCGGGGAACACGCAAGGCATTCAATTCGGCAGGATTGACATTCCAAGTGCCAAGTCTGGGAGAAATGATTTCTTCTTCCATCCAGGACCAGATGACTTCTTGGATAAAGAATGGATTTCCCCGGGTCTCGGTAAGAATTCGTTGAACTAGGGCTGCAGGGGCTTGCGCGGCGCCAAGCATCGAGGTGACCAAGTCGCTGACCTCATGGTGAGACAGGGGCTTCAGCGTGATTGACTCGCTGCCTTCCAGGCCGGCCAGCACGGGAAGCGCCACCTCGAGCGCCGAACCTTTAACTTCATCCGATCGATAGCTGATCCCCAGGATGAGCGGCTGCGACGGGACACTACGAGCTATACGTTCCGTGAGTTCCAGCGAGAGAGCGTCTGCC
>Ga0187803_10000694_pt1 | contig 13288 bp, 15 predicted proteins | sample NC_wetland_sal_i_2_FD_132425 | JGI IMG/M metagenome (GOLD analysis project Ga0187803, IMG submission 132425) | Wetland sediment microbial communities from Neuse River Estuary, North Carolina, USA - Control_3 | ecosystem: Environmental > Aquatic > Freshwater > Wetlands > Sediment | place: USA...
AATTGATCAAGCAGTTGGCCCAGCGTCAGGTCGAGGGATTCCCCCAAGACTCTCCACCTCCCGCCCGAGTAGGCGATGACCATCGTGTGTCCTCCGGACACGAGAAGGACCACCGGGTCTCTGGCGCCTGTGAGCAGGCAACCGAGCTCGATGTGCCCCACCGCGTGGTTGACCGGCACGAGCGGCTTGTTGAGCGCGGACGCGAGAGTCCTGGCGACGACGGCGCCCACCCTGAGGCACGGGCCGAGGCCCGGTCCCATCGAGTAGCACACTGCCTCGAGCTGGTCCGGCCTAATCCCCGACTCCCTCAATGCCTCTCGGAGGACCGTCCCTGCTGTCTTGAGATGGCTCTGGGAAGCCTCGAAGGGGTGTATCCCGCTTCCGGCCGGGGGTCTGTAGGCGCTCTTTGCGTTGGAGAGGATCTCCCCCTTTGATGAGACGACTGAGACTGAGAAGGTGTGTGCGGTGCTCTCCACGCCTAGGACGTATTGCTTCATCGACCGCTACATCTTTCTCGTCTGTCTGTAAAGGTTGCCAATGAGGTTGATGAAGGGCTTCACTTCGACGAGGAAGTCGTCGAACTTGCCCCGTTCGAAGGTCGTGGCGTGCTTGTTCCCCGTCACGACTATCTTGGCGGCGATGACAATCCCTGAGCTTCTCTCAGGGTCCGACTTCAGCTTCGGGAAGTGCATCAAGGCCCCGAACCCGACCTTGTTCTTTCCCTTCGTGAATACGAGGTTGTAGTACATGCTGAGTGTCTTTGTGAACTGCTCCAGCTGCTTCTTCCTGCTCTCATTCCGCTTGACGTGGTCGGAGTCTTGCCCGCAATCGAGTCGACCATCTCTTTCAGAATCTTCATGTCACCGATCTTCTTCGTGTACCCCGCGTATTCGATGGCATCTTGTAGACGCTGTGCATTACAGAATCCCAGTCATCCAGCACTGCGTACGTCTCGGTGTCAAGGTCATCTCGCGCTTCAGCTCGTCGGAGAGGATGTCCTCAACGGTCAGGCTCTTCGACACGACCTAGGTTCGCAAACTGCTATTAGCTATCGATTGTGGAACTGGGACGAGCTTGAAAGGACCAATCCAATCGATTGAGGTCTCCTTCTTCGTGCATGCCACGGAGGACCTAGAGACACTCACGAGCGCAGTCTCGGCCCTGCTGTCGGCGGATGCACGACCAGAGGAGGAGAAGATGGAAGGGCACTTCGGGAACCCCATCACTTGGGTACGGTACCACCTCACTGGGGAGGAGGCGGGTGCGGCCCTCGACAGGATCGCGGCCCACCTTTCGTCGCAGGAGAAGGACAGGCTAGAACGAGACTTTGGGGAGCTCGTGGACGACCATTCCGCGCTCTTCCTCCGCTTCGACAAGCAACGCCTGGTTGCGGGGATGCTTGAGGAGGGGTCCAGGGACCCCGTCAGAGTCAAGGTGAAACCAAGAGGTTTCCTGCTCCGGGGCGGAGCGAAAGAGTTCTACTCGAGGATCCTGTTCGGCGCGAGCAAGAAGTGAAGACAAATGCCTAAGCGATATGTGCTTCTCGTCGCCGAAAGAGAGATCTCGGACGCTGACAGGAGGGACTTCGCCTTGCTCTTTGAGGGAAGATACGGGAAGGTGACTGTCATCGCCCTGGAGAGTAACCCGCGGGCCTTGATAGTGAAGACTACAGATTCCGTGGCTCGGCTTCTGCGGGAATCGAGCGTCGAGCTGCACGTTGGGAGGATGGGCTTAGCGGCCGTCCTGACCTCTGGCTCTATCGGTAAGCTCAAAAGCAGAGCATCGGGGAGTGAGATGGCAAGAGATGACGAAGTTTCTAAGTGACGAGTACTTTTCACAGGTCCAGGCAGCATTATCCAATGACCAGAAGTGGGTTGAAAGTACGAAGTCGGTGAAGACCACAATAGCCTTCAACGTGACGGACATCGGGCAGAACTATGTTCTGTCCGTGGAGAACGGGGCGACCACGCTTCAGAAGGCGGCGGCCGGGACGCAGGCGGAGTTCTCGTTCGATGGAACATACGACACTTGGACCAAAGTGGTGAAGGGTGAGGTGGACCTCCAGTCCGCTGTACTGAAAGGCCAACTCAAGTTCAAGGGCTCGATAACCAAGATCCTGATGTACAGGGACAGGTTCATCAGGGTCGCTGAGGTGATGCGGGACGTCCCGAAGGAATTCTAGCCAGAGACGAACGGAGAGTTAGCAACTCATTCGACCACTCCCAGTCTCCTCAGCTTCGCGACATCTCTCTTCCTGTAGCCCATTGATGTCATGAGCGAGTCGGTGTCCCTCCCTAGGTACGGGGCCGCCGAAAATGGGGATGAGCGCATCCTTGGTCTCGTACGAAGCGGGCTGTTGAGCACCGTCCCGTCCCCTGCGACGTCGACCAGCGCTGACGCTGCCCTCGCCCAACCGCTGGTCAGCGTCTCCTCAACCGACATGACAGGTGTTGTGCAGGTGTCCTTGTCCATGAGCAGGCTCGCCCACTCGTCGCGGGTCCTGGAGGCGAAGATCCGGCTGAGTCCTCTGGTCACCTCTCTCCTTTCTCTGAGCGATCCGAACCTCTTCTGTTCGAGCTCCGGAGCGCCGACGGCTACCAACAAGTTGTGCCAGAATCTCTTTTCGATTGCTGCGATGGCCATGTACTTTCCATCCGAAGTCCGGTAGAGGTTGTAGTACGGGGTCGATCCGAAGATCAGACTGTGCCCCTCCTTTGGGGCATGGCCGGTCGCCAGGTACGCCGATGCGGGCAGGACCATCCAAGAGAGGAGCGACGACACGATGGGAACGTCGATGAACACTGCCCCCTTCCGTTCTGCCAGCGCCCCCGTGATCGCCAGCGCGGCATACGTCCCAGATACCATGTCGCTCAACTGGAGCAAAGGCACTTCAGCCCTGGGAGAGTATCCCAGCGTCCCGGCCATTGCCTGGAAGTTGATGTCGTGGCCGGGCATGGAGCTGAGCCTGCTGGTCTGGCCGTACGCGGAGATAGAGCAGTAGACAATCCTGGGGTTGATGCGTGTGACTGCTTCGAATGAGAAGCCGAGCCTTTTCATCGACCCGGGCCTGAACCCCTCGACGAATACGTCCGCCTCCCTCAGGAGCCTCCGCATCACTCCCTTGCCCTCCTCGGTCTTCAGATTGATTCCTATGCTGAGCTTGTTCCTATTGACGGTGGCGTGAACCGGGCTCCCTCCGTCCTTTGTAGGGGGAGTTGCCCGCATGTAGTCGCCCAGACCCGGCTGCTCGACCTTGATGACCTTCGCGCCCATGTCAGAAAGGAGCATGGTGCAAAAGCCGCCCGGAAGAAGCCTGGTCGTATCAAGCACACTGAGGTTGTCTAGGAAACCCACTGTCGTCCGTCCCGTCCGTAGTCATGCCGCAAATAAAGCCTAAATCGAGGGCCGAACACGCTTTGCTGACGATGAGGTGAACGCCGTCCCAGTCATAGCCCAGGTTAGCTCCGTGGGCAGATGATGAACTCGCGACGATACCGAGTCAAAAGATTCTCAGCCTAAATACAGGCCGGTCCGCAAGGCGGGCGTCTTGGTGAAGACCGTGAAGGTCCATGAGGACACGCACAGGGCGCTCAAACGGCTCAAGCTCCACGGACGGAAGGGGAGCCTCGACGAGGTCATCAGAGAAATGATACGCGCGACGACAGGCCTGCCAGTCGAGAAGATCTCCTACGAGAGCCCCACAGCCCGCCTGACCTCTTACATCCCCGAGTAATGCGACAACACAGAAATACGGACTCCAAGCGGGATGGAAGCCAGGCATGGCCAAGTTCGACGGGATAGTGGGAAAGGCGTTGCTCACCGTTGAAGAGAAGGAGAATGAGCTGACCCTTGTCTTCGCAGACAACCGTTATCTGTTCGTCAAGCTGGATAACGGGAAGCTTAGGTCAGACAGCGTGCCCGAGTAGGGTTCACTCTTTCTCGAGTATCTCGACAGTGGGCCTGTTCCCCACGAGTTTCTTGAACCTCTCGGCGTCGGCCCTGCCCCCGATGATGGAGCCTACGTGCATCGGAACGACCACGTCGACTTTCATCGCCTTCGCGGCCTCTGAAGCCTCCTCGGCGGTCATGACATATGTCCCTGAAACAGGCAGGAACGCGACGTCTACCTCAAGCGATTTCATCTCGGGCGTTGCATCGCTGTCGCCCGAATGGTAGAACCTGACACCGTCCAGCGTCACAACGTATCCGACGCGGCCGTCAGCCTTCGGGTGGAAGACCTTGCCCGGCTCGCGGAACTTGTTCAGGTTGTACGCAGGGATGGTCTCAAGAGAGACTCCCTTTACATCAATCTTTGACCCAGGCGCAACGAACTTCTTCTCTTGCGAGAATGACTTCAAGGGTTTCTCGCAGATTCTCGGGGCAACGATCGTAGTTGAGGCGTTGGAGAAACGTCTTATGTCGTCCTCACTGAGATGGTCCGAATGCTCGTGAGAGATCAGAAGCAGATCCGCCTTGTAGTCTCCCTTTGCCTTGAACGGGTCGATAACGACCGTCCTTGAGCCCTGGAGAACGAATGAATCGTGTCCGAGCCAATGGACCTTCACGCTCCTGTAAGTCCACATTCTCAGGGCCGCCTAGAGGTTCACAGCTTCTTCCTTGATTCCCGAGCGGTCCACGGTGAGGATATCGATGCCGTTGCCGCTCATCGTGTCCCTTGCTATGGCGGCCTTGATGGAGGTGACGAGCAGGTCCCTCGCGTCCTTTTGGGACATGGCGGGACTGTAGCCTGCCTCGACGACGCCAATCGCTGTCTCCTCTCCCGTTCCTACTGTCGCATACACGTCCGAGATGACGCTGCCTAGCGGGTCGAGGACGTAGACGACGGGTTTCTCGCCCACGCCACCCAGGATGACCTGCGTCAGAAGCGGCGCGTAACGGTTCTGAAACATGAGTGTGGACATCAGCTTCGCGACCGAGTTGGGCTTGAGCGCCCTCCTCGATTCGAGCTCCTTCAGCTTAGAGTAGACCGACACTTCCTTCACGAGGTTCTGCATGTCGGCGACCATACCCGCGCAGACGGCACCCACTGTTTCAGTGACCTTGAAGACCTTCCGCCCCGACTTGCTCCTGACGAAGCTGCCCAGCGTGATCCTCCTCTCTGCACCCAAGACGACGCCATCCTTGTAGGTGATTCCGACTGCCGTGGCGCCGGGAAGGTACTGTTCGTAAGACATGGCTGTTGGTCCGAGCGAAAAGACCCGCCTTTTTAGACGTTGTGTTGGAAAAGCGACCCGAGAGTCACCCGGGCCTTACGGTTACGACCGCCCCTCGACCTTCTTCCCTGACGCTGTATTCGCACGGAGAGAAGAGTTTGGCGATGTAGAAGCTCGCGACCAGGTGCTTCGAAACGCGCGCGACTCGCAGGACTGAAGGGCCGGAGGCGAGTGAAAGTAACGGGGCGAGCATGTCGACCAAGTTGTCGTCGAGGCAAGCCCCGGACCGGGCATAAGTCGTGAACTTCTCGGCCGCCGCCCTTCCGACCTCCTCCGAGGGCCTTCCCCTCGCGCCAAGCTCGTCAGACCCCAAGAAGTACGATTCGCCCGATGAGGAGACCAGGAGAGACGAGCCGGGCGAGTCTGCTGGTTCCTCTGCGACCAGTTCCCTTCCTAAACGGAGGCCACTCTCTTCCAGCACGGTGGTGGCCGAATGCAGCTGTCTCTCGGCGACGTGTCTCGGGAGCATCGCGCATCTGCTCATAAGGTGGACCTTCCCCACCTGCGGAGGCTCCGCAAGTTGAAGAGGTCGGGCAACCTCGCAGGGCTCCACGCGCACGATGGCCCGGCCGCCGCCCCTTGGGTAATAGCCCCGTCGAACGGCCTTTGCAGAGAACTTGATCCCAATCGCTCCGTACGCTCTCCTCATGATGGTATCAAGGTAATCGAAAGTAGGGCTCCATGGAACGTCGGTCCCTCCCACCAACTCCAAGGTGAGCCGGGAGCGAACGAGGGCGATGGCCGGAACCACTGCCTGAAGCACGAGTGTTATGCTCGCGGCCGTCTTCATATCGAGAGAGACGGAGCCGGCGCGAGGAGGACCGGGCACGAAGGATACCTCGGAGGACCCCTCAGCGACGCCCTCTAGCTTGGAGTCGAAGACAGCGCTCAGGACCCTCAATGACGACACGTGTTGCCTCCTCAGACCCGGGACATCCCGACCGGCTCTAATCTTGGATATGCGGACCGGCTTGCCCGTGATGACCGAGAACGCGAGAGCGGTTCTCAGAATCTGGCCTCCCCCCTCCCCATAGGAGCCGTCTACGTCGAGAAACTCCACCCGATGCTCTGAAAACCGCTGAGATAAAGCGATGCGGAACATCTTCTTAAATAGACCGTGGAGGGCCAAAAAAACGAAGAGGAATGCGAGTCGGTCTGCTGGTCGGCCGCTTCCAGCCGTTTCACTTGGGTCATCTAGCTGCCGTGAAGTACGCGCTACAGAAGGTCCAGTACCTCTATGTCGTCGTGGGGAGCGCGCAGAGAAGCTATGAAAGAGACAACCCGTTCACGGCTGGGGAGAGGATCACCATGATCAAGAGCGCGCTCGATGGTAACGGGGTCGATCCCTCGAAATGGATGGCAATTCCGATAGCAGACGCCGATTCCCACTCGCTTTGGGTATCCACAGTGAAATCGATGGTCCCGAAGTTCGACATGGTCTTCACGAACGACGCTCTCACTTTCTCGCTCTTCAAAGATGAAAAGATTGGTGTCGCGGCTGCGCCGTACCTTGACCGGAAAAGCTACTCAGCGACGAATGTCAGGGACAGAATCCTAGAGAGGAAAGACTGGGAGAGTCTCGTCCCTTCCCAGGTCGCCGAGCTTGTGAAGCAGTTCGGGGGAGTGGAGAGGGTAAGAGCTCTTATGCGCAAGGACTTGAAGGGCTGAGGCGATGAGTACCCCGCAGAAGCTAATCATGCTGCCGGGCCCGACCAACGTCTCGGAGAGGGTCATGAAGGCGATGCTCAGGCCGATAATAAACCACAGGGGAGACTCCTTCCGAGAGCTGTACAAGGGGATCCTTGCCGAGACGCAGCGGCTATTTCAGACGGATGGCGACACTGTTGTTTTCTCCTCGTCGGGGACGGGCGGGGTCGAGGCTGCCGTCTGGAACCTGATCAGGCCAGGAGACTCGGCTGTGGTAGCTGTCTTCGGCGAGTTCAGCAGCAGGCTCGCGGAGACCGTCGAGATGGCGGGGGGGAAGGCCATCCAAGTCCGCTCGGAGTTTGGGAAGGCTCCCTCTCTAGCGCAGCTCGAGGAGGTGATGGGAAAACAGAAGAGCTTCAAGGCACTGTTCCTTGTTCACAACGAAACCAGTACTGGAGTTGCCGTCCCGTTTCTCAGGGAAGCCTCAACGCTGGCGCGCGACCACGGCGCGTTTGCGGTCATCGATGCGATTTCAAGCTTGGGCGGGTACGCCATCCCGGTAGATGATTGGGGCGTAGACGTCTGCATCACCGGCAGCCAGAAGTGCGTGGCCGCCCCGCCAGGTCTCGCCCTTCTATCCGTCAGCAAGAGGGTAACAGAATTCCTGAAGACGTCTCCCCCGAAGACTCGTTACTTCGACATCACCAGATATCTAGAGTACGGAGCGAGGGGGGAGACGCCTTTCACACCAGCCCTGCCGTTGTTCTATGCCCTTGACGAGGCCTTGAAGGAACTTCTGGAAGAAGGCCTCGCGAAGAGGGTCCAGAGGCACGACCGGATGTCTGCCTCTCTCTACGACGGGCTAGCCAGGCTTGGGCTCAAGCCAGTGGCGGAGAAGAGCGTCAGGTCGAAGACGGTGGTGGCATCCTACTACCCTGGGGGGGTCGAGGACGCCAAGTTCAGAAAGACGCTCGCCCAGGAGAAGGGAATTGTCGTTGCGGGAGGATTCGGTCCCTTCGCCGGCAAGGTGTTTAGGGTCGGGTGCATGGGCCAGATCAACGAGGGATATGTCACCAGGACGCTTAAGGCCGTAGGCGAGACGCTGGAGTCTATCAGAAGCTCGTGAAAGCCTATAAACCCAACAAATCGGTTGGTCAAAGCCCATGACGCTTGAGAAGGGGACGCTCATCTTCGCCAATTACACAGCGAAGGTGAAGGATACCGGCGAAGGAATCGAGACGACCCTCGAGGAAGAGGCGAAGAAGCTCAACATTCACGACGCCACGAGGAAATATGAACCCAGGCTTGTGGCGGTGGGCGAGGGTTGGCTGCTGTCGGGGCTGGACGACGAGGTCAAGAAGATGGAAGTGGGACAGAAGAAGGAGATAGAAGTCGCCCCGGAGAAGGCGTTCGGGCCGAGGGACCCGACTCAGACGAGAATGATCCCGCTCCGGAAGTTTGGCGAGAAGGCCGACGAGATCGAGGTCGGTGAGTCGGTCGAGATCGACAACAGGATGGGTGTTGTAAGGTTCATCGGCTCCGGAAGGGCCCAAGTAGACTTCAACCACAGGCTCGCCGGAAAGACGATTGTCTACGACTTCGAGGTCATAAGGAAGGTCGAGACAGATGAAGACAAAGTAAGGGCGCTGGTCGACAGGAGGTTTGGAGGGGAGGGAAGCAAGGTCGGTTTCAAGCTTGGCGAAAGAGGACTGGAAGTGTCCGTCCCCGAGGAGCTGTTCCTGCTCGAAGGGCTACAGATCATCAAAAGGGGAATAACCAATGACGTCTTCAAGTTCGTCCCTAAGGCTGCGGAAATCACGTTCGTGGAGAAATTCGTAAGCGAGAAGCCGGCCGAGAAGCCGGAGCCAAAGGCGGAGCCAAAGGCGGAGCCAAAGGCGGAGCCAAAGGCGGAGCCAAAGGCGGAGCCAAAGGCGGAGCCAAAGGAAGCCGCCGCGGCGCCGAGGCAAAGGCGGAAGAAGAAAGCGGCCCCGACACAGACTGCTTAGATCACGCCGGTCGACCCCGCTAGGTCCGCTGCACTCTTCTTGTTCATCCTCCTGCGCGAAAGAATGGTGTACCTATCGGGGCGGATGGAACTGGCCCTGACCAGCGACTCTATGACCTCCTCCTCTCCAACTCCGATCTCGGAGGCAGTTACGGGGGCATGGACATTGACTAGGGCAGAGCGGACACCATGCCAATCGAGGCCGTGAAGCTTCGCCATCATGATTGTCCCAATCCCACACTTTTCACCGTGAAGGCCCGACTCTGGAGCGAGCAGGTCGAGGTAGTGGCTGAAAAGGTGCTCCGAGCCGCTGCAGGGTCTCGAGCTGCCGGCGATCCCAGCAGCGACACCCGTGCTGATGAGAGCCTCGACGAGGTCTCTGACGCTGTCTCTGCCGAACCTCCCAATCCTCCTAGAACCGTCGATCACGACATTCGCACTCATAAGGGCAAGACTTGCGGCGTAGTTGCCGTAGTACTCTCCCGTCGTCCGGCTCGCGAGCTGCCAGTCCTTTACCGCGGTCAGCTTCGAGACCAAGTCGCCACAGCCTGAGGACAGGAGGCGCCTCGGGGCGGACGCTATTACGTCAATGTCAGCGAGTATCCCCACCGGGGGCTTCGCCATGACCGAATATGGCCGGTCGAGCCCCTTCAGAGAGGCGAACGGGCTCGATATCCCGTCGTGCGATGCGCTCGTCGGTACTGAGTAGAAGGGAAGGTGCTTGCGGAAAGCAGCCAGCTTCCCGACGTCGACGCTCTTCCCTCCGCCGACCCCGACCACGCACCCCGTTCCCGCGCTCGCACGCATGACCTGTGCGACGTTTTCAGTGTCGGCGGCGACGACCTCCACCCAAGTCGCCCGCGCGCCCAGCGTAGAATCGATGGCGTCTCGGACCTTTAGCCGAACGTTAGACCCCGACGCCACAACGACCTTCTTCCTGCCAGCCGACTCTCGGATGAACTCGCCGAGTTCTGACAGAACGCCGTCGCCTATGAGCACCTTGGTTGGAAGCTCCATCAGGTGAGAGGCATGGGCCACGTTCAGTGCGAGCCGGGGAGTCGATTTAAGCTCACTGCGAGGGAAGAGCGAGAAGCCAGTGCCAATTGCCGCGTCTCTCTTCGATAACGAGGCCACTTGCCTTCCTGAACCGGAACCGCATCCTACCATCGTCGCGGCACCTGTTACGTAAGAGGGCGGGAAAGTCCCCCATCTTCGCGACCAGCCGAGAAACATTAAATAAGGAACGGGCTCACCGCGGTCTTGTCCGTTCTGAAGGTGTTTGTGGGCATAATTTCAGGAGATTTCAAAGCGGTCGAAGGGAAGACACTGGGGTCTGCGACATATCACGGCACTACAACAGTGGGCCTGGTCTGCTCAGACGGCGTGGTATTGGCCACCGACACCAGGGTGACCGCAGGAGGCTTCATTGCCCACAAGAGGGGAAAGAAACTTCTCAGAATCGACGACAACATCGCAATGACAATATCGGGAGGTGTCGCTGACGCCCAGAACGTCGTTGACACACTGAAGTACTATGCAAACCTCTACAGAATCGAAAGAGGCAGGCTGATGCCGGTCAGGGCCGCCGCCCAAGTAGTCTCTAACGTGCTCTTCTCGTCAAGACTATACCCATTCATCGCAGACGTCATCGTTGGGGGGGTCGACCCGAAGGGAGGATCGATCTTCAACGTGGACTTCTTCGGCTCCATGAACCAGGAGAAAGTCGTTGCCACGGGGAGTGGCTCCCCGGTCGCATACGGAATCCTGGAATCAGAATACAAAGAGGGAATGACGGCGGCCAAGTCCTATCCGATAGCGGCTAAGGCGATAATCACGGCTACGAAGAGGAACGTTGCGACAGGCGACCACTTCGACATTGCCGTGCTGGACAAGGCAGGGTTCAGGGAGATACCTGAGCAGGAGAAGGAGAAACTCCTCGCTCAGTTCAAGACTAACGATTAGGTTTGGAACAGAAAGCGAACGGCGCAAGCCTGATGAGTGCGATACTGAACAACATCCCAGCGGAAGCTCAGATAACAAGAATAGAATACGAAGGCCCGAGGATAGCCCTCTACACCAGGAACCCTGCATTCCTTCACAAGAACAGCTACGTGATTTCCGAGATAGTGAACTCCCTGAAAAAGAGGGTTGTCACCAGGACGGAGAAGTCGATAAGGAAACCCGAGAGCGAAGCGAGGCAGATACTCGAGAAGACTCTGCCCCCAGACGCTGAAGCGAACAACTTCTTCTTCGATGACGCGCTGGGCGAGATCACCGTAGAAGCAGGGAACCCGAGACTCCTCTCGCAAGAGGCAGGCTTTGACCTAGGAACCTCGATGGAGCAGACAGGATGGAAGGTGAAGGTGAGAAAGGCCCCTCACATCAAGTCCACAGCGATTCAGAACGTCTACTACTCGCTGAAAGTTGGAAGCGATGCAAGGGAGAAATTCTACAGGGAGCTAGGGGAGGCCATCTTCAGGCCAAGGCTGACTTCGGCCGAGCACGTTACAATCAAAACGCTCGGGGCCTTCCAAGAGGTCGGAAGGTCATGCCTGCTCGTGGAGACGTCAGAGAGCAAGGTACTCCTTGACTGCGGCATCCACCCAGGCTCGAGAAACGCCTGGGACGCGTATCCCAGGCTCGACTGGGCCGACGTGTCGCCGAGGGACATAGATGCAATAGTGATCAGCCACTCCCACCTCGACCACATGGGCTTCCTCCCGGCGATGTACAAGTACGGATACGATGGGCCGGTCTACTGCACTGAACCGACACTGCCGCTGATGACCCTCCTGCAGAACGACTTCGTTAAGATAGCACAGATTGAGGGCGGGAGGCTGATCTACGACCAAAAGGACATCAGGGACGTAGTCCAACACGCCATCACCCTACCGTACGGCATGGTCACAGACATCTCGCCTGACATCAAGCTCGTTTTCAACAATGCTGGACACATCCTCGGGTCTGCGACGGTCCACCTGCATATTGGGGAAGGGGCCCACAACATCGTCTATACCGGCGATTACAAATATGGGAGGACCCAGCTCTTCGACTCGGCCACCTGGAACTACCCCCGGGTGGAGACGCTAATCACCGAGAGCACGTACGGTGCCAAGGAAGACATCATGCCAGTCAGAGAGGAGGTTGAAATGAACTTCGTCAACTCAATCAACAGCGTCCTCAAGAATGGTGGAAAGGTGCTGATCCCCATTCCCGCCGTAGGAAGGGCGCAGGAGATCCTCTTGGTGATTGACCAGTACATGAGGAACAAAGCCCTGGTCGAGGCACCAGTCTTCACCGAGGGCATGATTTCAGAAGCGACGGCCATCCACGTCTCATACGCAGAATATCTCTCGAGGGAGCTCAGGACCAAGATACTTGAGGAGAACGTCAACCCCTTCAAGTCCGAGTACTTCACAGAGGTGGAACACCCATCGAACAGGGAGGAGGCGTACCGCGAGGGGGCCGCAATAATAATGGCCACCTCAGGAATGCTCGAAGGGGGTCCAGTGCTGGATTACTTCGAGAACATCGCCCCGTCAGACAGGAACAAGATTCTCTTCGTATCATATCAGGTACAGGGGACGCTTGGCCGGAGGGTCCTGGACGGAAGCAGCCAGGCGAGCCTGATGGGCCAAGAGGGCAAGATCAAAATTGTAGATGTCAAGGCGGCCGTGCAGAAGGTCGAGGGTTTCAGCGGGCACAGCGACTACAACCAGATAATCAGGTTCATCGGGAAGCTCAGGCCGAAGCTACAAGTCGTCCTTGTAAACCATGGCGAGAAGAGGAAAACGGAAAACCTTGCGTACGCAATTCAGAGGATTTACAGGGTGCCGACACTGCATCCTGCTGTCCAGGAAGCAATCAGGGTCTACTGAGAGATCGATTACAAATCTGTCATCGGTATAAAGTCACTTTCTCTTTTGCGGTTCCCGGAACTTTGGATTTGCTTGCAGTTCTTGCAGCTCCCTGCCACACTGTCTCGAGGCTTTTCCTCAACGACGCCTCTTCGCGACGACTTCGACTAGGTTTCCATCGGGATCGCGCAGGAGCGCACTGCGGTTGCTGCTGCCTGTGTCATGTGGCGGCTGGACTACTGGAGTTCCGACTGACTTCAGTAGCTCGAAGGATCTGTCGACGTCGTCTGTCCAAACAACCAAAACCATTGCGGGGCTGCCAGGTGCCGCTTCGACTCCGTGCACTTTCTTCGCAGCCTCTATGGTGCCGAGCCCAACACCGAACCCGTTCAACGTTAGCTCGACATGCTCAGGGGTCCCCCCTTTCGGGGTGCGAAAAGTCTCTCTAAACCCAAGTAGATCGCGATAGAAGTGGATGCCCGCTTCAATGTTGCGGGTGTACAGGTTGACGAATCCTTCCGTGAACACGACTTTCAACCTAACAG
>Ga0187803_10000695_pt1 | contig 13280 bp, 11 predicted proteins | sample NC_wetland_sal_i_2_FD_132425 | JGI IMG/M metagenome (GOLD analysis project Ga0187803, IMG submission 132425) | Wetland sediment microbial communities from Neuse River Estuary, North Carolina, USA - Control_3 | ecosystem: Environmental > Aquatic > Freshwater > Wetlands > Sediment | place: USA...
TCGGCTGCGCAAAGCGAGCTTCGACGTAGTCCTGCTCGACGTGTGGCTGACGGGAATGGACGGCCTGGAAGTCCTGGAAAAGATGCGGGCGTTTGACGATCCGCCCGAAGTCATCATGATCTCCGGGCACGGGACGATTGAGACGGCCGTGCGCGCGACCAAGCTCGGCGCCTACGATTTCGCCGAGAAGCCGCTGTCGCTGGAAAAAACCCTCATCCTGGTCAAGAACGCGATCGAAGCCCGCCGCTTGCGCCACGAGAATCGCGACCTGCGAAAGCAACTGCAAGCGAAAAGCGTGATCGCCGGCGACAGTGTCCCCATGAAGGCCTTGCGCCAGCAGATCGCGCTGATGGCGCCCACCAACGGACGGGTCCTGATTTACGGCGAATCGGGCACCGGCAAAGAACTGGTCGCGCACGCCATCCACCTGCAAAGCCTGCGCAAAGACGAAATGTTTGTTGAGATGAACTGTGCTGCCCTTCCCGAAGACCTGATTGACAGCGAACTTTTCGGGCATCGCAAATCGTCGTTTCCCGGGGCAACGGCCGATAAGGAAGGCAAGTTCCAGAAGGCCGATGGCGGAACGCTGTTTCTCGATGAAGTCGGCGATATGAGCCTCAAGACGCAGGCCAAGGTGCTGCGCACGCTTGAGCAGCAACGCTTTGTGCCCGTAGGCAGTGACGATCCGGTTACGGTTGACGTCCGGGTCATTGCTTCGACCAACAAGGATCTGGAAGAAGAGATAGCGAAAGGAAACTTCCGCGAGGATCTTTTCTACCGTCTCAACGTGATCCCGTTCGTGGTGCCGCCGCTGCGCGAGCGCAAGGAAGACATCCCGCTCCTGGCGCGCCATTTTCTCAAGGAATTTGCTTCCGCTTACGGCCGCCGTCCCCGCGAAATCACCGACGACGCCATTGAGACGCTCATGCGCTATGCCTGGCCGGGCAACGTCCGCGAATTGCGCAACGTCATCGAGCGCATTGTGATCATGAACCCTACCACGTCCCGGTTCGAGCGCAAGCACCTTCCGCCGCTGGTGCACCGCGACGGCAGCCGCAAAGCGCCGGGCAGCGAAGGCTCTACGCTGCACCAGGCAAGAGCGGCCTATGAACGCGACTATATTCTCAAGAAGCTCGATGAGAACCATGGCAACGTCAGCCGGACCGCGGAAGCGCTGGGCCTGGAGCGCAGCCACCTGTATCGCAAGATGAAGAGTCTTGGGATTGCGGCGAAAGAGTAGAGCCGTCGTCAGTCGTTGGTCGTCGGTCGTTCGCGATTCGTCGGGTCGCTCCCTGCGCGATCTCGGGCAATCGTCTTCAGTGAGGCGGAACAGATAGCAAGACCCCCGAACGACTGGCGACTGACGACCGACGACGCCCCGGACAGGCATGCACTTCCTACCGCTTGATCATACGAATCTCAGTCCCGTTCTTGTGGAACTGGACCTCATCCATTAACTGATTGATGAGGAATATTCCCCGGCCGTGGCTGGAATAGATATTCTCACCGGCGCAGGGATCGGCGATCTTGGAGGGGTCGAAACCGGGGCCAGGGTCGCGCACTACGATCAGCATGCCGCGATCCTGATCGCAGAGCACGTCACACTCCACGACTTTTGAAGCATCGCTTTGTGCCCCGTGCACTACGGCGTTGGTCAGCGCTTCGGTCAAGGCGAGCTCAATATCGTCTTCGCGTCCGGTGGCGCACTTGACTTCTCGCACCACATTCATGACGCTGCGAACAACCGGCTCGATCGCATTATGGTCCGCCTTCAGCGTCACGCTCAGTTTGAGTTCGAGCTTATTGGCATCGAAACGGCACGACTGCGCCGGTTTCTCAGTTGAAGATGGGGAATCGGTCATAAGTGCAAAAGGACTTGTCTGGTGAGCCTCACCCCCGAATCACGCCCCGACCTTCTTCTCAAATAAGATGCAGAAAGGCGCCGCCAGATTCTAGGGATTTTTAGCCTTGGAGGCAACTCCCCTTCAAATCGGCGGGGAATCCTCGAATCCTTACCGCAACAAGTTGCACACTGACCGGTCAGGAATCGAAATGCTTTTAGCCGGCATCGGTTAGGATTGCGACTTGCCGGAGCTTCCGATCTGTTCCAGCTGCCGCCTCCAGTCCAGTTCTTCTACAAACTGCCTCGAATCCCGCCATCCGGGCCGCGTTTTGACGAACAGTTCAAGAAAGACCTTGGTCCTCACCATCTTCTCGATGTCGAGTCGCGCCGCCGTGCCAATCTTCTTCAGCATCTGCCCGCCTTTGCCGAGCAGGATTGCTTTCTGCCCGTCGCGCTCGCAGTAGATCAGCGCGGCAATCCGCGTCAGCCGTGGACTCTCTTCAAACTGCTCGATCATCACCGTCACCGCGTGCGGCACCTCTTCATGCGTCTGCATCAGAACCTGTTCGCGGATCAACTCCGCCGCCATGAAGCGCACCGGCTGGTCGGTGACCTGATCTTCCGGAAAATAGCGCGGGCCGTTCGGCAGGGCCTTCACCACACATGCCAGCAGATCGTCGAGACCCTTCCGCTTCAGGGCGGAGATCGGAATGACTTCCCGAAAACTGTGCCGCGGCTGAAACTGCGCGATCAGCGGCAGCAGGCCGCGCTTGTCGGCGAGCAGGTCAATTTTGTTCAGCAGCAGGAATACTGGCGTGCCGGACTGCTTCACCAGGTCGAGGACGAAAGTATCTTCGGCTCCCCATTTGTGGTGTGCATCCACGATCATGAGGACCAGATCGCAGCCTTCGAGCGCTTCGCGGACTTCGGCCATCATCTTGCGACCCAGCGAAGAGCCCGGGCGATGTACTCCCGGCGTGTCAATCAGGACGATCTGGCCGGCTTCGCGTCCCTTCCGCTGTGGAACCTTCTGTGCCGGAACATTGATGATGCCGAGAATCCGGTTGCGCGTGGTCTGCGGCTTCGGCGAAATGATCGCCAGCTTCTCACCGACTAGCGCATTCAGCAGCGTGCTCTTGCCTGCGTTAGGACGGCCTAGGATGCAGACGAACCCGGAATGGAAGGACATTGGGTACAGCCTACTAGCCTTGGCGATTGGTAGCTAGCCGACCCGCGTGACTACGGACGGAACTCCCGCTTAGTTGGTAGTGGCTCGGTTTGAGTTTGCGCTTGAAAAAGGGCGTTGTCTTTTTCCCGCAACCTCTTCATTCGATTGTGGATGCATCGTCCGGTGCTTGATTTGTGGGGGGTACCCCCCCCCTAAAATCAGTTAAGTCGCTGATAATGCAGTAGTTATCTTCAAAGTATTCAAAAAATAGGACTTAGCGTCACATTTTGCGGTTTGGCGTGCATTTGAGAGGGTGCGCGCCGGGCCATATTTGTCAAAGAGCGATACTTTTTTCCGGTATTTCTTCCTGTACTTTCTTCCGGCACTTTGTCGGCATCGGAAGCAGGAATGCGTTCGTCTCTGGAGACGGGCACAGTCCTCGATAGTCGGCTGTCGAGGTATCTTCGCACCGATTGGGGCACAAGTCGGTGATGAGCGTACAGGAAAAATGTGATGAAAAAAGGACGATCCAGCTCTGAACTGCCCCTACTCGAGCCAAAATCAGGCTTGAATGGGCCGCCGGCCAGTTTGGCGGATGACGTGGATGCGCACGCCGATTTTCAGGTTTTTCCACGACCTGTCCGTCGTATAGACAGGAGCTTTGAGAACGAGTCCTAGAGCCAGGCAAGCGCGGTCTCCCAGCGACAAACCGAGAGCGCGGGTCTGGGCCACGAGACGGCCGGCGATTCTTGCCTGCTCCTCGTCGAATGGCACAGCCTCGTGAATCGTGCTGCGCGCGTCCTCCCACGCTTCCTCGGGATCGCCTCCGCGGCTGACCAGCTTCGTATAGACTTCAGCGAGATTCACCGCGCTGCCAGCAGCGTTGCTTAACATCTGCGGAATCAGTTTCTCCGACCCCGGCTCCTGGTTCAGCACTGCGAGCATCGCGGACGCGTCCAGTACGATCTTGTTCACGATTCGAGCTCACGTTTTGCGGCCTGGCGGCGTTCGGCAATGAGTTCGTCGGCCAGAGATACTCCCGGTTTCACGTACTTCCGAACCCGGCGCTGCGCGCGCTCGATTCTGCGCTTCATGGTCGTGATGCGCAGTTCATCGTCTTCCATGCGCAGGATCACTTCGTCGCCGGCCTTGATGCCGAGCGCTTTCCGATAGGAGGCGGGGATGACGACTCGGCCGTTTTCGTTGATGCGCGTTCGGGTTTCGGTGTTCATGTGTCACCGTCTTTACGATATGACACTATATTATCATAGTGTCACATCTTACTTGAGTGACAATCTAACGGATTTGTGACTGACCCAGGAAGGGGACGGCTACTGTGGAGTCGGGCCGTGGAACCAGTGGCCCGACGAAAGTCCCCGCCCAAGCGGAGCTTGGACGGGGCACCCTTCAACGTTCAATGATTTTGATAGGCAGGGCAGCCCACCGCCCTGAAGAGGGCAGAGGAGGTGTAGGCTGGTACGCCCGTTCTCATTTCCACATATATCCACAATCATCCGCCCTCTTCTAAGCGGACAGAATCTCTTATCTCATTGTTAGTCAATTACTTGCGTCATGTTGCTCCGGGGAAAAATATTTGCCTCGCGGTGGGATGGTATTTGAGGCGCGGGCCGTGTATAATGAGAATTAGAGATCGGAGGATCAAAACCGATGGGCGGATTCAATGAGACGATAGAGAAACTGAAATCTGAAATCGCGGGTCACATCGCGACGTTGAAGGCGAACGAGGCGTGGGCACAGGTAGAGAAGATTTACAGGGCGCTGGGGACGATTGAAGAACTGGCGGAAGTTCCGCGAACGTCGCTGGCGGACCTGTTCGGCTTCGCCGAAGCCAGTTCCACCGCTTTTGTCCGTCCCGGCGAGTTCATCGGGATGGAGGCGCTGAACGCGGCGAAGCTCTATCTCGAAAAGCGGAAGTCCGAAGCGGCTTCGCTGGATGAGATCGTTGAGGCGATCACGAAAGGCGGAGCCAACACAGTCAGCCGGGACGTTCTACGAACTTCGCTCGGACGGAGTACGTGGGATGTAGTCAAAGCGCCGGATCAGGAACTGTATCAGCTAATCAAGTTTGCACCGCACGTAAAGCGGGGCAAGAAGAAGTCCGGCCAAGCCGAGCGGGAAGAAGTTCAGGCCGCGGTGCCCGCCTCGGAGCCATCGGCGGAGGAGGTCAGTAAGGTATGAAAAGAAGGGTTCGTAGCTCGCGTTGCCCGTCGTACTCTGCCGGCACGAGGAGCCATAACAACAAGACTCGTTTCCAGTAGCCTTCATGGGGTGACTGGAAACGAGCCGTGGTAGATCCACTTAAACTGTCAACCTGATTATAACCCGTGCCCGGTTTTCCGGGCACGGCCTTTTCAGAACGCCGTTCTGGTCGGCCAGGTGCCCAGCCGCCGAAATTAGGTGGTTGAATCGCAGCGGTGAACCGCTGCGTCACCCAAAGGCTCAAGACTGGCGGGGCCACCCGAAAGCTCGAAGCTCGCGGCTCGATGCTCGCAGCTCTCAAATCAGCTTCATCTGCTTGGGCTCGGCGGTTGTGATGCGCACTCGCTCTACGCGGCGGTCGGTGGAGTCTAAGACTTCGAACTTCAGGCCATCTTCCTCAACTACTTCGCCTTTCTTGGGAATGCGCCCGGCCAGCTCGCTGACCAGGCCAGCGATGGTTGACGACTCATGGCCTTCGGGGCGGCGGCCAAAGAGCTGGTCCAGCCGGTCTACGTCCATATTTCCGGCCACAATGTAGGAGTACTCGTTCTCCTGCACCAGCTGCGCTTTTTCGTGTTCGTCTCCGATTTCGCCGACAATTTCTTCGACCAGGTCTTCGATCGTCACCAGGCCCGCCACGCCGCCATATTCGTCCACCACAATCGCCATGCGGATATTGCTCTTCTGCATCTCGCGCAGCAGGTCGCTGACCAGCTTGCTTTCCGGGACAAAGTGGACGTCCTTGCGCATCAAACTGGCGACGGTGCGGGTGTGCGCTTCGGAGTCGGGCACCTGCAGCACATCGCGCGTGTGGAGGATTCCTTTGATGTTGTGAATCGAACCTTCGTACACCGGAATGCGCGAGAAAGGTTTCGTGCGAAGCAGTTCGACAACCTGCTCAACGGTGGAATCGGAGGGCACGGCGACGATCTCGGGCCGGGGCTTCATGGCCTCGCGAACCGTCTTGCCGCTGAACTCGACTACCGACTGGATCAATTCGCGGTCGCCTTCCTGAATGATGCCCTCTTCCTGGCCGGCCTCGATTAGCGCGTCTACCGCTTCCGCCGGAGTTTCCGGCTCCGCGTCGGCGTGCTCGCGCGTCAACGCGGCCACCGACTGGCAGAATCCCAGCACCAGGGTGACCGGCATTACCGCGTAGATGAGCAGGCGCAAAACCAGAGTCCAGCGCGCCAGCCAACGGCCTTGGGTTCGCGAAAAGAAAACGAACGGGAGCAGGCGGTTAAGCAGAATGATGATGAGGACAAGACTGAGAGTGGCCTCGAGCACTTCGTAGACGCTCCAGGCGCGGTCGCGAAAGACGGTGAAGCCGACGATCATCGCGATGGCCGCCGTGACCAGTTGGGTCAGGATGGCCATGGAAAGCGAGGCGCGCTCGCGCGTCACTCCCAGGCGCGGCTCGACCAATTGCTCGAAAACGTCAATATTGTCCTGGAACTCGCGGGAGAGAAACTTTCCGATCTCCTGGTAAAGGCGGTCCACGTAGGAGACGAGCGTCAGCAGGCCGCACAGCAGGATCAGAGCTATGCTGGCGCCGATCAAGGTTTCCTCCGGGCACGCGCACGGGCGCCGCCCCGTCGAGCGGAAGCCGTCCTGGTTCCATCGGTCTTAGTTCGAGAGGCCATTTCACCTGGGGCCATCGCCCGGTCAATCAGCCCGGCAGGCAAGCGGAGCCGGGCACGCAGTTGTCTTTCGCGCCGCGCCATCTGCCCGCGGTCGCGTTCGTGATCGTAGCCTCGCAAATGCAGAATTCCGTGCAGAACAAGAATCTTCACTTCCTGTGCGGTCGAATGGCCCAAGGTCCTGGCATTCTGCGTGGCAATTTCCGCGGAAATGGCAATTTCTCCGGCGAATCGCTTGCGGACAGCGTCGGGCACGGCGGGAAACGAAAGCACGTCGGTCGGCTTGTCTTTGCCGAGAAACCGCCGGTTCAGCGATTTCATCTCCGCGTTCGAAGTCACCAGCACATCAACCGTGCCTTTCAACCCGGCAGCGCGCCGGGCGCGAGCTATAAAGCGGGCTAACGCCAACTCGGTCAGATCGGCTACGCGCTTTTGAAAGACGACCAACTTCACACTCTCCCGCCGGGACGGGCGAGAGCCTGCCTTGAGCTTGCCGAAGGGACGCCCGTCCTCCATCGAAATCCCATGCAAAGCGAAAGGAGGGGCTTTAAGCTCCCTCCTTCAACGTTCGTACCTGGGTTAGTTGCGCACGTGCGGCTCTTCCATCGAAGCAGCCGGCGGTTCAAGCCGGGTGATTGAATTAGAGTCGTCTGCGGCGATTTTTGCGCCGTTTACCAGCCGGGTTTGCGGCGCCACATCTGAAACTCCCGGCCTCGGCTCGATCAGCGACAGCTGCTGTTCCGCCAGCCGCGTTTTGTAATCGTCGTAAGCGCGGATAATCCTCTGCACCAGATGGTGCCGCACCACGTCAGTCTCATCGAAGTGCACGAACGCCAGCCCGTTCACGTCCTGCAGAATGTCAATCGCCTCCAGCAATCCGCTGCGGCGGGCGCTGGGCAGGTCGATCTGCGTGATATCGCCGGTGATGACCGCCTTCGAATTGAATCCCAGGCGGGTCACGAACATCTTCATCTGCTCCGAGGTCGTGTTCTGGGCCTCGTCGAGAATCACAAACGAGTCGTTGAGCGTGCGTCCGCGCATGAAGGCGATGGGCGCGATTTCGATGATGTTCTTTTCCAGATAGCGCTCGACGCGCTCGGGGTCGAGCATGTCGAACAGGGCGTCGTAGAGCGGGCGCAGGTAAGGGTCGATCTTTTCCTGCAGCGTTCCGGGCAAAAATCCCAGGCGCTCGCCAGCCTCGACCGCAGGCCGCGCCAGGATGATGCGGTTGACCTGCTTGTTGAGCAGCGCCGAGATCGCCATGGCCACGGCGAGGTAGGTCTTACCGGTGCCGGCCGGCCCAATGCCGAACACCATGTCGTGGCGCTCGATGGCTTCCAGATAGCGTCGCTGGTTGGGACTTTTCGGTTGCACGGTGCGCCGGCCGAAGGAGCGCTGGCGTCCGGCTTCGGCCAGTCCGCGGAGCGTGACGTTGGGATCGCCCACCAGCACGCGCAACATGCTGTTCAGGTCGCCGTTGTTGAACTGAAAGCCGTTGCGCTGCAGGTACTCGAAGTCGGCGAACAGCTGTTCGGCGCGGGCTACATCGCGGGGCGCGCCTTCCACTTCGATATGGTCGGAACGCAGGTCAATGTTGATGTTCAGGCCGTCTTCGAGCACGTGCAGATTCTCATCGCGCGTGCCAAACAGGGTTTCGATATTGGGGCTGAGATCAATGCTCTTCTTCATTCAGGGTTATGGCGCTGCCTCCCGCAGCCTTGGGGGCCCTGCTCGTGGGCGGGCGAGGACGCCCGCCTCTCCACGCGGCTTTGAACCGGTGTGGCCGGTTTCTTCGCGCTTTGACTTTTACGCACAAAGATTGTCTCTGAGCTGGAAACTTCCGGAACGCGCGCCCTTGCGGGGCGGATGACAACCATTGGCTAAAGCGTAGCGCGGGCGGGAGCGGGAGTCAATGGCGGGGATTCGGGAGGGGCTGAATCCGGCGAATTCAGCCACTGGGGTGGTGTCCTAATTACCTTTTTTCACCACAGAGCCACAGAGTCATAGAGAAACCCTTGAACCTGTAGAACCAGAATGGCGAGGTTTTTGTTAAGCATTCGAGTTTCTCTGTGTCTCCGTGACTCCGTGGTGAAAAAACCAGATTAGGACGCTACCTATCACCCCTAGACAGTTGCAGAGTCCACGCATTCTCGTGCACGATAGTAGTTTCGATTCCACAATCCATAGAGGTCTTCCGGAGCAGGTTCGCACATGGGCTTTCTAAGGGCGGCGCGCGGCGCACTGTTGCATCAAAAACTTCTTGGCGGAATCCTCGCCGCTGCCATCCTTGTCTGGCTGGCTGCATTTCTCGTTTCCTGCAGCAGCAGTGGCAGCAATTCTCACCCAGCCCCCAACCACAATGCTTACGTTACGCTGCCCAGCAAGGGCAACGTACTTATGCTGCATATAGACGGATCTACTGGCGCCATCACCAACGGCGCGGAGACGCCGCAGATCGGCGCCACCTCGCCCAATGGCTTGGCTCTGCTGTCCACAAAGAAGTTTCTCTACGTCGCCAATGCCGAGGCCAACACGATCTCCATCTTCAGCGTCGCTGGCGACGGAACGTTATCCCTTACTGGAACTCCGACTCCGGAGCGCGGCTCCGGCCCTCACTCTGCGGCCATTGACCCCTCCGGCAAGTATCTGCTGGTGACGAACAGTTTCTCCAATGACGTCTCGGTGTTCTCCATTGACTCGTCGACCGGCGCTCTGCAGGAAATCCAGGGATCTCCCTTTTACGCCAACGACAATCCCATGGAGATTCTGATTATGCCCTCCGGCCAGTTCGTTTACGTTACCAATCCCACTATCGGGATGGTCACCGCTTTCACCTTCGACTCTTCCAGCGGCGCTCTCGCCTCCGTCCAAGGATCGCCCTTCCTTTCCGGAGCCGGCGCCAGCGGTCTGGCGATTGACGGCAGTGAGAGTTATCTCTATGTCGCCAATACCTCCTCCGTCAACCCAGGATCCACTAGCGTCGGCAATATTTCCGGCTTCAGTATCAGCAAAACCACCGGACCGCTTTTCGGAGCGCTTTCTCCCATCCTCGGTTCTCCCTTTACCTCCAACGTCGGCAGTGGCCCCAGCACGCTAGCCGTTAATCCCACCAACAAGTTTCTCTACGCCACCACTCCAGGTTCCAGCTACAGCATCTGGTGTTTCACTATCAATTCCTCGGGACAGCTGACGGCTGTCGCCAGCTCTCCCTTCAGCGCCGCTGCGGGCAATCTGTTTAGCCTTTTTGATACCAGCGGTAACTTCTTCTACATCGGCAGCGGGCAGTCAACCGGCATCGCCGGCTACACCTACGATTCCAACAGTGGGCAGCCCACCGCCATTACCGGCTCCCCCTTTTCCACCGGCGTAGCCCCCGGGAAGATGGTGATTGCTCACTAGCGCCGTCCGCAGGCTGATTTCTGCGTCGAGTGAGCGGCGTAGTCGCCCGTCTACGATCGGCCACTAGAAGGCTCGCGAACTTGCGAGTCAAAGCCACGAGAGCTTTGATGAGATGAGAAGGCCACTCCGGCTGGCTTTCTGCCTTCCGGGCTGGGTATATCAGTCACAGGGCTACGTGACCTAAATCACTGTCCGGGGTGCCTGCCAGGCGCGATAACATCTTCGGGTCGAGCTTGATCCTGGGCTCGGTCTTTTCATTCTTCGGTCAAGGAGCGCGCGCCGTGTGCCTGGCTATCCCGGGAAAGGTCCTCAGTTGCGAAGACATGGGCTTCGCCCGTACCGGCCGTGTGCAGTTCGGCGGAGTGGTCCGCCAAGTCCGGCTGGACTTCGTTCCCGAAGCCTCGGTGGGCGACTACGTCATGGTCCACGTCGGTTTCGCCATCAGCAAAGTGGATGAAGAGGAAGCCCATCGCACCTACCAGTTGCTGGCTGAAATTGGCTTATTGGAAGAAGAATTTCCTCCGCCGGACCTTGCTCCTGAGACGTCCCACTAGTGCGATTGCAGGGGTTGCTGTCTCTCTTCCCTCGGCGTCTAGGGATGCGAGGAAGGGCATTTCCTTGCCAGTGCGGGCGAAAGCCTTGAACCACGGGGCACACGGGGGAGCACGGGGAAAAGCTCGTGTGGGGGCGGGGCTCTGCCCCGCCCAGGACGGGGCAAAGCCCCGTCTCCACACAAACAGTCGGCACCGATTTGGATAAACGCTAAGGTTGCTAAATCCCGCCTCCCCTAAAGGCACGGCCTCCTTAGTCCAATCTCGCTTGTTCAATCTCACCAAGCCTTGTGATCTCCATCACCGAGCGACGGTTCGCCCCCTTTTAGAGTGAACTCGCCTCACAGGCTGGCCTTGGGTGGGCGGATTTGAAATTCCTGGACGAATACCGCGACGCGCGCATCGCCCGCTCGCTTCTCGCCGAAATCGCGCGTGAGGTTCGCGGCCACTGGGTGCTGATGGAAATCTGCGGCGGCCAGACCCACACCATCATGCGCTACGGTCTGGACGAACTTCTTCCCGCGAACATTGAACTCGTCCACGGCCCCGGCTGCCCCGTCTGCGTCACTCCGCTCGAGACCATTGACAAAGCGCTCGAACTCGGCGGCCGCCCCGAAGTCATCCTGGTCTCCTACGGCGACATGCTGCGCGTGCCCGGTTCCTCGACCGACCTCTTCACGGTCAAAGCCCGCGGCGGCGACGTGCGCATCGTCTATTCGCCGACCGAAGCGCTCAAGATTGCGCGTCAGAATCCCGACCGCAAAGTGGTCTTCCTGGCCGTCGGCTTCGAGACCACCGCCCCCGCCAACGCCATGGCCGTACGCCAGGCGAAGCAGGAAAAAATTGGCAACTTCTCGGTCCTGGTTTCGCATGTGCTGGTGCCGCCCGCTATTCGCGCGCTCATGACATCGCCCGATTGCCGCGTCAACGGCTTTATCGCCCCCGGCCATGTCTGCACCGTGATGGGCTACAAAGAATACGAAGTACTGGTACGCGACTTCCGCGTCCCGATCGTGGTCGGCGGTTTCGAGCCCGTAGATCTGCTCGAGGCCATCCTCATGCTCGTGCGCCAGTTGGAAAAGGGCGAAGCCAAAGCGGAAAATCAGTATGTGCGCTCCGTGAACTATCAAGGCAATTTGCCAGCGCAGCGGGTCATGAAGGAAGTCTTCGAGATTGCCGACCAGAAATGGCGCGGCATCGGCACGATTCCGGCGAGCGGTCTCCGCGTGCGCGACGAGTATGGCGATTACGACGCTGCTCGCATCTTTGGGTTGGCCTCCATCACCGTGGACGAGCCTGCCGAGTGCATCAGCGCCCAGGTGCTTCAGGGCCTGAAGAAGCCGACCGATTGTCCCGCGTTCGGCATGCGCTGCACACCGCAGAATCCGCTGGGCGCGCCCATGGTGTCCTCCGAAGGCGCCTGTGCAGCGTACTACAATTATCGACGTTATCCGGTGCCGCACTGAGCGCTCCGCATGGCCGAGAAACCCAATTCGCTGGCGCAAATGACCTGCCCGCCGCCGCACCCGGCGAAGGATACGATTGTTCTCGGCCATGGCAGCGGAGGCCGGCTCAGTGCCGAACTCTTGCGCTCGGTTTTTCTCCCTGCGTTTCAGAACCCGGTTTTGGCGAAGCTTGACGATCAGGCCATTGTCGACGTGAACGGCGTGCGACTGGCAATTACCACTGATTCATTCGTCGTGAAGCCGCTTTTTTTTCCGGGTGGAGACATCGGCTCCCTCGCCGTTCATGGAACCGTCAATGATCTCGCCATGGGCGGTGCCGAGCCCCTCTTCCTCAGCGTGGCCTTCATTATTGAAGAAGGACTTTCCATCGGCGTGTTGCGCCGGGTGGTGGATTCCCTGCGCGCAGCCGCACAAGAGGCTGGCGTCGAAGTGGTCACCGGCGACACCAAGGTCGTCGAGAAAGGCTGTGGCGATCAGCTTTTCATCAACACCACCGGCATCGGCCTAGTCCGTACCGGCGTTGAGCTTTCCGCCAATCGCGCCCGTCCCGGCGACAAGGTCCTGCTCAGCGGCTCGATTGGCGAACACGGCATCGCTATCCTGGCGCAGCGCGAGGGACTCGAATTCGAATGCCCAGTCGGGAGTGACAGCGCCGCTCTGCACGGCCTTGTTGCCGCCATGCTCCGGGTCAGTGACAACGCGAGCCACGAAATCCGCTGCCTGCGCGATCCCACCCGCGGCGGCGTCTCCAGCACGCTGAATGAAATCGCGGAACAGTCGCGGGTCGCAATCCAGTTGGAGGAAAGCGCAATCCCGATCCGCGAAGAAGTTCGCGGCGCTTGCGAGATGCTCGGGCTTGATCCACTCTATGTCGCCAATGAAGGCAAGTTGATTGCGATTGTCGCGCCCGAGGCCGCCGATGCCGTACTCGGCGCCATGCGCAACGATCCGCTCGGCAAAAACGCCCAGATCATCGGAACCGTGGTTGCTTCA
>Ga0187803_10000696_pt1 | contig 13273 bp, 11 predicted proteins | sample NC_wetland_sal_i_2_FD_132425 | JGI IMG/M metagenome (GOLD analysis project Ga0187803, IMG submission 132425) | Wetland sediment microbial communities from Neuse River Estuary, North Carolina, USA - Control_3 | ecosystem: Environmental > Aquatic > Freshwater > Wetlands > Sediment | place: USA...
GGCATCATGAATCGGGCGGCGACTCCTGCGGTGCGATTGAATCCGGCGCTGCCAACCGAGTTCGAGCGCGTCCTGGAAAAATCGCTGGAAAAGGATCGAGGGCTGCGCTACCAGTCCGCGGCCGAGCTGCGGGCGGACTTGAAGAGGATACAACGGGGCACGGATTCGACGCGAACCGCTACCGTGGGCGCAGATGATCAAGTGCGCCCACGGCCCAAGCGCTTAATCGCGTTCGCGGGTGCAGCGGTGCTGGCTTTGCTGGTCGTGGTTGGAGGGATCGCTTGGTATGAGAAACATTCTCCGGCGCAGACCGAGGCGCCAGCCGCCAGACCATCTGTTGCCGTGCTTCCACTGCAAAACCTGAGCTCGGAGCCGGACAGCGCGTATTTTAGCGACGGCATGACGGATGAAATCACGACGAAGCTCTCGAAAATCCAGGGGATCAACATCGCTTCACACTCGGCCGTCGTGGCTGCAAAGGGTGGTCCAACAGAAATCGGTAAAGCTCTCGGCGTGCGATATGTCCTCGAGGGCTCGGTACGGAAGGCAGGAGACGAAGTACGGGTGAACGTCCACCTCATCGACGCCAACAGCGGTTTCCAGGTCTGGGCGGATGATTTCACCGGCGAGATGAAAGACGTCTTCTCGCTGCAGGAGCAGACAGCGCTGAAGATTGCGCAATCGCTGAATCTGAAGCTCACGCCGCAGGAACAGCAGGCAATCCAGAAACGGTATACGCAGAATCCGCAGGCTTATGACGCATACTTGCGTGGATCCGCATTGGTGGCTTCCTTTGACCAGCGCGAGTCCTTGGAGACGGCGCGCAAGAACTTCGAACTGGCGCTGCGCTTAGACCCCGACTATGCTCCGGCAATCGCTGGGTTGGCGTGGGTGGAAGGTCAGATATATCGTAATCTGGAACCCAACCCGGAACACCTGCTACGAGCCGAGAATTACGCCCGGCGTGCGCTTGCAATTGATCCCAACCTCTCGGAAGCACACGTGGCCATGGGCACCGTCTATTCCGACAAGTATGACTATGTGAGCGCCGCGCGCGAGTACCGCATTGCGGCTGACCTGGATCCGAACAGCGGTTATGCCTCCGACCAACTCTCCTGGGCGCTTGGTTATCAACAGCCGCCGGACGCCATTGGGGCGGAAGCGGCTGCACGAAAAGCTATTCGTCTGCAGACATCTCTTTATCCCGCTTACTACCACCTCGGGCGTGCGCTCTTGCTGCAAAAGCGCTACGACGAGGCGCTCGCGGCCTTCGAGCAAATGCGGCAGATCAATCGAGGCGCAAGCAGCGCAGACTTAGGTGTCGGCCAGGTGTACCTAGCGCAGGGCGAGTACGACAAAGCAGTGCAGGCGTTGACCGCAAACTTCAAGCCTTCCGGCATCACGTATTACTGGCTGGGTGCGGCATATGCGGCAAAAGGCGATCATAGTAAGGCGCTCGACACCATGCAGAAAGCATTTGAAAGCGGGTTCGCGGACTTCGGCGCCATTGACAACAGCCCGTACTTCTCTTCGTTGCGCGCGGACCCGCGCTTCCAGCAGTTGAGCGCGCGTTACCGCAAGTGAGGCAGGGAGTGTGCACTAGCTCCGAACCGACGGGAAGCACGGGTCCGATAAATTTCTCGAAGATGATCAGGCCAGCCCATCGCTCGAACTCATCGGTATCCAGCAAATCTCCATTCGAGTCGCTTCCCGGATTGAAGATTAGCGGCTGGCAGACTTTTCGCGGGCGAGAGCCCCTTCGACTACGCTCAGGGCACGTCCGCGCCAGACTTGATCAGACGCTCCTAGAACGGTTTCCGCGGCGTTATCACTTCATCCTTGATGAAGAATTGGGCGGAGCATTGCTGGGAGCCGCAGATGGTGGGGAGCAGGCCGGCCATCTGCTTGCGGGTAATCAAACCCAAGGTGCCGCACGAAGGACAGGAGAGCACGGCCCAGTAGGGGTCCTCTTTTTCGCCCACTTCGCCCGCATTCTCCAGTACGAATACGGTACCCGGTTCCATCTGCTCGGGAATCCACTCATTGATGATGCTCAATTCACCGATCATGGTGCCTCCCGGTCGGCGTTCAGGCTCGGCCAGCCCGGCGCAAAGGCTGAACCCGTTCTGAAGCTGCGCTTTTCTTAAGTGACCGAGTCTTAAGTGACCAAGTCTTGGGCGACAGAATTTTCCCGCGCACTATTTCGGCTTGCACTCGGCGGACTTCATCGCTTAGGCATATATCGAACATCGGCTGCGAAGAATTTTTTATCAGGTCCACGACCTGCCGCGCCGACGTGCGCAAGTAGAGGTGGGTGCCGTCGGTGAGCAGGTGATACTGGGACGCGGCGCGGACTGTAGCCGCCAGGCTGGTGCCGAATTCGCGTCCTAGGAAGGCCACGACTTTACGGACGCGTTGCAGGGAAAAGCCACGCCGCCGTAGCTGGCAGATGACTGCTGCGGTCACGAGCTGGTCCCAGTTGTAAATGCGGCGGTGGCCCTGGCGCTCAGGCGTGATCAGGCCGCGCTCATCCCACCACTGCAGCTGGCGGCCGGTGAGTCCGGTGAGCGCGATCACCTCGTTGGTTGTGAACTGACGCTTCATTCTCCAAGCCCCGTTCTGTTTCAAACAAACAGCAACGGAAATGTTTGAAACATTTTACGCGGAGGACGGTGGAAATCGATCAGGGTTTTGTTCTTCGGGGTGTTGACTAGGCGGATACTTGAAGAGGCGCTGGGTGAGGAGGCGGCGCCTGGGTCATGGGTGAATGTGAGTTCCAGACACATTAGAGCCCGCGCCCCGATTGTGCTTGCGCAGTTGTGGCATTACCATAAACAAAACAAAAATAAAATTCTGTTTTTTGGGGCCCCATGTCATGATCCAGCGACTGCAAGTTGGCGGCGTGACGCTTGCGCTGCTCGTTTTGTTTTCGGCCAGCTTAACTTTCTCCCAGCAAGGGGAACGGAATCGGAAAGCAGATGCGGCACAAAAAGCGGTTCCGGCCACGACAGAAACCGCCGCGAAAGACGATGATGAGAAACACGAAGGCGACCCGCTGTTTCGCGGGATGAAGTACCGTGCGATTGGACCGTTCCGGGGCGGGCGCTCGCTAACAGCGGCCGGAATCCCCGGGGACGCGACAACCTACTATTTTGGCGCAACCGGCGGGGGCGTGTGGAAGTCAACCGATGGCGCCACCACCTGGTCGCCGGTGTTCGATCACGATGGCGCACCAGCCATCGGTAGCCTGGCCGTGGCCGTGTCCGATCCCAACGTGGTTTACGTAGGAACGGGCGAAGGCTGCATTCGCGGAAATATTGCGCAGGGCGATGGCGTTTGGAAGTCTCTGGACGCGGGAAAGACGTGGAAGAACGTCGGTCTGAAGGACTCGCGCGCGATCGGGAAGGTAATCGTGAATCCGCACAACGCCGACATCGCGTTTGTGGCGGCGCTCGGTCATCCTTTTGGGCCCAATGCGGAGCGAGGCGTCTTTCGCACGATGGATGGCGGCAAGACCTGGGAGAAAGTCCTCTATAAGGATGAGAACACCGGTGCGATCGATGTGGCCTTCGATCCGCAGAATCCGAACATTCTGTTTGCCGCGCTGTGGGAGGCGCGCAGAACACCGTGGTCACTTTCGAGCGGAGGGCCGGGTAGCGGCCTTTATCGCTCGAACGATGGCGGCACGACCTGGAAGCACCTGGAAGAGCACGGTCTGCCCTCCGGCCCTTACGGGCGGATCGGCGTGGCCGTGGCCGCGAATTCCGAACGCGTGTACGCGGTGATCGAAGCCAAGGAAGGCGGACTTTACCGCTCCGACGACGGCGGAGACAGTTGGGATCGCGTTAATGGCGGCCACGGGCTGTATCAGCGGCCCTGGTATTACATGCACGTGATCGCCGATCCGCAGGACGCGAATACGGTCTATGTATTGGACGTGGAGTTTTTTAAGTCCAGCGACGGCGGGCACAGCTTCAATAAGATCAAGGTTCCACACGGGGACAATCACGGACTGTGGATTGATCCAAAGAATCCGAAGCGCATGATTGCCTCGGACGACGGTGGCGTGACGGTGAGTCTGGATGGAGGCAAGTCTTGGACGCGCGAGGACAATCAGCCGACGGCACAGTTCTATCACGTCATCACCGACTCGCGCACACCCTACTATGTCTATGGCTCGCAGCAGGACAACTCCAGCGTGGCGATTGCCAGCCGCAGAGACGACGGCGCGATTGGGCGCGATAACTGGTATTCGGTGGGCGGCGGCGAGGCGGGGTATGTCGCGCCGTATCCGCCCGACTCGAATATCGTGTATGCAGGAGACTATGAGGGCAACATCACGCGCTTCGACCGGCGCACCAACCAGGTGCAGAACATTGCGGTTTTGCCGGAGTTAAGCGATGGGCGGGGCGCCGCTGCGCTCGCACACCGGTTCCAGTGGACGGCGCCAATCGTGATTTCTCCGCAGGACCCGAACACGCTCTACTACGGGGGTGAGCGCGTCTTCAAAACCATCGACGGCGGCACGCACTGGGAGGCGATCAGCCCGGACCTGACTCGCAACGACAAGGCGAAACAGCAGGCTTCAGGAGGGGGGATCACGATTGACGACACCGGGACCGAATACTACGACACGGTGTTTTCGATTGCGCCGTCCCCGCTGGTGAAGGGACTGATCTGGGTGGGCACCGACGACGGTTTGATTCAGCTTACACGCGATGAAGGGAAGAAATGGGCGAACGTCACGCCTAAGGATCTGCCGGAATGGAGCCGGGTCAGTCTGATTGAAGCATCGCCGTTCGACGCTGGAACGGCATATGTAGCGATTGACCGCCATCAGAACGACGATCTTGGTGTCTACATTTACAAGACAACTGACTACGGTGCGACCTGGAAGCGGCTAGGCAGCGGGATTCCGGAGGGAGTATTTGTGCGCGCCGTGCGCGAAGATCCGAAGAAGAAAGACTTGCTGTATGCAGGGACCGAACGCGGCATCTACGTTTCGTTCGACGGCGGTGAGCACTGGCGCAGCATGCAGCTGAACCTGCCGAACACGCCGGTCCACGACCTGGTCGTTAAGAACGACGATCTGGTGGTGGCAACGCACGGACGCTCATTCTGGATTCTGGATGATGTATCGCCGCTGCGCCAGTTCGTGGATTCGGTGGCCGGCGAAGATATGCACCTTTACAAGCCGGCCACGGCGTACCGCGTGCACACGGGAGAAAGGCCGAAGCATAACGTATTTTCCGGCGCGAATCCGCCGGCCGGAGCAGTGATTTACTACTACTTCAAGAAGGCGCCGAAAGAGGAAGTGAAAATCGAAATTCTGGATGCGGCCGGCGGCGTGATCCGGACCTATTCGAGCCAGCGCACGGAGCCGCTGGAGGAACCGCTCGATCCCGAGGACAAGAAACCGGAGAAACAGATCAAGCTGGAAGACGGGCTGAACCGTTTCGTGTGGGATCTGCACTATGAGGGGGCACGCAGGGTTCCGGGCTATTACCTGTGGGAGTACGGCGAAGGAGCCCAGGGTCCGTTGGCAGTGCCCGGCAATTATCAAGTGCGGCTGACGGCCAACGGCAAGAGCCAGACTGCGTCGTTTGATGTGAAACTCGATCCGCGGGTTACGGTTTCGCAGGCCGATCTGGAGAAACAGTTCAGGCTGCAGATGGACGTGCGCGAGGAGTTGAATCGGGTTTACGACGCGGTCAACCAGATCCAGGACGTGCGAGAGCAATTGGATGGGCTCAGGAAGCGCCTGGGGCCGGGCGATTCATCGAAAACGCTTTTGGATGGGGCGAGCGCGCTGGATGCGAAGCTGATCGCGGCGCGCGATCCCCTGATCAACTTCACCATTAGCGCCAGCGAGGATTCGCTGGCATACGCGCCGGGAATTGATGGAAGGCTCGCATTCCTTTCGATGGCAGTCGCCGGTTTTGCTGATGCCGCGCCGACCGAGGCTGAGTACCGGGAATTCGACAAGCTGAAAAAGGAGACCGATGAACTGCTGGCACACTGGGAGCAAGTGCGCAGCGTGGACCTGGGAAACTTTCAGAAGCTGGCGGCAGAGCAGAATGTCCGGTCGATTTACGTGCCGGATGCGGATAGCGAGCGGGTGCTAAGAAGCGGCGAGCAGAAGTAGTTGCGCGCATGGACTCAGCTTCGCTCAGGGAGCCCGCGCCACACTTTCATAACTCAGATAAACATCTCGTCTTGCGGGACGCCCATGCCATTTTTTGGATGGCGGCGCTTTTGGCCGAGGAAGACTTCCACTCCCGTGGTGATGGCCGTTAGCAGGCCGTTCACCTGGCGCAGGGGCGAGATGACGGTTTTGTGCACGACCTCGCTGGTCTCTTCGACCTTGTCCATGGTGCGATTGAGCAGTTCGTCGGCGCGGATGATCTGCAGGCGGGTGCGGTCGAGGGCGTCGGTGAGTGTAGCGTCGAAGCGGGCGAGCTGATTACGGACTAGCGTGCTCGATTCCAAGACATTGGTGGAGATGGCGTCTATCTTTGGGCGCGCTTCCGCCAAGAAGCTCTGCACGGTGTCCATGGTCGGCAGCGCGTGGGACTTGACTTCGTTGGCCAGAGCCTCCATCCGCGCAGTGCTCTTGCGCACAGCGAGGTAGAGACCGACCAGAATCCCGGCCTGAATCACGACGGCGAAGGTGGTCACGGCGATAAAAACTTTTAGCCACGTGTCATCCATGCGCTGCTCCTCGAGACGGCGGTGTCAGGAATTCTTTGGTGGCTCGGCAGCGGCAGTCGTCGCCTCGTTGTAAGCCTGACGGCCGGCTTCGTAGGCGTTGCGCAAACTGTCCCGCTGCTGGTTGATCACGTCGCGGCCGCGGTCCACCCAGTCATTGGCTTGTTCGCGCGCGCGGCGAGCGTGATGACGCGCACGCTCGGCGCCTTCCTGCGCCTTGGAGCGGATGACGTCCCGCGTTTCATCGCCAGAGCGCGGCGCATATAACACGCCGACTACCGCGCCGACGCCCAGACCTGCAAGAAACCACAAAAAACTGCTGCCCTCCCGATCCGCCATAACTGCCTCCTCGATTGATTGCGACCTGTTGCGATGGTAGCACCGCGATATGTGAAAGACAATTCATGGCGTTCCTGTCCGTGCCGCAGGCTAGATGAGGCGCGCGAAGAGTTGGTTGCCGTCTTCACCCCATCACGCCAACACCGGGAATGATGGGGGCCCCGCGCGGGCCGTAAAGACCCTCTTGTGCGGGGCGCGCCAAAGGCGGACAATGAAACGTCTTGAGGAGGTTGTTTTGTCCGACCGCAAATACCGGCAGCCCGGCTACCAGGACTCCGGCCAAGAGGCGCCAAAGAAGCAAGAGAAGCCGGCGGCTGCACGGAAAGACCTCACGTTCGGCCCGCGGCCGATCAACATGCCAGGGACGCGGACCGTTTCCCGTTGTGCCGAGTGCGGGGCGTTGCTCGAGAATCTGAGCGAGACTTTCGGGCAATGCCCGAAGTGTGGGTTCGAGCTGCATTCCTGTAAGCAATGCGAGCATTTCGATCCTGCCAGCCGCTTCGAATGTAATCAGCCGATTCCGGAGAGAATCCCACCCAAAGACAAGCGCAACAACTGCACGTTTTATTCGATCCGCGTTCGGCTGGAGAAGGAAACGTCGAGCAAATCGAGCCAGCGTCCTAATGACGCGCGGCAAGCGTTTGAGAATCTGTTTAAGAAGTAATTTCTCACCCCTAAAGCAGATTCCTCCCTCCGGTCGGAATGTCTTCGGAATGACAAGGCTGAAGATGCACTCGTGCCCTTGAAAGAGCTGTGGATTCCACGCTGGCTACGGTTTTTGCGTTGGCCGCAGCAGAATTTCGCTGGCGAACGATTGTGGCGTCTGGGTCACGATCATGGCGGCGGCGTGAGCTACGTCGCTGGCTTGCAGCATCTTCTCCCTATTCTTTCCTTCGTGCAGGCTAAACTCGGTGTGCACCGATCCCGGGCAGATCACCGACACCCGCACGTTGTGTACCCGCAATTCTTCAGCCAGGGTATAGGTCAGTCCGTTCAGGCCCCATTTGGAAGCCGAGTACGCGGCTGCGTTCGGCACGGGATTCTTTCCGGCAAGCGATGAGATATTGATGATGTGACCGCTGCCGATGCGAATCATGAGCGGCGCCAGAGTTTTTACGCAGTAGTAAACGCCGCGCAGATTGGTGTTGAAAATGCGGTCCCAGGCCTCGGGCGAAAGCTGATGGAGGGGGCCAGACGGTCCCCTGATGCCGGCGTTGTTGACCAAGATGTCAAGCCGATGGAACACGCGCTCGATGCGTTCGGCGAGCGATTCAACCGAGCGCAAGTCGGTGATATCACATTCGGCGACAGTACATTGGCTGCCATCGGCTTGGATGGCGGCTGCGGTTCGTTCGAGGGTGGCACGCGAGCGTCCACAGAGCACGGAATGCGCGCCGAGCGCGGCGAACTTGGCGGCGATGGCAGCGCCAATGCCGCGCCCGGCGCCGGTGATCACGGCGATTTGTCCCGCCAGAGGTGGCGCCGATGTGGTTTGGCTCAAGATTGCCTCCTTGGGGGCGCGGGTATTGAGAATCACGATTGCGCGCCGCCTCTATTGTGCATCAGTTCGATGACCAGTGTTCCGGGTGGGGCTGGTTTCGGCATCTAAAATTAGGAAAGGGGGTACACGAAATCGCAAGTCTCTTGCCTTAGCGTGACTACATCCTTATAATCCCGCTCACCGGAATAATCTTAAGCCGCCATGATTTGGCGTGCGGCCAAGGATTTACGGGAGTATTCCCATGGACGAGAAAATGCGCCGTGGGGAACCCCGGCTTCGCGAGTCGGTCGCCGGGCAGTACGTGAATCCAGCTTCCCTGAAGAGTGAAGGAGCCACAGCAATGAACAGAATTGTTCTTGCGATGTTGCTGGTAGCCGCAGTTACCGCCGTCGCGCAAACCGCGCCGGCACCAACCCAAGCCCCACCACAGCAAGGAGCGGCGACTGCCCCAGCGCCGCAGAAGAAGGAGATCAAAGACCCGGCCGAATACAACGCATATGTCGGAGCCGTGCAGCAGCAGGACGCGGCGGCCAAGGTCAGCGGTCTGGAAGCGTTTCTGACGCAGTATCCGAGCAGTGTGATGAAGGAAGACGCGCTGGAACTACTGATGGGTGCTTATCAGCAACTGTCCAGCCAGGCGAAGACCCCCGACCAGCAGGCGAACAATTCGGCCAAGGCAATGGAAACGGCCAAGAAGCTCTTGCAGGCGAACCCAAACAATCTGCGAGCCCTGGCGCTGCTTGCCTATACCAAGCGGATCGGCGCGAAAACCTCGCAGGATCTCGTCGAAGCCGGCCAGTACGGAGAGAAGGGTCTGCAGGCGCTGCCGACCGCGCCGAAACCTGAGGGCATGCCCGACCCCGATTTCCAGAAGTTCAAATCGCAGGCGAGCGTGATTTTCAATGGCGCGGTGGGCATGAGCGCCTATCAGGCCAAGGACAGCGCCAAAGCTCAGCAGTACTTAAGGGCGGCGGTGGATGCCGATCCGGCTGACGTCAGCAACGTTTACCCGCTCGCGCTGTCGTATCTCACCGCCGGACCTCCGGACAAGACGGTGGATGGCTTGTTCTTCATTGCCCGGGCTGCGAACCTTATTTCCGATCCCAAGGGCAAAGCGGACGTGACGAAGTTCGGCAAGAGCAAATATGTCAAGTACCATAACGGCGAAGACGGCTGGAGCGATGTGCTGGCGCTGACGGCCACCACACCCCTGCCCCCAGCCAACTTCACCATCAAGCAATACATTCCACCGACTCCGGCCGAGCAGTGTACTGACCTGATCAAGAGCAAGAAGGTCGAGGAAATGAACTTTGCGGAGTGGCAGCTGTGCTTGTCGGAAGGTACGCCGGAAGACGCCGGCAAGGTGTGGACCACGTTGAAAGGGAAGCCGCTGCAAATGCAGGCGCACATCATTAGCATCGATTCCTCAAGCAAGCCAACCAAACTCCAGTTGGCTGGGAGTCAGGACGATATTGACGCCAAGCGCGCCGACATTGACTTGACCATGGCGGCCGCGATTCCAGTGAAGCAGATGCCGAAGGCGGACACGGACCTGCAGTTCGAAGGGACGCCCGTTTCCTATGTGGCCAAGCCCTTCGTGATGACCATGAACGAAGGGGCGCTGCTGGTAAAGGCGGCGCCGAAGCCGAAGGCGCCGGTTCACAAGAAACCCGCAGCGCACTGAAGCCGCGCGCAACTGGGCGAGAGCCGGGCGAGGAAAGTATCAGGCAGCGAAAAAGAGGGCGGCTCCATCTTGGAGCCGCCCTTCTCTGTTGCAGAGCCGCAACTAGCGAACTTGTTTTCTCTCAAGCGTGACGGGACGCGCGCTCCGCGGTGGACGTTTTGCCCCGGCGCGCAATGGACGAACATCAATCTTGAGCTCTTGCATGGTGCGGCTGAGCGTGTTTCGGTGCATGCCCAGCTCGCGCGCCGCCCGGCACTGGTTGCCTCCGTTTTCTTCCAGCACGGTTACGATGAAACGTTTCTTGAATTCGCGGACAGCCTCCGAATAAAGAATATTGCTCTTGTACATTTGAAAGATAAGTGCTTCCAGTTGGTCTCTCACCCGCCGCCTCGTTTCCGCACCTTTTATGACGTAAACGTTCTTATCGTCAGGAAATCCTACCTTGACGGCGCGGCCGGCTGCGGATGAGTCGCATCCGTTGCCGACGGCACGTGCCGCAGGTAATCCAGTCCCTGGTAAAAGCGTTGGCGCAACTCTGACGGTGCGAGCCAGATTGCAGCCCTGCCGCCTACCAGGAAGTACGGAGCCAGTTGGGACTCGGCCAGCCATTTTTCGGCGGGCGCGAATGCGGTTAAAGCGGTGAGCACAATCGCCACCACCAGAACGCCTTTCAACAACCCCAAGACTGCTCCCAGAATCCGATCAATCGTGTTCAGGCCGGCCTTCTTCATCACCCAGCGCGCGGTTCTTCCCGCGAAACCCGACGCAATCAGAACCGCAAAAAAGATGATGAGGAAAGCCGCTATTTCGCCAATCCACGGCGACTTCAAATGGGGCGCGAACCACTCCGCCAGGCGGGGATACTGCCAGGCAGCCAGCAAGTATCCGACGACCAGGCCAGCCAGATGGAAGGCTTCATGAAAGAAGCCCTCGATGGCAGCCCCGATCACCGAAAACGCCAGAAAGGCAAGGATGATCCAATCCGCAACGCTCATAGTCCAATGCCCGTGAGGCGAGCGCGGCGGCTAAATCTCCAACTCGCGTCCCGTCAACTGACGATACGCCTCGAGGTACTTTTCGCTAGTCCGCAACGTAACCTCTTGGGGGAGCGCAGGCGCGGGAGGTTGTTTGTTCCAGCGGATTTCTTCGAGGTAATCCCTTACGTACTGCTTGTCGTATGAATTCTGCGCTTTGCCCGGTTGATAGGTGTCGGCCGGCCAGAAGCGCGACGAATCCGGTGTGAGTACTTCGTCCGCCAGGGTGATTCCCTGGGCGGTCATGCCAAATTCAAACTTGGTGTCGGCGATGAGAATACCGCGCAGCCGCGCGTAGTCGGCGGCCTTTCTGTAAATGCGTAGCGTCAGATCGCGCAACTGGTGGCTTAGCTTGGGGTCCATCAGCCTGCACATCTCTTCGAATGAGATATTGATGTCATGCCCGGTGGTGGCCTTGGTGGCGGGCGTGAAGATCGGCTCCGGCAGCGGGTCGGACTCCCTCAATCCCGGCGGGAGCTTGATGCCACAGATCGTGCCGCTGGCTTTGTATTCCTTCCAGCCCGAGCCGGAGAGGTAGCCGCGGGCCACGCACTCCACTGGGAGCATCTGGGCGCGCATCACCATCATGGAGCGGCCGCGAAGCTGGTCGGCGTACTTGCGGACCTCAGCCGGGTAGCGATTCACATCGGCGGTGACCAGGTGGTTCGCGACAATGTCCTTGAGGAAATCAAACCAGAACAACGAGATCTGGGTCAGCACCCGGCCCTTATGCGGGATGCCGGTAGCCAGCACGTAGTCGAAGGCAGAAATGCGGTCGGTGGCGACGAAGAGCAGATGGTCGGCGTCGAGATTGTAGACGTCGCGGACCTTACCGCTGGCGTACAGCTCCAAATCGGAATAGCTGGTCTCTACTAGGACTGGATCCAGGATGTCGGGGCTCATGCGCAACCTAACCGGGCAAAAACTGTCGGGTATTCTAATCGCCGGGAGAAAATTGTCAACGCCTACTGTCACACCTGCTTGGCCGTGCCTCACGCAGCTGCAAAGAAAAGAGTTGACAGTTCCAGTCTAAGCGAGAAGGCGCGTCCATGGCTGGATTTAATGGGATCACGATGTGGAAAAACTGAGGAAGGCTCTGGAAAAAAAGGACCGCGATAACTGGAGTGGAGAAAACAAAAAAGCTGTCGGTCTGTCAACGCAAGTTTTTTCCCGGTAGCAGGTTTCCGGTTAGCCTGTGATTCAGGCGTTTTCCCCAGGGACCGCCTTGAACGCGAAGAGTTCCTCGCCCGGGGCCAAGCGAATGGTTTGAACATCGTGAAAGCCTGCATGATGCAGCTGGCTGATGAGTTCACGCTTGCCGGGCAGTCTCCCGCCAGTCAATGTGGCAGCACCCCAAAGATTGAGAATTTCCACCCCCAGGCTTCCTCCCTGACAACATGTGATCAGCAATAGAAAGCCGCCCGGCTTGATGAACCGCCTGATATGTTGGAGCAGCGAAACTCGGCTCTCAACTGGGAAATAGTAGATATTGTTGTAAAGCGTGACGATGCTGAAACACTCGTCCGGAGCCTTCAGCCGGATATCTCCTACTTCGACTCTCACTCGCCCTTCGAGACCCCATTCTGAGATGTTCCGGCGAGCGACATCGGCGACATTTGGCTGCAACTCCAAACCCAGGGCCGCCAGAGACGGATTTCTGTTTGCCGCGTACTTGATGTAAAAACCGGAGCCACAGCCGATCTCAAGCAGGCTGGCAACTCCGGAGGCTGGGAAGAATCGATCAATGGCCTCCGTTTGGAATGCTTCCATGATGCGCGACGACCTGGCGACGATCTCGCCATCCTGATCCTCGAGGTTCCAAAATTCCCCGGTGCGAAGTTTCCTGACGGTCTGTGAGATCAAGTTGGAATGGAGTCCCGCCGCTTCCTGAAGCAAAGCCAGGGCCGCATCGTTCTGGGGCAAGGCCAGTTTTTTGGCCAGCCCCTTGAGTGCGTAGCCCCTGGTATCCAATCCCAGATAACCAAGCCGAACACCCAGACCCAGCCA
>Ga0187803_10000697_pt1 | contig 13261 bp, 13 predicted proteins | sample NC_wetland_sal_i_2_FD_132425 | JGI IMG/M metagenome (GOLD analysis project Ga0187803, IMG submission 132425) | Wetland sediment microbial communities from Neuse River Estuary, North Carolina, USA - Control_3 | ecosystem: Environmental > Aquatic > Freshwater > Wetlands > Sediment | place: USA...
GATTCGCCTGATTTGGTCCGGCACGATCGTCTCCTTTTGACTCGTCTTGCAACCGCCGCGCCTTCCCGGCTCAGGCGTAGTTAATGGGATTCCTCTCCAGCCAGCGCGCGTCGCGGGCGGCATTGACCTTTTGGATGACACTTCGGCCTAAGGCGCCGGTGTAACCCCGGGACGCCCATGCGACGCCGCCGCCAAATCCGACGGCGCTCCCGACCAGGCCGCCCAAAGCCGTGCCATATCCAGACCTGCGGCGTCCGGCCAGAAGGGCGGTCAATGCCCCCACAGTGCCGCCGATAACGGTGGTCATCCAAACCGGGTTACTCGCAACCGGCGCAAAGGACTCGAGCCGCTGAAGGGTTTTCATTAGGTGCCTCGTGTCTATCATACTCCGGATATTCAGATTTGAAAAACCTTTTTTGAAAGGATTGGAGCGGATTCGCACGCGCCCCATTGCCGGTGGCCGGCGTTACCGCAACAGTTCCTCAAGCAGCGCCGGTGTGTTGTAGAGCTTCTTCAGCACTTCCGTCATGGCTGCGGTGTGCACCGCAACCGTGCGATTGGTTTCGACCTCGTAGACGAAGTCGCCGACCAGCGATTCGATGTTGCCATCGAAGACCAGTCCCACGATGTCCCCGTTGCGATTGATTACCGGGGAGCCGGAATTGCCGCCGATGATGTCGTTGGTGGTGACGAAGTCGAGGGGCGTCGAGAGGTCCAGCTTGTCACGGCCTTCCTTGTACCGCGAGGGCAGATACCAGGGGCCCTGAAAATCGAAGCTCTGGGCGCGGTCGTAAAGGCCGTAGAACGTCGTCGCACATTGCCCTGCTCATCGATCCCCGCTTCGAGCGTTCGAATCATCGTCTCTCCCTCTGTGCGCAGTGTACACCATACTGACGGCGCCAGCCTGAGGAGTGGTTCGGAAGCGGAACATGGTGCGGCTCGGCGAAGGTTTTGGCCAAGTGCTCCTGATCGCACTCGCCCGCCAGCGCTCGATGGGGTACTATTGGCGTGATGCCCATGAAAGTGCGCGAGGTGATTCGTTTGATCGAGAAGGAGGGATGGGTGGAGATGCGATCAAGGGGCAGCCATCGCCACTTCAAGCATCCCGACCAGGCCTTCGTGATCACTGTGCCTGGCAACGACGGAAAGGAACTCGCGCCAGGCACGTTAAACGTTATACTCAAAAAGGCAGGGCTGAAATGATCGCCAGACGTTATCCAATAGTCATCGAACAAACAGGGACAGGTTACTCCGCGTATTCGCCCGATGTCATGGGATGCGTGGCCGTTGGCGACACCGAGGAAGAGACGCGCCGAAACTTCCAGGATGCCTTGATTGCGCACTTTGACGCCATGCGCGAGGTGGGCGAGCCGATTCCGGAACCACACACTTCTGTCGATTACGTGGAAGTGGCCGCGTAGTCGCTGAGTACCGCCGACGTTACCGCAGCAACTCCTCCAGCAGCGCCGGTGTGTTGTAGAGCTTCTTCAACACTTCCGTCATTGCCGCGGTATGCACCGCAACCGTGCGATTGGTTTCGACCTCGTAGACGAAGTCGCCGACCAGCGATTCGATGTTGCCATCGAAGACCAGCCCCACGATGTCGCCGTTGCGATTGATTACCGGGGAGCCGGAGTTGCCGCCGATGATGTCGTTGGTGGTGACAAAGTCCAGGGGCGTCGAGAGATCCAGCTTGTCACGGCCTTCCTTGTACCGCGAGGGCAGGTACCAGGGGCCCTGAAAATCGAAGCTCTGGGCGCGGTCGTAAAGGCCGTAGAACGTGGTCTTCGAAGGCGCCTGGGTGCCGTTCATGGGGTAGCCCTTCACCTGGCCGTAGGAAAGGCGCAGCGTGAAGGTGGCATCCGGGTAGGTGGTCTTGCCGTACACGTCGAACCGCGCCTTGCCGATTTGCTCGCCGCCGCGCTGCTCGACGCTCTCGACGTTGTCCTCCATCCATTTGATCAGCTCCCGCCGCAGGGGATCGAGTTTGCGCGTCAGCACGATCATGGGATCGTCGGAGGCCGCTACCGCCGCCTCGCCGCCCTCCACCAGCTTCTTGCGGACCTCGGGGTCGTACAGCTTGGTGCCCTTGGTCAACGCGTCGGCGGTTTCCTTGGGGCTGCGGCCGCTCAGGATGATCTTGAGGAACGGATCGTTCGGCCCCATCTCGGCGATGTCCTGCTCCAGTTGCCCCGCGATGCGCGCGGCCTCCATCGCGGGATAGATGGGAGCCGGCGAGAACATCTCGTAGCGCAGCGATTCGAGCTGCGCCTCGTGGAAGCTGGGGAGGCGCTGAGCATCCGGCTTTTTGACCTCCGCGACGTATTGCACGATGTTGCTGGCGAGGCCGGAAAGCTCGGAATCGGTCGAGTGGAACCAACGCTCCCGGAGGCGTGTGGCGGCCTTCTTTTCGGCCTTGGCGATGTCGTCCCAGGCGGCGCCATAGGCATCCTTCCAGCGGGGGTTGGCCACCACCGCGGCGCGGAACGCCTCTTCCTCCTTGCGCTTCTTATCCATCACGTTCTTGTCGAGCAGTCCCTTGAGGCGGCCGTCGTACGCCTTGACGCTGTTCTCCAGGTCGAAGATCTCGCTTTCCGCCTGGCGCGCCTGCTCGGCGTCCTGGGCGGAGTATTTCCGCAGAACGTCGATGCGGTGCTTCAGGATTTTGAGCACATTGGGCTCGACCATGTCGCGCTCGAGTTCCAGTTGAGCCAGCGTGTCGAGCCGCGAGCTGCTGCCCGGGTGGCCGGCCACGAAGACCAGCTCGTCGTTTTTGGCGCCTTGCGGATTCCACTTCAGGTAGTCCTTCGTCTCGATCGGCTTTCCATTCTCGTAGACGCGGAACAGGGCCATGTCGATATCGTGGCGCGGGTAGGTGAAGTTGTCGGGGTCGCCGCCGAAGAAGGCGGCCTGCGCCTCGGGCGCGAACACCAGCCGCACGTCGGTGTATTTCTTGTAGCGGTAGAGCCAGTATTCCCCGCCCTGGTAGAGCGTGACTACGTCGGAGCGCAGGCCGGTCTTCTGCAGGCTCTCGCGTTCGATTTCGGCGATCGCCGCCTTGCGCTTGGCGAATTCGTCCTCCGGCGTTTTAGCCCCCTGGAGTGCGGTCACCACGCGCGGCGTCACGTTCTCCATGGATTCGAGGACGTTGACTTCGAGGTCCGGCGACTTCATCTCGCCGGCGGAGGTGGCGGCATAGAAGCCGTCGCGGATGTAATCGTGCTCCTGGGTGGAGTTCTTCTGGAGCTGGCCGCGCGCCACGTGATGGTTGGTGAGCAGCAGCCCGTGCGGGCTGACGAACGATCCCGAGCCGCCGTCATTCAGCCGCACGCAGGACAGGCGGATGTGATCGAGCCACGCCTGCGTTGGTGCGAATCCGTACTTTTGCTGCAGCAGCTTGAGGGGCGGGTTGTCGAAGGTCCACATGCCTTCGTCGGAGCGGGCTGCCCAGAATGCGCCCAAAGAGGCGAGCGCGATGGTGAAGCGGAGAGTCTTTTGGCCCATGACCCTTTATACCGAATTCCCGGCGGAACATGTGCCCAGCACCTTCTAGAATGTGCGCAGCTTTAATCCGGGGATGTCGCTGAAATCCGCCGGATTCAGCGTCCAAAACTGTGCCTCGCGATTCAGCGCGCACGCCGATTGCGATCTCAAGCTCGCGTCCGCGGGGGCGCCGCACTTCCCGATACAGCCGCGCGCTCAGGACCGCATCCGAGGTCGAGAAGAGAATGGCCGCTTCGCTCGGGAACAGCGTTTCCTGGATCGCGATCTCGCTGGTCGTACGCGGGCCACGCAGCCATTCGTAGAGGACCAGCGGGCATGAGGATGCGCTCGCCCTCATCGACCAGCGAATCGAGAAGAGCCTCGGATCGCCGCGGCCCCGCCAGCCTATCGATGAGGGCGGAGGTGTCGATCACGATCAAGGATTCCTCCGCCCGCCCGACCGGCGTGCTTCGCGCAACTGCCGGAGTTCACGGGTCCACGGCAATGGGATCGGCGGACGCGGGCCGCGCGAAAAACTCATCCAGAGCGCGCAGTTCTCAGGGGAGGTCGTTGAACCACGGCGGGAGCCGCGGGATCGGTAAAGGCTGCGCGACTAATCGCGGGTCACGGTTCGCGCCCCAGCCATCCCAAGCCGCACTTACCCCACAGCGGTATTTTCGAGGCTGGTCGTTTGCCAGGTCAATTCTCGGACGGTCGTTCCACGTGATCGATCACCAACGTCTCCACCTGGCCCTTCGCCGGCTCCAGCCGCAACCCCAACGCCTCCAGCGCCGCGAAGATCGATTCATCTTCTAGTGGTGGGGATGGCGCATCGAGCGGCTGCGACGCCACGGGAGAAGGGGGCGGCGGCGGTCGCCGCAGGGCCGACGATGGCAGCGCAAGGTCGTAATACCCGGTCAAGCCGGTCTTGTCTACGACTGGTCTGTCGGCAATGCTCGGTAGTATAGTGTTCGCCAGGATCGCCATCGAGATGGCGTAGAACTGTGTCCTATTTGGGCCTTGCACAGCCATCGTGCCGCTCCCCCTCATCATCCCTCCTTCGGGGTGCTTCCGCCTCAGTTCGGCCGTATCCACAGTCTCCGCCTTTTTGAACTTCGGCCCGCCCTTCGCTATCACCAAGTCATACACCGGCGCCTCTTTGCTCCCATAGTGCACCACTACTTTGCACCGTTCGGCCAACATATCCTGCAGCATCGCGCGGAGCATTGTCTGCCTCATCGCCGGCTTCTGCCAGTCGGCAAGGTCTGCCTGGTCAACCTTCGCCACCACGTCATAGAGTTCGCCAGTCAACCAGCCCGGATCTCCCTCAATCTGGTCTCCACGTAGCAACCCAGGCTGGTTCGGAAGGGCATACGCCCATTGAAAAATGCCGAACATGGGCAGACCGATCGAACGAAACCCGTTCGGCGTCGGTCCAGTCTGTACCGGCCCACTCTCTGCTGTGTGTCGCCTGATCGAAATCACCTCAAACTTCGGATGTTTTTCGCTGGCGCTGGCGCCTCCGGCGGAAGCAGGCGCCGCGGAGACCTGAGCCAAGCCGGCCTGAGCCATTCCAGTCAGCCCCGCATACAAAAGAGCAGCCGCAGTCGCCAACCGCAAAACCCCGCGAAAGTAAGGTTTCACCTTGGATCGTTTGCGAACCCGACAGTCCGTCATGATGCGGCCTCCTCCTATTTTGGCTGGGCAATATTCGAAATCGTCGTTACTGGACATAAAGGTATTCCCGGCAGGTCTATCCAGATGCAAGACGAACTGGTGATCTCCAGCGAACACATGCGCACGAATCGAGAGACGCTGTTCGTTCTTGAATATCTTCACGACTTTTACATCGATTAGTGTGACCCCGGACGCACCGGGACGCGCAAAGTTAAACGCAAAGGCGGCTGACGGCACTGACTGGGCTTGCAACAAGGCGCCGCACACAACAGTGATTAGAAGGGCATTCTTCATATGATTTCTCCCAAACTCATCGCAGGCCAGTGTGAACGGCCATTTCGAACGGGATCAGCTCGTCGGCGGTCAGGTAGCCATCGTGATTGCGATCCAGCTTCTTCAGCGACCGGGCGGCGTGCTCGATCTCCCAAGACGAGATCTCGCCATCATGGTCGGCATCCAGAGCGGCCAGCACCGGATGGTAGCTCATGAAACGCTGACGCAGTTGCGCCAGCAACGCCGCGGGCACGGATTTCGGATCGATGTGCAAGCCGCATTCTTCGGGCGTTAGTTTGCCATCGTAGTTAATGTCCAGTTTGCGAAGAGCCGCCGGGGCGTTGCCGATCTCCCACGGCGAGAGCGTCAAATCGCGATCGGCGTCGAGCGCGCCCAGGACCGGCATAGAAGTGAAGTAAGGCCGGGCGAGCTTCAGCCACGCCTCGAACGGGTCCGGTCCCAGCTTGACCGTCGTGTTGAGGTCGCTGCCGGTCATTGAATTCCGATCGATCGGCAAGAGACTGGGCCTGGAAAAATGCACGCCGATGAGGAATGGCCTGGCGACGCCGCCCGCTTTGCCAACGAGCAGCACGACGAGCGAAATCGACAGGAGGGCCAGCAGCCCGCCCTGAAGCAGCGCCGCGGGGGGCGGTTTGTAGGTCTCAATGGTTTGAAACAGCGGCACGCCCAATATCTCCAGCGACGCATCGGCTGCCACTGGCATCGACTCGGGGCGGAACTCAGGGCGAAGCAGCCACTGGCGCGCGAGCGAGGCGACGGCGTCGGCGAAATATCGCGGCTTGGTTCGTAAGGTAGACCGGTCGAAATCGTCGAGCATGTCGTCGCCAAACCGCCAGCGGAATGGCGCCGGGTGCAGCCAGATCAATTGGATGTACAGCCATCGCAGCATCACGCCCTCCTGGGTTTGAGCGCGCGGAGGCGCGCCCGGCCTTCGTGAACGACGTCTTCCAGCCGCGCGATTTCCTGTGAGAGCACGCCGCGCCCAAGCTGGCTCAGGCGATAGTAGCGGCGGCGGGAGCTCTCTTCGGCGGCCGGTCCGGCGACCTCCTCCACCATGCGCTGCTTCATGAGGCGCTGCAGGTTGTCGTAGAGGGTGCCGGGGCCAAGGTTGTACCGGCCGTCGGATTGCCGCAGCACCTCCTGCATGATGCCGTAGCCGTGCATCGGTTCGCCGGCCAGGGAGAGCAGGATGTGTAGTGTGGCCGGAGCCAGAGGTAGGTAGTCGCCGGGATCCGGTTTCATGATCGGATTCCGTTATATCATATTCCGATAGTAGTGGCAAGCGTGAATTGCGGCCCAATCGAGGCATCGGGAGATGATAGAGTACATCCGATGGCGAGGAGTCTCCTCATCCGTTCTGGCGGCGGGGCGGTATTCGCTGTAAGGGAAAGGCTCGCCAGTCCCAGCCGAGGCCGGACAAGAGTACAGTATGAAGGAGGGCGTTAAGTGCATCGTTTCATAGATGCACTAATGTACGTTCCAGGGTCGAGCGGGCGTCGACACGAGCGGGGCACGGTCCCTGGCGTGAACGTATCTGGCGGCAGGAACTTCGCGGGTCGCGAAGCGCCGGGAAGCCGGCGGCAGGCTGAAGCCGGCCCCACCAGCAGCTCAGAATCAGTGGGTTGTCCAAGGGTTCCTGGAAAGGCTGAGAGCCTGCGCCACGTGGGATACGAGACTGTAGTTTATGAAACGGCGTGCTAAGGCCCTGCGCCGCCTTTGACCATGCTGGGACTGAACCAACCTCTGCTGATCAACATCCTCGGGCATGCCGCCGGCGCGTTGATCTTCGCCATTTTCCTGGTTCTTCTGTACAGCGGGCGGGGATGGTCCGGAATGCGCGGCCGATACCTGTCGGGATTGGCTGCGGGTCTCTCACTGGCATGGAACCTGGGGTCACTAGTGGTACTGGCGTGGCCGGCTTTGCCGGCGCCGGTGATGGACCTGGTGGTGGCCATCAGTTTCTCGGTGCTGAGCCTTCTGCCCGCGGTCCTGCTGCACGTGTCGCTCGAGGATCGTTGGCCCGCGCTGGTGGCCACCGGCTATCTGCTGAGCGCGGTGGCGGTGGTCATGCACTTTTGGGAGATCCGCGGCAACCGGGCCGCCCTCCACTACACGGCGCTTCTGGTGATCACCATCGGTTTCCTGGTCTTGACCGTGGTGGCGGTGGGCGGCGCGGCTCTTCGGAAGCGGCCCGGGGGAATGCGAATCCTGGCATCCATGTGCCTGGCCCTGTTTGCCATGTCGTTCGTCCATTTCGGGAAGGGACACGCGCGCCAGGTGTGGTCGAGCGAGTTGGTGGTGCACCACGCCGGCATTCCACTGGCCATCTTCGTTCTGCTGCAGGACTATCGCTTTGTCCTGCTGGACGCTTTCGTGCGCTTCCTGGCGAACGCGCTGCTGGCTGCGATATTGACCGCCGTGGTGATCGCGGCGGCGTTCCGCCTGGTGCTGGTGGAGCGCGTGGCGCAGGAACCTCTTCACGAGGCCCTGCTGCTGATCAGCGTCTGCCTGTTCCTGGTATTCTTCGCGTGGCTGCGCAACCGCGTCCAGGCATGGCTCACGGTCGCGCTCTTCCGCCGCGGCAGCGTCGCCGACCTGGCGAGGCAGGTGAAGGACTGGCCCGCATTTTCCAGCGAGGAGCAATACATCGACTGGGCGGCCTCGCTGATTGCGGCGGCAGTGAAGACCAAAGAACACGCAGTGGTGGACCAGACCAGCCTGAAAACCGCGGCCAACCTGCGTGTCCCGGTTCTGGCCAACTCACTTCCGGCGTCGCCCTCGCTGGAGAAGTGGAGTTGGACCGAGGTCGTGATGCCTGTGCGGTGCGGTCCGGGCGACCTGAAGCTGATCCTGCTGGGCCGCCGCCAGGGCGGGCAGCGCTACCTGAGTGAGGACCTGGTCTCGCTGGGAAGAGCCGGAATGGAGATCGCCGAGCGCGTGGATTCACTGCGCCGCCAGGAGATGAACCGCCTGGTCACCCAGGCCGAGTTGCGGGCGCTGCAATCGCAGATCAATCCGCACTTCCTGTTCAACGCGCTCAACACGCTCTACGGAACCATCCCTCGGGAGGCCGCCGGGGCACGGCGCATCGTGCTCAACCTGGCAGAGCTTTTCCGCTACTCCCTGCAGTCGGACAAGATTTTTGTGCCGCTGGCGCAGGAGATCGAAATCGTCCGCGCGTACCTGGAGGTCGAGCAGCTCAGGCTCGGCGACCGGTTGAAAGTGGAGATTCACGTGGATCAGGAGGCGCTCGAAGTGCCGGTGCCGGCATTGTCGGTGCAGCCCCTGGTGGAGAATGCGATCAAGCACGGGGTGGCGCTCAGCGCGGAGCCGGGCTACGTGCGCGTGCAGGGCGAGCTGCGCGGCGAGGAGCTGCGGATTCTGGTGGAAAACAGCGGCAGCGGAAACGCGCTGGAGGCGGGCGGGACGGGCACGGGATTGCAGAATGTCAGGCGGCGCCTCGAGATCTGCTACGGACCGTCGGCTGCTTTGCGGTTCACGCCGGATCCGCAGAAGACGGCGGTCGAGATTTCGATCCCGCTGGTCGCGGTAGCGGACAAACACTAAGTACATCGTTTGATAGATACGCTGACGTATTTTTTAGAGGTCGAGCGAGCGTCGATACGACCGGGGGACGGCGGAGCGTCTCTGGTGGCAGAAACCTCGCGGGTTGCGGAGCGCCGGCTGAAGCCGGCGGCAGCCAAGATTGGCTGCCCCTTGACCGGCCAATCTTTCCTCATTTTTGGCCTGTGGCAAGCTGTTCAACTTCCACGGCGACGGCAAGGAGTCTGCGGTCGAGGCGGCGCAGTTTGCGGTCGGTCCTCTCGTCGCCGAGCTGGCGCCGGTACATCTCTAAGAGATGGCGTGTGGCGGTCAAGGCTTGCAGGATTCCGGGGAGACCGGCGTTGGCGGGACAAGTCGTAATCGAGAGGGACGGCACGCGATGGGGTTGCGCCGCGTTCCGGCGGGCCGCGTGGAACTCACGCTGTAGGTCCAGTTGCGTCACTTGCACGTAGCGCAGGGTCATGCGGATGTCTTTGTGGCCGAGCAACTGCATCAGGGCTGGAAGACTGACGCCAAGACGGACCATCTCCGAGGCAAAGGTGTGACGCAACTGGTGTGGTGTCACGTGACCGGAGCAACCTGCTCGTGTGGCTGCCTCCGCTAGCGTGGAGCGCAGCATTTCGTATAGAGCGTCACGCTCACCACAACGTGGCAGGAGGAAGCCTTTGGATGGCGCCGACCCGGCCGAGGGGTCCAGAGCGCGCCACCGTAGAATGCGCGCCACGGTCTGTCGAACGCGGTCATCGGCTGGGACCAGGCGTTCGGTGTGAAGTTTTCCGAGTGGGACATGCAGCGCCCAAGCATCCGGTCCTAGGGGTCGCAGGCAGTCCAGCGCCAGATCAATGCACTCTCCGATGCGGACTCCGGTGAGACGGGTGAGCAGCAGCGCGTCGGTGAGCAAGGCATCGGCACGCTGCAGTTCCTGCTGCAGCCGTTGATCGTCCAGAGGGGGAAGCGGTCTGGGTAGATAGTGAGGTTCGGGCGGGAAGTCTTCGGGCCGAATGAGGTCCGGCTGAATGGCATGGCCGCTGTCGGCCAGATCATGCAGTAAGCGGCGGAGGCAGAGCAGATAGTTCCTGCGGGTTTGGTTGCTTAGGGGCGGCTGTTGCTCGCATAGGCAGCGGAACCAGGCAAGCAGGTGGGGATCGCGGCGGAGTTCGGAGAGTTGGCGCACCTGGGGAAACGCGGCGCGGAGGTCGCACAGGAAGCGTTGGGCGGCCCAGCGATAGCCGGCCACGGTTCCAGGCCGTAGCGTCAGGGCCAGGGTTTGGATATGGGCCTGGAAGATCGGTTCGACACTGGCATCCGGGGGAGGCATTAAATGGGCGAAGCTCCTAAGCGTGTCCGTTGCTCGATGGCGTGGCGGTATTCGCGCCAGACATCCTGGGGAGCCAGTTGGGCATAGATCATGGTGGTGCGGATTTGCGCATGTCCCATGAGTTGTTGGAGGGCGGGTAGAGAGACGCCATCGCGCACCATGTCGGCCCCGAAGGTGTGGCGAAAGCGATGTGGATTAGCCTGCGGGATACGGCTGCCCGCGCGATGATGACGGAACAGGGAGCGGAGCCCGGCTGGGGTCATGGGCCGTCCGCGAGCGCGACCTTTCAGGGAGACGAACAGAGCGGGGGAGTTGGTCAGAGGCCGTTCCAGATACAGATACTTTTCCAAGACGTCGATGATTTCTGGAGGCAGCGGCATGAGGCGCTGTTTGTTTCCCTTGCCCAGTACGCGCATCTGCGCGTCGGCCAGTTCGAGGTCGGCGAGTTGGACAGAGAGGACTTCACAGGAGCGCAGGCCGTCGAGCAGCATCAAGCCCACCAGGGCAAGATCGCGAAAGGTGTGAAAGCTGTTCCAGAACTTGCCGACCTGTTCGGCGGAGAGCGGCACGATGATGCGATGGGGTTCCTGGAGGCGCAAACCCAGGGCCGCAGTGCGGCGCCGTTGGCCGTAACCGAGCGGGGACCGGGTCGAATAGATGCGTTGGAAACGGGACTGGCCGGGGATCGCGCGCTGAAAGTGGAAGCGATATACACAACGCACGACGCCCAGCCGGTGATTCACAGTCTGCGGCAAGGGCTGCGGTTCCCGATCGAGTTGATCCGCGACGTATTGTTCCAGGGTGGCCTCCGTGATCTCCGCCAGAGGCCGCGGGGGTTGTAGGGGGGGCGCGCCCAGGGCCCAGCGGGCGAAGTGCAGCAGATCATAGGCGTACGCGCGCAACGAGCGCGGGGAGAGCTGGCGCAGGCGCTGGGCGTCGAGAAAGTCGTTGGCCCAGGTGACCTCTTGGCCTTGCTCATCCAGCAGGCGATAGGGAGAGGCGCTGGGGCGGACCGAAGGCCGATAGTCGACCCAGAATGTCATACGGAGGGTGCTCCTGAGAGGCGTGCGGCAAAATCGGCGGCGGTGGCGCCGCCAGCCAAATAGCTGTTGGGATCGTGGCCGGAAGGCAAGTGCACGATGTGGGCCGCCACGCCCGCGGTCTCCAGGCGTTGCGCGAGTTGCTGCGCAGCCTGCTGGCCGGCCTGGTTTTCATCCTGGTCGAAGACGATGTAGACCAGACGGCGCGGAGGGTGAGCGAGCTGATCCAACTGGGTGGAAGTCAGATGCGTGCCGATGGCGGAAGTGGTGTTGCGAAAACCGGATTGCCACAGCACCGCCAGGTCGAAGAGTCCTTCCACCAGGATCACGGCGGAGAACTGGCTGACCGACTCCCAGGCAAACAGACCGCCCTTGGAGCGCGGCAGCAATCGATGGGGGAAGGCCGCGCCGATACTGCGGCCGTAGAGGTTGACGATCCGCTCCTGTTGGCGGCAGGGGAAGATCACGCGTCGGCAGAACGTGTCGCGGCCCTGTGGGCTGATCAGGCCGGTGTCCCGCAGCGAGTCGAAGGAATAACCTTGCGCCGCGAGGTGGCTGCGCAGGTTTCCGCCGGGGGCGTAGCCAATGCCCAGTTCTTCGATGAGGGCGGGATCGCGCAGCCCCCGTTGCTCCAGATACCGCGCGGCTTCCGGATAGTGGTGGAGTTGCAGTTGGTAGAAGGCGGCCGCTCGTTCGAGCACCGCGCCGTGATCCGGCGGAGGAATTTCTTGCTGCAGATAGGCGACGCTTTGGCGGAACGACAGCCCCTGGGACAACTCGACGAATCGGATCAGGTCGCCACCGCGTCCGCAGCCGTGGCAGTAGAAGAGATTCTTGCGGGCATTGACGTAGAACGAAGGACGGGTCTCCGGATGCAAGGGACACGCACCCACGAACTCGGCTTGGGTGCCTACGCGGCGAGCTTGCCAATGGCTTCGACGCAGGTAGTCCAGCAGCGGGAAACGCTGTTTCAATTGCTCCAGCTTCCCGGTCATAAGGCGGTTCCTCGCTGCGACGCGCCCCAACTGGCATCCTTGGGCTGTAAATTCAGCCGCGTAACGACGGGTCGGCCCAGAGTTTCCGGAAAATCATCCAGGTTTCTCATCCGCATGACGGAACGCGTGGGGAGCGGTCGACGAACCGGCCGTTCGACCGCAGATGATGCAGCGGTGGCAGACGCCAGACCGGCCCTTTGGCCAGCGCTGCGGGAAAGCGTCAGCGGCGCTGGTCGGAGCAGCCATCCGCACGGATCTTGAGTTCCCATATCCGCATGGTGACGGAGAAGACATCGGAATGGAAGATTGATCTATCACGCGTGTTCGCGCGTGCCGGCGCCGATACTCCCGTTGCTGTCGGCAATGGTCCTGGAGTACCTCCGGATGCTGCTGGTAGCGGCGGTTGGCACGGCGTCGTTGTTGGGCCCGAGCTTGGGCGCGGCAAGTGGGGCTGCAATAGCGCTGTCCGCGATCACAATGCCGACAAATCCAGAACACGGCGTGGCATGCGTTGCCACGGCAAACCCGCTGACGGAGAATCGCTTCGCCATGAATCGCCATGCCGCGCGCGGGGCGGCCATGGACAAAGGCAACCGATTATGGCAGGTTAGAACCAGCTTCGCTGCGTGGTGACCTGTTGAAGGTTGCCAAGCCCGGAACCCCGCCGTTGCAAGCGGCGGGGTTCCACACCGCTTCCCGTCTTCGACGACCAACTTACACCCTCGGCAAGCCATGGAATGATCGACCGAGGATTGCCCTTGGCCGATGTGGGGCCAGAGGCATGTGGTCCTTGTCGGCCTGAGAAAACCTCAACTGGGAAAAAAAGATAGCTCTTCCGCTGCAGCTTGGGTGCTCCAACTCAGCCGATTGGCCGGTTAACTGCCCCACAA
>Ga0187803_10000698_pt1 | contig 13248 bp, 13 predicted proteins | sample NC_wetland_sal_i_2_FD_132425 | JGI IMG/M metagenome (GOLD analysis project Ga0187803, IMG submission 132425) | Wetland sediment microbial communities from Neuse River Estuary, North Carolina, USA - Control_3 | ecosystem: Environmental > Aquatic > Freshwater > Wetlands > Sediment | place: USA...
CCGAATGCCCTCAGGTGCTGAAGGACGAGCGGCCTTGTCGGCGCGAGAACCATCACCTTCGAGTCAGGGTACTTGGCCAACATCTCGGCCGCCACCATTATCGCGATTATCGTCTTCCCCAAGCCGGTAGGGAGGACCACAAGCGTGTTCGTCGACGCCGCGACTTCTGCTATCTTCCTCTGGTACTCCCTCGCCTGGAACTCGGAAGAAAGCAAAACGGGGCTCTTCCCTCGGATTCGACTAAAAGGGTTGCCTCCATGTGCGTCCGAGTTGCTTAAACAGGGGTCCCGGGACGGCAGAGGCTGAGCAAGGAGATGCGCGCCCGCCAGAAGCGGAGAGCAAGGACTAGAAGGCTGACCATCGTGGTCACAATCGCCGTCATCGCGGTATCCCTCATCGTCGCCTTCTACATCATTCTGAACAACTCAAGCCCCTACCAATCCTACGTTGGCAAGCCAGTCTCCGCGTCGGTCATGGGAGCGCTCACAGGAGTCAGCGACTCCACACTCTCCGCAGTGGGCAAGCCAGTGGGAGTCAGCTCGCCCGTCAAGATTTCGGGGTCCGCACTCACTTCCGGTGGCAAGCCAGAGGTGCTCTATATCGGAGGAGACTATTGCCCCTACTGCGCCGTGGAAAGGTGGAGCCTCATCGTAGCGTTATCTCGCTTCGGCGAATTCTCAGGCCTCACCTACATGCTTTCCTCGTCTTCAGACGTTAACCCCAACTCACCCACCTTCTCATTCCGATCAGCGACTTACACGAGCAGCTGGATAACTTTCGTCGCCGTCGAGGAGTTCGGGCAGGACCCCAACACCGTGGTGCAGGCGCTCACGTCAGACCAGCAGTCAGTAGCAACGCAATATGACAGCTGTGCAAGCACGGGAAGCTCGGGAGGCATACCCTTCGTAGATCTGGGCAACTCCTACGCCGTGAACTGCGGGGCGCAGTCGCCGGTTGACCTGTCGGGGGGGAGCTGGACCCACGTCACGAACCAGTTGGGGAACACGACGAGCGACACGGGAAGGCTGATTGACGGTGCCGCCAACACGCTGATCACTGCGATTTGCAACATCGACGGCCACCAGCCAGCCAGCGTCTGTAACCAATCTTACGCCACAGTGACTCTTTCTTACACACCATCCGTGTCCCACACCATTCTTCTGGCGGCCAGTGTCCAACGCGAATCATTCGACGCTCCCGCTTGAGCCTCCCTGAATGACATGCGCCATCCCCCTCATTATCCGTCGAACAGGTAGTGTATTTCTACCAGGCAAATGGGGGGCATCCCAGACCCGAAAATGAGAATCAGCAGAGGGAAGCTCGTCGTCCTCGTTGTGATGTCCCTCTTCGGCCTTGCGGCTGCTTCAGAGGTTCTTATCACCTACTACTATCTGGGGCAGAGCCTTCCTCTCTGCACGCCGGGGAGTTTCTTCGACTGCGCAAAAGTCCTGGGGAGCAGCTACAGCGTCGTTTTCGGCATCCCGCTGGAGATGGGCGCCGTAGTCTACTTCGTGGTGAACCTCGCACTAGTATACGTAATCGCCTTCGGAAGGAGTTCCCTGTTCCATCGGGCACTAAGTGTGCTGTTCGTCTGGCGGTTCCTGGGACTCATGATTGTGCCGTACTTGGTGGTTATCGAGCTTTTCGTCCTGCACGCAGTATGCATCTACTGCACCATGATGCACATTGCCATAGTGGCCGACTTCATCATAATCAGCTACCTCCTCTACTTCGGGAAGAACTCCCTGTACAGTGAAGGGGAGGAACAGGAACCAGGCGTGGCCGGAACCATTGAGCCGGGGCCGACGCCGCGAGCCTTTTAGTACTTCCCCGGCATTGCATGCTACTCTGACAAGCGAAGACGTAGCACGGAAGTTCGTCGATAGAATCAACGCACACGACGTGGCAGGCTTGATTGCACTCATGACGCCCAATCATACTTTCGTCGACTCGCTAGGTGAGAAATCCATCCGACCCGCAATCGAAAAGGGTTGGAGCCGGTACTTTGACATGGTGCCGGACTACTGGATTAGGATAGACCGGACGTTTTCCGACGGGGACACTGCGGTCCTCGTGGGGCTGGCGGGTGGCTCCTATGTCATGGAAGGTGGCGCATGGAGACCGGAAAACAAATGGGACACACCTGCTGTCTGGATAGCCCGGATCGAAGGGAAAAGGGTGGCAGAGTGGCGCATCTATTCAGACAACGAGCCGGTCAGGGCGAAGATGAAGAAGTCAACTCCGTAAAAGAACTGGACAACAAGGAGACCGTTTAGGTGCCTCGTGTACCACCAGATGTGCGGGGGCTGGGACTCTCACCCAGCTTGTTGGGGGGAGAATCGAACCAGACCCGGGGGTGCCCTGCCAGACGGGCCCCCTAATAGCGCGCCAGCTGCGAGATTTGGAGCAGGTTGCCGCAGGTGTCCTTCAGCTTGGCGATTGTCGAGCCGGTCACCTCAGTGGGCGGCATGGTGAACTCGGCGCCGCGAGCCCTGATCTGCTCGTAGTCGCCCTTGACGTCGTCGGTGAAGAACATGACCGCGGGCTGGCCCTGCTGAAATATTGCCTGTTGATACGCCTTGGCCGCCGGATTGTCGTTCAGCGCCAGCTGCAGCTCGATGCCGTCCGGATCTTCGGGTGAGGTCACCGTCAGCCATCGATACGGCCCGTTGCTGAAATCGGTCTTCTTGGCGAAGCCCAGCACCTTGGTGTAGAAGCGCAAAGCCTTTTCCTGGTCGTCCACGTACACGGTGGTCACTCTGATTCTCACTGTTGTTCCCGCCAAGTTTTCCTTGTGTCCATACCCTTCCAAGAGGGCGCTTACGTACTTGAACCTTAGCCTAAACGATTCAGGATCAAGTGAAGCGACGGCGAAGTCGATTCCCGCTTCACATGTTGGGCTGGCAACGGAAGCCCCGCCTAACCAGTATTACGGGGGGTGGGATTTCAGCACAATTTATTGTGCGGAAAGCCCTCGTTTCGTTGTTGAATCTGGGAGTGAAAAATAGCCAAGTATTTTTCATTAGTTTCTGCCGCCTGTTTGCCCTGTACTTGGACCAGCTCTTGCCAAGTTAGCCTTATCTCGCATGGTTCCAGTCTAATCGGATGCAGATTGCCCTCTACAGGAATATCGGCCCTCGACCAAATAATCGGTGGAAAGGGCTATCCTGACAAATCGGCAATTCTAATTATTGGCCCGCCCGGTATCGGAAAGGAAGCACTCGGCTACTATTTCATGAAATCCGGTATGGCGTCAGGGGACTTCTGCCTTTATGCTACAAGGCTTCCAGTCAGCGAAGTACTCCATGACGGAAAGGCGTTCGGATGGGACGATCCCGAACGCAAGTGCTTCTGGATAGCAAGAGAAGGCGGCGATTCCAACTTGGACCTGAGGAATCTGGCCGGCATCCATGAAGTTCTACGCGAAACTCTGAGCGGGAGTAAGAATCGAAGAGTGAGGATTGTTCTTGACTTTGCATCTCCACTTCTTGTGCTCTACCCAACGGATATAGTCTATTCATTCCTGAACCAGATTCTAGGCGAGATCAAGAAACATGACGCTGTACTACTGGCGACAGTCGAACTCGGAATGCACAACGAACAGGCTATGGTCTCCCTGCAGACCCTATTCGATGGCTTTCTCGAGATGCGCTATTATGGGATTGGGCTAAACATCGTTCCAATGTTGAGAATGGGGAAGATGAGAGGGACCACGCCTTCAACTGGGTACTTCCGGTTTGGGTTTGTGAATGGAGAGATAACCGTCGAACCTGCAGAAGGCGCGATGAGAGCTGAAAAGCCCACTGGAGAATCCGAGCTTCTTCCAACGGTCGAAGGTGAGACTGAGATAGATCTCGGTCAGAGGACTGATTTGGTTACAGTCTTCAACTATCTCGTCAGTTCCTTCATTGATGATTATGCGACCAGCCGCTATCCAGCTGAAAAGTCGGGTTGGAGAAGTAGGGGCTCAATCATCGAATCCACTAAGTTGAGCAAGGCTTCGTTCTACGGTGCGCTGGGCAAGTATGGCCCTCTCATGGGAGAGTTGATGTCCCGGGGCTTGGTCGAGACATGCTTCTTTCCGGGCGAAAGGGGGCGCGGTGGCGAGATTGTCAAATTGCGTATCGCCTACGAAAAGGCGTCAGTCAGAGCGCTCGTCCAGAATTCGCTGAAGGGAGATGAGGGAAAATGATGGGCCAAGACAATCTCAGGATTGCAATCATTGGCGCGCTGGGGTTCATAGTTCTGCAGATTACAATCGCGTTCTACGGGATAGGCAGTGTCGTGGCCACCTTCTCGGGTCCTTGGTTCATTGGTGTAGTGATGTTCTACGTCGCCTACTTGGGTATAAGGCGAAGTAGAATTCTGTACTCTCCAATCTATCGGAGACAAGCAAGAGGAATTGCCTTTGTTTCGGTTGGTGCGAGCATCGTCTTCTTCACTGGTGCTATGAATGGAGCAGTTGTCCTCGGAAATCCACTATTTGTCCTAATACAGGGTGAAATTCCTTGGGTCTGGCTCTTGATCTTGTTCTATTGGGTTGACGTATCGGCAAGGGCAGGAAAGCGTTCTGACCCGATTGCAAGAGACACCTTCCACTGGCAGAGCATAAGGTTGCCCCTGTGGGCTGCGAATGCCGGAGCCGTGGTCATCGGCAGCATCATAGAGGGATATTTCTTTGCAACGGGCAACATAACCGGTATTACTGGTCCACCGCCTTCGACCAGCACAGTCGTATTCATACTCATAGCAATCATGGTAAATCTCCCACAGGTTCTGACCCTTGGAGCAGGTCTGATACTTCTCCCAATCGTTGCGAGGAGGGCAAAGGACGGGGTGCTTCGCCGACATTTGGTCTGGTTCGGTGTCTTCGCACTTGTCTTTGTCTTGAGTACTGTGACCTTTGCGCTGAAAGCAGCCTTTCTACCGTCAAACGCAGCCTTCTGTCCGTACGGATACGTCGAACTGGCAGGAAAATGTGTGCTTGCGACCATTCCAAGCAGCGTCCTCCAAGTCGAAATAGTCAGCGAATCTGTAGTCTACGGCATGTATTTGCTGGCGGCAATCTGTCTGAGCCAGAGCGTAAGGTCCCTAGTTCCGCTCACCGAAATAGAGCCATCCGAGGGTGGGGAATTCGTCCCCGCTTAACCCGCACATTCTCTTGGTCTTGCAATCTGAAGAGGACCCTCTAGTCGTCACCGGGAAAAATCATGATATATTTTTCCGGATCCACTTCAGGTGTTGACAGACAACGTGACCGGTCCAGAGTCCAGAAGGCCAAGGTTGCTGTATGCGGTAATAGGGCTTCAGGTGATCGTAGGCCTCTTCATGTTGATAGGGGGCCAGGGCTTGGTTATCCCAAGAACATGGTTCAACGGAAGAGATGACTTCAATGTGGGTTTCGTCATCGGGATAGTAGATCTGTTGCTTGTTGCAGGAGTGTGGTTGGGGAGGCGTTGGGGTATGTCCGGCGTTGTCACCTTGTCCCTTGTAGGAATCGGGGCTACTATCGTTGGAATAATACAGGCTTACATCACTCCGACTGTCACAGCGCTGCCCCCGGGAGTTAGCCCCATGGCATTGGTCCCAACCATCGTCGTGGAGCTGTTGATAATCCTGTTACTGATGAGGCCGACTGTCAGAGCCTACTTCCGATAGACCGAGGCCTAGGTTCTCCCAGACTCCTGTACAATCATAGCTCAAGGCATTGGTTCCGTACCGTTTAGGAGTGAAAGGCAGGGTTCTGTAAGGCTAATCTCTAGTCGCCGGGGCAAATACTTTCACGCATTACCACGGGAGAGTGGAGACCTGTAGCACAGGGCTCAGTGAAACTAATGTGCGGGGGGTGGGATTCGAACCCACGAACCCCTGAGGGACGAGGTCCTAAGCCTCGCGCCGTTGACCAGGCTGGGCGACCCCCGCAGCGGGACAGCGGCCTGAATCAGAAACTATAATCGTTTAGCCGGCCTCGACGGGAGCAGGAGAGGGCCCGGTAGGTCTCTTCCCTCCCTTGAGTCGTCCATAAATTGCCTCCCAGTCGAGCTTGTAGACAAGGATTCCAATGCAGACGAAAACGGCGGTCAGGAGGATGGTCAGTTCCACCTGGTGAAGACCAAACAGCTTGGACAGGTCCCTCAGAATCGTGAACTCAAGGGCGATCTCCACCGTGCTCTTTACCACCTTGGCCGACAGAGACACGGTAGACATAATCCCGAGAGAGGCTGAAGTGGCGCCGGCGCCGATGTAGATGAAATCGTCGAAGGGAAACACCGGCAGTAGGCTGGTGACGAAGAGGACGAGGTAGAACGCCTCAGTGGACGAGTATCTCCCGATCAGTCTCACGTTCTTGTTCTTCACAAGGACCTCCTTGAACCCCAGCGCCCCGAAGTAGATGACCACCTTGGCGAGGGTCGCCCCCACCGCCGAGACGATCACTATGACGATGAAGTTCAGGGGCGTGGCCCCCAAAAGGGTCAGGTACAGGGTCGCCAGCAGGGTGTAGGAAGCGCCGACGAAAGGGGAGACGTTCGACAGGAATGAGACTACCAGGACCACGATAATGGCCCACATCAGGGGGTCCAATCGGGGGCGTCTCAGGGTGGTCGTTATTTATCCATGGCAACCCTCGACCGGGGAACTTCGTCTCATGCCTCGCAACGTATATATCTGCGATTGAAAGGGCGCCAATTTGTCGGTGATGTCGTACGCCTCGCCTACTCGCTTTTGTCGATATATTCGTTGATTCTCCGACGATGGACGACGTAGTCCTGGCGCTCAATAATCTCCCGAACGTTGAGGAGCTCTACGAGGTAACGGGCGAATTCGACATCGTGACGCTTGTCTCAGCTTCTGATATCGAGGAGTTCAGGGACACCCTGAAGAACAAGATTCTGAAGATCCACGGTGTCAAGAGCACCGTTAGCGCCATAGTGCTTCACACACACAAGGGCCCTAGGTTCAACGGCGACTCGAAGGCGCGCTAGGCGCGTCGCAGGAAATTTGCAGTGAGAGGTACTGGAGCCGCAATGGACTTTGAGGTAGTTGATCGACGCTTCTCAGGCGGTCGCTGTCGTCGCGATTCTGGGCGCGGCGCTCGTCTCAGGTAATGTTCTAGCTCCGTACATAGTCAGGGTCCTGAGCAGGGGGCCCACCCGCTTCGACCGATACCTGGACCCCATCGAGAACAGGCTCTACCGCCTGGTCGGGGTGGACCCGGCCACCACCATGGGGTGGAAGCAGTACTTCTTCGCCGCTCTCTTCCTGAACATAGCCCAGATGGCCATTGCCTTCGTAATCCTGGTGGCCCAGGGCAGCCTCCCCCTGAACCCCCAGGGCTTCCCAGGGCTCAGCTGGGACCTCTCCCTGAACACAGTTGTCTCGTTTGCGACCAACACCAATCTGCAGCACTATGCCGGAGAGCAGAGCCTCTCCTACTTCTCCCAGATGAGCGCGATCCAGTTCCTCCAGTTCACATCGGCGGCCACGGGCGTGTGCGTCATGGCGGCAATGGTCAGGGGCATGCGGGCCGGCTCCACCCACATGGGCAACTTCTACGTCGACTTCGTCCGAGTCCTCACCAGGATCATGATCCCAATCTGCCTCGTGGCGGCTGTCGCCCTTGTCGCCCTGGGGATCCCCCAGTCCCTCGGTGGCTATGAGATCGTGAAGACAATCGAGGGCGCCCCCCAGTCCATCCTCGTCGGGCCGGTGGCTTCGCTCGTCTCGATAATGCAGGTCGGGACCAACGGCGGCGGCTACTACGGGGCAAACTCGGCCTATCCCTTCCAGAACCCCAACCCGGCCACCGACATCCTAGAGATCTATCTGATGCTTCTCCTGCCGACCGCCCTTATCTTCGTGTTCGGCGAATTGATCGGCAAGAAACGCGAGGCACGGCCGATCCTCATAGGCACCTACGGACTCTTCGCCATCGACCTGATCATCGGCTTCCTCCCCGCGCTCCCCACGGTCGGCCCCGGGCTAGAGACCAGGTTCGGCGGCTTCTTCTCTGCCTTCTGGACCGTGGTCACGACTGCCGTCACGACGGGCTCGGTGAACGCATCCCTAACGGGAATCCACCCGCTGACGATCCTCTCCGCTTTCATGGGGATGCTGATTCAGGCGACCCCTGGCGGAAAGGGCGTGGGCGTGATGTACATGATCATGTACATCCTCATAACAGTATTCGTGGTAGGCCTGATGACGGGCCGGACCCCGGAGTATCTCGGCATCAAGATAGTGGCGCGAGACGTCAAGCTTGTCATGGTGGCGTTCCTGATACATCCGATCATCATACTCGTCCCCACGGTGTTGGCCTACGCTACGAACGCTGTCAATGCAATACCAGGATTCAGCTCCCTCCCCGGCTCGGTGGGCTTCACGCAAATCCTCTACGAATTCACGACCTCGGCCGCCAACAACGGGTCCGACTTCCTCGGCACTGCGGCGAACACACCATTCTTCAACCTGGCGACTGCCGCAGTGATCTTCATTGGCCGTTACGGGCCGATCGCTGTCCTTCTGGCTCTATCAGGCTCGATGATCGGCAGGAAGAGGACGGGCGAAGCGAGCCTGAAGACAGACAGCAACACGTTCTCGCTTGTCCTGATAGGGAGCATACTTCTGCTCGTGGTGCTGACCTTCTTCCCATTCCTCATCTTAGGTCCCCTGCTCGCCTTCTTCCAAGGCTTGGTGAATTTCCTTGGCTAGCCAGGTTCAGAGTATCACCCGTGTGCTCGAAAGGGGAAGGCTTCCGAAGCAACCTTCGCTGCTCACGAGGAAGACGCTCGTCGACTCGGTCGTCAGGCTCAGCCCAGTATCGCTCACCGCAAACCCCGTGATGCTCATCGTTGAGATCACGTTCTTCATCGTAGCCGCCATGGCAGTCGACCCCTTCATCTTCGTCGGTGTAGCGAGCCCTGCGGAACGCGTCTTCTACCTCGAAGTGGCGGCGATACTCCTCATAACCGTCTGGTTCAGCACCCTCTCAGACTCCCTGGCCGAGCAGCAGGCGAAGAACACGGCCAGCAGCCTCAAGCAACTCGAGACGGAAGTCCCCTGCAAGAAAGTCGTGACAGAAGGGTGGGAGAGACGAATCATCCCCTCCAATTCCAAGGAGCTTGCGAAGGGAGACTTGGTCCTCCTCGGGCGCAACGACATCGTTCCGATGGACGCCGAGGTCCTGGAAGGGATCGCAATGGTTGACGAATCTCTTGTCACGGGAGAGTCAGCTCCGGTCCGCAAGGCTCCAGGGGATAGCCTGATCGGCGGGTCTAAGGTAGTCAGCGACACGATTACGGCCCGGGTTGTGGTGAACCCGGGGGAAAGCTACGTCGACCAAATGGTCCGCATGGTGGAGGCATCGAAGCGCCCGAAGACCCCCAACGAGGTGGCCATCACGATGGTGCTCTTCGGCCTGTCAGCCATTTTCACCATACTCATACTGTCGATGCTGGGCCTTTCAGTAACGCTCGGGCTGGGGGCCGACCTCTCCGTCCTGATAGCCCTCTACGTGTGCCTCCTCCCGACGACCATCGGGGCCCTGCTCCCCGCCATCGGGCTGTCCGGGATAGCTCGCCTCTACGAGAGGAAGGTCGTCGCGAAGTCAGGAAAGGCGATCGAGACTGCCGGAGACACTGACGTCATCCTGCTCGACAAGACGGGCACCATCACTGTCGGGAACAGGCAAGCAGTCGAGTTGATTCCATTCGACGGGCATGACGAAAAGGAGGTGGGTGAGGCCGCGTTCCTCTCCTCCTGGTACGACGACACGCCGGAGGGAAGGAGCGTGATTAGGTTGGCCTACGAGAGGGGGTATGTCCCCAGGGAGCTGAACGCCCTCAGTCTCTCCGAAGTCTACGAGTTCTCCGCCAACACCCGGACGAGCGGCGTCATGCTGCACAGGGGGTCGAGCTTCATCCTTCCGAAGGGGGGGAAGGCGAGGGTGCGGAGGAAGTTCTTCCTCGAAGAGGCGAGCAAGAGTGGGATGCACCTTTCACAGGACGAGACCGAGATTGTGAAGGGGGCACCTGACACCATGGTCAGGGCAGGGTTCGCTGTCCCTGACGACTTCGCCCAGACGGTGGAAAAGATCTCGTCGCAGGGAGACACCCCCATGGCAGTCGCGCGGGACCACAGGGTGATTGGAGTAATCAGGCTGAAGGACGTCCTGAAGGCGGGGACAAAGGAGAAGATACAGGCGGTAAAAGCGATGGGGATAAGGCCCGTGATGATCACAGGCGACCAGCCGCTGACGGCCAAGAGCATAGCGAGCGAGGTGGGCATAGACGAGTTCGTCCCTCAGGCCAAGCCGGAAGACAAGTATGGCATCGTGCTCAAGGAGCAGTCCCAGACCAGGATAGTGGCAATGATTGGCGACGGGTCCAACGACGCGCCTGCGCTGGCAGTGGCGGACGTTGGGCTGGCGATGAACTCGGGGACCGAAGCAGCCAAGGAAGCGGCCAACATGGTGGACCTGGAGTCTAACCCTGCGAAGATAATCGACGTCGTGCTGCTTGGGAAGCAGCTGCTTATGACACGGGGGGCTGTGACTGCTTTTAGCATCTCAAACGACGTGGCGAAGTACTTCGCGATACTCCCAGTCATGTTCGCGGCAACAATTCCGTCACTTCAGTCGCTCAACATTCTAGGTCTGGGCCTCCAGACCGCGGTGCTGTCGGCTCTCATCTTCAACGCGGTCATTATACCGCTACTCATCCCCCTGGCCATGAGAGGGGTCGCCTTCAAGCCATCCGATACGATGACCCTTTTCCTCAAGAATGTCCTCGTGTACGGTGTCGGCGGGGTCATCGTCCCCTTCATCGGCATCAAACTCATCGACCTGCTGATAGGAGCTCTGTAGGAGGGACAAATGGAATGAGCGAGAGCAACAGGAGGAGCTTCTACAAGCCAGTGATAGGGCTGGCTCTGCTCTCCCTTCTGATGTGCGGCCTTCTTTTCCCTCTCGTGGTGACTGGCATTTCCCAAGCTGTGCTCCCGTCCCAAGCGAACGGCAGCCTGGTCCAGCTCGGGAACCGCACGGTCGGGTCGTACTACATAGACAATGGGTTCACTCTTCCGGTATTCTTCCACGCCAGGAACGAGAGCAATCCCCTCATGGCCTCCGCGTCAGGGGTGGACCCAGACATCACCCTCCAGGATGCCCTCTCGCAGATCCCCCGGATTCACAACGCGACTGGCATCTCCGCATCCGCACTGACCGAAGTGGTCATGTCGCACGAGGTGCGCACCCTCTTCATTGTGGGCGACCCCTACGTGAACGTTCTCACGCTCAACCTCGCGTTGGTGTCCTCCTATCCGAGCGTGTACGCAGCCTATCGCTAGAATGTGCTAGGCAGCTACTTCCCGGCCCGCTTCTTCTGCTCTTCCTTCTTCAGCTTCTTCTCTTTTTCTTCACGCCGCTGGCGGTCGTACTCTCCGAGGGGGCCTTCGTGTTCGGCGAACCCATGGTACATCTCAAGGGTGCGCTTCACCAGCTCTTCAGTTTCGGGATTCCTCTTCTCAAGCCTGATTGAAAGGTTCCTCCTGTCGAGGACGGTCCACTGGTATCCCTGATGCTTCTTCAGTTCCTCTATTGCCTGCTCCATGGCGTATTCATTGCCGAAGAGCCCGCGAATCTCCCACAAGACCGCCACCATCCTTCCACCGCCGACTGGGCGTTAAAACACTAGCCCTCGGCTAGGCCAGCTGCCTTCTCAACTCCTCCACAGAGCCTGCAGGGAGTTTGCATGCGAAGTTCTGGCAGACGTATGCCCATGCCTTTCCTTTGGGTCTTCTCCCCTCGAGGAGTATGCTGACCTTGGAAAGCTCGTCGTATGATTCGGCGGTTGCGGTGAGCACGACCTTGTCAGGAATGAACGTCCGAAACGCCTCCAACTTCATGTCACTTGCCGACTTGGCTGTCGGCGCCGTAATGACGATTTCCTTCATTCCGTTGAGCATGAAGTCGAGCCCAGCGAGCATGACTGTATGTGCGGATGGCTGGCTTTCGAGTTCCTTCCCGAAGAACTTGATCGTCCTCTCGGCAGCTTTCCTGAACTTTGCGTCGCCGGTCAACTCAGAGAGGCGCACTAGGTCCAGCACAGCGACGGAGTTCCCTGAAGGTGTGGGGCCGTCGTAGCTCTCCTTCAGTCTAACGGGCTCGGCGGAAAGGGTGAGGTAGAACCCACCGTATTCCTTGTCCTCGTAGTCTTCGAGCATCACATTCGTCAGACGAATCGCTTCCTTCAGCCACTTTGGCTCTGATGTCGCCTCGAAAAGGTCGAGGAGCCCCTGCACAAGGAATGCGTAATCTTCGAGCGTCCCTTCAAACGCCGCCTCCCCACCAGCATATCTCCTCAGCAGTTTCCCGTCCTTGGAGTTCCTATCGAGCACGAACTCGGCCGCACTCACCGGCTCCCTCGAAAGCTCGGGGTCGCCCAGGGCGAGGCTCGAGAAAGCGAAGGCAGAGATCGCCAGCCCGTTCCATGAAGTAAGCACTTTGGTGTCGGTAGCTGGTCTCGGACGGCGCGTGCGTGCCTTGTAGAGCGCGCGTTTCGCCGTGGCGACTGCCTCCTGGTCATCAGGGCTGAGTCGAGCCCCGGGCTCCCTGTGAAGGATCGTTCTCCCATCGAAGTTCCCTGTTCGTGTAACGCCATACACCTGGATGAAGGTGGCACCGTTGTCCTTACCGGCAGCAGAATCGATTTCCTCTGGGGTCCATGTATAGAAAGTCCCCTCCCCCTCTGTCGTATCTGCGTCCTGTGCCGAGTAGAATCCTCCCCCGCCGTCCTTCATCTCCCTGCTGATCCACCCGAGCGTCTCCCTGACGACCTCTGCATACTCCTCTTTGCGTGCAATCTGGTACGCCTCTGCGTATACCCTCGCGAGCAGCGCGTTGTCGTACAGCATCTTCTCGAAGTGAGGGACGAGCCAGACACTGTCCGTCGAATATCTGTGGAACCCGCCGCCCACATGGTCCCTGATTCCTCCGGCCATCATCCCGTCCAAGGTCTTGGTGACCGCCGCCAGTGCGAGCTCTTTGCCTGTCCGACGTTGGTATCTGAGCAAGAACGCGAGCGATCCGGGTAGCGGGAACTTCGGCGCTCCTCCGAAACCACCGTGCAAAGCGTCGAAAGATGAAACCAGAGTCGTGTAGCCGTCGTCCAGGACCGACTTCCCGACCTCCTGGCCGGAGATTCCGGGGAGGGGGGTGATCGCCTTCAAAACCTGCTGGGAATCAGCCATGAC
>Ga0187803_10000699_pt1 | contig 13239 bp, 10 predicted proteins | sample NC_wetland_sal_i_2_FD_132425 | JGI IMG/M metagenome (GOLD analysis project Ga0187803, IMG submission 132425) | Wetland sediment microbial communities from Neuse River Estuary, North Carolina, USA - Control_3 | ecosystem: Environmental > Aquatic > Freshwater > Wetlands > Sediment | place: USA...
ATGGTTTGTTGGTATTCTTCATCGTGGTTGAGACTACCATTTCTTCAAACATGTCTGACCACTACCTCCTTCCCGCTGGCGCGAGGCGCGCTGTGCCGCCAACGTTCCCTCGGGACTTGTTGCCGGCTGCGGTTCCGGTGCCTGCCACTGCGCCGTGTCCCCGCCAACGATTCCAGGCGACGACGAGCGGTGCAGCGATACCAAAACTTGAGTACGTTCCTATCACAATCCCCACCACCAGGGCAAAGCTAAACGCGCGAAGCACCTGGCCGCCCATCAGGAACAGGACGAGCACGGTGAGAAAGGTCAAACCGCTGGTCAGGATCGTTCGCGAAAGCGTCTGGTTGATGGACTTATTGACGACGTCCGCGAAGGGCTCCTTCCGCAACAGTCGATTGTTTTCCCGGATGCGGTCGAAGATGACGATCGTATCGTTCATCGAATAACCGACCAAGGTCAACAGCGCTGCGATCACGGTCAGCGAAATTTCAAATCCGAAAATCTTGAACAGCCCCAGGGTAATCAGCACATCGTGAAAAACAGCCAGGACCGCCGCCAGTCCGAAAATGATGCGGTCCATAAAGCGCAGGGCAAAGCCAATTGCACCCTTGCCTGCCCAGCCTGTCGAACCGCCAATCTGACCACCGAAGAACCGGAATGCAATATATACCAGCATACCCCCCAATGCCCAGAGGGTAACAACGATTGCCTGCCGTCGAAGCTCCCCGCCTACTTTGGGCCCGACGATCTCGACGTTGCGAATCGCGAAAGGACCTAGGGAGTAATTTTCTTTCAGCAAGGAAATCACCGCGGGATTCGCGCCATTTACTTGCGCCAGCTCATCCAGGTTCGTGAGCAATCCATTCTTATCCTTGTCGCGGTAAGCCAAGAGATTCTTCGCCAGCACCTGATACTTGTCTCCGGCGCTGACGGACAATCCCAAAGGATCTTTCTCCAAAAGAAAATTCGCAAGCGAGGTTTGGGTGGTGGAATTGAAGTCTGGCTTGGAAGCAGTCGAAACGCCGTAGGTCGCACTGAGGGCACTGAGAACCTTGGCCTTGCCTTCGTCAAGCGCCTGATCGCCTTGGCCGGTCTGCTCAACGAATATCAAGACTTCATTAGACTTGGCTGTGGCAATGTCGCTGACGCTCTGGATCTCGCTGTTCCCAAGTCCCTGGGCGCGCAAGCCGGCACGCAACTGATCCACGTTCGGGGGTTGCGCGAACCGTACATCCACGTTCGTGCCACCTCGGAAGTCGATTCCGTACTTGATACCGCCCTTGAGGTAGATAGTGGACCAACCGGCGACCAGGAGGAGGCCGCTCAAGGCAAAGAAATACTTAGCCTTGCCCATCCAATCGATATTGGGCTCTTTGAAAAGCTCAATCATGCCGTTTTGCGCTTCCCTTCTTTAGACTCCGCGCGGTTTCCGTTTGTTCCCGCGAGTCTACCTATTAGAACGCCCCAAACCACTCCACTTTCAGTACTAAAACCCTTTGGAGTGCGGCGGCTTGCCTGTCCTGAGCTTGCCGAAGGGCCGCCGCTTTCACGATCTAAGCCGCTACTCCCAATCCCAACCATCGAAAGCAGTTGTCATCCTGAGGCCCGCTTTCTGGGCCGAAGGATCACAACCGTTCCGCCTCGCACAAATCTTTACCTCCTTACCTCTACGCTTTCTTGCTTGGTTCTCTTAAATGCTCATCTCCGCCTGGCGGTCCATTTTCGTCAGGTGATACTCGAAAATCGACTTGGAAACGAAGATTGCCGTGAAGACGTTGGCAACTAAACCGATAATCAGGGTGATAGCAAATCCGCGGATAGGACCGGTCCCAAAGAAGCTTAGGAATGCAGCCGAAACCACGGTTGTAACGTGCGTGTCAATAATCGTCCGAAATGCCTTATCAAAGCCTGCCTCAACGGCCGCAGAGGACGACTTCCCGTTGCGAATTTCCTCGCGGATGCGCTCGAACACCAGAACGTTCGAGTCGACGCCCATACCGATCGTCAGAATCACGCCCGCGATGCCGGGCAGGGTCAGCACTGCGCCGAACATAGCCAACGCGGCAAGCAGGATGATCAGGTTCAGGATCAACGCGAGTACAGCGTTGACGCCGGACAAGCGGTAGTAGAAGACCATGAAGACCATCACAACAAGCAAGCTGAGTATCGAGGCCTGGACGCCGTGGCGAATCGAGTCGGCACCGAGCGACGGGCCAACGGTGCGCTCTTCCAGATACTTGATGGAAGCCGGCAACGCTCCGGCACGCAACACCAGCGCCAGGTCGTGCGCGGACTCCTGGCTGAAGGTGCCGGTGATGCGGCCACTATCTTCAATACGGCTCTCAATCGTTGGTGCCGAAAAAACCTTCTTTTCCAGCACAATCGCCATTTGACGGCCCTTGTTCTGTTCCGTAAACGGACCAAAGCGGCGCGCGCCTTCGGCCGACAGCGTGAAATTGATCTGCCACTGCCCGGGCATTTCGGCGTTGCGGGTTTCGATGGCGGTGCGAAGATCGCGCCCGGTCACGGCCGGGGTACGGCTCAGGATGTACCAGACCTCGCCGGCGTTCTGCGCATTTCGAGAGTCTAAGCGCCCTTCGACAATCTCCGTGCCCGCAGGCAGCACCCCGCCATGCTGGGCAAGCGCGGCGGCTTCCGATTGATACGGAGTCGGATCTTCCACCAGCTTCAGTTCCAGTTGACCGCCGGCCTGAATCACCTGCTTGGCTCGGGCTGGATCACCTTCGCCCGGGAGTTGCACAAGAATCTCGTTGTCCTTGCCGACGCGGCCATGGGGCTGAATCGTAGGTTCGGTCAACCCGAGCGCGTTGATCCGGCGCTCAATGGTTTCGAGCGACTGCGTCATAGTGGTTTCTTGGATGCGGGAAATGGCCGCCGGACGCAACGTCATAAGATAAGCGCTCGGCTCACCCGGCGCGGTTCCCAATTCCCAGGTGCCCTCATACTGGTCGTGAAACAGGTCGCGGAATTGCGAAACCTGGTCGGTGGCCACGTTGCGCACGATGATGTGAGTATCATCTACGCGGCGCACTTCTTCGTAATGAATATTCTTCTGGCGCATCGCGGTCGTGAGCCGGTCCACGGTTTGGTCGGTTTCCTGCGCCACCGCTTCCTGTACCTGCACCTGGAGAATCAGGTGCGTGCCCCCCTGAAGGTCGAGACCAAGTTTGATTTGGTTCGCGAAATTGTCCTTAATCTGCGCCAGCGACGTCGGGAAGGTGGGCATGCCGACGATGAAATACAGGCAAAGGATGATCACAGCAAAGATGAATACAGCTTTCCACTTCAAGTTGGGATTCATGGTTAGAAGATCAAGCGCCGTGGCGAACAGGCCGGGTCGGAGTTACTTGGCATCTTCGGACGCCTCCACCTGGGCAATCGCCGCACGCGCGATGCGAATTTTTACATTGTCGGCGACCTTCAAAATATAGGTTTCGCCGTCGATACCGTTGATGGTGCCGTAGATTCCCGAGGTGGTGATGACCTTGTCGCCATTCTTGATGGCGCTGAGCATCTCCTGCACCTTCTTACGCTGCCGCTGCTGCGGCATGATCACCAGAAAATACATGATGCCGAACATGAGCAGCAGAGGAAGAAGAAAACCCCCGAGTCCGCCGAAACCGCCGGCTTGAAACATGAGAAGAGCGGCCAAATTCATTTCCGTCGTTTCGTCCCGTACCCTTTCCGAACCGCACAACATCCAAATCTCGGACTCAAATGCTCCTGGATTCCCGCGACTGGGAAAAACAATCCGAGAGCGGGAAATTTCCCGCTTGCCCTGCCCGCCCGATTCTCGTGATGAGAGTCGACTTACCGCGGGTTGCCACAGGCACGCGGAGGAACTCCGCGCACTAGGCCTTTCGCTTCAGGCCGGTCCCGTTTCATAGCGGGCACGTAGTTCTGCCGCGAAATTTGCAAGATGTCCAAAAGTAATAGCCTCTCGGATTTGCCGCATTGTGTCAAGGTAAAAGTGGACGTTGTGGTGGGTGGCCAGGATCGCCGCAGTGATCTCTCCAGCGGCGAACAGGTGCCGAAGATAGGCGCGCGTGTAACGCTGGCAAACGCTGCAAGTGCAACGCGGGTCGATTGGCCGCTGGTCCTCGACGTAGCGCGCGTTCTTGATCAGCACCCGGCCCTCGCTGGTGTACAAGCAAGCGTGCCGCGCCGCTCGCGTCGGTAACACGCAATCCATCATGTCGATGCCGCGTGCCACGTAATCCGCCAGTTGTTCGGGCCGGCCCACGCCCATCAGGTAGCGCGGCCGCTCCTTTGGAAGCAGCGCGCTAACCTCGGCAGCCATCTCGCAAGTCATCCCATGGGGCTCGCCGACCGCCAGCCCTCCCACCGCGTACCCCGGAAAATCCAATTCTAAAAGTTGCCGCGCACTCTCACGCCGTAAATCGGCAAACGTCGCTCCCTGCACAATCCCGAATTGCCATTGGGCTGGCCGGTCGTCGCCGCTGGTGGAATCCAGAAAATAACGGCGCGCCCGCCGTGCCCATTCCGTCGTCCTCTTCAGTGCGCCTTCGGCAATGTTGCGCGGTGCGGGGGTTTTAATGCACTCGTCGAGCACCATGGCGATGTCCGAGCCGAGCGCGAGCTGAATCTCAGTGGCTTTTTCCGGGGTCAGTAAATGTTCAGAACCATCCAAATGTGAGCGGAAGCGCACGCCTTCATCGGTAATCTTGCGCAGTTCCGAAAGACTGAAAACCTGGTAGCCACCGGAGTCGGTGAGGATGGCGCTGTTCCAGGACATGAACGCGTGCAGCCCGCCGAGCTTGCGAATCAGTTCGTGTCCCGGCCGCAAATAAAGGTGGTAGGTGTTGGCCAGGATAATTTTGGCGCCGAGGCCTTCGAGGGCTTCCTGGGTGAGGCCTTTGACCGTGGCGGCCGTGCCCACGGGCATGAAGGCGGGCGTCTCAATGGCGCCATGTGGCGTGGTCAGGAGTCCGCGCCGCGCACCGCTCGGATCGCAATGCAAAACTTCGAAGGAAAAACTCACCGCTCCAGTGTATCAGGACATGATAAAGGCCCACATTGTACGGACAAGCACGTACGCGCCCCAAACTGCAAAGACAATTCCGAAAGATTTGGCGCCCTTCAGTTTTCGCGGGTTTACCGCTGCGAATCCAATCGCGATCAAAATCAGCGACCAAATCGTAAAAATGTCCAGCGATTTGCAGAGCGCGAAGAGCCACTTCGCCGACTCCTCCGGCAGAAATGCGGCCACGTTCGTCACCACGGGGTTCTCTGGATCGATGGTTCCTGGAGGGCGTAAAAATAGGACCAGCAGAAAAATGGGTGTGTTAACGAGCCCGACCAGTCCCGAGTGCGCAGCAATCGCCATGGATTGTGAGAACGTGGCGCCCGTCCCTCCCAGAAGATTGTATGCCCCCATCATGATGGCTCCCAGAATCACTGCCGACAGAATCGGCGCCAGCACTCCTGCGGCATAAACAATATAAACGGTAACCTTCGAGGAGATCTCCACCTGTCGTTCCTTTTGATCTGCAGACAACTGCGACGCGCGCGGATCCTTCTCAATTTTCTGGCTGATATATTCGCGCCAGTTCATTCTTTGATTGAGCGCGATTACCGCAATTATGCTGAGCACGGTCGTTAAAATCACCGGCAAAACCCAACTCGGCTTTCGGGCGATATCTTCAAACGTCGGCTTCGGCGAGAAAAGTACGCCAAAGATTCTCCCAAACGGGGAAATCGCTGCCTGGGGCTCTGTCGCAGGCGCAGGTACAGGTGTCGTTGCCATCGAGGACTCCTTCACTGCAGGTTTGCAGGGACTTGCCTCATCCTAGCTTGTCGGACGCTTCCCAACTGCACGTCATTCCGAGCGCAGCGAGGACCTCTTCTCCATCCCGCGCATTTTGCGGGATGAATCCCTCTTATGGAATGCCAAGCAGTAGAGATTCTGCGGCCTAAGACTGGCCTCTCAGAAAGACGAGTTGATCTACTTGGGCTACGCACAACCTGGCCTGAAAATATCACACCTGGCTGGCGCGGGGTATCTCCGGAACCGCCGCCAGCAGCTTGCGCGTGTACACATGCTGGAGCTGTTGGAGAATGAGACTGGCGGGGCCGCACTCGACGAATTGCCCTGCGCGCATCACCGCCCTCTGACGGCGTTGAAAACCTCCGACGCACGAAAAAAAGGGGCTACACTTGCAGCCCCTTTGGTGGAACAGACAGTTACGTGTTATCGCTTGTTTAGAAGCGGAATTTCACTCCAAACTGCATTTGACGCGCGCCGTACAGCGTGTTGCCGGTGGCCGTTGCGTTTAGAAAACTGGAGCGTGGGGCGAGGCAACCACCAAAGATCAGGGGGTTGACACCCGCGGGAGTCGCGCAACTGTTCAGGTAGAACGCGTCAGTGTCTACATCGAAGACGTTCGTCTTGTTGAACAAATTGAACGCCTCCCAGAGGAACTCCATGGAAAGGCGCTCATTAAGTTTGAAATTCCTGCCGATGCGCAGGTCAGTTGTGAACAGGTAGGGCGTGGTGAACAGGCTGTTGCGCGCGAAAAACGGGACGCGTCCGGCGTCGGCGCTGCCGTAGCCGCTCACGACCCCGCAAGTCAGGCCTCCGTCGAGGCTGCAGGCATAGGGATAACTGTCCATCACCGCCGTCACAGGGCGTCCGTCCTGCACCTTCCAGATGGTCGATAGCGTCCAGCCACCGACCACATGCTTCATGGTGTCATTCTGTGTCCAACTAGCGAACGGCATGTCCCAGTACATCGTGAACACGAATTTGCGCCGGAGATCCAGGTCCGAAAGGCCATATTCACCCTTTATGTTGTATGGGTTCAGTGGTTCATCGGTCCCGGCAAAAGTTCCGTTGACGCCCATGGCTTGGCCGTCGTCCGTGGTCTTCGACCAGGTGAAGTTCGTGTCAAACATCAGCCCGTGCGACATCCGGCGCCGGAGCTGCACCACCAAGGCGTGATACCAGGAGTTTATGACGCTCTTGCCCATCAGTATTACCCCAACGTTCGAGTTGGGACGCGCCACGGCTCCGGAAAAGAACGGGACGGTGAATGTCCCGGTTTTCCCCGAAAAGTCCGTGTAGGCGTAGATTTGCGTACTGTCTGGTGGGGGCAGGTTCGCGTCCACGAAGGTCGGCAGCCGGTTGCCCCGCGAACCGACGTAACTAATGGTGAGACTCATGTTCCCGGGCAGCGCATGCTCATAGGCTAGGTCAAATTGATGTACGAGGGGATTGACAAAGTGTGGGTCGAGGGCGGTCACCACGGCACTCGCTCCTGCGCTCGGACAGGCGCTCAGAAAAGCCGCAGCGTTGGCGAATTCATTTGTTGGCGTCGGGCCGCTGGTGCCGAAAATAGGTGTAAAGTTCGGGGACCCGGTTGCCTGTGGAAAAACGACGCCGGGCACTGTCGGTAGGCCGCAAGAGGCAGGGCCATATTTAGACGCGGGGTAGAAGCCGTACGACTGCTGGAAGAGGCCGTTCTGGAATAACGCCGCGAAAAGTGTGCTGTTCGAGGTGCGCCCATAGTAGATGCCATAGCCGCCTCGGAGCACTTGCTTCTGTCCGCCTCCAATTGCCCATGAGAAGCCCACTCGCGGCCCGAAATTATTCGTGGCCGTATTGAGCTTAGCCGTCTCCGGCACCACGGGGTTTGCGGCCTGAATCTTGGGCATGGTTTGTAATTCGTACCTCATGCCCAAGTTGAACGTTAGGTTGGAGCGTACCTGCACATTGTCTTGCACGTAGAAATTGTGGTCGGTCGTGGTGAAAGAACCGCCGCCGCTGCCATGGATTGGGTCAACGGCCTGATAAAAGCTGCTGTAAGACTGCGTTCCATTGGCAAGATCATGAGCAAAATGGTTCAATCCATAGGCGCCATAGTAGTTGTAATCGCCCCCGCCCTCATACAGATTTGTCAGGTTCTCCTGAACGTAATTGATGTCCAAGCCCACCTTCACCTGGTGGCGCCCATGGACCCAGCTCAGGTTATCCACCCACTGGTCGCGCTTCTCGTCCGGGTACTTCGCGCGCGGCAGAAAGGTGGGCATGCCGAAGCTGGCCGCGTCACCAACATAGAAGTTGGGCCCGGAAGCGTTAGGCGTTTCGTATTCGAAGTCCCGCCCGTACTGGAAGCGTGCTTCGTTGACCAAGCTCGGATTGATCGTCCACGTCCAGGTAGTTACGTTGAATTCGTTGTCGACGTAGTCGGAACCATTCCCCAACGCCGTGGTGCTTAGGGTTGGAGTCGTATAAATCCCATTCAACGAGTTCCAACGCACAATGTTGAAGGCATTGCTTAGGTGATTCGCCGGATTTATCTGGTAATCCACCTTCGCAAGGCCGATGTAATTGTCCCCAGTGCGCGGGTCCGTTGTATTTGTCACCGCGTTAATCGCGGCAATTACGCTCGCACAGTTGGGATCTGTGCAGTTTGGGATGTCTACCGTCTTCCAGGCTACAGGATCGTAGGCGGTGACAACGGCCGGGAAGTTCCGTTTCTGTTGATCGTAGTCCAGAAAGTAAAACAGCTTGTCTTTAACTAGCGCCCCGCCGATCCCTCCACCGAACTGCTGTCGGCGCTCCGCAGGTTTCGGTGCACCGACGGACTTGGCAAGCGGGTCTTCCGCGAGGAACGCAGCGTCGCGGATGAAATAGAAGATATCGCCATGCATCTGGTTCGCCCCCGAACGGGTGACAGCATTGACGACGCCGCCAGCCGCCCGGCCATATTCGGCCGTGTACGCAGCGCTGATCACGTTAAATTCCTTGATGGCGTCCAAGCTGTAAGCGTACGGAAGCCGCGTGCGTCCACGCGCTTCAGAGAAAAAGGCCTGGTTGTTATCAGCCCCATCCACGGTATTGTTGTTGTAAAGCGAGGAGACTCCGCGGAAGCTTACACCCCCATAGTCACCGTCCTCACTGGCACCCGGAGTCAGCAGGACAAAATTGTCCCAGCGTCGTCCATTGAGCGGCAGATTTTCAACGTAAGTCTGCCCAATAGTCTGGCTCACGTCGTACTTCTCGGTTTCTACTTGTCCGGCTTCGCCGGTAACGGTTACGCTTTCCTGCGTTGTTTTCACGGGAAGGCTTAGATCAACGGCCAGTGTCTGGCCCACCTCCAAAGCCAGGTTCTCGCGCTTCACTTCGGCGAATCCTTGTTTGGTCACGATGACCTCATACCGCCCTGGCTGCAACAACGGGGCCAGATAAATCCCCGCATCGTTCGTGGCCAGGATTCGCTCGGCGGCGGTGTCCAGATTGCGCACCACAACGTTCGCGGCAGGTACAACCGACCCGCTCTGGTCTGTGATCGTGCCGCGAATCTCGGCAGTCCCAGCGCCTTGCCCCATGCCACGGATTGCCATACCCAAGCAGAGAATGGTAAGGATACCGACACTTAGACAAAATCGTAGATGCAGAGAATGGTTATTCATTTGCCCATCCTTTTCCCTCGACTTCCCTCGACGTTTTTCTTGCGTTTGGTAACCATATATCACACACCGTGGCCTCATATCGAGGACTCCCCTGTGGATATCTCCGTGGCTCGAACAGTGACGCTAGCCTAGGGCGACAACATGAATGTCAGTAAAATCGGACATTACAATGCTGTGAAACAGCTCTGCAAGGAATTGCGCGATGACCCTCTCCATAACTTCACGAAGTGATTGCAAAACTCTGAAATCGAATCAGTAACAAGGACGACTGCAATAGTAAGCTAAGAAGCTCCATGGCCACCGCAAACAGCCATCGTGTCGACTGGCAACTGCTCTGGGGGCAGCGCTCGTTCCGCTTTTTCTTCACCGCCATGTTCGTCTCCCTCTTCGGCAGCGGCATGAATTTCATCAGTGTGAGCTGGTACATCATGTCCGCCACGCATTCGACCGTGGCCGTAAGCTGGCAGGTCATCGTGGTTACCCTGCCTGGTTTAGTGGTGCCGTTTCTCGGCGGCGTATTAATTGACCGCTTCGACCGCCGCTACCTGGGTGTCCTGCTTGATCTCGCCCGTGGCTTTGCGGTCGTGGCCATCGCCGCCATCGCCTGGCGCGGCAACCTGCACCTCTGGCATCTCTATCTGATGACGCTGATCACCGGCACGGGCTCGGCGATGTACTGGGCCAACGTGAATGCGCTAGTGCAGGAAGTGATCCCGCCCAGCCAGTTCACCGGCGCGAACGCGGCCGTACTGGTGGGGGTGCAGACGGGCATGCTCCTGGCCGGCACCTTTGTCGGTTTCTTCTATGACCACATCGGCATTGCTGGAATCTTGTTCATCGACGGGCTCACCTATTTTGTTTCTGCTTACTGCCTGTACTCGCTGCGCCGCGGTTATGTTTCGCCGCTGGCGCACCGCCAGTATCCCCGCGAATTTTCGGAGTCCGCGGAGGCAACCGCCCAAGCGCTGGAAAGCGGCGAAAATCCCGAAGTAGCGGAAGCCGGACTATCGCTGGCGATGTTTACGGACATGAAGGAAGGATTTCATTATTTGCGCGAGCAGCCAGTCGTTTTGGCGCTCGGAATTACGCACGCTCTCCTGATGGCCAGCATCGTAAGTTCGAACGTCGTGCTTGTAGCGCTGGCCAACAATATTCTCCATTCCGGCGCGCGTGGCTTCGGTTTCATCGAAGCGGGTTGGGCCATCGGTGCGATCATAGGCGGTCTAATCACCAGTCAATTGCCGCAACGATTCCGCCTGCCGCTGTACGTCGCCGCCATGGCGGGAATGGCGTTGGGCCACGTGGCCATGCCGTTTGCAGGCATCCTGCTCGTGGCAGTGATCTTGCACAGTTGTTTTGGATTTTTCCGCGCGCTTGCAGGCATCGTGGCTCAGTCTTCGCTCATGTCCATCGTTCCGAAACATATTATGGGCCGCACGCAATCCGCCTTTGCGATCTTTGCCACGGTTCTTCAGTTGGCCATTACTTTTTCGCTGGGCTGGATTTCCGAGCGCTTCAGTATCGCGATCGGCTTTTTCTTGCTCGCGTGCATGTACGCCGGCGCAACCTGGACCGCTTCTCGCGCGCGCCTGCTCCTGCGAGCTTCTGTGCTGTGATTTTGCGCGCCAACGACGTCCGGACCAGCCTTAGGAAGCCGCCTGATCGATGCTTCCGCCGAGCAGTCCCACCGCCGCCTGATTTAGCTTGGCCCGCAACGCGTAGCGATCGCTTGCTCGCGTAATGTACCGTACCGCGACCTCAATGCCCCCAACCACAGGCTTAACGCTGATGGCCGGCGCGGCCGACAAGCCACTGAGTTCACGCGATGTCGTCGCACGCCGCCATTCTTCCTCGGCCTGCTGGACCGTTTCGCGCGTCGCCTCGATCACCTTTTTGTGAATGGCGTCGACCATGGGATAGGGATCCTTGCCCGGGGGCAGTACCACTTGCAATTCATCCCACAACCATTGGCCGCTGGTCGAAAAATTGAAGTAATGACCTTCGATGGCAAAGCTGTTGGGAAACGTCACGCGCCGTCCGGTCGGATGCCCGGAGTCCGTCCAATTCCCCGTCTCCAGTAGCACCGTATGGAACGGCCCGATCTCCACCACTTCGCCAGTCACTCCCTTGATTTCCACCCAATCGCCCAGCCGCATGCCGTTTTTTCCCATGAGCGCGAACCAGCCGATGAAGCCCACAATGAAGTCCTTCAGGGCTACCGTGAGTCCAGCGCCGGCGAGGCCAAGAAATGTCCCGAGTTGCCCCGGCGGCCCGAAAACCACAAGCAGAATGAGGAAGAGTGACAGAATCTGGACCGTCACTCGGGCGGCTGTACGCAACGATTCGACTTGCCGGCGATCCATGGAAATCCGTTTGAGCAGCGAATCCATCCAGGAGCTGAAGAATAGCGCGACCAGCGCAATCGTCAGGATGATGGCAACCCCGAGAAGAGCGCGATGCAGTACATCGCGTTGGCGCGCAGCCACAAAGGCGATCCACTCACCGTACACGCTCACGAGATCTCCCTCGGCTTCGATGCGCTTGTCGAAGGCCGCGAGCCGCTTTTGCTGGGCGCTGATCTGCTGAGTTTTCTTGAGCAGCGCCTGGGATTCCTCCCGGCTCGTGGTGGCGGTGGGCGCCGCTCCAGTCACGGTTTGCAAATTGGCCTTCTTCGCATGGATCGCCAGCGCCGGCAAACTTGCTTTCGCCGCGTCAAGTTCGGCGTCGAGGGCGTTGTGCTGCGCGGAAAACTTCGCTATGGCTGCTGCCGCCTCGTTTTTGGCGGCCCAGAGCTGGAGCTGTTTCTGATGCAACGCCATCCATTGCTCCGCGCGGTGGATCAATCCTAGCTGGTCTTCGGGTGGAGTTCCTTGCGGCAATGCCGCCGGAGCGTCATGCGCGGCCTTATCGTGCTCCTCCTTCATTGCCTGGATGCGTTCGCTCAGGTCGCCGCCCGCCTGCAGGAAATCCCGCTTCGCATCGTCCACCTCGTCCTGATCGAGATCGAGGTTCGCTTCGACCTGGATGAGATCCGCTTCGATCGCCTCCTTTTTGCTTTCCGGCGCCTTGGGCAACTGCTCGGCAAGCTGCTTGGCCCGCTCCTCGTCCGCCGCCAGGAGTTTCTCCGCTTTCTGCACGCGTTCTTGGCTGTCCTTTGCTTCCGGGCTCAAGGGCGGCGGGTTGCGTCGCACGTTGTCCAATGCTGCTGCGAATGCAAGATCGACCGCGTAGTCGGCCGCGCGCCGTGCTTCTTGGGCAAAGGCTCGTTCCTCAGGGAAAGTGGCGTGCTGCGCCAGTTGCTGCGCGGTCTTCAGCGGACTCTGATCCACCAGGGATTGTTCCGTCGGCGCAGATGCTTTTTTCCCCGTTGTGGCCGCCCCCGGCAAGGGCTGCCGCGTCTTCCAAAACCCGTAAACCGTGAGTCCCGCCAGTAAGAGGATCACGATGGTTGCAATCTGTTGTGTTTTTCTCATAAGAAGCTCGCCGTTTTACATTGTAACTTCAGATTGGCTGGGATTCTTTCCAATCTCGGTGATTCGTCGGAGAAACGCAAGGATTTCCTGAACGCCCTGGTGCTCAAGCTCATTGCAGGCTAACTTCATCCGGCTTAATCTGAGACTTAGGATCTCCCATGAGCGATTCGCGCCTGCCTGCTTTTCTCTATCTCTTGATGCTGGTGTTGGGCGTCCTGCAATGGGTCCACGTCTATCCGCAGCTTCCCGAAACCATGGCGTCGCATTTCAGTGCCAATGGCACGCCAAACGGCTGGCAACCGAAGCAGGC
>Ga0187803_10000700_pt1 | contig 13237 bp, 8 predicted proteins | sample NC_wetland_sal_i_2_FD_132425 | JGI IMG/M metagenome (GOLD analysis project Ga0187803, IMG submission 132425) | Wetland sediment microbial communities from Neuse River Estuary, North Carolina, USA - Control_3 | ecosystem: Environmental > Aquatic > Freshwater > Wetlands > Sediment | place: USA...
CACTGACTTGACGGGGATGAGGGGCGTGCGAATCGAGGTCCTGAGTGATCCCTCCCTGCCCAACGGCGGGCCGGGACGAGATTCCGACGGCAACTTCTTCCTCAGCGATTTTGAATTGGATGCTCGGCCCGCGAGCGGCAACGGCGTCGTGAAAGCGGTCAAGTTTACGGATGCCGGCGATGATGAAGCGCAAGGCGGATACGAGATCAAACGCATCATAGGCAAGAGCGAAAAGCAGGAAGGCGTGGTGGGTTGGGCGATTGACGATTCGCTCTCGAGCGCGGTAAAGACTCGGCAAGGGGTGCTCGTGCCCGAGGAGCCTTTCGGCTCCGAAGGCGGCACGATCCTTAGTTTCCGGCTGAAGCATCGCATGCTGCACACCGCGCGCAATGTCGGCCGCTTCCGCCTCTCGGTCACGAACATGGCTGAGCCCCTACGCACGGTGAAGCTCGCGGCGCGACTGCGGCCGGTGCTCGATACGCCGTCGGCGAATCGCTCCCCGGAACAGAAGAACCAACTTGCCGCCGCGTATCGGTCGCTCGCACCGGCGCTCCAGCCGACGCGGGATCAAATCGCCAAGCTGAAGAAAGACCTGGATGACCTCGGCATCGTGAGCGCCCTGATTGTGCGCGAGCAGCCGGGATTCGAGCGCCCGTCCACCTTCCTTCACATTCGCGGCGCCTATCTGAGCAAGGGCGACAGGCTCTACGCCGAGGTGCCCGCGATTCTCAATCCTCTGCCGCCCAGCGCCATGCCGAACCGGTTGGGGCTGGCGGAGTGGCTGGTCTCAGACGACAACCCGCTGACCGCGCGCGTGACCGTAAACCGGTATTGGGAGCAGATCTTCGGGCATGGGATTGTGGAGACGGCGGAGGATTTCGGCACCCAGGGCGAGCCGCCAACGCATCCCGAACTGCTCGACTGGCTGGCCACCGAATTCATGCGCGGCGGATGGAGCATGAAGAGAATTCTGCGGACGATCGTGACCTCCTCCACATATTGCCAGTCATCGCGAGTCACGCCGGAACTGGAGGAACGCGACCCTTACAACAAGCTGCTGGCGCGCGGACCGCGATTCCGCGTGAGCGCTGAAACGGTGCGCGACATCGCCTTGGCAGCGGCTGGCCTGCTCAGCTCGAAAATCGGCGGGCCCAGCGTGTTTCCGTATCAGCCCGAAGGCGTCTGGGGCCAGCCTTATAGTGACGACAAGTGGGTGGAGAGCAAGAATGAAGACCGTTATCGGCGAGGCGTCTACACTTTCATTCGGCGCACCTCGGCATATCCCAGCATGTTGACTTTCGACGCGCCCAGCCGCGAGTTCTGCACCGTGCGGCGCGTGCGAACCAACACGCCACTTCAAGCCCTGACCACGCTAAACGACCCGGTCTTCTTCGAGGCTGCTCGGGCTCTCGCGGCACGAGTTGAACAAGAAGCCGGCGGCGACGCCAACGCGCGCGCCACTCGCGCCTTCCGGTTGTGCTTGGGCCGCCCGCCAACGCGACAGGAACTCGATCGCATTCTGACGTTCTATCAGCAACAACTCGATCACTTTCGCAGCGATCCAAAGGCGGCAGGCGACGTGCTCGGCGGCGCGAGCCCCAAGGTAGCGAGCGCAGCGCCCGCGCCCGGTGCAGCTTCTCCTCAAGCTAACTGGGCTGACGCCGAAAAGGCCGCTTGGACAATGGTCGCCAATGTGTTGTTGAATTTGGATGAGACGATTACCAAGGAATAGCAGTATGATAATTCCCTGAGGACAACGCGCATGAATATCGGGGAAACGACTCAATTCATCGTCAACCAGCAAGCACAAAATGTGGCCGACATTCATTCACTTCAAGAGCTTCAGAGAGAATTAGGCCTGAAGATCGACAAGCTGCACGAAACGGTGAAGCAGCACGAGGATCATCACATTGTTACGGGTGAAATGGTGGCGAAGCTTGCAACCTGGCAAGAGGACGATTCCGAGAGAATCGATTGGCTTTTCGAGAGCCACAAGAAACTAGTTGAGAAGCAGGATTGGCTCATGGAAGGGCATAGAAAACTTGTAGAGGCGCATCTGCGCACCGAAAGTAAGCTCGAGAGATTCATTGACGAAGTCCGGAAAAATGTCACAGGCGGAAACGGGAAGAGGAGAAAAAACGGGAAATAAAAACTGTCTGAGTGAGCAGTTCCCATGACAAAGATTCCGCTAAATCCCGATCAAGCCATGCTGCAATCCGTCACGCGCCGCTATTTCTTCAAGCAAGCGGGGTTCGGCATCGGTGCGGCTGCACTCACTTCGCTTATGAACCGAAGGCTGTTCGCGGGCGGAGAGACCTTGATGACGGCAGCCGCCGACGCCGTCAATCCGATGGCGCCTCGCCCTCCGATGTTTGCGCCCAAGGCCAAGAGCATCATCTTCCTTTTTATGGCCGGCGCGCCTTCGCAGGTTGACCTTTTGGACTACAAGCCGAAACTGCAGGAGCTGAACGGCCAGCACATTCCCGAATCGATGCTCAAGGGCGAGCGCTTTGCTTTCATCCGCGGCGTTCCCAAGCTGCTGGGCTCGCCCTACGAATTCAAGAAATGGGGCAATTCCGGCGCCGAAATTTCAGAGCTTCTGCCGCACCTGGGCGAAATTGCCGATGATATCGCAATCGTGAGGTCCGTCCACACCACGCAGTTCAATCATGCTCCCGCGCAGATTTTCATGAATACCGGATTTCAGATTATCGGCCGGCCCAGCGTGGGCTCGTGGTTGACTTATGGTTTGGGCAGCGAGTGCCAGGACCTGCCGGGCTTCGTCGTGCTGCTATCGGGCGAAAATGACCCGGATGGAGGTAAGGCCTGCTGGGGCAGTGGATTCTTACCTACCGTCTACCAGGGCGTTCAGTTCCGCTCGCAAGGCGATCCGGTATTATTCCTCACCAATCCCGCCGGCGTTTCGCCGGAAGTGCGTCGCCAATCGCTGGACGCCATCAAAGACCTGAACGAAATCCATCTGAAGAGCGTGGGCGATCCCGAAATCACCACGCGCATCGCCTCCTACGAGATGGCGTACCGCATGCAATCCAGCGTGCCGGAACTGATGGATATTTCGAAAGAGCCGCAGTCGGTGCACCAGATGTACGGCACCGAGCCCGGCAAGAAGTCTTTTGCGAACAATTGTCTCTTGGCGCGGCGGTTGGTGGAGCGTGGCGTGCGTTTCGTCCAACTCTACCATCGCGGATGGGACCATCACGGCACTTCCGCGCACGACGACATTGTGAACCGCTTATCCAGCCTTTGCCGCGAAACCGATCAGGCTGCGGCCGCGCTGATAAAAGATTTGAAACAACGAGGCCTACTCGATTCCACGCTGGTGGTTTGGGGAGGCGAGTTTGGCCGCACGCCCATGAACGAGGAACGTAATCGCTCAAAATTCCTCGGGCGCGATCACCACCCGCGCGCTTTCAGCATGTGGCTGGCCGGAGGTGGCATTAAACCGGGCATTACAATCGGACAAACAGATGAACTTGGATATAACCCGATCGAGGATCCTGTCGAAGTTCACGACCTGCACGCCACGCTTCTGTATCTTTCGGGCATCGACCACACGAAACTCACCTACCGCTTTCAGGGCCGCGATTTCCGATTGACCGATGTCTCCGGAAACGTAGTGAAGAGTATTCTCGCCTGAAGTGGCATGAGCATCCTGCCCATGCGTTATCACGGGCGGGACGCCCGTGCCACAAGCCTCGGGCAACTCGGGCCCGGCTTGCGGGCATCTTGGATACTGGAAGAGCGAGCTATCTCCGCATCGCTAGCGTTTTCGAGAGCCGCCTTCGATAATTGGCTCGATGCGTCACACATGGGGAGGATGCATGAACGCCCGCCGTTTGCTTCGCGCGTTTGTCATTGCAGTGGCATTAGCTGTGGTCTCATCCACGCTTCCGCTTCGAGCTGCGCAGCAGGACCTACCGCCTTCGCAAGACCAGCCCGCTGCGAACCCGCAACAGCAAGACCAACCTTCCGCGCCGCAGGCCGACGAGCAGAGCGCTCCTGATGTGCAAGAAGGCAAGCCCGCACCGCAGCCCCCGCCTGCGGGCCAGGTGCCTACATCATTCACTTTGCCCGCGGGCACGATGATTACCGTTCGAACTTCACAGCTACTTTCCAGCGACAACAACGTAGCTGGCGATAAATTCACTGCCGAGCTCCAGCAGCCGGTACTCATCAATGGCTGGGTTGTAGCGCGGCGAGGTCAGACGGTGGTTGGGCGCGTGAGCGTGGCGCAAAAGGCGGGGCGAGTGAAAGGGGTTTCACAGTTGGGGCTGGAGCTGAGCGGCTTGGTGTTGGTCGACGGCCAGCGACTGCCGATTCGTACTGAACTGATGCAGGCTTCCGGGCACACCACCCGCGGGCGCGACGCCAGCGCCATTGGCACCACAACTGGCTTGGGTGCCATCATCGGCGCCGCAGCCGGAGAGGGAAAAGGCGCGGCTATCGGAGCGGGAGCCGGCGCCGCGGCAGGCATCCTCGGAGTGCTGCTCACTCGTGGCGAGCCGACCGATATCCCTCCCGAAACGTCGCTGACGTTTGAAACGAGGGATGCAGTTACGTTTACTACGCAGCGTAGCGCAGTCGCTTTCCGGCCCGTGGAACCGACCGATTATGGGAACGGCCAGCTCGAGCACCGGCCACGTCTGGCGGGCCGGCCCGGATATCCGCCTCCGCCGCCATTCTATGGCCCGTACTATCCGTGGGGATATGATTATCCTATGCCGGTCTACATCGGATACGGATACTACGGGCGGTGGGGACGCTTTCGCCGCTAACCTACATGACCCTCACCCGTCCCGCTGCTGTCTGGCCACCAGGGCAGAACCTGGGGCACCGGCCCTCTCGCTGATGGAGAGGGCCGACAACAAGATCAAGAATCCCTCAGCCGTTCCTCTCAGACCCTCCGTATTACCTTGTGATATACTTCATCTGCCGGGTCAAGGAATTCGCCCCGATGAAGAACTGCCCCGCCTGCGAGAAGACTTATCCCGATGATTTCTCGCTCTGTCCGCACGACGGCACGACGCTGGTCGAGTCCGGTGCCTGGACTGAAGGCGCGATCGTGCGCGGCAAGTATCGTATTCTGGCCAAGCTCGGGCAGGGCGGCATGGGAGCAGTCTATAAGGCGTTGCACTTACGCTTCAACGAAGTACGCGCGCTCAAGGTAATGAGCCGCGAGCTTTCGGGCAACCCACTCTTCGTCAAGCGCTTCGAGCAGGAAGCTGTGATCACGCGCAAGCTTCAGCACCCGAACGCGGTGCGCGTGGACGATATCGACGAAACGGACGACGGCCGCCCTTTCATCGTCATGGAGTTTATTGAGGGCGAGAGCCTGAAAACAGTGATCCAGTCGGAAGGCCCTCTGCCAGTCCCGCGCGTCTGCGCCATTATCAAGCAGGTAGCTTCAGCGCTCGGCGCCGCGCACGAGCTCGGCATGGTCCATCGCGACATCAAGCCGGACAATATCGTGCTCGTGGACGTGGCACGGGCGTCCCGCCCGTGGACCGACATGGCCGGGACGGCCATGCCACAGGAACTCGCCAAGGTGCTCGACTTTGGTATTGCCAAGCTGAAGGAGGCACGCGCCGCCGATGCCGGGGGGTCTACTCTGACGGGCACCGGCGTGGTGATTGGCACGCCGCAGTACATGTCTCCCGAACAGGCGGCGGGCAGGCGCGGCGACGAACTCGATGGCCGCTCCGATCTCTACTCGCTCGGCATCGTCATGTACGAGATGCTGAGCGGAAGTCTTCCGTTCAATTCGGACACCCCCATGGCGATGCTGGTTGCCCACATGCACACGCCGCCCAGGCCCATTCGCGAGGCTCGGCCGGGAATGCAGATTCCTGATGCAATCGCCAGCCTGGTGATGCGCTGCCTGGAGAAGGATCCCGGCCGGCGGCCTCCCCATGCCCAGGCACCGATCGAGGAAATCGAGAATTGGGAAGAAGCGCCGGCGCGCTTAGCCCACGCACAAGTTGATCAGGACCGAATGGCTCGCGAAAAAGCAGAGGCCAGACGCGCCGAGTTGGCGCGGGCGGAGCAGGAGCGGCTAGCGCGGGAAATGGCCGAGGCCGCGGCCAAACTCAAGGCCGAGCGCGAACTGAGAGCCGCGGAAGAGGTTGCAATAGACCGCACTGAGATTTTCAGCAAGGGCGAACCCAACCCGGTCGCGGGCGCGGCCTCGGGCGCCACTCAATTACTCGGCGACGGAAGGATAGCCGGCGGTCGAGAAGACTGGCCTATCGAGCGCGACACAGAAGGCCAATTCCCTCGGCCTCAGGACGCGGCGCCACGAGAGGCGCCGCCCGTCCTGCCCGATCAAGAAGAGCCACCCCAGCCCGCGCCCAGCTTGCCTGTGTATCCACCCGCTGTGGCTCCGACGTCAAGCTGGAGAGTCTGGGCGGCAGTTGCAACGGTTTTGGTTATGGTCTCTCTCGGGACGTGGTACCTCTTACCTGGCAAGGATCACAAGCCCATACCTAAGCCCGACCACGGTGGCCCCGTGCCCCCCGTGCCCGAGCCAGTGGATAAGACGAAGAGTGACACCGGAAAGACAGCCAAATTGCAAGTTGCCGTGACACCGACTGCCGGAACAGTAAAAGAGAACCCGAAGGATGGTTTCAAGTATGTTTGGATTCCACCAGGAACCTTTATGATGGGGTGCTCACCAGGCGACAACGGATGCGTGGCCTTTGAGAAGCCCGCTCACCGAGTGACGATCACAAAGGGATTTTGGATAGGGCAGACGGAAGTGACCGCACTGGCTTACAGGAAGTTTGTTGAAACGACGGGAGCGCAGATGCCGGCGGCGCCGAATTTCAATTCGGGTTGGAACGATCAGGGTATGCCCATTGTAAACGTAAGCTGGTATGACGCTGTTGCCTACTGCGGCTGGGCAGGCGGGCGTTTGCCCACGGAAGCAGAGTGGGAATACGCGGCGCGCGCCGGCCGCACGGACGCGCGATATGGGTCAATCGATGAGGTCGCCTGGTATTCGGACAACAGCGGCCAACAGACGCATGAAGTAGCCCTTAAGCGGCCCAATGCTTGGAAGCTTTACGACACGTTGGGAAACGTTTGGGAATGGGTAAGTGACTGGTACGGGGAGAACTACTACGACGCGAGTCCGGAGCGCGATCCGCGAGGTCCCGACAGCGGGCAATTCCGCGTTGTTCGTGGCCAGTCCTGGATCAACGGTTACGTTCGCGTATCCGGCCGCGCCACGTCTGCTCCAGGCCGCAGGGACCCCTACACCGGGTTTCGTTGTGTGTGGGAAGTGACCGGGGAACCACCCGCGAGCCAGGGAAACGCAACAGCGGCCTCACCGAAATCGAATCCGCCAGAAGATTCCAGTCGGCCCAGCGTCATCGCCAATCCTCCGCCTCCAACACCAGCCGCCAGCCAGACTGACAACGCTAAACGCCAAAGACAGATTAACGCCGCGAATATGCAAGGCGACTTGCACTACGAGAACGGCGAATACGATAAGGCCATCGCCGCGTATCTGAGCGGGCTGAAGGCGGACCCGAAGAACGGTGAGTTGCTTCAGAAGCTCCGAAAGGCGCGCAACGCCAAAGCCACCGAACGGGACATGAAGTAGGGGCGGAAGACAAAAAAGGATTCACCACAGAGGCACTGAGACACGGAGAAAAGGCATGCATTGCCGGAGACAAACCGAACGGTTTTTCTTTACCCTTCATAGTTTTCTTTCTCTGTGCCTCTGTTTCTCTGTGGTGAGTCTTCTTCCTGATGTCCGAGCGCAGGCGCCACAGAAACCGTGGACCAAAGATCAAATTATCCGACTGCTGAAAGGCGACGTGTCGCCGACGCGCGTGGCTGTGCTGGCTCGCCAACGCGGCATCGATTTCCAGATCACAAGTGAAACGGAGACCGAGCTGCGGCAAGCCGGGGCCACCGCCGCGCTCTTGACGACGCTTCGCGAGCTGGCGCCCAAGCCGCCGGCCCCGCCACCGCCACCCACGCTCGTCATCCAGACCACGCCCGGCAACGCGCAGGTTTTCGTCGATGATAAGCTTCTTGGCCAAACAGACGCGGCAGGTCGTTTAAGACTTTCTCAGGTACAGCCGGGAGAGCACCGCGTCCGGCTGGCGTTAGCCGGTTACCAGGATAACCAGCAGACGGTTGTTCTGGCGGTCGCTCAGCAGGCACAGGTGACGGCAAAGCTGGAAGCAGTCAGGCCCGTTGCCGTTGCTCCGCCGGCGGCGACGAACTTCAGGGTCGCGATAAGCCGCTCAGGTCTTATGGGTCACAAAGGCTGCTGGGGAAATATAAGCATCGAGAGCGCCGCAATTCACTTCGAGTGTGATGATAAATCGAATAGCACAACATTCGGGTCTACCGCGATTCGACAAATCAAAATTGACCATAATTCCACTGTTCAAATTCATCTCAAGACAGGGCAGACGTATGAGTTCACCCCCCCGAAGGATGGAACGCCTCTCGGTGAGATTGTCCACGCGTTCGAGCGAGCGATGGGGCGCCCATAAGCTATATTCCCTTGGACATGCACGAAAATGATTTTGGCCGGTTTTAACGTTAGGCTACATCAGCCCTCGCCCGTCCCGATCAGACCGGGCCGCCAGGGCAGAATCTGGGCCCCGGTCACTCTGCCCGAGGGAGAGGGCCAAAAACAAAATCACGGAACCCTCAGCTCTCTCCGGCGTATAATCCACTCGCTCGATGATCGCCACTTTCAGCCGAGGTAACCCAAGATGCGTCCTTCCGCTTTGCTATTTTGTGCTCTGCTTGTTGGCTTGGCCAATGTTGCCGGCCCTTCGCGCTCGCTAGCTGCAGGACCAAAACAATCCCGGCACGCGGTCGCCGCCGCTCCCGCGACGAATGGTGGTCCGGCGAACCTCAGCCTGGCCGAAAACCCGGGCGGCGGGGATACCTCTGCCAACGACATCGACCTTGCCGGCATGGACACCTCGTGCAAGCCTTGCGACGACTTCTATCACTATGTGAATGGCGGCTGGTTGAAGAAGAACCCCATACCGGCGGCTTATCCGAGTTGGGGACGCTTCACCGGGCTGCGGGATAGGAATCTTGAGAATCTACGTCAGATACTCGAGGCTGCCGCCAAGGCTCGCGCGCCCGAGGGATCGATCGAGCAGAAGATTGGCGATTTCTACGGGAGTTGCATGGATGAATCGAAGATCGACGTTGACGGCGTTAAGCCGCTCCAGCCCGAGTTCGATCGCATCGAGCAGATCCGGGACCGTGACGGTCTCCAAGCCGAGATCGCGCGCCTGCACAGCTACCGCGTAAACGCGCTCTTCTTCTTTCGCTCCACCCAGGACGAGAAAAACAGCACCGAAGTGATCGGCGGGGCGGCACAAGGTGGCCTGGGCATGCCGGACCGAGACTACTACACGAAAACGGACGACAAATCGAAGCAGCTCCGCGACCAGTACGTGGAACACGTCACCAAGACGTTCGAGTTGCTGGGCGACGATCCCGCCAAGGCCACAGACGAAGCCAAGACAGTGATGGGGATCGAAACCAAGCTGGCGGAGGCTTCCATGACGCGCGTCGAGCGCCGCGACCCGGAAAAGAATTACCACAAGATGGACTTGGACCAATTAGCCAAGCTCACTCCCAACTTCTCCTGGACGGCCTTCTTCCACGACATGGGTTATCCCAACATCACCACCGTCGACGTGGGCCAGCCCAAGTTCTTTGAGGAAGTGAACACGGAGTTGACAGCCGTGCCACTCGCCGACTGGAAGACCTACCTGCGCTGGCATCTGATCGCCGCCGCCGCGCCGGCGCTCTCAAAGCCTTTTGTCGACGAGGCCTTTAATTTTAACCAACATATTCTGCAAGGAACTCAGGAGAACCAACCCCGCTGGAAGCGCTGCGTGATAGCCACCGACCGGCAACTGGGCTTTGCACTCGGCCAACTCTACGTAAAGCAGTACTTCCCGCCCGAGGCCAAGGCCCGCGCCGACCAGATGGTGCACAACCTGATCGCGGAGCTACACGACGACATTCAGACGCTCTCGTGGATGAGCCCGGAAACCAAGAAAGCGGCGCAGGCCAAGCTCTCCGCCTTTGGCCTGAAGATCGGATACCCCGATAAGTGGCGCGACTACTCCGCCTTCCATGTTGATCGCGGCCCTTACGTGCTCAACACTCTCCGGGGCGACGAGTTTGAGTTCAATCGTGACCTCAAGAAAATCGGCAAGCCGGTGGATCGCACGGAGTGGGGCATGACGCCACCCACCGTGAACGCTTACTATACGCCGCTCATGAATGAGATCGTCTTTCCGGCCGGAATTCTGCAACCGCCGTTCTTCTACGCCAATGCTGATGATGCACTGAACTACGGCGCCATCGGCGCGGTCATTGGGCACGAGATGACGCATGGGTTCGACGACGAGGGACGCAAATTCGACCCCAAGGGCAACTTGAAGGATTGGTGGACGCCGGAGGACGCCAAAAACTTCACTGCCCGCGCCGACTGCGTGGAAAAGCAATTCGACAGCTACGAGGTCCTGCCCGGACTCCACGAAAACGGCAAGCTAGTGCTGGGTGAAAGCATTGCCGATTTGGGAGGCTTGACGATCGCTTACAAGGCTTTTGAGAAAAGCTTGGAAGGCAAGCCGCGCCCGCCAAAGATAGACGGCTACACCCCCGAGCAGCGGTTCTTCTTGGCCTACAGCACCGTCTGGGCAGCCAACGATCGAGAACAGTTCGAGCGCCTCATGGTGAATACCAACCCACATCCGTTGGACCAATTCCGAGCCATTGCAGCGCCCTCGAACCTGGAAGAATTCGCCAAGGCATTTGGCTGCAGGGTCGGCGACCCGATGGTCCGCGAACAACGCTGCCGGATTTGGTGAAATCCGCAGATTTCGCAGATTGCGCGGATTGTCTCAATAGAATTCTTCCACCAACTCGTCAAACAAACCCTTCTCGACCGGCAAGGGTTGGCGCACAAGTGGACCCTTCTTCAGGGCCGGCTCGGAATCTTCGTAAGTCAGTTGCTCGCCTTTGTAGAACACTCCGATGGGGATTTTTTTGTCGTCCCACTCGAAAGACTTCTTCAGAGCGGAGTCGTAATCCGACGTCTGGTATCCGGGATCGTCCTGGAGTTTGTAGCAGTGCTGGCGGAAAAACTGGTGCGTGTTGATCTTATTGTATGTGACGCATGGGCTGAAAACATCAACCAGTGAAAATCCGTGATGGGCGATGCCGCCCCCGATCAGGTCAGCGAGGTGTTTATTCTCTCCAGAGAATCCGCGCGCGATGTAGGTGGCGCCGGAGACCAGCGCCAAGGCAACGGGATTGATGGGCAGCTCCACATTGCCGCGCGGCGTGGATTTTGTCTTGTGGCCCACGCGCGTGGTTGGTGAAGCCTGGCCCGTCGTGAGCCCGTAAATTTGATTGTTCATGACGATGTAGGTGAGGTCGAGATTGCGCCGCATGGCGTGGATGAAATGGTTCAGGCCGATGCCATAGCCGTCGCCGTCGCCGCCGGTGATCACCACGTGCAGTTCGTGATTGGCAAGCTTGGCGCCGCTCGCCACTGCCACCGCCCGTCCGTGCAGGCTGTGGACACCATAGGCGTGAAAGAAGCCGGGAAGGTTCGACGAGCAGCCGATGCCGGAGACAAGGAATATGTCCTTCGTGCGCAGGCCAAGCTTCTGCGAGGCGAGCTCAAGCGCGCGCAGCACACCGAAGTCGCCGCACCCCGGACACCAATCGGGCTCGACCGCTCCCTGGTAAACCTCGAGTGGAAGTTCAACGACTGTCGCCATGGTTCCCCCTTCCGTGGCACGGGCATCCTGCCCGTGTTTTTCCCTTTTGACGCCGGTGCCAGTCAAGGCACGGGCAAGATGCCCGTGCCACGATCACGCAGGCGCGGCCTTGGCCAGCGCCTGGTGCCATGCATAAACGGCGCCCGTCTTCACGCCGATTTCCAAATCACCCCGCTTGCCGCCGGATTTTCGATCCACGATCTCCACACTCCACACCGCTTCGCCGTGCAAGTTGCCATCGGTCTTTTCGATTCTGACCGGCCGTGCCGCATCGTCGAGGTGAGCGCGAATGTAGTGGTAAGCCATTTCACGCGCTTCGTCGAGCGTCACGTCCAGGTCGAGCGGCTTCCCGGACATGATTCGCTTCACTTCCTCGGCAATGAGTCGCGGCTCGAAAGGCTCGCCGTCATATTTCAAGATCTGGTCGTGGACGCTGATGCCCGTTTCGGCGCGCAGGAAGCGCGCGAACTGGCCGCTGTAATTTCCTTCAACCGAAATGAGTTTCTTGGTATTCCTCAGGAGCAATGAAACTTCCCGCGCGTGGAAGGGATGAATGTATTTGATCTGGAGCTGATTGCCGGCGATGCCTTCCCGCGCGAGCAGCGCTCGCGCGTCACGAATGACGCCTTCCGAAGATCCCCATCCGATCAGGGTGACGGCCGCGTCGGGTGGGCCCTCTAATTGAGGCGCCTTTAGCCCTAACAGTGCTGCCTCCACTTTCTTCATGCGCTTTTCCATGATCTTGCGGCGCACCGGCGGCGAAGTGAACACATCGCTGATGAGAATTCCTTGCTCGTCGTGGTCGTCCGTGCCCGCCACATATTCCGTATTCTCGGTGCCGGGCAAGGCGCGCGGCGAAATTCCCGAAAAAGTATTCTTGAATCGCTTGTAAGTACTGTTCTCCTTCGGCCATTCCGTGACCAACTCTCCGCGTTCGATCGGCACATCGTGCCGCAGCGCGTCCGCTTCGATAGTCTCTGGGTGCTCGGAGACCAACAAGTCGGAGATGATCAGCACCGGGAGTTGATACTTCTCCGCCAGGTTGAACGCTTCGACGGCGCTCCAGAAGCAATCGGCCGTGTTCGTGGGGGCGATGATGACACGCGGGAAATCTCCCTGCGAAGCGCCAAAGACCTGGTTCAAATCTCCCTGTTCGGTTTTGGTAGGAATGCCGGTGGAGGGACCTCCGCGTTGAACCTCGATCACCACCACCGGCGATTCAATCATGCCCGCCATGCCGATGGCTTCGCTCATCAAAGCGAAGCCGCCGCCTGAAGTCCCGCACATCGCGCGCGCGCCAGCGTGGCCCGCTCCGATGGCCATATTGACCACCGCCAATTCGTCCTCGCACTGCTTCACCACCACCCCGCACTTTTCGCCGTGGCTGGCCATCCAATGGAGAATCGAGGAGGCAGGAGTCATGGGATAAG
>Ga0187803_10000701_pt1 | contig 13231 bp, 12 predicted proteins | sample NC_wetland_sal_i_2_FD_132425 | JGI IMG/M metagenome (GOLD analysis project Ga0187803, IMG submission 132425) | Wetland sediment microbial communities from Neuse River Estuary, North Carolina, USA - Control_3 | ecosystem: Environmental > Aquatic > Freshwater > Wetlands > Sediment | place: USA...
GAGGTAGTCGTAACTCCGACGAAGAACAAGGCGCTTCGAAGGTTCGACGATGACCTTGGGCTCAATGTGATCTACAGGGCTTAGCCGGTAGATCGCACCCGCATGGTCTCTGGGGCACACACCCGTATTCTATTCCTCGTTTCCGATGGGGGTTTAATACAGGCCGATTGGCTCGAAATCGCATGAGGCCTATCCTAATGGTGGTAGGCGCTGTGGCCTTGGTCCTCGGCGGATCCCTGATTGCGATTGCTCCTTTGTACGTTACCACCGGGTTCTACAAGTCAGAGATGCAGATGTTGCAGCAGGGCGCGTCGGGGTTCAACAGCTCGAACACCCTTACGACCTATGGCAACATCGCGAATCAGGCGATGGAGATAGCCTTTGCGGGAGCCATACTCGCTGCAGCGGGTGCCGCGGCTCTGGTACTCGGAATAGTCGCCCGAATGGAAAAAGAAGCGGAGAAGGCTTATCCCCCAGCAGCCCAGATTCAATAGGAAGCAGGGCTAGAACGCGGACCCGGAAGATACCAGTTACCGCGTCTTCATGGCGAGTGAGGCTCAGTCTAATGCCTTCCGGTCATATTGACCTAACCGTAACTCTGTTTCTTCACAGCCCCGAATTCATCCAATGCTGTCACGATTTAAGTCGTTGCCAGAGGCGAGCACCCTAGGCGCCGGATAAGGGAAGGTCCAGGACGGTTATGAGCCCCGCCTTCGCCCTGCCGATTCTCTCAACTGCGTGAACCGTGAGCGCAACCGTCGCAGAATCTCCGAACACCCCCTTCTCGAACCTCAGCTTGAGGTCAGGGTCCCCCTTCACCTCAACCACGTCGAAATCGGCCGACGTCATTGTCATCTCGAGGTCGAGCCTGATCAGGCAATCCCCTGCTTTCCCCTCGGCGAACTGCCTCACCCCCATCACGTAGTCCTCCGACCCCACGACCGGGAACACCCCGTGCTTGAGCCCTTCGAGAGGCTTGCCCAGCGACAGGGCGATGAGGTGGGCGGACTCGATCAGGCCCACGTGCCCCAGGACCCCCTCCTCCATCTCCTTCTCGAACTTGGCCCGGGTGTGGCCGACCCCTGTCTTTGCCTGCAGTTGGCGACGGCGTCTGCTGACGTCGACGGACCGCACCACGTGAATGCTTGTGGGACTCTTCGTGGCGGACTGGACGAGTGCAGGAACCCAGTCCATGACGAACCCTGGATTGACACCGACGCCGACGATTGAGACTTCGTTGTCTTTCGCGACCTTGTCCAGGGCGAGGACGTGCTCCGCGCCGGCGTAGGCCGGGAAGGCCATCTCCTCGGACGTGGTTACGACGTCTACGCCCCTCGAGGCCGCGTAGGTTATGTCGTCGACCAACTCCGCTATCCTCGACCGCGTAGAGAGTATCGCCACGTCGGCCCCGTCAAGCTGCACGTCTCGGATGGAACCAGAGACCCTGATGGCGAGGGGGAGACCGGTCAACTCGGCCACCGACCGCCCAACCTTCTCCGGATCGTTGTCAACGACTCCGACGACCTCGTGGGAGCGCTTCAATAGGTAGCCAAGGATTTCTGTGCCGATGGCCCCCATCCCGCACAGGACGACCCTGACCAACGTCCCGCGACCGCAGGGAGCCGTCTAATAATCGAAGCGGCGGGAGCGCGCTAGTAGAGTGTCAGGTTGGCCGAATAGCCCAGCACAGTGTCAAGGAAGTCTCCCAGGGCCCTTACAGGCACGACAGCCGCGCCCCCCAGGAATCTGGGCCTCTCTTCCGCGAGAGATAGGACAACCACGGCCATCGGTTCGAGGTCTTTCATCGCCTTCCGCACGAGCCGGGCCCTCGCCATCTGCTTCTCGATGACGGCAGAGAGCCCCGCCTGCCCCCTCTCTCTTGCCCAGTGCTTGCAGTCCACCAACAGAGCGATGGATGAGGACCGAGCCAGGATGTCTACCTGTGCCCTGGGGCGCCTCAGCCTGAGGTCCAGGGTGACGCTGAATCCTCTGGCAGCCATCAGGCGTGCGCAGAAGCCCTCGAAGTCCTTCCAGTCCAGGTATCGGGCCACGTAGTCCGGGGGGACCCCAGCCTCCATGGCGACCATCGCCCGAATGACCCGCGGGTTGGCAGAAGGCTCTGCGATGCCCGCCGCATCGGCAACCCTTCTCACACGGTCCGCGTAGCTGTCCAGCGCAAGTTCTCCAATCATGAACTTCTCGACGTTGCGCTCAGTGAGGACGGCCATCTTGGTCGTCTGCAATTGTTCGCTATTTAGCCACCGTGTGAATTTCCCCACCTTCGCCCGGGGGTAGTAGGAAAGTGAGGCGAAGGCCTAGCCTGTCCGTCTGCTTCGGCGGGACGTGCGCCCTCTGCCATGCTTCCTCTGATATGCCCGCCAGGTGAGAGCCCATCGGCTCGGGTCGATGGCCGTCCTCGAGTCGACGCGGTGAATCGAGCAGTTGTGGGGTGCGTCTCGGAAGACGCCCCTGTCCCTGTAGGCCTCCTGGCACACCTCCCGCATGATATCGGCAAATCTGTCCAGGTCCTCCTTCGGGCTTGACTCGGAGGGCTCAGGGGTGAAAGGTTCGGGCACTATCCACGGCTCGTGGCCCGGGAAGAGCCGCTGGACCCCGTAGTCGACCAGGCGTCTGTTCAGCTCTTCTATTCCGATCCCTGTCTCCTTCTTCAGAGTCCCCAGGCTGAACCTGGCTTCCTGCAGCCGGGTGGGGAACGTGCGGGACCAAGGGAGATTGACTCCCCTGATTCCCGAAAGCTTCTTGATCAGATAGTTGTCGTTGATGACAGCAGCCGCCGACGTCTCCAACAGTCCCTCTGCGCCCATGCTCCTCACCCATCCGTACGCCCTGATCACGTTGGGAACCACGCCGTAGAACTCGGCGACCTTGCCGATGCTCTTCGGCCTGTCGTAGTTCAGGTGGTACCCGGAGGCGTATTGCTCTATGACGGGGGCTGGGAGGTAGTCTGCGAGCTCCTTCTTTACCCCGATGGGAGAGCAGCCGGGGCCCCCGGACGCGTGGGGGGTGGAGAAGGACTTGTGGAGGTTGAACTGGCACATGTCCGCCCCTAGGTCCCCGATCCTCAGCCTCCCGAGGACAGAGTTGAGGTTCGCCTGGTCTATGGCGACGAGGCCGCCCACTTCGTGGACGATCTTGATGTACTCCCCCAAGTTGGTGTCGAAGACGCCTGTGTCATACGGGTCCGTGATCATCAGCCCGGCCGTGCGCTTTGACACGGTCTCCTTGAACGTCTCGATGTTTGGGATCCCCGTCTTCATGTCGGGGTACACTGTCCTCACCTTGAACCCCGCAGCCGCTGGGGAAGCCCCGTTGCAGGGGTGCGACAGAACAGTCGTTATGATCTCGTTCTTCCCTTCCCTCTCGCCCCTGTCCTTCAGGTAGGCGTCGATCATCCTGGCGTTCGTGAAGACGGCGTGCGCACCCCCTCTCGGCTGGAGGGAGAAGGCGTCCAGCCCAGAGATCTCGCAGAGCATCCCCTCGAACCTGTACATCAACTCAAGGACGCCCTGAACGTGCTGCTCGTCCTGGAGCGGGTGAAGCTCTGTGAGCTTGGGCGACCTTACCAGGGCCTCGTTGACCCTGGGGCTGTACTTCATCGTGCACGTCCCTACGCCGACGTTGATTCCGGAGTCGACCCCGAATGTCTCCTGAGACAGCCTGATGAAGTGCCTTACGACCTCGGGCTCCGAGAGCTGGGGAAGAGGAGGAGGAGCGTCTCGCCTCATCTTCGCCGGGATAGTCCGGACGACGTCCCCAACCGCCTTCTTCAGCTCAGGTTCCGAGACGGGGACCCTGAACCCCCTCCTTCCCTCGCCGCCGAGCTCGTACACTATGGGCTCGTTCCAGCTGACGGCCCTGTAGCCGGTCGTGCGTCGGGAGCTCAAACGAGTGCTCTCCTGAGGGTGTCTGCGAGCCTGTCGATGTCTTCGCGAGTGTGCACCTCGGTGACGCAGTAGAGCGCCGTGTTGCCGAGCTGGGCGAATTCAGATGAGACGTCCTTGCCCGCTTGTATCCCCGACCTGAGAAGGGCGGCATGCACATCCCTCACCTTCCTCCTGCCGAAGTTGACTGTGAACTCCTGGAAGAAAGGGGAGTCGAGGACGGGGGCCCGGATGCCTGGCACTTCGCCGAGGGCCTTGGCGGCGTAGTGGGACCTCTCCATTATCGTTTGTGAGAGCTCCCTGATCCCCGCCGGCCCGAGGAGGGAGAGGTACACCGCCGCAGTTATGGCCCACAGCACCGCCGTAGTGCCGGTGAAGGTGGCAGACTCGGCCCTCTTGGCGAACATGACTCGCTCCGGGAGGGCGAATGTGAAGCCCCGCTCTCCTTCCCGGATAGTGTCTGTAATCGTTATCAGCCTGGCTCCGGTCGAGTTCAGAAGCCCCACATCGTCTCGGCAGGCCACGAAACCTAAGAGGGCTCCGCCGAAGTACTGTTTGAGGCCCAGGGGTTGCCCTTCACCGCAGACTATGTCGGCGCCGTACTCGCCCGGGGGCTTCACAACCCCAAGCGAGAGGGGTTCCACGCCGACGATGAAGAGTGCCCGGCTGTCGTGCGCCATCTCCCCGACTTCGTCCGCCTCCGCCTCGATGAATCCGAGGTATGTCGGGTTCTCCAGGTAGACTGCAGCTGTCTTGTTGCTAATCTTGGATTCGAGGTCCCCAAGGTCAGCCTGGCCCGTCCGCCGGTCGAAGTCGAAGAAACGCACCTTGCCGGAGCCCAGGTACTGCTGCATCACAGTGGCCCTGTCGGGGCTCATGGACCTCGGCATGAGGATCTCCCTGCGCCCAGTCGCGTTCAGAGCCATTCTGATGGCGTCTCCCGCGGCGGTGGCCCAGTCGTAGCTTGGGTATGTAACGGCGTCCATCGAGACAAGGTCCCCGATCAGGCTCTGGAATTCGAAAAGAGCCTGGAACCTGCCAAGGTCGGTGTAGACGTCGCCTGTATACGCAGTCAGGAACTCGGACCTCGAGTTGATTTCGTTGCAGACCTCGGGGACGACGTGGGGCCAGCACCCTGCGCCAAGGAATGAGAGGACCTGCTCCGTCGTCTTATTCTTGTCCAGAATCGCCCCGACCACCTTCTTCAGCTCTAGCTCTGTGAGCGAGGGGGGGAGGTTCAGCTTCCCTCTGAACAGGTACTCCTTGAGCACGTCTTTGAAAATGGAATCGGCGTCCCGGGCCCCGATGGCGCGGAGCATCTCTTTGGAAGTGATGGGTGCGCTGTTGGGGACGTACTGGTGCGCCACGCCGGCATGAAGCGCGTCAGCTCGGTTTAAGGGATTTGCGAGGACCGGTCATCTTTTGGGCGCCGCGCCCTTCTCCTCGGTGTAGAGGTGGCAGGCCACGAAGTTCCCCTTGTCTGTGGGGAGGAGCTGAGGCTCCTCGGTCCTGCACCTGTCGAAAACGAAGGGGCACCGGGTGTGGAACCTGCACCCTGGCGGCGGGTTCAGCGAGCTCGGTATCTCTCCCGCTGGCAGCTTCTTGTCGCTCTTGGACCGCGGGTCGGGGATGGGGACTGCTGCCTTCAGCGCCTGCGTGTACGGGTGCATCGGGTTTGAGAAGATCTGCTCGTTGGTCCCCGACTCGACTATCTTGCCGAGGTACATTACGGAGATCCTGTTGCACATGTACTTCGCCACTGCGAGGTCGTGCGTGATCAGGAGGATGGTGAGGCCGAGCTCGCTCTGCATCTTCATGAGGAGCTCCATGATCTGAGCCCTCACGGACACATCGACCATGGCGACGGGCTCGTCTGCTATGACGTATTCGGGCTTCAGGATGAGGGCCCTGGCTATGACGACCCTCTGCCTCTGCCCCCCGCTCAGTTCGTGGGGGTACCTCTCGCGGAAAGTTGCCGCAGGGGATAGGCCCACCCTTTCGAGGATCTCGTCGACCTCGGCCGAGTAGTTCCTCTTCCTGACCCCCGAAAGGTATCTGAGCGGCTCGGCTACGGCGTTTCCGACGTCCATCTTCGGGTTAAGCGACGAAAGCGGGTCCTGGAATATGTACTGGACCCTCCTCCTGAACCTCTTCCTATCCGAGCGCTTCCTCGGGTTGACCGGGGTGCCGCCGAGGGTCACAGTCCCCTCAGTCGGCTTCTCGAGGGCCGCTGTCATCCTCCCAGTGGTCGTCTTGCCGCTCCCCGACTCCCCCACCAGGCCGTAGATGTCGCCCTTCTCGACTCCGAACGTTATGCCGTCCACCGCGCGGACGAACTCCCTTTTCCGCGAGACCATCTGGGCGATGATGCTCTGCTGCACCGGGAAGTGCTTCTTCAAACCCTTGGCTTCAAGGAATGCCATTTCTTGTTCACTTCCTTGTCAGGAGGTGGCACGCCGCCTTCCCTTCCGCTGACGTCGGCAGGAGCGGAGGGTCCTCACTCCTGCAGCGGTCGAAGGCGTAGGGGCACCTCGGATGGAAGGAGCACCCCGGGGGCTGCTGCGTCAGCAGGGGCGGGAAGCCAGGGATGACCTTGAGCGTCCTCCTCTCCCCCTCCACCGTAGGAATTGACTGGAGGAGGGCCTGGGTGTAGGGGTGCCGAGGCCTCCCGAACACTTCGAGGGCCGGCCCGATCTCTGCAATCCTCCCGGCGTACATCACTGCGACCCTGTCAGCGGTCTCCGCGACGATCCCCATGTTGTGGGTGATGAGGATGAGCGACAGAGAGTACTTCCTCTTCAGGGCCTTGAGCAGCTCCAGAATCTGCGCCTCCACGATAACGTCGAGGGCCGTCGTCGGCTCGTCTGCGATTATCAGGTCCGGGTTGAGGGCGAGCGCGAGGCCGATCATCACCCTCTGCCTCATGCCGCCGCTGAACTGGTGCGGGTAGTCGTTCAGCCTCTCCTCAGATATCCCTAGTCCCTTCAGGATGTCCATCGTCTTATTCAGCACCTCCTCCCGCGACGCCTTGGGCTCGTGGGCGCGGATGTATTCGACGAAATGGTCTCCTATCTTCTTGACGGGGTTGAGTGACGTCATCGGATCCTGGAAGATCATGGCAATCCGCCTCCCCCTGATGGCCCGGAGCTTGTCCTCACGAAGGGTCGTGAGTTCGGTTGAGCCGAATGTTATGCTCCCCCCCGTCATCCGAGCCTGAGGCGGAAGTATGCCCATCAGGGCCAGCCCCAGGGTCGTCTTCCCTGAGCCCGACTCCCCCACTATGCCCAGGGTCTCCCCCTTCCTCAAGTCAAGAGAGACGTCGTTCACCGCCTTTGCGGCGCCTTCTGACGTGTAGTACTCCACCGACAGCCCCTTCACCTGCAAGAGCGGCTCGCCGATTTGTGCTTCCATCATGCTACTTCAGCTTCGGGTTTGTCCTCTCCGAGTAGCCTTCGCTTATGAGCGAGAACCCCAACGCCGTGAGAAGTATCATCGCGCCTGAAAACGCTATGGTCCACCAAGCGCCTGAGAGGAGGGTCGTGCGGCCGTAGTAGAGGTCAACGCCCCAGTCAGGCTTCGTAAGGTCACCGACGCCAATGAAGTCGAGTCCGGCAGTGATCAGGATTGCGTCAGCGAAGTTGATCGTGGCCACCACAATCACCGAGGGGATTACGTTGGGCCAGATGTACTTCCTGATCACCGAGAAGTAGCCGGCGCCCACGGATCGCGCGGCGTCGACGTAGGGGAGCTCCTTGATCGCCAGGGTCTGGCTGCGGACGACCCTGTAGTAGGACGGGATGTACACCACGGCGATGGCCAGGGCGTAGTTGAAGACGTTCGCCCCGAAAACGAGCACGATGAGTAGGGAGAACACCAGGCTCGGGAATGCGTAGACGCTGTCCATGATGAGGGTGACGACCCTCCCGACAACCCCACCCGTGTAGGAGGCGGCGAGGCCTATGGGGACCCCTACTGCCATGCATATCATCACCGCGAGAAGCCCGACCACAAGCAGGAACCTCCCGCCCCAGAGTATACGCGAGAACATGTCCCTCCCGTAGAGGTCGGTGCCCAAGACGTGCTGGGAGGATGGGGCGGAATTGGGCTGCCCTGTGGAGTAGACAGGGTTGACTTTGGTGAGGTAGGGCGCCAGGAGGCTCATGGCGACCACAAAGACGACTATTACCACGCCGACGATGATAAGCCCCCTCCCGCTCCCCTTCTTCAGCATCGGTGAGAACAAACGCCCGACGATCCCTGACGCCATGAATCTCAGAGCCTCACCCTGGGGTCGATGTAGGCGTACAGGACGTCCACGAGCAGAGCCACGATCGATATGATGATTGCGAGGAAGACCACAGCCCCCTGAATGGCCGTGTAATCGAGGAAGCTCACCCTGTCGACGAGGTACCTACCGAGGCCGTCGATGTTGAATTCAGTTTCGGTGAGGATGGCCCCGCTAAGCAGAAGCGCGAACTGGAGCCCCATCACAGTGACGACTGGGAGGAGTGCATTGCGCAGGGCGTATCCGTAGATCACCGTACTCCCCTTGAGCCCTCTCGCCTTCGCTGCTGTTACGTAGTCAGCCCTCAGGGTCTCCATCATGTTCGTCCTTGTGATCCGGATGAAGACGCCGGAGATTACTAGGCCAAGAGCAAAGGAAGGAAGGACAAGGTGGGCAGCAGAGTCGAGCAGTTCCCCTGGGTTCAGCGCCAAGATCGAGTCGAGGGTGTAGATTCCTGTCTGAAGGTGGAAAGAGCCTATCGACAGGCCGCCGGGGACGGCGCAGCCAGGGCAGAGCCTCCCTCCCGTGGGCAGCCAGTGCAAATAGATGCCGAAAATGAGCTGCATGATCATTCCGAGGAAGAAGACAGGGAAGGCGTAGAGCAGTATGCCCGTAACCTTCACTGTGCCATCAACCACTGACCCCTTCTTTCGGGCGCCAAGGGACCCGAGCACAATCCCAGTCACCACGGCGACAATGAAGGAGTAGAACGTGAGTTCCAGGGTGGCCGGGAACCTGGCCGCTATCTGGCCCGTGACAGGCTCGAAGGTTATCATCGAAAGCCCAAGGTTCCCCTGCAGGAGGCCTCCCAGATACTCGAAGTACTGCTGGTAGACGGGCTTGTCGAGGCCGAGGGTGTGCGTGTACTCGGCGATCAGAACAGGGTCTGTGTTCTTCTCAAATTTCAGGAGGACGGGGTTCCCAGGGATAACCCTGATGATGATGAACACTATGGTGAGCAGTATCATTATCATCGGCAGGGTCAGAATAAGTCGGGTTACGATGTAATCTCGCAGACCCAAGCATAAAAGAGGGGTGGCCCGGTGTTTTAAACACTGGCCGGGCACCGACTATGTGGCTTCTTGTAAGAGTCCTAGCCTGAACCAGATGGTGATGTCGAGTACGATTCCAGTTACCTTCGTGTTGCTGACTGCGATACTAGTCCCCTGGAACATCGGTATCACAGGCGCCTGCTGTGCCTCGATCGTCTGAGCCTGGTTGTAAAGGGTAGCGAGTTGCGAAGTGGAAGCGGTGGATGCTATCGACTTGAAGAGAGTGGTAAGGGTGGAGTTAACGAAGTTGTCGTGCAGGAACCCTGTCCCGTCACCAGGGTAGAATGGAACCTGGTAGTCGTAGGGGTCGACGTAGTCAGGGTACCATCCGTACATGTACGCCTGGAGCTGGTCGGCCTGGGTGCTGGCCTTGTAACTCGACCACGGAGAGCTGGACGTGACCACGTTAACCATGCCAGTCTTCTCTAGGGCCTGCTTCAGCTGCAAAGCGATTCCGTCGGTCGATGTGTAGTGGCCCGTCGGGTAGGTCAGGTTGATGATTAGCGGGTGGCTGGTGCTGTAACCCGCCTGGGTTAGCAGCGCCTGAGCCTTCGCTATGTTGGCGTCACCGTAGTTTGTCTGGAACTGGTCTGTGTGGTAGGACATCCCAGCCGGAATCATGCTGTAGAGCGGCTGGACGGTCCCGAGGAAGACGTTGTTGGCGATGGCCGAGCGGTTCATGGCGTAGGCAATGGCTTGTCTGACTGTCTGAGTGAGGGCCTTGTCCTTCAGGTCAAGGACCAGGTACTGAATGAATGAGCCTGGGCCTTTCCAGACTTTGAAAGCGCTGTTGGTCTGGAATGATGCCAAGTCTGTCGGGGCGATCTGCCTGTAGGCTACGTCGATTTCGCCGTTCCTCATCGCGAGAGCGAGGGAAGTCGAATCGGAGTAGAACTTGATTATGATGTTGTGTGTCTTGGGCCATCCGTTGGTGGCGTTCCAGTAGTTCGCGTTGGCCGTGAAGTCCATCTCCACGTCCTTGCCCGCGGACCTGTCCCACTTCGTCAGCTTGTATGGGCCAAGGCCGTTCGGGTTGCATGGAGTTGGGTCAGTTGAACAGTTGCTCGTGTAGTTGACGATCCCTTCGTTGGTTCCTGGGCTCGGATGGGCGGGCATTGGGGCGATCTTGGGGTCGACCGGCCAGAGGGCCTGGAATGCGACCATGCCAAGGAACGCTGTGAATGGCTCGTTCAAGTAGAACTTGACCTGGTATGGGCCCGTCACCGAGGTGTGGTTGAGCACACCGCAGCACTGGGCGCCGGAGCCGCCGACACCTGCTCCGACAAACGGCCCAGCAGACTCCTGGATCGCGAACTCCCTCTGCACCGAGTACTGGACGGTGGTCGCGTCGAACGGAGTCCCGTCTGCGAACTTCACACCCTGTCTGAGGTTGAAGGTATAGACGGTCCCGTTCGGGGTCACCGACCAGTCTGTTGCGAGCGCCGGGACGTATGCGGAGGAACCAGGCTTGTAGTCAACCAGCCCATCGCCGACGTTCAGTATCACGACGTCCTGCGCAAAGTAGTCGTAGGCGTCGGCCGGGTCGAGGGTGGTCTGGACCGAGTCCGTGGTCCCTATGATTATTTGGCTCCTGTAAGCGCTCACGCTAGTGGTTGGGCTCGTAGTCACAGTTGTGGGCAGAGTCGTTGTTCCACCGGTCGTAGGCGTGGTGGTGCTCGATGCTCCGCCGGTGGTCGAGACGTAGTACGCCGCGACTGCACCAACAAGGATGATAATGATGACAATGCCGATTGTTGCTGCTCTGGAGATTGCTGTCTTATTACTCATCTGTAATTTCATTGACGTTCTCAGGCATCGATGAGCAACCGTGCTCATAAAAGGCTTCTTCGCACGCCGAGGGCTCCGTCTCATCGGTCTGGTTATCCCCCCAAGGATGTTCACCCAACCAAGCCGCGGGAACAAGCCCCCGAGGGGGCGAAGAGCCCGTTTCATCCTCTCGCAACCCATAAAGCGACCGGGCCCTCCGCTCTCAGGGCTTGACATACTCCATTGTGGCCAGGGACGCGAAGACAGGCCATCTGGGGGTGGCTGTTCAGTCTCACTACTTCTCAGTCGGCTCCGTGGTCACATGGGCCAGGGCCGGCGTCGGCGCGGTCGCAACCCAGGCAATGGCTGAGGTCAGCTACGGACCGCTGGGGCTCGACCTGATGGCCTCTGGGAAGAGCGCGAAGGAGACCCTGGAGAGGCTGTTGAAGAAGGACAAGAAGAGGGAGACAAGGCAGGTCGCCATGGTCGACAGGAGGGGAAGGGTGGCTGCCCGTACAGGCTCCCAGTGCATCCCATTCGCAGGAAGCGCATCGGGTGAAGGGTACAGCTGCCAGGGGAACATCATGAGGAGCCCGAGGGTCTGGACGGCGATGGGGAGCGCCTACGAGAGGAACGAAGGCATGCCCTTCCCGGAGAGGCTGGTTTCCGCCCTGGAGGCGGGCGAGAGGGCAGGCGGCGACGCCAGGGGGAGGCAGTCCTCGGCAATCCTCGTGGTGGACGGGAGGCGAAGGCCCGCACCCTGGGAGGGGAGGGTGGTGGAGCTGCGGGTGGAGGACAACCCCGAGCCCAACGTCGAATTGAAGCGGCTGCTGCGATACCAGAGAGGGTACGAATGGGTGGACAAAGGAGACAACTACCTGTCCTCAAAGAAGTACAAGGACGCCCTGAACGCATACGCGGCGGGCCTCCGCCTCGTCCCGGAAGTCAGGGAGTTGAAGTACTGGGTCGGCCTGAGTATGCTCAAGACCAGGGAGAGGCGGAAGGGCCTGGGCATGCTCAGGGAGGTGTTCAAAGAGGAGCCTGAATGGGCCGAGATAACCAAGCGGATGGCAAAGGCACGCACTTTCGCCATAGACAGGAGGAGCCTCGAGGAGCTCCTCGGCTAAGGACGCCTTGATCGCAGATACAGCTGGTTTGGTTAGTACTCTTCGAATCTCCCCGTTTTGCGGGAGAGATTTTCGAAGCCCCTGAATAGGGCGAACCCAACAACCATCACAGCGAGCCCGTCAAGGGCCTCCCACCCCAGGGTCGGGAAGAGAGAGGCCAGCGAGTTCCCTGCGATCGCCATCCTCAGGGCCTGAGTGCCGTAGGTCAGCGGGATAATCCAGGAGGCAGGCTGCAGCCACCCTGGGAGGGCTGAGACGGGGAAGTTCACTCCGCTCAGCAGGAGCGTCACGAAGAGGAATATGTTCGCGACTATCAGGGCCGTCCTCATGTAGAGCCCCACGGCGCTGATGAGCAGGCCGAAGCTGATCATTGCCATGCTGGTGAGGAAGACAGTCAGAGCTATGCCGACGAAGTCCGCGCTGGCGAAGCTGACCCCGAAGATCACGGCCGCGTAGACCAGCCCGGCCGAAGCGATGAGGGCGGAGAGGAGGACCTGGAACCACGCCCTGCCGACGAAGAGGGCGACCCTGTTAGCCGGTGTGACCAATGTGCTCGGGAGGGTTCCCTGCCACTTGTCCTGTGAGGTGATGTTTGCCACAGCGAAGACGGCGGAGAACGACATGGACTGGAGGGCGTTCCCAATCACAATGTACTGTGTGACCGACGACGGGTACTTCAGGTACACCGAGAGGATGGCGAAGAAGCCGATCTGGGCTATGGGGGTGATGACTATCTGCATGAACCACATGTCCCAGCTGTCCCAGATTATCAGGCCCTTCCGCCCGAAGAAGAAGGCGCCCTTGAACACGCGGTAGGCCATCTGCAGCCTGGAGCTTGCGCTGAGCACCGAGCCGGAGCTTTCCTTAGTACTCGTCAAGGGTCCCCATCCTCTTTGCGTACGCCTCGACGCGCTTGAAGAGAACGAAGGCGAGCCCAAGGTAGGCCGCCGTCTCGACTGCGAGTATCGCGAGGTCCTCCCAGTACCCCGTCGAGAGGCCGGCGTATCCTGGGAGGGCGGAAAGCCTGATTGCCTCGATGCCCCAGGTCGGCGCCAAAAGGAAGGCGAACGGGAGCGCCACCACGGGGAGGAGGCTGAC
>Ga0187803_10000702_pt1 | contig 13229 bp, 12 predicted proteins | sample NC_wetland_sal_i_2_FD_132425 | JGI IMG/M metagenome (GOLD analysis project Ga0187803, IMG submission 132425) | Wetland sediment microbial communities from Neuse River Estuary, North Carolina, USA - Control_3 | ecosystem: Environmental > Aquatic > Freshwater > Wetlands > Sediment | place: USA...
CATTGGGAAGGCGCCGGGGGTAGGATTCGGACCCACGCGACCCGAAGGTCACGGGCTCTCTTTCTGAGGACTCAAGGCCCGCGCATTAACCACTCTGCCACCCCGGCGGCCTTCGGACTCGTCCGATTCTGTCTTCTTATCCTTTAGGACACGTGTTCATAAGCTCAGGGAGCGGCCGCCGAGCCTCAGCACTTGAAGCCGGACCGCCTGAAACTCCATGCCTTCTGGAGCTCATTTGTCACCTGCGCCGCTCTTTCGTGACCTTCGACGCCACATCGTCGGGGTTTTGCTGTCCGTATTAGAAGAAGGAAACCCGGGCGGTAGAACTGTAATACTTCCGGAGGGCGAAGCGGTGATAGCATACGAGCGCCAACACAGACAACTCGCCCCCAAGTATGAGGACAATTCTCGCCGCCTTCGTAATCTCGACTGCCGTCGTGGTTGCACTGCTCGTCTTCCTTGAGGTGTTCTCCCCGCCCTGCACCGGACTGGCTTGCGGGCCATTCCCCGAGCCCGTGATTCAAGGTGCGACAGTCCAGGTGGGTTCACTCGCGCCTACAGACTGCCAGACTACTTCTGACGTGGCCATGTGTGGAGTCTTTCTGAGTGGGGGAGGCTATGGGGTGGTCTCGCTGAATGTGACTATCATCGGCCAGGACGGGGGTCAGGTTAGCTCGCAAGTCGAATTCCTAGCCTACTCTTCCGCAGCGAGCTACGTCAGCTTCACCTCCATGCCCATCTGTTCACACACTTCGGCTCCCAGCTACGAGAATCGGGGGTGCACGATTTCTGGCGCCTCGGTCGAGACTTTGCGCTTCTCGTTCGTAGTCTCTCAGAGCCATGGGGACGCCACGCCGCGATGACCAGACAGCATCAGCATCGTGATGTGGATGCGCTGCTGTCTTCCTTAGCCGGGATCCCAAGAAAAGGATTCGGCGAAAAACGATTTACGTATGTCCTGAGGCGGCGGATTGGTTTGGAGGCGAAGGTCAGGCCGGCGCGCCAAGGCGACAGGGCGCCTCTGATGAGTTTCATCAAGGATGTCTGGGGCGGCCACGACTATGTCCCGAGGGTGTGGGACGAGTGGCTGAACGATATGAAAGGGGAGATGTTCGTCGTTGAGGTGGGCGGAGTGCCAGTCGGGATGAATAGGGTAAGGTACCTGGAGGACGGCTCCGCCTGGTTCGAGGGGGCCCGGGTTCACCCTGACTTCCGAGGGAGAGGGCTTGCGACCATGCTTGGAGAGAATTCCATGCGGGTCGCAAAGGCGAGAGGGGTCAGAGTGTTCAGGCTGACAAGCGGATCGAGAAACAGGCCTGCGCACAGGCAGATAGCAAAGATAGCGTTCGAGGAGGTCGCCCGGTTCAGCGTCTACGAACCGAAGGTGGGGAGGAGGCTAAAGCCGGCCAAAGAGGCCGACAGGGTGGAGCCGACTGGGCTGGCGGAGGCACTGTGCCTCCTAAGGGGGTCGAGAGAATACAAGCTCGGAGCGGGAGTCTTCTGGCACGATTGGTCCGCGGCTTCTCTTACACCCGAGGTGGTGAGGAGGCTTGTGAGGGAAGGAGCCGTGTGGAAGGCGGGAAGGGCGTTGGCGGTCGCAAGGGAAGGTGGCGAGGGGAGGGAGATGTGGGAGCAGGTCTGTTTCATCGGCGGTCCTCCGCTGGACGCCGTCAGGCTCGTGAAGTCTCTTGTCGGGAGGAACAAGAAGACAGACGAAAGGTGGGTGTTCATCCCCCAGGGTTCCCCGCTGATACGCTTCCTGAGGGAGGAAGGGTATCGGAGGCACTTCTCCATGGTGCTCTTCGAGCGGCGAGCCGCCAACGGTTAAAGCAAGCGCGCTGAAACGCAGGCCCATGGCCAACAACGTCCGCAAAGTTACAGTTCTTGGGGCTGGTCTCATGGGTCACGGCATCGCCCAGGTCGCGTCCCAGGTGGGAGGTTACGAGGTTTCGGTCCTTGATGTCGAGCAGAGATTCCTTGACAGCGGGATGAAGATGATCAACAGCAGCGTCGGCAAGTTCATCGAGAAGGGAAGGCTGAACAAGGTAGATGCCGAAGCGGCACTCGGGAGGATACGCCCAACCCTCGATTTGGCCGAAGCGCTAAGGGGGAGCCAACTCGTCATCGAAGCAGCGACCGAAGACCCCAAGCTCAAACTGGACCTCTACAGGCGCGTTTCGGAGCTTTGCGAGAAGGACGCCATCCTGGCTTCGAACACGTCGTCAATCAGCATAACCCTGCTTGCGTCGGCGACCAAGAATCCGGGGAACGTCTGCGGGATGCATTTCTTCAACCCACCTCAGCTTATGCCTCTTGTAGAAATCATCAGGGGAAAGAAGACCTCGGACGAAACTGTCAGCAGGATCAGGGAAGTGTCGGCGAGGCTCGGGAAGGAGACTGTCCTCTGCAAAAAGGACTCGCCAGGCTTCATAGTGAACAGGATTCTTGTCCCCGCCCTTAACGAGGCCACGTTCTTGGTGCATGAAGAGGTTGCGGACCCCGAGGACATTGACAAGGCAGTCAAACTCGGCCTAAACTGGCCCATGGGACCCCTGCAACTCCTCGACTACGTGGGCCTCGACACAACCCTGAACATCACCCAGGTCTTCATGCAGGAGTTTCAAGACTCAAAATACAGAGCATCGCCTCTCCTTAGGGAAATGGTCAGGGCAGGGGAGCTGGGGAGGAAGAGCGGCAAGGGATTCTACAACTGGACGAACACTTCAGACACCAAGGGGATGTAATACTCGGTAGCCCTGGCGCTAGCTGGAAAGGCGCGCCACTACGGGGATCTAGCGGTTACGGCTAGGGCGGGTTTGGCGGCCGCCGATGCTGCCTTGGCCACGGGGAGTATGGCGGTTGGAGGGAAACGGACGTAGATGTCGGTGGAAGTGGGAGACTCTGAGGAGGCGCAGAACTTGTGGGTGGTGACGACAAGCTGGGCGTCTCCCACCTGGATTCTGTGGTCCGTCACCGAACCTCTGTACTCTCTGGCGAGGACCTTCCCCAACACCTCGTTGGCGCTCCTCGTTGGGTTTCTGCTTATGGAAATCTCGTTGAACCTGATTGCAACTTGGTTCGCATCCTTGGGAATCTCCTCAGGCCGCTCGCACACGAACTCCGCTTTCATCTGAGGGATTCTGAACCGCGCTTTGTGCCCTCCCTCTGTGAACTCCTCGAACTCGGCACTGAATATGTTCGCCCTCCCTATGAACTCGACCACGAAGGGGTTTGCCGGTTCGGAATAGAGCTGCTCGGGAGATCCCTCCTGGACCACGGCGCCCCTGTTCATTAGCAGAATCCTGTCTGAAATGACGAAGGCCTCTTCCTGGTCGTGAGTCACGAAGACCGAAGTGAGCCCCAGCCGCTTGAGAAGCGACCTGAGCTCTCCTCGCATCCTTTCTCTGACTTTCATGTCGAGGTTACTCAGGGGCTCGTCCAGAAGGACCACATCGGGCTCGTAAGAAAGGCTCCTCGCTAGGGCTATCCTCTGCTGCTGGCCGCCGCTCAGCTGCGCCGGGTACCTCTTGGCCAGGTCGGCGAGCCCGACGAGCTCAAGCGCCCCGTTGATCTTCTTCTCCCTCTCGGCCTTGGGGAGCTTCCTGCTGTGCAGGCAGTACGCGATGTTGTCGTGGACGGTCATGTGAGGCCAGAGGGCGTAACTCTGGAACACGAGGCCAAGCCTGCGCTTCTCCGGGGGGACCATGATGTGCTTGGCCGTAGAGGCTACAAGCTTTCCGTCAAGCAAGATCTCGCCCTCGGTTATGTCCTCCAGTCCTGCCAGGGCCCTGAGCACTGTGGTTTTCCCACACCCGGAAGGACCAAGGAGCCCCACAACCTCGCCCTTGTCTACTTTGAAGGAAACGTGGTCGACCGCGACAACGCTGCCAAAACTCTTGACGAGGCCGTTCACCTCGATCTTTGGAGCGCCCGAGCCGGGCATCGAGTTTTCGGAACCGCTGGGCTATTTTAGATTTCCCTGAAGGAGTCAAACCCGATAAGCGTTATAATCACGAAGCCTGTCGGAAACTCAGCTTGGTTTCGAAGATTAACGTCGGAGAAATGACGTCGGGAGAGGTGGCCGAGTCGTTGGAAAGGGGGGTCGATACTGTTGTACTTCCAGTGGGAGCCATGGAGCAGCACGGGCCCCACGGAGTGATAGGGACCGACTCCTTCCTTGCTCAGGTGGTTGCAGAGAAGGTGGCTGCTAGGCTGAACTGTCTGCTCGCCCCGCTGATGCCCTACGGTCTCTCCAGTTCCCACATGAACTTCAAGGGGACCATGAGCCTATCCCCCGAGGCGTTCACGTTGTTCTCGAAGGACGTGCTGTCAAGTCTAATCCATCATGGGTTCAAGAAGATAGTGGTAATCAATGGAAACGAACCGAACTACTATCCGCTGATCATGGTCGCCCGCAGCCTCAGGGAGGAGACAGGGGTCCTGATCACCATATCGAACTGGTACTCCGCCCTGCAGGAGTCTTGGAAGGAGCTGCCGGGGATAAAGGGGACAGAGAGGGCCGACTGGAAATGGCCCTACTTCATGGCTCACGGCGGCCTCCTGGAAACTGCGGGCTCGATGGCCTACAAGGAGGGAATCGTCAGGATGGACAGGGCGACGACATATGGCTCGGAGCGAAGGGAGGCGTTCTCCAACCCGGTGGTGAGCCTTCCGTCGAGAATCGACGAGGTCACCCAAAAGGGGAGCTACGGTGACCCCAGGGCAGCCACGACAGAATTGGGGAAGGTCTGGACGGACTTCGCCGCAGACAAGATAGTGGAGAAGGTAAAGGTCGCCTGGCAGGCGGCTGCAAAGAAACCCTAGTGCAAGAGGATCTCGGCGAACGAATCCATGTTGGAGTAGTCGCCCCTTTGCCATCCTGGGAAGATGAGCATCAGCTCTTCGAAACCCGCAGACTCGAGCTCCTCCTTCTTCCTCTCGCACTGCTCCACCGTCCCGTAGAGGGCGCTGAGGTTGGCGAGCCTGGCGCTCATGCCAGACCTGGAACACCCCGCGAGCTTGGCCGCCTTTGCGACTTGATGAGAGAACTCCTTTCCGGTCCGACCGATAACGGCGCCGCCGTCGCCACAGTATATCGAACTCTTGAGCCTCTTGATGGAACGAATCCTTCCCGAGATATTCGCGAGCTCCTCCGGGGTCGAGATACGCCTCTCGTCGCGTGTCCCGGAATAAGGGAGCACATTCACGCCGTAGGCGCCGCTTGCGGCTGCCGCCTGCAGAACCGCATCGCTCCTGCCGGCCACCCAGACCCTTGGGTCCCGCACCGGCGCAGGGAGAGAAACGGCGTGCCTCAGGGAGTAGTGCTTCCCTTCGAAGTCGACCCGCCCGCCACCCCAGAGCATCTTCATCACCTTGAGCGACTCGCCAAGTGCCGCCACCCTCTCACGCAGCTTCGGGAACAGATAGCCGTAGGCGGTGTGCTCAACGTCGTCATAACCAACCCCGATACCGACGTCGACCCTCCCCTTCGAAATCTGCGAAGCTGTGGCGATCATCTTCGCGAGCAAACCCGGGTTCCTGAAGGTGTTGCAGGTCGCGAGGCTCCCGAGCCTCACCTTGGTGGTGGATGCGGCGAGGGCTGATATCGTGGTCCAGCACTCAAGGAGAGACATCGAGCCACGCTGGAGATGGTCGGGCACCCACACAGAGTCAAAACCAAGGTCCTCCGCCCGTCTGGCTGCCGCGAGGACGCGCTCGTAAGTAACGGAATAGGGAAGAAGCACAGCCCCGACCCTTGTCCTCGGCAAACCTGGCTGTGAACCGGGAAGCCGGGATAGTAAGTCTTCTGCCTGGCCGACCGAAAACTTAGACGGCTTAAATAATCTGGAATGGTCGAAAGAAAATCATGTCGAAATCTCTTTCAACCGTGGACCTCAGAATTGACAACGCGATGGTGTACGTCGCCGGCGTCTTCGTCAGGGCTGACATCGCCATCGATGACGGCAAGGTGGCAGGCCTCGGCGGGTCTTCGTCGCTCCCCAAAGGTTCTACGCGAATCGACGCGGCCGCGAAGTACGTAATCCCAGGGCTGATAGATTCCCACGCCCATTTGAGGGACCCCGGGTTCACTCACAAAGAGGATTTCACCACAGGCACCATGGCAGCTGCTGCAGGGGGCGTCACGCTTGCGGTCGACATGCCCAACGTGGAACCTCCGCCAAACACGGCTGAGCGCTTCATTGCGCATAGGGAGAATGCCAAGAAGAAGGCTGTGACAGACTTCAGCCACAACGCGGCGGGAACCGTACTTGGCGAGATCAAGAAGATCGCGAAGGCGGGTCCTCCGATGGGGTACAAGATCTTCATGATGTCCGATGTCGGAAGAGACTACCCTCACATGCCGGGCATAGGCGTGGCCGACACCGGCGAACTTCTCGAGCTCTTCCAGGAGATCAGAAAGACCGGGGTAGTCGCCATAGTCCACCCCTGGGACCAGGAGATCTGGTCGAAGATCTCGAACAAACACCTACAGTCGGGGAAGACAGACTGGAAGGAGTACGCCAGGGCTGCCAGGGCCTACGACTCGATAGTCTTTGACAATGCCATTTCAACCCTGATCAACCTCCAGAGGGTTACGGGGGTCAAGCTACACATCCTCCATATGAGCTCAAAGCGCTCGTTCGACAACGTGCTTGAGGCTAGGAGGCACGGACAGACGATTACAACCGAGGTCAACCCCCACGACGTCTTCCTGGCGAACAGGTGGAACAGAATAGTGAAGCTCGGCCCCTACTCCATCGGCTGGGAGATCCCAGAGCACGAGGGGGACGCGACATGGAACGCCCTCGTTGACGGGACGGCGGACCTTATCGGGACAGACCACGCGCCGCATACCAAGGCGGAGAAGGAAGTAGGGTGGAAGAACATGTGGAAGTCGCCCGGAGGAACCACCGCTCTTGAATGGTACCTGTCTCTCTTCCTCACCGAGGTGAACAACGGGAGGATGGCGTTCGAAAGGCTGGTCCAGCTGACATCGGAGAACCCGGCGAGAATATTCGGCGTCTATCCGAGGAAAGGCTCTCTCGTGCCCGGCTCCGACGCTGACCTGGTCATCGTTGATCTGAAGAAGGAGAGGGCCCTGAGCGGGGACAAGATGTACACCAAGGCTGGCTGGAACCCGTACGCAGGGAGGAGGGTGAAAGGCCTTCCTGAGATGACCCTAGTTAGAGGGACGGTGGTCATGGAGAACTACGGAGATGTCATCGGGAAGCCAGGCTTCGGAGAGTACGTCTCCCCAGACGTCGTCCCTCCGAAGGGGGAGTGGGACCCCAGGGGCGTCCAGCCGGCGGCGGCACCTCCCTAGGGCGCGTCCAGAAACTGGGAAAGCTAGAGCTCGTTCTGTATTTCAGAGAGGCGTTTGGCCCCCGGCTTCTTGACCTCGCCCAGGTCGGGGGGAGAAGTGTCTTCCTCGAGCCTGACCATGCCACCCCACTGGTCGTCCCCGGCTGGGGGCTTGATGTACTTCGAGACGAATATGTTGTAGTAGTCGGACTCGGGTCCGGGTTTCGGGGCCATGTACTTCAGCGAGATGCCCCTGAACTCCTCCACCGTCGTGAATTGCTGCAGGACCATGAACTCCGTGATCTCGTCAATGAACTTCTGGGGCGCGTTGATGTCTTTGTATACGGCGGTGCAGATGCCGACAAGGTTGGCGCCGGCCATCATTATCTCGATTGCGTCCTTGGCGGTGGCTATGCCCCCTGACGGGAGCAAGTGCGTCTTGGTCAGCCGTGCGAGGTCCGCCGTGAGTCTTACGTTCGTCCTGAACCTCCCTGCAGCTGGCCCGGGCTGAGGTTTCCCAGTGTGGATGTTGATGTAGAGCCTGGGAGCGCCGGGAGCCATGTAGGCGTAAAGGTCTGGCTTCGCAGAGTCCATCGTCTCAATCGCCTCTGGATGGATTGTGAACCTGAAGATCAGCGGCTTGGGCCAGACGGGAATGTCAACGGCCGCCTTCACGGCTTTCACCACGTCCCTTACCCTAGCAGGGTCCTCCGACCACCAAGAGCCGAGGTGATCCCAGTGTTCGTCGGGGTGCTGCTGATTCCTGAACGGGGCCGCGGTGGGGCACTGGAGGTCCATATGAATGGCACTCGCACCTGCAGCCTCAAACTCCGCCGCCATGAGCGCGCCTTCTTCGGGCGACCTGGGGGAGAGCGATGCAATCACCTTGGTGCCGTTTTGCTTCGCGAACTGCTTGCTCTCCTTGATGTACTTGGACGCGTACTTGAAGCCGGGGTTGAGGAGCGCCTCGTCCCCGTTCATGGCGGTCTTCGTGTCGTCGTACCAGTAGCATCTGGGTGTGGGGCCTCCCTTGAAGCCGTTGAGCGTGTTCGATTTCGTCACGACGGCCCCGGCTCCCGTCTTTATCATGCGCCTGAGACCAAAACCATCAACGATATACCCCGCAGACTCAACAACAATCGGATTTTTCAGCACAAGACGACCGGCTTCGACAGTAAGGTCAACCATGCGTGAATTTGCACCCCCGATTTCGATTTAAGGTTTCCAAATGGCCCCGTTGTTGGGACGTCTCAGGCGAGCGATGAGAGTTTCCGCCTTAGGGATGACTTATATAACGACAAGGGCCCCAACAACTCGTCTCATGAAGGGGTGCAGTCCGCACTACCACGAGACTCTTGGGCTCACCGATTCGGTAGACACCAAGCTCATCGTCCCCACTAAGCGCCCGCTTCGTGAGTATAAAGAAGACCTTCAGGAACTCGCAGCGTCGATCAGGGAGAAGGGGCTCATCGAGCCCATCATAGTGAGACCAATTGGAGGGATGTTCGAAGTCGTGGCAGGGACGAGAAGATTCGAAGCTTGCAAGAGGCTGAGATGGTCGAGGGTGCCCTGCATCATAAGGAACATCTCTGACAAGGACGCTTTTGAGATGTCGTTGACTGAGAACATCCAGCGCAAGACTATGAACGCAGTGGAGGAGGCAATGGCGTTCGAGAGGTACGTCAAGATGAAGGGGTGGGGGGGAGAAAGTGCACTGGCAAAGAAGATTGGAAAAAGCCAGGAGTATGTCGCCCAGCGCCTTTCATTGCTTTCGCTGCCAAAGATGGTCAAGCAGAGAATTATCAGACGTCAAATAAATCCGAGCGCAGCGGTCGAGATAGCCCGTGTCCATGACCCCCAGGCGCAGGTAGCCCTCTCCGACCGGGTTGCGGAGGAGCGGCTCCCAATAACAGTCGTTAGGCAGGCAGTCCACTCCATCAAGAGCGGCAGCCCGTGGCAGGTGGCGGTCGAGTCCTCACAGGCAGGCATGAGTGGTCTCCCGGGGAGCCTCCTTTCGGACGTCCCCTTCGCCCAGGACTCCCCTGAACCGGACTTCTTCGAGATAAGGGCAGGCCAGAAGGACCATGGCCAGCCGGAGTTCGAGCAGCTGGACAACGGCGTCCTTATACTAAAGCTGGCACTCGCACGGCTCTCGACACTGGTGGACAACGTCTCCGAGGAGAGCGATGTCTGGGAGATGCTCGCCGAGAAGAGGTTCTTGATTCACGAGATGATAGATTCTCTGATAAAGACCAAGGTCAAACTGAACAGGAGACTGGGGACGACAGTCTCCGACGTCGCCGCTAGCCCCTGAACCTGACGATTACCTCGCTAGCGAAATTCTCGATAACCCTGCGTTTCTCGGGCAGCACTGGAGTCGGCACCCAGAGGGAGAACTCGCCGAAACCCTCCCTGTTGAGGTCCCCAATCCTATCGATAACTTCTTGGGTCGACCCCACAATCGTGTAGAGTTGCACTATTTCGTCTGTGATGTACTCCTTGGCCTTCTTCACAAACTCGGCTTCAAGCTTCGGGTCGACGTGGGCCCCCTTGGCATACCCCTTCCTCACCACTTCGTACTGTTCTGCCTTCATGCCGAGCTGCTCCATCCATTCCATGGGGGACAGGAGTACCATCAGCGCCGCGTACCCGCGCAGGGAATCGAGCACCTTGGACTTGTCCTGGGTGATGTAGACCGAGGGCCATGAGATGAGCCGGATGTCTTCGAATTTCCTCCCGGCCTTCTCTGCCCCAGCGCGGATGCACTTCTTGGCGAGGTCAACCACCTTCGAGTCCGTGTATGGGATTATGGCTGCATCCGCCACTTCTCCCGACACCTCCAGTATTTTGGGCCCCTGTCCTGCCACGCAGATCGGTATCGTGTGGCGGGGCTTGACCCCTAGCTTGATGTCTTTCACCCTGAAGTGCTTCCCTTCGAAGGTGACAGTCTCCCCCTGGAAGAGCCTCTTCGAAATGATGCACGCCTCCCGCACCCTGGAGTAGGCGCCCTTCGTTTCGAACCCAAGGTCGTTGGTCATCTCCACCATGTTCCCTGCGGCGATGCCCATGGACATCCTGCCGTTGGAGAGCTCGTCGAGGGTGGCCACGGCTCGGGCGTTGATGACGGGGTGCCTGGTGAAGGGGTTCACCATCCCCGTGGCCAGTCCTATCTTTCTAGTCGCCATCGCGCAGGCGGACAGGTTCACGTAAGTATCGCGAAGCCTGTCAGAAAGCCACGCGGCGTCGTACCCGAGCTCCTCGGCGTACCTGACCACCGAGACCACGTCATTGATGTGCTCGACGTTGGTGGAGAGATTAACACCGCAGATTCCGAATCTCAACTGAGATTGTTTTCGAGCCTAGAGTGCATATATACACGTTGTCTGTCAACTCGTCAAAAATGGAATTCTACGGCGTCAAGCTGCCCCTGGTGAAGAAAGGGGACGACTACGTCAGGATAATTGTCGACTCTATCCAGAAATCCGACCACTCCCTCGAAGACAACGACATCATAGTGATTGCCAGCAAGGTTGTGTCATCGGCACTTGGGCTAATGGCAGACATGAGCAAGATAAAGGCGGGGTCGAAGGCGAAGTCGATAGCGAAGAAGTTCGGCCTCAACCCAGCCCATGTCCAGCTGATATTCGACGAGGCGGACGAAGTCTACGGGGGAGTCGCCTATGAGAACCCGCACTTCGTGATATTCTGGACAAGAAAGGGAGGCGCCTTCGAGATCAATTCCGGAGTCGACATCAAGAACTCTCCCATAGGCCAGGAGACGATCGACCTTCCCGCGCCGAACAAGATAGCCGAGGACATAAGGAAAAGGGTCCGCGGAATGAGCGGGAAGAATGTTGGAGTTCTCATTATCGACAGCAACTGGTATCCGCTGAGAAACGGGTCCACAGGCTTCACAGTAGGGTTGGCGGGGTTCGAGCCAGTGAAGAACTGTACAGTGGACGAGAACGGCAAGCCGGCGTTCGACATCTACGGCAGGCCGGTCCCCCTCGCCCGGCACAACGTGGCAGATGACGTGGCAGCGGGAGCGCATCTGCTGGTGGGAGAGGCAGGAGAGAGGGTCGGGGTCGTCGTCGCCAAACACGTGCCTGCAGCGTTCACAGACCGTCCGGACTACGAAGCGCTGATGCTGAAGCCGAACGAATGCACCATAATGTTGACCTTCAAGCCCACCCGCAAGATTGCGACCAGACCCAAGTGGCGCGATGCCGAACCAGCCCCGGCAGCCATCACAGCGACAAAGAAAGGGTAGAAGGGGGGTCAGACCTCGAAGCCCTTCGAGTATCTGAAAGTCACTTCGGTCGAAGAGGCACTCGAAAGGCTGCAGGACCCGGAATCCGAAGCCTCGTTGATTGCCGGGGGGATGGTAATGGTCATAATGATGAGGGAGAAGATAATCTCTCCGAAGACCCTCGTTGATATCTCAAAGGTCCCCGAACTCGGAAGGATAAGCTACGACCAGGAGGAAGGGCTCACCATTGGGGCCACTGCCACCCACCTCAGGATCGAGCAATCCCCCTTTGTTGAGGAGCACTACCCTAGCCTCAGGGACGCATTCCATACCATCGGGAATGTGCGGATAAGGTCGGCTGGAACGCTCGGTGGCAACCTCGCCTATGCCGAGCCCCAGTGCAACCCTCCGGCCATACTGGCAGCACTCGGTGCCTCAGTTCATGTGCTCGGTCCAAAGGGTCACCGTGCCATCGCAGCAGAGGATTTCGTGCGCGGAATCTTCGAATCTGCGCTCGAGCCCGGTGAAATAATCACCCACGTGACTGTCCCTCCCCCGAAGCCTAGAAGCGCTTCCTGCTTCTACAAGTTTACCACCAGGTCAGAGACAGACAAGCCGACAGCCGTGGTCGCCGCTTACGTGGAGCTCGACCCCTCGATGAAGAAGGTCGAGGAATGCAGGATAGTGGTTGGGGCCGTAGGCCCCAAGACGTTCAGGTGCCTCAGGGCGGAGGAGCAGGTGAAAGCTGCGAAGGGGGCCGGCCTGGTGGACTTCGGGGAGGTCGCGAAGATTGCGTCCCAGGAGTTCGAAATAATAGAAGACGCCAACGGCCCCTTGTGGTATAAGAGACAGACGACGGCGGTGATTATCCGTGACGTGCTGAAGAGGACCGTCGGGCTGGCCACTGGAAGAGAGGTAGCCAAATGACAAGGGAAATCGAGGTCATTGTCAACGGCAGGAAGACCAGGGTGAAGGTCAGGGAACAGGATACACTACTGGCCGTGATCAGGGAGAGGCTCGGATTGAAGGGAGCGAAAGAGGTCTGCGGAATCGGCGAGTGCGGGGCGTGCACGGTACTAAAGGACGGGGTGCCAGTCTCCTCGTGCATCGAGCTTGCAGTGAGGGCAGACGGGTCGAGGATCGAGACCATAGAGGGAGTCATGAAGGACGGGAAGCTTCACCCGCTACAGGCGGCCTTTGTCGAGAACTCGGCATTCCAGTGTGGATACTGCACCTCTGGGATGGTGATGATGGCAAAATCCCTGATAGAATCGCGTAAGGGAAAGGGACCTGTGGACCAGGCCGAGGTAAGGGACTACATGTCGGGAAACCTGTGCCGATGCACCGGCTACAGGCAGATAATCGACGCCATAACGCAGGCCTCGAGGGAAATCGGCAAGGGGAGTAGTGGGTAACAATGGAAATACACGAGAATGCAATCTTGGACCTGCCCGTGGCGAAGGTCTGGGCAGCAGTGAACGACCCTGGGGTGCTGAAGCTCTGCGTCCCCGGCTGTCAGGAGATAAGCGTGGTCGACCCCGACAAATTCACTGCGAAAGCTGTCATCAAGGTCGGCTTCATCTCGGCGAAGTTCGACAACATCCAAGTGAAGAAGGTGCAGGCGGTCGAGAACCGGCAGCTTGTGTTCGAAATCTCGGGCGAAGATGCCAACAGGATA
>Ga0187803_10000703_pt1 | contig 13228 bp, 15 predicted proteins | sample NC_wetland_sal_i_2_FD_132425 | JGI IMG/M metagenome (GOLD analysis project Ga0187803, IMG submission 132425) | Wetland sediment microbial communities from Neuse River Estuary, North Carolina, USA - Control_3 | ecosystem: Environmental > Aquatic > Freshwater > Wetlands > Sediment | place: USA...
GAAGGGCTTCTCCGTCCTAGTACCGGACTCACGTGGTCAGGGCGAAAGTGGCGGTGGATTTCCGACCTATGGCGTGAAGGAAACTGACGATGTGCATCGGTGGTTCGACTGGCTGACGACTCAGAACCATCCCCAGTGTGTCTTCGGGATGGGCGAGTCGATGGGTGCTGCAATTCTCCTTGAGACTATAGGAAAAGAGGTCCGATTCTGTGCGGTGGTTGCCGAATCGCCCTTCGCGAGCTTCCGCCAGATTGCTTACGTGCGCGTGGGTCAGCTTGTCGGTACCGGAACGTGGTTGGGTAGAGTGGTTCTGCGGCCAGCCGTCGAACTGGCCTTCCTCTACGGGAGGATCACACGTGGCGTCAACTTGACTGACGCCTCTCCAGAAAACGCCGTGGCTGGAAGTCACGTGCCCATCCTTCTGATCCATGGACTGTCAGATGACAACATCCCTTTCCAGCAATCCGAACGGATTCGTGCCCACAACCCTGCTGATATAACGCTCTGGGAAGTACCGGGTGCAGGCCATTGCGGTGCGGTCGATGCGGCTCCGCAGGAGTTTGATAAACGCGTGGTCGGATGGTTTCTTGCTCACAATCACCAACTCGCGGTTGTACCTGACCAAATTGGAGTGGTCGGTGTCTATTGAATGAAGGGCCGCTGCGCCATCTCTGCAAGATGAACGCCGCGAAGCGTTCTGAGAGGCAGGAGGATTCCGACGTGACCGTGTTGGAACCAGCCACACGGAATTCGATGCACGAGGCACGAGCCGACAAGGTATCAAGGTGCCTTCGATGTTGCTCCTCGTCCTGATGCTCGTCTTGGTTGTTCTGCCGTGCGCGGCGACTGAACCTCTCCCGTGCCCCACACCGAAACCGACGCCTCAAGCCATTTCGAAGCAGTTAGATGAGGGCAATGCAGCTTTCGAGGCGGGCGACATATCGAAAGCCGAGAAGCGGTGGACAGAGATACGTGAATGCGCTTCCGGCACTTCGGACTGGCCGAAGGCTGTTTTCAACCTCGGTCTGCTTGAATACAGGCGCAACCATCTCCGGCAGGCAATCACGTATTTTGACGAGGTACTCCAGTCCCATCCGAACGACAAGGAACCGGGCGGCAGTATCATGGAAACCAACCGTAACTACTCCTTCCGAAGCACATTGGCGATCTCGCAGTGCTACGAAGCGATGGGCGCATTCGGCTCGGCACTACGCTACGCATGGCTGGCGAAGACGAAGTACCGCTATTATTCGTGGTGCGGGACTTGCTACAACAGCGCGAATTTTGCCGTGAACAAACGAATTACTTATCTTGTGGTGCGGGTGTCGCGCCTGCACATTTGGTCAGGCATGTTGCTGCTTGGTTTTGTCGGCCTTAGGTGGAAAAAGTCCAGAAGCAGTGGAGGTTCCACGGATAGACTGCCGTAAAGGGGCGAACAGACGGTGCAAGCTTACGACATCGCTTGCTTACAACAGTGTCGGCGTATCATGTCGCTTTGTGAAGCTGAAGGGGATTGAATTTGAGTTTGTGAAGGCGCGAACTGCTATCGCACTGGGACCGGGAACCCAGCGGCAGAAGATAGCACAGTTACGCCGGATAGAGGGCGAGTTCTGTCGCAGGCTTGCCCAAAAGCCACGCTTAAAGCTGGAAGTGAAGCGGCGTATAGCCGAGACGCTGCTGGACATGAGCATCTCGCGAGGGCAGACACTTGCAAGCTGTCGCGCAAGATTTAACGCCTTGGCGAAGCTCGGATTCACCGATATCGAGCAGAAGGCGCATTATCACCTGTATTATGCTCGGGCCGCACTCGAACGAGGACATCCCCGAATTGCTTACGACCTCACCAGCAGAATGATTCTAGAACTTCGGCGTTCGCTACGCCGCCGTCGCAGTCTACTGGGACGTGAACTGTTAAGGCATTTTGAGCAACTACAACAGAGGCTTCGGAATTAACCTCCTCAACTGTCGCAAAATCTCAGTTACACTCATCGACCCTGCCACGCGGTTTCTGGGCGAAATCGGCTCTTCTCGTCAATAATCCACAACTCGGGAATTGTCGCTCCCTTTCTATAGCTCAAGACGGTTGGGGCTAAGAAGCTCACCGAGTAGCAAGAAATTGCATTATTTCCGGCTTTCTTGAGCCCTGTCAGCCGCGTTTCAAAAGGGTGTCTGCCGCGACTTCATTTTATGCGGGGTTTCGCCCCTCTTTTTGAAGCGACGGCTGCTGGTCAACAGGTAAAGGTTCTGACCAGCCCGCCTTGCAACGACCACGGCCGTGAACCGCAGATATAATCCTGTGCGATGACCAAGAAGATTCTGGCAGCCGTGGGGAGCTTGCTGGTGACCGCCGCTACTGTCGCCCAGAACACGCCTTCCGATGTACGACCTCGTGCCTCTGATTTGGGGCTGAAAGTTGGCGTCCTACCGATTGGGCCGCTCGATGCAATTACCGACGTTGCTGGTGTTGAGGTCGGACACACGACCATCATCCGTGGCGACGACGTGCGCACGGGTGTGACCGCCATCCTGCCACATCCCGGCAATCTGTTTCGCGAAAAGGTACCGGGCGCGGTTTTCGTGGGCAACGCCTTCGGCAAGCTGGCTGGCTCGACCCAAGTGAACGAACTGGGCGAGATCGAGGCCCCGATTCTGCTCACATCCACCCTGAGCGTGCCCCGTGTGGCCGACGCGCTCATCGACTACATGCTGGCCTTGCCCGGAAACGAGGATGTCGAGTCCATCAACCCGTTGGTCGGCGAAACGAACGACGGATACCTGAACGACATCCGGGGACGGCACATCACGCGGGAGGACGTTTTCGCGGCGATCAAGAACGCCAAGGACGGGCCAGTCGAGGAGGGCTCTGTCGGCGCGGGCACCGGGACGGTGGCGTTCGGCTTCAAAGGCGGCATTGGAACCTCCTCCCGCCGCCTGCCTCCCAAGCTGGGCGGGTACATGGTCGGCGTCCTCGTCCAGACGAACTTTGGGGGCGTGCTCACCATCGCAGGTGCTCCCGTAGGCCGGGAATTGGGCCGCTACTACCTCAGCAAGGAGCTTCAGCAGGAAGGAAGTGCGAGAGATCAGGGGAAAGGATCGGTGATGATCGTCATCGCTACCGACGCGCCCGTCGACGCACGGAACCTGAGGCGGATGGCAGCGAGGGCGATGCTGGGGCTGGGACGAACGGGTGCTTCGGGCTCCAACGGCAGCGGGGACTATGCAATCGCGTTCTCGACCGCGCAGCAGGTGCGCATACGCTCGGAGGACAAGTCATCTCTCCGGCACGTCGAGTTGCTGTCGAATGACGCGATGTCGCCGCTGTTTCTCGCGGTGATCGAAGCCACTGAGGAGGCGGTGTACAACTCCCTGTTTCGAGCGACGACGATAACAGGGCGGGGGCGCACGGTCGAGGCGCTGCCGATTGAGAAAACCACTGCGATACTGAAGAAATACGGAGCCCTCAAGTGAAAGAAAGCGAACTCAAAGACCGCCTCGCCCGCTACCGCCAGATCAAGTTGAGCGTCATCGGCAGGAAGTCCGGGCAGACAATCTCAATCCCCGTCTGGTTTGTACTGGAGGGCGATAAGCTCTACCTCCTGCCCGTGCAGGGCTCGGACACGCAGTGGTACAGGAACGTGCTCAAGAACCCACAGATTCGGATTGATGCCCGAGGGGTTGGGGCGGAGTTTCGGGCAATGCCAATTACCGAAGCGAAAGCTGTCAAATCTGTGGTCGAAAAGTTCCGCGAGAAGTACGGCGCGAAGGACGTGAAGCAGTACTATTCTAAATTCGATGTGGCGGTTGTCGTGAGACTGGACTAACAAAACGAGGATTACCCCTTTGATCTGCGCCATCTCACAATCGCAAGCTGATCCTGTGATGCTCCAGCTTTCTTGATTTCGCGGAACCACCGCTCCTGATTGGGCAGAACTCTCTCTTTCATCCCTTTGGACTCCACGAAGACCGCACTCGCCAGCGAGCCATTCCGCCACGCGATTATGTCTGGTCTGCCGCCGCCACCGGGGTCTACGGAATTTGTAGCATCTTCATAGGCTGTACCCAACGGCAATGGTAGAGATTTCGGTGTTACGATCCAGTAAGCCCACTTCCGTGGAGCCTTCCCCCATGTGTCCACCCACCCTGCTTGCCAACCTGCCTCGCGAAATCGCCGCACAAGTTCGATTTCGGCGACTGTCCACGAGCCATCCTCGCGAGCCATTAAGGTCTTACCATACGTTTCGCTCCACGGAAGCTTCGGGCTGGCCTGCGGAGGAATCCATGGCACAAATTCCAAAATCGCGTGCCAAGCCAGAATGTCACTGCCGGGAGGCAAAGGTTCGAGGCGGCACTCGCCAACGGGTCGTAGAATAGCGAGCCAAGATGGCGGATCAGGCCGTCTCCGACTCTCCTCTGTTGACGACATAAAAAGCCTTTGCACCCGCCGTTAGACCGCCTTTAGCCTGCACGGAAAATCGGGGACTAATTTCCTTGCGGAGAATCTTACGGCGATCGGAATATGCGGCACAAGCCGTTCAGATCGGCTGATGCGGTGCTATCTAGTGAGCACTCGGATCAATCACGTGGCTCACGACGACGCGGGGTGTTCGCGACCCATTGAAATAGCTCAAACTCAGAATTCTCTTTTCTCGTAATCTTCTCTCATGTTCGTCGCCGGAGTGGACGGATGCCGTGCAGGATGGATCGCGTTTAAGGTCGAAGTTCACTCTCTCGCCACATCGGTCGATGTCGTCGATCTGGCGGAACTGCTGAGCCGCCGACCCGACGATCTTCTCTGTCTGGCAATCGACATCCCCATCGGGTTGCTCAACGGTTCAAGAGCTTGTGACAAGGCAGCCCGCAAGCTGCTTGCTCAGCCCCGTGGTACTAGCGTGTTTGCAGCACCGTGTCGGGCGGCTCTGTCGGCAACAACTCACGTCGCCGCGAGTCAGATCAATCGCGACAAAACGGGCAGAGGACTCAGCCAGCAGGCGTTTGGAATCATGCCCAAGATCAAACAGGTTGATGATGCGATCACATCGGAGTGTCAAGGTTGGGCATTCGAAGTTCATCCAGAAGTTTGCTTCTGGGCGCTCAACCAGCGCCGACCAATGGCGCACAACAAGAGGACAAAGGAGGGCGTTGCAGAAAGGATTGCCCTACTACGTCACGCATTCCCCCAGATTGAACGACACCTCGCGAACCGACCAACTCGCGTCGGAGCAGATGACCTGCTGGATGCGGCTGCGGCAGCTTGGACTGCACTGAGGTGGTATTGCAGAGAAGCCGAACGTGTCTGCATATCGGAGTTTGATGAGATGGGACTGGCCACCACAATCTATTATTAGCGAGCGCAAAAATGCCACGATGTTTTTTCTGCGGTAATGAAAGTGACAAGCTGAGCAGCGAGCATGTATTCCCCGCAGCATTGGGCGGAAAGCTGGAGTTGGAGAGCGCTTCCTGCACTGGCTGCAACAATGGATTGTCGAAATCGTTTGAACAGGCGATTGCATCTCGTCTGAAAGACTTCCGCTACATATTCCAAATACCAGATCGCTACGGCAAAGTTCCCGAACTTTTCGCCAAAGCGGACGTGGACGGCAAACAGTTAGATGCCAAGCTGCTCCGCGATGGAAAGGTGCAACTGAAGCCCGAATACACCATTACCGTGAGAGATGGGATGAAAGACATCATTCACCATCACGTGACGCAGCGGCAAAGAGAAAAGCTCTTGCAAGAGGCAAGAGAGAAAGGACTTGAGCTAATCGAGGAGTCCACTCCGGGTGCTGAGGCTGAAGTTTCGATAAGCGGAATGCTCGACTTTATCAACGAGCCTGAAATGCTTCGCGTTGTAGCGAAGATAGCCTATACCGCGCTTGCGTTGCATGTGGGAACCGATTTTGCGCTACGGGATCAGTTCATGGATGTGCGCACCTATGTTCGCTCCGGGGATGGAGCGCCTCGTGCGACCTTGTTCGTGAACGCTGAGTATGTTTCCGCTTGCTATCAAGGCCCACACATGCACTCAATCGTGTTGGTCGGACGAAAGGACAAGCGCCGGGTGGACGCAATTGTAAGGCTCTTTGGTGGGCTGTCCTATCTTGTGAATTTGGCGGACAACTATGAGGGGGCAGATTTCTACAAGACGCTCGTATACGACGCCCAGAAGGGCGAGGAGAGGAAGACCATCGTTCTGAATGAGCAATCTGAGTTTCTGCAAGTCGAGCACGTCACAACAAGTAAGGACACCGTCTGGAATGACAGGGTCAAAGCGGGCGAGTTCTTCTTGAAGTTCTTGGACGAAGCAATTCAGGCTAATCTGAAAGCACAACAAGCTGATGAGCAAAAGGGAAAATCTGGCTGAGCAGCTTACTGTTGAATTCTTGGCAGGTCAACGACGATGACACTCATTCTTGCCCATATCAGCAAGTTCGGCGTCATTCACGCGAGTGACTCAAACCTGACCTCTGATAGCAATACGTATGCGGGTCAAGGACAAAAAACGTTCGAGCTACCTTTCCTGAATGCTGGGCTAACCATTGCCGGAGCGTACTCGGTCGCAGGAAAGCCGATGGATGTATGGATGACGGATTTCATAAGTGCTCAGGCGAGCGGCGGTGTTGGTTCGCTTTCGCAGTTTGCTGAAGGGCTAAGAAAGCGATTGGAAGCTGAAATGGATTCCGGCGAAAAGCAAAGCGGTAGTATGGCTCACATCGCAGGGTACGTCGAGAAGGATGGCTTCCAGCACCCAGAGTTGTACTTCGTTCGCAACGTATACGGAATCAGCGAGTCGAATGGTGAGTATTTTGATGTCCGAGATCAGTTTGCGGTCAGTGAGGACTTCTGGAATCGGGATTGCCCGAAGTCCAATGCGATGGCGGCTTTTCAGTCGGGGGCATATCAACTTTACATAAACGGCTTCGCATCCGGTCGTGTCGGCTACTTTATGTTGCAGGAACGAATGAACTCGTTTTTCAGGACAATTTGGGAGCAGCCGCAATGGAAGTTTCGTCCGCCCCAATCACTCGCGGAAACCGTGCTCTTCGTGAAGCTCTATATGAATGTTGTCGAGACACTGTTTCAAGTCAGTGATTACTCCGCGCCGTTCATTGGGGGTGGGTGCCAAATTCACGAAATCCCCCAGCCAACAAACACCGTGACAAGATGCTGAACCGCGTCGCCAATTCGTCAGTCGTTATAGACCATGAGCTTGAGGAAGAAGGCTGGCGAGCCGGAACCGCCGCGCATCCGATGCCCGCTCTGCGGCTGGTCGCCCCGCGAGGACGATCTTTGGTCCTGCACCTGCGGGCATGAGTGGAACACATTCGATACGGGAGGAGTCTGCCCGCAGTGTCTTCGCCAGTGGGGTTCGACGCAATGTCTCAAATGTAAGGGGTGGTCGCCACACTCCGAGTGGTACGCTAAATGACTCGACAACCGCCCGAGGTCGGCACTCGGAATATTGGAGTGTGCCGGGCGGGGTACCAGACCGATCTGCCATTGGGGATTGACTCCCTCGTGAGCGACAGACCCCTCCGTCGCCGCGAGGATGAGGCTGCCATGACTATCCGCCGCAGGACCGGGCTTATTCTGGCGGGCATCGCCTGTGCGCTGCTCGTTGTGCTGATTTTTCTTATGCCAATCCTACTCAATGCGGATCGCTACCGACCGAAGGTGATCTCCTATCTGGAAGAGAAGACCGGGAAGAAAGTGGAGATGGGGCGGCTGGCGGTGACGTTTTTCCCCGGAATAGCGATTCAGGTGGACGATTTCGGGGTGAAGAGCCCGCCGTTGTTTCCGCCGAGTTACATCGTGAAGGTGGCGCGGATCGATGCGCAGCTTGACGCGGGGGCGCTGCTGCACCGGAAGGTAGTGATCAAGTCGCTGGTGCTGGAACAGCCCGTCATCAATCTAGTTTCGGACCCGGACGGGCCATGGAACTTCGAGAATCCGGGGGCGCAAAATACGCCCAGCACGTTTCTTTTCGGAGTGGTCTCGCGAGTTGAGATCAAGCGGGGGAACGTGACTGTTTCAAATCTTCTGCCTTCCGACGCGGCAGGCCCGGTCTTTTTCGAGGTAAACGATGTCTCCAGCGAACTGGAAAACGTGAATGTGGACGCCATTGCCAATCCCGCTTCCACCACACTCGATGGAGAGGGGACATTGAAGGCGGGGCTGCTGCGGTTCGGCTTAATCGAGGCGAAAAATCTGAATTCCGATATCCGGCTGCAAGCGAGACATCTTTTATTCACGGACGTGAAAGCGGAAGCGTATGCGGGCAACGCGACGGGAGAACTCTCGATTAAGTTGTCGGGAAAGAACGCCAGCTTCAAGACCGACGCACGGATGAAAGGGATTGATGTGGCACATCTTCTGGCGGCATTTCCAAATGCTCGCGGGAAAATGACGGGGAAGATGGAGGGTGAGTTGAGGATCGCCGGGGAAATCGAGCACTCGCGCCATCCGTTGGAGGGATTACACGGCAGCGGGCATTTGACGGTGCGCAACGGCGACGTGCCGAGCTTGAGGCTCAATGCGAACCTGATGAAGCTGGCGCATTACAACGATCTCGGCCCCGGTAAGCACGATCCATCCTCGTTCAATTTTGTTTCGACCGACCTTGAGCTAGATCACGAGCGGATTACGAGCAAGGTGATCGATATCGACGGCTACGGAGTCGATCTTGATGGCTCCGGCAGTGTAAGCCTATCCGGCTCCGACGAACTGAATTATCAGGGTGTGGCGGAAATTGTCTCCCAGCAGGGTTTTGTGACGAATCTGATTGCGCGACTGGCTGGAGGTACGCTGAAAGACGGCAAGCTGTCGTTTCCGTTTCATATCGGCGGGACCATCGACAACCCGGTATTTACCAAGGGCTCCAAAGGAAAGAAGGTCAATTAAGAACCGCTGAAGCAGTGAGTCGAATCTTCGACAGGACTGTGGTGTACCCCACGTGCCTCCACCATTGGACTTCCACACAGCGTCTCGCGTGTAAGGGTTGGTCGCCGCGCTCCGAGTGGTACGCACAGCGAATCGAGACAAATGTTTACTCGAACAGGGGAGACGGCCCCTACTTCGGAGCCTAGCAGAGATGCTGGCTAGTGTGATCTGGACTTGAATCCGCCATAGGTCAGGTAGACGCCGAGGACGAGCGAAATAGCTCCGTACAGGTAGAAAAGCTGCTGGTAGTGAAGCTGCCCAAAAAAGAGTCCCGCTTCCATCTCTGGCGGCAGGAACAAAAAGAATAGGCTCTTGATAAGCGTTATCCAGTCGACGAGGGTGACCACAACCACGAGCCCACCCCCATAAGCGCTAACTTAAGAAACAGGTTTTAGTGTTCGTGGACCTATTCTTGGTGAATGCGTATCGCCGAAGAAAACTGGAAGGTGCTCGCGTTGTTGTTTCCCCCAGGATGGCAGCAAATGGCATGGCGGTCAGGTGCGGTCGAGCGATTGCGCGGGTTTCCATCGGCTGACGTGCTGTTGCGTATGCTAATGCTGCATGTGGCGCGGGGGTACTCGTTGCGGGAGACGGTTGTGCGCGCTAAGCTGGCGAACTGGGCCGACATTTCGGATGTCGCCTTGCTCAAACGCTTGCGCAACAGCGAGCAGTGGCTACGTTTTTTGTGTATCGAATTGCTTCGGGAAAACGTCGCGTACCGGCTCGAAGAAGGTATCAGTCGGACGATCCGGATTGTGGATGGAACGATCGTCAGAGAGCCAGGTAAGACCGGGAGCCAATGGAGGGTTCTGTACAGCATTAGACTGCCGAGTTTGGTGTGTGACTTTTTCGAGGTGACGGCGACGATTGGCGAAGGCAGCGGCGAGTCCTTCAACCGTCTGCCCGTGAGTCCGCACGAACTTATCCTCGCGAATGCCGGTTACTGCTCCGTTGGTGGGATTGAATATGTTCACCAGAGGGGTGCTGATGTATTAGTTCGCGTCAACCCTCAGAGCTTCGTTGCGTACTCTGCATACGGCAGACGTATTTCCCTCCTTCCGCGATTACGCAGGTTGTCCAAAGCGGGACAGTTCGCCGAATGGCGCGTTGTCTTGCATGGTCAAGGTTCGGCGTTTGCGGGCCGGTTGTGCGCAGTACGAAAGAGCGACTGCGCGATTCAACAGGCTCATCGGCGCTTGCAGCGCAAAGCGAGTAAGAAGCAAATGATCACTCGGCCGGGAACACTCGGAATTTGCTAAGTATGTGATCGTGTTTACGACCCGCTCCAGCGGTTCGACGGCGGACGTTTTGAGATCGTACCGTATGCGTTGGCAAATTGAGCTGGTGTTTAAGCGACTGAAGAGCCTTGCCCAACTGGGGCACGTGCCCAAGCATGACGACCGCAGTTCCCGCGCTTGGCTTTATGGGAAATTGCTTGTCACGCTCCTGGCACAAAAACTGATTCGCATCGGGCGCGATATTTCCCCCTCGGGCTACCCACTCTCGCCGCGCGGGACCATGTAGTCCGTCGCGTGAGTTCCGTTTCGCGCTTCACCAGGTCCAGCAAGCTATCGAACCGCACCTCTCCTTTCAGCAAACGCTCTATTCGTGGAATCAGATTGCACAGGCTCTTGCGGAAAAGTCACGCAACCGACTACTTCAATTGGCGAAATGGTATTCCTCGTGAACATCGCTCCAAGACCGACCGATTGGAACCTGCGGCCTGTCAGAAGCCGACTCCGATGCCGAGTCGTGGGCCCCGTCCTCGCCCATAACTTCAGAGTTGCCGACTAGGACTAAGCCGCTGGCGCGGCGGACGCTACCGCGTGGGTGAACCCAGAGATTTCCGGCACAACTGACGTAGTGTGGGTCACAGAGAAAGGAGACTCCTGTGACCCGTTTACGCAAGATGATGCTGGAGGAACTCCAGCGTCGCAACTACTCTGCCATCACCACGCGCAATTACCTGCGGGTAGTAGCCGACTTCGCCAAGCATTTTGGCAAGTCTCCCGACAAACTGGGCCTCAACGAACTTCGAACCTACCAAGCCTATCTGCTGCGAGAACGCAAGCTGACGCCGGGCACCGTGGTCAACCAAGTGGCGGCACTGCGCTTCTTTTTCGTGAAGACGCTCAAGCGTCATCAGTTCCGCGATTTCTTGCCCTACCCACAGGACCGGCGTCGACTGCCAACGGTGTTGAGTCGGGAGGAAGTGTCACGTCTGATCAACGCAGCCGGAACCTTGTTTCGACGGACGCTGCTGATGACGCTCTATGGTACCGGCATGCGACGCGCCGAACTCGCACGCCTCAAGGTCGGTGACATCGATAGCCAGCGCATGATCATCCGGGTGGTCGCGGGCAAGGGTGGCAAAGATCGTGACCTGCCTCTGAGTCCGGCTCTGTTGGAGACGCTGCGCGAGTACTGGCGCTGGCGGAAGCCGAAGCTCTACCTATTCCCCACACGCACTCTTGACCGCAGACTCGATCAGCCGATTTCGGACAAAACCGTTTGGATCGCATGTAGCGAGGCGGCACGCCGGGCCGGCATCAGCAAACGCGTCACCCCGCACACGCTGCGCCATAGTTGGGCGACTCACTTGTTGGAGGCGGGCACCGACCTGCGCACCATCCAGGTTTTGCTCGGGCATGGGGATCTGGAAACCACCGCTCAGTATCTGCACCTGTCGCAGCGGCACTTACAAGCGGTCACCAATCCGCTGGACGGTCTCGCTCTGTCCAGCACCGAGAACGTCAGCCGCAGCTTTAAACGAAAAAACAACGAATGACTCGGCCCACCCTCGAGGTGGCCGACATTCTGCGTGCGCAGGGCGATCGCTTCCTGGATCGGTATCGATCGAGCTTTAGCTTTCAGCAGCTCAAAGCCTTTCGTGCCATTCTGCGCTGTCGTACCGCTGCTCTGGGCGGTCATCGCGATGCTTGCCCGAGCTGCGGGCATCAGGCTATCTCGTATAACTCGTGCAGAAACCGGCACTGCCCCAAGTGTCAGGCACAAGCCCGCGAGCGCTGGCTGGCAGCACGGGAGCGCGAACTCCTGGCCACCAGCTATTTCCATGTCGTATTCACCGTGCCTCACGAACTCAACGTGCTGGCCCTGGAAAACCCGCGTCTGTTTTACGATCTATTGTTCACCGCCAGCGCACAAACCTTGCTGGAAATCGCATCGGATCCGAAACACCTGGGAGCCAACATCGGTGTGATCGCGGTCCTGCACACCTGGGGCCAGAACCTGCTCCTGCATCCCCACATTCACTGTGTCGTTCCCGCGGGTGGGCTCTCGCCCGATCATCAACGTTGGGTCCGCCCGCGCTATCCTTCCTTCTTACCCGTCAGAGTCCTAAGTCGTGTCTTTCGCGGCAAGTTCCTCGCCGCCTTGAAACGTCTTTATCGACAGAACAAACTACAGTGTGCCGGTCCGGCTGCTGCGCTCGTGCACCGGCAACAGTTCGCAAAACTGCTCCGCCGCCTGCATCGCCACGACTGGGTGGTCTATGCCAAGCCCGCTTTCGGCGGCTCCCTGCAGGTGTTGCGCTATCTGGGTCGCTATACCCATCGCGTGGCTATTTCCAATCATCGCTTGTTGGCCTTCGAACAAGAGCGCGTGACTTTCCGCTGGAAAGATTACGTCCACGGCGGCAAGCAAGGTCAGATGACGCTGGTCGCCACCGAGTTCTTGCGTCGCTTCTTTCTGCACGTGCTGCCCAAAGGCTTCGTTCGCATTCGTCACTTCGGGTTCCTAGCGAACCGCTTTCGTGTTTCCCGCCTAGCACTGAGCCGACAACTGCTGGCCTCCACTGCCTCGACCGAGCACGAAGATAGAACACACGACGTGCGCCCCGAAAGTTCTTCTCTCTGGCACTGCCCGCGCTGCGGCGCATCCATGATTGTGATTCGGAGATTCACTGCTGCGGAACTGTCAGCATGCCTGTACTTCGATTCTTCCTGATGCCTTCATCACCGACGACTCGAGGATGTGCTCCGGCACGCCGACGCATTCGTGTCCTCGCCTTATCGAAACAGCCCTCTTTGCGGCTTGCAGGCTTTCTCGCATTCGGCTCCCTCCACTATCCCAACAGCACTCTCACTGCTCTCGGCCCGTCTCCCATCCCTCAAGTCCATCTCAGACCGGCATTCAAATCCCATAGCGCACCGCGTCCGCCGCAAACGCCAGCGGCTTCCTCCTAGTCTCCTTATCGAAAACGCCTCGGACGACTTTCTCTTCCAACCCGGAGTATCCTGCCCGAGGCGTTTCCGATCAAGGCTAGCGACAA
>Ga0187803_10000705_pt1 | contig 13223 bp, 16 predicted proteins | sample NC_wetland_sal_i_2_FD_132425 | JGI IMG/M metagenome (GOLD analysis project Ga0187803, IMG submission 132425) | Wetland sediment microbial communities from Neuse River Estuary, North Carolina, USA - Control_3 | ecosystem: Environmental > Aquatic > Freshwater > Wetlands > Sediment | place: USA...
AGCTCGACTTCGCTATACCTGTAGTTGTACCAGGGACGCGATCCCCTGCCGTGCCATCTGATGAACGCGAAGTCGGCTGTCACTACGGTTTCCGGGGGCAACAGAGGTTCGTCGACTATCACGCTGGCGACGTTCCTCGACTTCAGCAGCGACCAGACCTCGTCCTTGAGCCACGAGGGGTGGCGGAACTCGACGGCGAACTTGACGTCATCGGGTACGAACTCAAGGAACGATTTCAGCTTCTCAAAATCCCCCTCGTAAGAATAGCTGGGGGGCAGCTGGATCAACACGGGGCCCAGCTTCTCTGCCGTGATGAGCGGCTTCATCAGGCTCAGGAACCTAATGAGATCGTGTCCGGCTCCTTGGTTCAGGTCAAGTCTCTTCTCATGGGTTATCACCCTCGGGAGTTTGGCTGAGAAGACGAACTCCTCGGGGGAGTACCTGGACCATCCGAGGACGAGACCCTTCGATGGGAAAGCGTAGAATGTCGAATCGATCTCGGCCGTCTTGAAGACCTTCGAGTAGAACGAAAGCTTGTTGGTGCTTGAATTCGGGTAGAAGACGCCCGTCCATTCGCTGTAGGACCAGCCCGAGGTACCAATGAGCAGATCAGGCATCCGTGTTGGTCCGGCGTGCTCGTGTCGATTTAAGTTGGTGGTTCCCTGAGCTATATGGCGGGCATCCAGCCCGGCCTCGCCGACCAGGTCGCCACAGCATCATGAAGGTGAATCGATTCGAAACACCTTGCGTTCACGTACTCTGCATCGGGGAACCTGACGACGCACTCTCTCACGATGTCCTCGGCGAATTTCGGGTTCGCCTGCGCTTCCAGGATCTTCTTGGCCTCCTCGATCCTCTTCATCTCCTCCTTTGGAGTCGCGGAGAAGCATTCGTTGATGCGGCCGATTGCTCTGAGCGAGTCGATGGCCCTCCTGCTCCTCTGCACTAGAGAAATCTCTGCCCTCTGCATGTGCCCCACACCTATCATCTTCTTGCTGCACGGACACGCGGTCAACCCACTCACCGTGAACATGTATGTGAACGCGCCTCTCTCCGTCGCCCTTATCTTCATGCGGGCGAATTGGTCGTCGTAAGGGAGCTCAAACGAGCAAGTCACTGACGTGCCCGGCTGAGTCTTATTCACCTCCCTGCAGATCCACCTGAGCCACTCCTCCATGCTCGTCGCCTCCCGGGCGTTTGAGGCCCTGACGAGCCTGCTCATGTGGACGCCCCTGTGGGGGCCCGTCGAAGTTTGTATGGATAGGTCTACGGGCATGTTCAGGTTGCCCCCGTGGAACAAGACCCTCAGGTTTGCGACGCCCGCAGCAACCGGCATGCGCGATGACTCAGACTGTACGTCCGCCGTGCCATCGATGAACTCAAGAGCGCCCGGCGACTGGAGGTCCTTGGACACCAAAGGTAACATCGCGGATTTCCTATTGCTTATCAAATTTTCCCCCGCCCTGGCGGGACTTCAGAGGGTCGAGGACTCTTGCCTTCTCGAATGCCGCAATCCTCGAAAGGCACCCGTCGCATTCCCAGCAATGGCTTTCGCCCTCCCCATGGCAGCTCCATGTCAATCTCAGGGGAACGCCCAGCGAGCAGGCAAGCTTGACCACTTGGGCCTTCGTTTTCCTAGACAATGGGAGGAAGATCTTCGTTCGCTTCTTCTTCAGGATGGGCGATCCGACAAGAAAGGCACTCTCAAGCTCATCGAAGAAGGCTGGCGCCGCGTCTGCGAAGGTTTTCGCGTCGTCTCTGTTATGCCCGCCGACCATGACTTCTGCGCCTACCTCCTCGGCATACGATGCAGCCAGAGAGTAGAAGATGGCGTTCCTCATGGGAATGTAGGTGAACGGCATACTCCGAAATGTCTCCCTGTAGATGTCCCCTGCCTCCCTGAGGTCCGGAAGCCGCACGAATCTGTGCTCGCTGACGCCCGCCGTTTGGGCGATTTCCCTGGCTGCTTTGAGCTCTCTTGTCGCGATGCCGCTATACTCGAAGGTCAACGCCCGAACGTGGTGCTCTCTCTTCGTCAGTTGGACGCACGTCGCGGAATCGATACCGCCCGAGAGAAGGACTATGGCTTCCTTCGTGGTCCCCCGCCGTCTTGGTGAATCTGTGCGAGTAGGTGACTCCCCTTGTTCAACCCTTCGTACACGTAGACCCCCACGGCTGTCACATTCTCAGGCATTCCCGGTGCTATCCTAGAGACGAGTTCTCTTGCAAGGTTCTCGACGGTGGCCTCTCCTCTCAGGAGGACGGTCGTCGGCTTGGGGGCCCGGATAGCGAAGTATCCGTGAACAGTTTTGAACCTGAGAGTTACGCTCTCCGCGTCCGCCCTCGTAACGTACCTCTCGTTGATGAACAGTTTGTGGTCGAGGCTCCTGATTGCGTCCTTGATGATGTCCTTGGCGATTCCGAAGTCGACGACCATGCCATCAATCGGACGCCCAACAACTTCTACCAATGCTGATGAGGTGTGTCCGTGCATCACGGAGCACTTCTGTGTCCTGGGGAGGATGTGCGCATAGTCGAAGTTGAAAGAGGGATCGTCCAGGAAGATGGTCTGGAGGCCGTCCCCTTCTTCGAGGCCCAAGACCCGTATCCCGTGGTCAGACCGGTCGCTCCTTAAGACGTCCCTGCGGATGAAAAGGCAGTTTCTGCCTGTCTTCCTCAGCCGCTGCACCTCCGTCTTAGTCAGAGATCTCTCCACGAAGACCCAGGTCTTGTTGACCAGGAAGTCGGCGGTAATCGAACGGGCGCCGGGGATTCGGGCGCCTTCCTCGAAAGGGATTCCTAGGGAGTAGAGGAGGTCGGCGATGAGCTGGTGCGAGCTTGTTTCAAGGAGCCTCCCGCGATGGCGGTACTTCCTCTCATACCCACCCTTGGTGAGTCCTTTGAATCGCGGAACCACCTCGGCCATCAAATCCCCACTCAATGCTGGGTTTCTTCCAGAATGGCTTCGTTTATAGTATTTCCATTCCGAGGTAGAGTGGCGCGGCCTTGATCCAGCCTGGTCAGGATAGCGGCTTCCCAATCCCTCAGAGGAAACAGCCGTTCGCCCGGGTCCGAATCCCGGAGGCCGCACCAAAACCTTAGACTCGGATTGTCACACACGTAGTCGGCGGAGAGGCGCCTGTTAGGGATGGTTTGTAGGTGAATGTGCCAAAGTCTACTTTCCTGTGGGGGTCGTAGTAGCCGATCCGTACGGCGAAGCGCGAGCCCTCCATTGCCTCTCAGCCCGAGATGTTTCTCCCGGAAGGCCTGCCCGAGGTCGGCATAGTTCACTCACCTAGTCACTGAACTCTTCCTCAACCCATTTTCACGTGCCTTCAGTCATCTTCTTGAGCGAAAGTGACCCGTTCTTGATTTCGAGTTCGTAGAGTTCGTTGACGTCCAGGCGGATTCCGAGCATGTCATACTCGGATTCAGTGAGGGTCATTATCACTTTGGAGAACCCGAATTCCCTCATCTGAGGCATCAACCCCATCGACTGCAGCTGGGACACCATCCCTTGGATTACCCGTCCCTCTTCACCGGCAGGGAACATCTCAGGTCTGCGCGAATCGCGAATCTCTACTAGTTCGATCTGCTTCGCAGGGAGCCCCGTCAGTGGGTCGGTCACGCTGCTTATCCTGTTGACCTTTACCTTTCCCATCGGTCAAACGAGGAACCTGTTTACTATAAACTAAGCGGAGGCTGCGTTTGCAACCAGTTCTCTGTTTGGAATCAGGCTCACTCTTGAGTCAGGTCCGGCTGTGGTTGGTTCTCCTCTTCGGGGCTCAGCTCCGGTTGCTGTTGGGCTCCGCCTTCGACCTGCTGGCTTGATACTATCGCTTCCACATCGTCAGGCGAGAGGATGCGCGCCATGACCAGATTCCCAAGCGAGTTTCCGGAGGCCTCCCCTGAAATCCTCCCGATTCGTCCTCTCAATTGTCTCCACTTCAGCCTCGTGTTTCCGCTCTTCGAGGTGTAGATTATTCCCAGGACGTCCTGGGCGTTGATGAACTTGATGTCTCTGATTTTCTTGAGGTCCACCTTGTCGGCGGCTTCGACATAGATCGATCCCTGATCTCCCTCCTTTTCGGGAAAGACTTCAGGGTCGCGGAAGTAGGATTCGGGGATGTAACTCCTACAAGTACTGTTGATCAGGAACCTGCGAAACCCTTCTAGGTTGCAGGTAAGATCGAGTTCTACCAAGTCCCCCGCCGAAGCCCCTCGAACGGCTCACGGGTATAAACTGATTCCTGTTCAAGCAGTGTTCCGTTCCCGAGGCAGGTGTGGGTTCTCCCACTCAAGATCGAAATCATCGAGTCATTCGGGCTATTCCGGTCATTACCCACGGAATAGCAAACCCTGACCCCAAGATTAAAGGATTGAGGCGGTCGTAGCTGGCCCAAGATGCGCTATCTAATCAGGATGACCTCTTCTGGTGGCCCGAGAGAAATTCAACTTGCCTCCATTATGTCATTGGCTAGATCGGTCGGTGCAGACATTCGTAACCCGAAGTGGACTTCACACGGAGCGCTGGAGGTCGACGTTTTCGCGCCCTCGAAGGCCGACCTCGAAACGCTCATTGCTGCGGCCGAACCCCTGGCGACCTTTGAGTTCGTGAGGGACCTTACCGTCGCCCCCCCACACAAGTCAGACGATCAACTGTTCTCCGAGGCGCGTGGTTACTTCAATTCAGAGAGGTACTGGGAGTGCCACGAGGTACTTGAGACAGCTTGGAGAGTCCTAAGCGGGGAGGAGAAGTTGTACTTGCAGGGGATCATATTGGTCTGTGCGGCATTCGTCCACCACCAGAAGGGCGAGGCTGAAATTGCGCTAAGCGTCCTGAAGAGGGCGCTCAAGCAGCTCGATTTCGGGGCGACACGCTATCATGGGATAGATGTCGCCTCCCTCAGGCGGCACGCGGAACGGATAGCCTCTTCAGGTGAATTCGAGATATTCAGCATCTAACCGAAAACCGGGAGATTCATGGGGTGGGACTGCTCAGAGACCGGGGGATCAAATCTTGCCGCAACCACGCTCAGAGCCAACGTAACACCGGCCGCTACCACTGTCAGCAAGGTTCCTGCTCCGGCGCCGGACCCTGAGCCAATCCATTCCGATGTCGCCAGCAGCGCCGAGATGACCGCCGAGGAGTAGAAGATCCTCTTCGGCCCAACGAGGGCTAATAACGAATCAACAATTAGAACAAGAGCCAATGCCAAAGTCAACGCGACCCAGGTGTCATGAAGGGGGGTCAGGCCATCGAACCATGCTGCGACAGCCAATAGGCCTGTCAAAGCACTCGCGCCGGAGGCCAATGTAGTAACCCTTACCAAGTCTACCTCATCGTGAGTTTGTAGTGCCCTGCCTCAATGTTTCTGTTGATGTACTCCTCGACCAGATAGATTCGGTGAATCGGGTTCACAACCGCTGGAGAGAGAGAGTAGTCCCCGCCAATCACGAACTCGTGGGTCTCTCCGTCTTTGCAGGCATGGGTGATTTTCTTCCCCGGTTTCACTCCCAAGCTATTCATGACAACTTCCGTGGCAGATGTGCAGGTCAGGATTCCCCACTTCTCGTTATCTGGGATTGACTCAAATCCGACGCTAGGCTTCAAGGTCTCTCCGTAACGTTTGTCGTCGCAGTAAAGCCTCTTGCATATTCTGCATCTCCAGACGTCAACGACTCCTTGGAGATAGTTGTCGCGGTTGACGTTAACCATGCCCATGAAGACGATCTCGTGGGGGCAGTCGCTCAAGCTTGCCTACCACCCTCTTCCTCCGCCCTTTTTTCCGTTGCGGCTTCATAGACGGGAATAAGCTCCAGGATCAGCTTATCAATCTTCATTCTTCTTTCGTTGATTTCACTCACCATGTTCTCTCTCCAGGTTCGATAGTGGTTCGCCAGTCCCAGCCGAGGGTGGACTGGCAGAATTCTTTTGCTGTCCCCAGACAGGATGACCATCCCCCTACGTGACAGCCTCTCGGAGATTCCTGCCTCGGTCGAAGCCTCGGCAGAGCCAACTCTGATCAGCCTAAGGTAGTAGACCGCTTCCTCTCTCGAGAGGCCCACCTCGGCCCCAAGTCTACTGATGATTCCCTCTTCATCCTTCACTCCGCGTTGGGGGACGCGCCTGATGCTCTCCTTCAAACCTTCAAAGTCCCCTGCGAATCCCAAAGGAACTCGAAGTAATCCTTGGCAAAGCTCGCCAACCCGTGATGTGAGGCCCAGATCGCAAGGGGCAGGGATCCCTGTTCTCCCTCGCCCAAAAGGAGGACTACCTCCCTGGAATCAGAGATAAGGCCGCCTCCGTACATTGTCTTCCTCGTTCGAATTTCGGCAAACCTCGAAAGCGTAGTCGCCGCCTCTCCGGCCAGTTCGGGCGAGGTGAGTATGAGGCTCTTGACGCCCTTCTCCCTCAGGGTGGCCAAGAGTGGCTCGATACGTTCGGTGAAGGGCAACAACTGGGGCGGAAGCGCTATCAAGAGCTCAGTCCTGCAGTTCAAGAGGAGATTCTTCACCCTCGACAGGATTTCGTTTGTGCCTCTCATTATCCAGATGTCGGGCTTCTCCTGCTCGCCCCGGCTTACGTAGACCCCCATGAGCTCCTCCAGTGCCACCTGCTCCTTCTCCCTCCTGGCGGTCTCCTGCCTCGACTTCAGCTCTTCGAGTGCGGTGTCAGGAGGCTTCGCCGTGTAGACGATCGGCCTGCTCTTCTGTTCCTCAACCCACCCCTTGCCGTGCAACGATTCGAGTGCGTCGTAAACCTTGGAGTAGGGAATTCTGGCTTCTCTGCTCACCTCGCTTGCTGTCATCGTCCCCGACTTCAGTAGCGCGACGTAAGCCTTGACCTCGCTGCCCGTAAGCCCCAGGGCGACGAGGGCCTTGCTTGCATTCTCGCTTAGGCTCAAGCCTTCTCTCCTGCCGCTGCCCCTGTTTCCCATGTTAGGGCGTAAGAAGCGCACGCCAGGTCGTCCTCGGAGTTAGGCTGCTCGTCCCTTTCGGGCACGGAGACCTCGTGTGCGTGCGTCAGTAGGGAACTTGCGGAAGCGAATACTGCTGGTGCGGGGGGGAAGGAATCAATGACCTTCCCGTTGTAGCGTCCTGCCTTGTTCTCAGCCGGAACAAGGAAATCCAGTGGGCGAGACCTCCAGCGCAAGCGAGGACAAGCCCACATTTTAACCTTCCACCTTCTGTAAGGTTAAAATGCTTATATGCTCTTTTCGCGGAGGAAGACAACAGCGATTTGCCATGGCCCAAATAGCAGACGTAAGTCTAGAACTCAAGAAGGAAAGTTCGAAAGGAAACTTCATCCGGCAGACGCAGTCGATTTGTCCCGACTGTAACCGCATCCTACCAGCAATCGTCTTCGAGCGGGAAGACAAAGTCTGGATGACGAAGACCTGTCCTGAGCACGGCGAGACTGAGGAGCTCTACTTTGGCTCCTACGAAATGTACAGTAAGTTCTCACGTTATTGGAAAGACGGGAAGGGGACTCACGCGGCAAACGTACCACTAGATGTATGCTCTTGCCCAGCGAACTGCGGCCTCTGCTCCAACCACCTCTCCCACACCGGGCTTTCTAACATCATAGTCACGAACAGGTGCGACCTGACATGTTGGTACTGCTTCTTCTACGTTAAGAAAGGGCTAGAAGGAGCCTACGTGTACGAGCCGACGCTCGACCAGATCAGAGAGATGGGCCGCTCCCTGAAGGCTGAAAGACCGGTCGCAGGTAACTCCGTCCAGATTACGGGTGGTGAGCCAACAATTAGGGAAGACCTTCCGACGATCATCAGGATTCTAAAGGAAGAAGGGATCGATCACATACAGCTCAACACGAACGGAATCAATCTGGCGCTGAATCCAGGCCTCGCCAAGAGGCTGAAGGACGCCGGCGTGTCAAACCTCTACATGAGCTTCGACGGGACGACTCCGAAGACCAACCCGAAGAACCACTGGGAAGCTCCATACGCGATCGAAGCCTGCCGGAGGCAGGGTGTTGGCATCGTCCTAGTCCCGACCGTCATAAAGTCGATCAACGATCATGAGCTGGGCGACATCATTCGATTCGGCCAGAAGAACATTGACACGGTCCACGCAGTGAACTTCCAGCCTGTTTCGTTGACGGGCAGGCTGACAAAGACCGAGAGGGCGAAGTACCGCATCACGATACCTGACTGCATCGAGAGGATACAGGAACAGACCAACGGCGAGATTTCGAAAGACGGCTGGTTCCCGGTCCCCTCGTGTTCACCGGTGACGAGCTTCATCGAGGCCTTCACCAAGAAGGAGCAGTACGAACTTTCGATACACTTTGCCTGCGGCGCGGGGACCTATGTCTTCAACGACCCGGACAAAAAGAGGTTAGTCCCACTGCCTGAATTCGTGGACATCCCCGGAATGATAGAGTATCTTGACGAGAAGACCGAGGAAATCAACTCAGGAACTAATCGGTACCTGGTGGCGGCCAAGGTCCTCACCAGAATCTCATCCTTCGTCGACAAGGAGAAGCAGCCGAAGAGTCTGAGTTTCGCAAAGCTTCTCACCGACGCCCTGGTCAAGCACGACTACGCGGCTGTTGGGCAATTCCACCTGAAGAGTATGTTCCTCGGGATGATGCACTTCCAGGATAAGTACAACCAGGACGAGGAGAGGCTCCAGCGCTGCGACATACATTATCTAACCCCTGACTTGAGAATCATTCCCTTCTGTTCGTTCAACGTGATTCCTGAATGGTACAGGGATCGCATCCAACAGAAATACGGAATGCCCATTGAGGCGTGGGAAGCGAAGACGGGGAGGAAGCTGGAGGATGGTTTGTACAGAGGAACATTGAGAAGAGGTGGGCACGTGCAGGGCTGCGGATGCGCAGCAGGTGAGCACGGAGAGCCCCTACCGATACAGCCGATCACGGGAACCTAGTCTACCTAACGGCTCCAAAAGTCGGTCTGGCACCCCAACGCACTGCGGGGCGACCCGTCATAAGTGCAATCTCCGGAAGTTGTCCGTTTAGCCGTCGGAGAAGCTAGGCCTCCACCGGGCCTGATTCAAACTTGGCGTGAGCCCATGATCCGTGCCTGTTTCTAGTCCGCTTACGGCGCAGTTTCTTGGTAGGAGGATACGTCAGGCTCGGTTAGAGCTGAGTAGCAGATCTACATTGGAGATGCGGGTTCGGTACAGGCGAATTGCTTGGGTACTATGTCGCCCACCTGGGCCGTGAAGTTGTCTAGTTGCTGTTGTATTGTAAACTCGGCTCCTGCCGCAGGTTTCACTGCAATTAGAAGTTCAACTTTAGTCGGAGTGGCTGACGGCCCGTTGAAACCGAACGGCATGAAGATTGACTGCCCCTTGGTCACCGATTCGAGGCCCAGGTTGCAGACTGGCGAGTTCGCACCATCAGAGACGCTAGAAGTAATCTTGACGTAGAGCGGGAGGTTGTATCCAGATTTCCAAGTGATCGTTATGGCGTATTCTGACCCGTTGAATTCGACGGAGGTGACGTTGGCGTAGTCGCCAAAAGGCCTCTGTTCGGAGGGGAAGCTGTCGTTGGTCCAGGCCAAATACCCGAGGTAACCACCGAAGGCGAGGGCGCCGACGAAGGCAGCCAGAACCGCGATTTTCGATACTGAAGGCCGCGACATCAGGACACTCTTCAAACCTGCTATCGCAGGTCGTCAAGCCTGGACGATGAACGCATGATTGCCAGAATCCTCTCGAAATACTCATTCATCGAGGCTTGGAACTGCTTCTTGTCCCAGTCTGGTTTCGAGCTCTCGAGGAAACTCTCCAGCCAGTCGAAATCCGCCTCCGAATTCTGACCCAGAGCAGTGATGAATCCTTTGTTTCTGTAGTACATCTCGTCGTTCTGGTCAAAGAGGTTTCTCCGCTTCAGCGAGGCGACTGCGAAAGCATTTCTCGTCAGCAGCGACGCATCAAGTACAGGATCACCGGAGGGCCGTCCGGAGACCCATTCCGCAAAGAACTGCTTAGCCATCTCGAGCTCCTTTCCATTCATCACGGCGAAGACGATATCGTCCACCAGGATGTTCTGCAAGTGGTTGAAGGCGTCGATAAGGAACTCTGTCTCCTTGGCCCTGAGCCCTTCGCGCTCCTTGAGGCCGCGCAGCACCACTTCTAGGAGCTCCCCATCGTGGGAGTGTGCACCCATTTCTGTGAAGTAGATGTGGGAGAGTTCGTGCAGAATGAGTCCGCCCAGCATGTCAGAGTCTAAAGCCCATTCTGAGATGACAATCCGGTGCGACTGACCCTCCTTCTTCGCATAGCCCATTATTGTGAGCTTCGGATCGACTGACAACGCAACCGGCGACTTCACCATGAATCCTCTTTGCCGCATCCTGTCGACAGCCCACTCCAAGGTATTCTCAAGTGAACGGTCAGCCCGGGCAGAGTGCAATTCGGTTCAGGCAGGCAACCGCACACATGGATAAACATCTCGGTGTGGTTCTACTGCTTCCCCTGGGGTGTAGATAACACAACAAGGTGAGCCGGGATACCCCTCTCCTTAGGGATCCACTCAGCCGCCCGAGAATCACTAACGGTAGATTGTGCTGTCGCTCGCGTCCCTGGGCGGCGGAAGAAGTTTCGAGCTGGTTTTCTGTACTTCAAGGCGGACGTGGAAGTCTGCCATGACCGAGAGCACGCCCAGCAGGCGGGCCACTGACCGAGGATGCGGACTTGGCTCTCCGTGATCAACTGACAGCTTGTATCCTCTTATTCCGTGCTCTTTGGCCATGCCTACTATCATCGACGCAAAGAAGGGGGCTGTTTCCTCCGCCACAACCCTGACCCCGTTCTTCCTCAGCTTCACGACCCCGACCCTGTCCGTGGAGAAGCCATTGGGCTCGGGTTCAGCATCTGGAGACGTGGGGTTCTCTGTCCACCTTGCTCCCACTGAGTACAGTTCCTTCACGCCAATTTCCTTGGCATAGTCAAGGAGCGTCATCGCGAAATCGTATTGCCCGTCCATCGGGCTGGTGTCGCCCGTGAACAGCACGATGTCTCTTTCTCCCTTGTTCAGATGGAAGTGACACTCAGGCAGGGTGGAAACACCCCCATCCCTGACGATGACCTCGGGAGGAAACGCGGATGAGCGAATCGTGGCGATGCGCTCAAACTTCATGTTTCTTAGCATGTAGTCGCCCAACTCTCGCGCTTGGGAGTACATTGCCCTGTATTGTTGCATGGAAGTGGAGACGGCGACCAACATGGCCGGGTTCCGCAAGGTCGGGAGTTTGGCCTTCTCGAAGTCAAGCCACAATTAGAACGCCTGCAGCGCCGCTCTCCCTGCGTATTAATTCATTGCCGGGCTGAGACGAAAACCGCAGGAGTAGGCGTCATTTTCTTATATACATGCGGAGGACCCTTTTCCTATCCGATTCATGACCGCCTACTGGACCACCCTCTCGCACAGCGGGGTCAGTTTTCCGGATGTCTACTCTCCCAGTGGTCTCTCCGTTAGGGTCAATGGGAAACCAGTCGCACTATCATCGCTTGCGGAAGAGATGGCGTACCACCTCGCCAAGAAGAAGAACACGCCCTACATCCATGACCCTGTCTTCGTATCAAACTTCATGCTTGACTTCGCCAGGCAGCTCCCTAGTTGGTCTAGGAACGCCAAGTTCTCCGAGGTTGACTTCTCCGACCTGTTCCGCCTCGTGGACGAGGAGAAGGTTCAGAGGGAAGCAATGAGCAAGGATGAGAAGAAGAAGCTATCTGCTTCTCGCAAGCAACGGAGGGAGGCCCTGAAAGCCCAGTACGGTCGGGCGCTGCTCGACGGGAATCATGTAGACATAGCGAACTGGATGGTCGAACCTCCAGGACTCTTCATGGGAAGGGGACAGCATCCGCTCAGAGGAAGGTGGAAGCCGAGGGTCCAGCAGGAAGATGTGACGTTGAACCTCGGGGAGTCTGCCCTGGCACCGACCGGTCATTGGGGCGCCGTCGTCCATGACCACGATTCGATGTGGATGGCCAAGTGGGTAGACAAGCTCACTGGCAAGGAAAAGTACGTTTGGCTGCACGAGAGCTCTCCTCTGCAGCAGTCGAGAAGCAGGGCGAAGTACGACAACGCGCTCAAAGTCGGGAAGAACCTCAAGAAGATTAGGGGCAAAATCCTCAGGGAGCTTGACTCCAGGAACGAGCGCACACGCCAGGTGGCGACCGTTTGTTACCTGATAGACACGCTGGGGATGAGGGTCGGGGATGAGAAGGACGAAGACGAAGCTGATACCGTTGGCGCAAGCACTCTCAGGGTGGAACACGTGGCCGTAAGGGGAAACGAGGTCGAGTTCAACTTCCTCGGCAAGGACAGTGTTCCCTGGAATAAGAAGGACACCCCCCCGCCTGCGGTCGTCAGGAACCTCCGCGAATTCGCCTCCGGCAAGGGCCCTGAAACTGCGATCTTCCACAACGTGAGCTCCGGAATGGTGAACGCGTTTCTCTCTTCGATTGTCTCAGGCGTCTCTGCAAAGGTCTTCAGGACCTACCATGCGACTGCAGAGGCGGAAGAGGCGCTTCGCTCGAGGGACGTGAGGAACGCCGACGATCTCGACAAGCTTTATCACGCAAAGGAGGCCAACCTGAGAGCCGCCGTCTTCTGCAACCACCAGAGGACGCCTCCGAAGACGTGGGAACAGTCTCTGGAGAAGAAGAGACAGAAGCTGTTGGACGCAAAGACCGCCGCGTTGGAGGAAAGGAGGCTGAGGAAGCTCGAAATGGAGTTGGACTTCTTCGTTAGAACCAAGAACTATAATCTCACCACATCGCTGAAGAACTACATCGATCCCAGGGTCTACAAGTCGTGGTGCGACAGCGTTGGGTTAGACTGGGCTAAGGTCTACAGCAAGTCGTTACAGAAGAAGTTCTCTTGGGTGATTCAGCATCGCAAGAAATGGGCGCAGGAGACGGAGCCCGTTGCTGCCGCCATAGTTTCATCATCGACTGCTCAGGGTTCGCCATAATTCGTCCTGCGGTGCCGTCGAGAACTTCGATTCAGACCCGTCCACCCGGAGCAGGACTCGCTTGCGCCGTGTAAAGTGTCCTATAGCAGAAACTTCGCAGATTCCGCTCAGTGCATCCTTCACTCTCTCCTCCCTCCCTTTTCTTACCGCAATCAGGAGAGACCCAGAGCCCATCAGCTTCAGGGGGTCGAGCGACAGTGAATCGCATACGGCCCGCGTCTCAGGAGCCACGGGGACAGAGGA
>Ga0187803_10000706_pt1 | contig 13220 bp, 10 predicted proteins | sample NC_wetland_sal_i_2_FD_132425 | JGI IMG/M metagenome (GOLD analysis project Ga0187803, IMG submission 132425) | Wetland sediment microbial communities from Neuse River Estuary, North Carolina, USA - Control_3 | ecosystem: Environmental > Aquatic > Freshwater > Wetlands > Sediment | place: USA...
CCCTTTGAGCGCGGCATTTTCTTCTCGAAGAGCTTGCAGTTCTTCTTCTTGTGTCATGACCCTACTGTAGTCCGTTTCAACGCATTTGGCAAGTCTCTAGGAGCCCTGAATAGTTACGAAAAAACAAAGAAAAAAGTACTATTTAAGGATAATCTCAAAAAAGACATATAAACATCGGAAGTGCATTAAACAATGATGAACAACATTTTAGAACCACGATCTCAGCCCGCCGTGCCCCCTTTGGGGGTTTCAGCGTATGGGCCTGAGATGGGTAACGCAACGCAAACCAAAATAGATAATCTGCGCTCACTGAACAGTAGCAAACAACGCTGGTTCCATGATCCTTGGTTGCTTATGACTATTGTTATTGCGTGTTGTGCTAGCGTCATTGCGGTGTGGTATTTTGCCCAGAACTATCAAATTCTCCTTCTAGGAGATACATATGCTCATATGTTAATTGCACGTCGTTTGTTCGATAACTCTACGCCAGGACTAGCACAGCTTGGAGGGATCTGGCTTCCTTTACCACATCTTCTGATGCTGCCTTTTATCTGGAATGATTACCTCTGGCATACAGGCTTAGCTGGAAGCTTTGTATCGATGCCATGCTATGTCATCTCGTCCGTATATATCTTTCTTACAGCACGACGGCTTACGCGAAATAGTTGTGCTAGTTTCGTAGGCACCCTCGGTTTTCTCTTGAATCCCAATATCTTGTACCTACAAAGCACGCCACTGAGTGAATTGGTGCTCATTGCCACAATGACAATAGCCTGTTACTATTTTCTCGCCTGGGCACAAGAAGATCATCTAAAGTACCTCACCCTGGCAGCCCTGGGAACGTTTCTAGCGACATTGGCACGTTATGATGCTTGGCCCTTATTCATTGCATTTGTGATCTTTATCGTTATTGTGGGATTGATGCGCAGGCACTCACGAGCCAGGATCGAGGCAAACCTGATTGCTTTTAGTTTCATAGGTGGATTGGGTATCCTACTGTGGTTTTTGTGGTGTGAAGTCATCTTTGGCGATCCGCTCTATTTTCAGCACAGCCCATTTTCATCACAGGCACAACAACAAGGCCTGATTCGACAGCATTATCTGTTTACCTATCATAATCTCTGGGAATCTGTCCGCACGTACTCCCTTGACTCAGCGCTGAATGTAGGAGCAATCCTCCTGGCATTCGCAGCCATTGCACTGCTCGTTTTTTTTGTGAGACGACGCATCACGCCAGAAACGATTGCAATTACAGCTTTTCTTGTCCCTTTTCCCTTTTATATATTGTCTTTATATACAGGGCAAGCTGCTCTTTTTATTCCTAGAGCGTCACCTGCGCATGCCCCAAGTAGCATGTTATTCTATAATACCCGCTATGGAATAGAGATGTTAGCTCCGGCAGCCATACTGAGCGCGACTCTGGTCAGCTGGCGTTTCCTGAGAAAAGGGCAGTTCATCTTGCAGGCAGCGCTAGGGGTCATGGTTATTATGCAGTCTCTATCGACTGTTAATGGTGGCATCGTTTCATTGCAAAGTGGGCAATATGGTCTCGACTGTGCGCCATTGCATCCTATGGTTGTCTACCTTGCGCAACATTATGGAGGGGGAAGAATTCTTACCGATACATTTACTTCGGGCACAAATGCATTGGGTTTAGAGGTCGGTGTTGACTTCAAAAATGTTGTTTATGAAGGTTCTGGCGACCTATGGACACAGGCACTGGCTAACCCGACTGCTGTAGTGGACTGGATAGAAGTGAATCCGACCAATTCCTATGACATCGTAGCCAAGCATATCAATGTAGAAAGCCCGCTCTTTTTATCACAATTTACCCTTGTCACTCAAGAAGATAGCGGTCTGAGCCTCTACCACCGCAATGGCCTCCCACTGTTACCTACTAATCCTCTACCCCCTGGTCTACTCACAGAGCATCGCTTCTGCGGAAGCAATACTTCTCCCAAGAGCGCCGTGCCCCCTTTTGGGGGTTGCTCACTCTGTGTCTGCAGAAGCGAACAAGGTATATTCTGCCAGGAGGGATCATAATAATGAAGCAGTATAAGCTCAATAGAAAAAAAGTTGCCTTTGTCGTTATTGCGGCAATTGTCTTTCTTTTACCTGTAGTAGCGATAGGTAAGGCGGTTCTACAGATAGCATCTACCGTGCATGTGGCTACCACAAGCAATACCAAGACTGATGCGATAAGAACAGCACAGCCTGTTATCCCACCGGGAAGCGATTGGTCGATGTATTTGCATGATCCACAACGGACGGCTGCTACTGACGAGAGAGTACTTTCCACAACAAACGTAGGGCAACTGAGCGAGCTTTGGACATTGAAGACCGGAGGAACTATTGCAGCCTCGGCAGCCGTTGTTGACGGTACTGTTTATGTTGGTTCCTGGGACGGCTATGAGTATGCTCTTGATCAGATGACGGGAAAGGTGAAATGGAAAACGTTCCTCGGTATAACCAAACCTCGTCCTGTCTGCAATCCTCCTGAAGTAGGTGTGACTTCATCTGCCAGCGTACAGGATGGTGTGCTCTACGTCGGAGGTGGTGATGCCTATTGGTATGCACTGGATGCTAAAACGGGTGCTATTCTCTGGAAAGTGTTTACCGGTGATAATAGTCCAGATGGGGGGCACTACAACTGGGCCAGCCCGTTGCTCTACAATGGATATGCCTATATTGGGGTTGCCAGCGAAGGGGACTGCCCGCTCGTACCGGGTCAGCTATTACAGGTAAGTCTGAGCACTCACCAAATTACAAACACATTTACTATGGTGCCGAAAGGGCAGATTGGTGGCGGTGTATGGACCTCTCCAAGCGTTGATCCAAAAACAAACAGTATCTTTGTGAGCACAGGAACGCGATCCCGAAACGCTCAGCAATTGGCACAGGCTATCGTTGTCCTGGATGCCTCAACATTGGCACTCAAGTCCTATTGGCCACTTCCAGAGGCGGAAGCGATCGGTGATTCCGACTTCGACACTACCCCAATACTCTTTCATGATGCCAAGGGAACTCCACTGGTAGCATCCATTAATAAGAATGGGTATATCTATGTCTTTGATCGGAACAACGTACACGCGGGGGTTGTATGGAAAAAATTGATTGCTATTGCGGGTGTCTGTCCAGTCTGCGAGTTCAGTACTGTGTCGAGTAATACGTTTGCCCAAGATACGTTATACGTTGCCGCAGGTGATTCAAATATCGACGGAAAGATCTATCGAGGGTCAGTTGAAGCCTTAGACCCTACCACTGGTGCTTTTTTGTGGAAGCATAGTTCAATTGATGGGCCTATTATAGGAGCACTAACGTATGCCAATGGTCTGATTGTTGATGGTGGTGGAACAGATCTAGAAGTACTTGATGCGACAACCGGTGCGCGACTCTATAGTTACAATACAAAGAACCAGATTTTTGCGGCACCGACTGTGTCTCATGGACAGATCTTTGTAGGTTCTACTGATGGGACGATGTATGCATTTGGTCTCAATGCTAAAGCATCACATAGTAGCAGTACCTGTCTTAAAGAATGGTCTTGTCAGGACATTGGTAACCCCATCATTTCTGGCGAGGAACAAATCTCTCGCAAGACGATCAGCGTGACGGCTGGTGGAACTGGTATCAGTCAGAACAAGGATCAGTTGCGTCTGGTTTCAAAGAAGGTGAGCGGTGATACGCAAATCAGTGCTCGGTTAGTATCACAACAGCTTACCGGCGTTGGAGGAAAGACGCAGATAGGTTTGATGATGCGCCAGAGTAGCGATCCAAGTTCACCATACTATGGCGCTTTTCTTACAAAGGATATCGGGTTGGTCGTACAGTATCGTACCTCATTTGGTGGCGATACCATCCAGGATATACAACTGCCTCATGCGTCGCTGCCACTCTACCTCAAGATACAACGTGTAGGTGATCAATTCCATACTGAAGAGTCTATAGATGGGGGAAAGTATGTTATTATTCCTGGCAGTACGGTGAATATGGTTATGCCTGCCACCCTTAATAGTGGGCTTGCCGTTTCATCAGATAATAACGTAACAATGATCACGGTTACCTACAGTGACGTCAGCTTTGATGCCACCACATCTGATGCTTACTTTCTTGCGTCTCCTGGCTTATGCCCAACAGAGTGGAATTGCAATGATGTGGGTAATCCGGCATTACTGGGTACTCATTCATTCAATAATGATGTTTGGACGATACAGGGGGCAGGTTCAGGTATCTGGAATGCAGAAGATCAATTCTATTATGTATCGCAAAAGATGATAGATCATAAAAGTATCAGTGCACGTGTTGTTTCCCTCAAGCCTTCTCTCTTTCACTCCGAGGTCGGTATCATGGTACGCCAGGATTTGCAGCCAGATTCGTCCTATTACGCTGTCTTTGTAGAACTCCAACAAGATGGTACTGTGCAAATAAGTGTAGAAGTTCGTGAGAGACAGGGAATAATCAGCCGACAAAGTGCTAGTTTGAATAGTGCGATAACCACTCCGGTGTCTCTAAAGCTTGTTCGTATGGGCACGACGATAAGTGCCTATATGTCTCAGGATGGTATGATATGGAATCTCATCAATGGGTCAGCGATCACCATGACAATGGATCCTGCGCACTATGTTGCTGGGCAGACGCTTATGCTGGATCCAAGCACTGCTTTAATAGGTATGGCGATTTCATCCCACGATGTCCATACACTTGCATCAGCGATCCTTGATCAAGTGACGCTTCGCTAAATATCATCAGTCTTGGAAGATATGATTGGGAAGAAGGAGACGTGTTTCATGCAGATCATACTCCCCTTCTCACATATTTTTCACTCTCATTCTGCGAAAGGGAAAACATTGAGTAAGAAGACAAAAATATGGCTTTTTTCTGTTTTGTTGATTATTCTTATCGCTAGCATTGGCTTCTTTGCAGTAAATCATCGTTCCTTACCTGGAAAGCAGACACCGCCTACCACAAAGCAGACACCGTCTGGAACAACATTCTTCGCTTCCATCGATACAATGAAGGAGAGCCGTGACACTGAAACACGGCCACTGTCCTCGAATAAAATTCTTGATATAGTGAAGGTATCAGCGAGTATAAACACCAACTACATCACTGTCGATACGCATTGGGATTACTCTAACTACCTACAGCAATGGGTTGATGCAATTCGTGCAGCAGGACGTCATGTTTGGTTCCGTTCGCAGCCGAACCAATGGGAAAACCATAATGGAGCAACTGGGACGATGACGCCAGCTCAATATGAAGCTGCTGAGCAGAATTTCATCCTGACCCATGCCTCATTGTTCCAATCAGGTGACATTTTTGATGCCTGTCCTGAACCGGAACAGGGGCATTATTGGTTCAAGCAATATAATGAGCATTGGACATGGAATGCCCCCAACAGCGCAACCAGAGATTATAATGCATTTATTCGTGATACGACCGATGTGGCGAACGCAGCATTCCAACAAAAAGGTATTCATGGGGTCATTACTACTATACGTTCCACAAATACATTCTTTGCTAGTCACCCTGGTGTCTTTGAGCAGGCCACTGCAGAAAAACTTGGTCGTATTACGATTGATAGCTATCCTGAACAATCCACTACAGATCCTCTAACAGCCGCAAATGCACGTGTGGACGAATTGAAGACGATAGAGAACATATGGCACTTACCCATTATCATTGGTGAGATGGGATATAGTAATAATGTTGAGGTTGATGATGTAACGCAACAAAACGTGCTTAAAGCAGAATTTCAGGCTATAGGCCCTCTATCTTATGTCGCAGGAATGAACTATTGGGTGGGACCCGGTACGAATACCTCCGGTGGATATACACATATTTTTGCTAAATCTGGACAACGCTGGTTCCTACGCCCGGCAGCGAATGAACTTTCTCTCTTCTACAAAACAAAAGTGTCAACATAAGGTCGATAAGAAGGGTTGTGTTGCAACAAATCAGCATGAACGCAACGAGCGTGAAGGTTTTCCTTCTTGCTCAGCTTAGGCAGCCGCTCCAAACAGGCGAGCGATGAAGGTGACCTGACCAGTGATGTCTCCTTTGACCACTCCGTGCATCTGCCCCTTGCGGATCATGTTCATGCTCTCGTACCCTTGCAATGTCTTGCAGGCACTCTCAACCGAAAAGAAGCCCATCCCGGGTTTGACCAAGCGTTTGATGAACCGATGATCTTGTTCGATCATGTTGTTGAGATACTTGACCTGCCGTAGTTCCACGCTTTCGGGCAAGACCCCCATCGCTTTGAGGTCTGTAATCGCTTTCGGATACGCGGCATTCTTATCCACGTTAATGACGCGAGGTGCTGGCTTGCTGGCTTTGCGCGTCTCCGCCATGATGGGCTGAGTCGCTTGTTCATCGATCGCACTGGCTTGAGCAGCTGAACAGAGAGGCAGGTGCAAGGCTTTGATGAAGAAGCGTTTAGCGGCCTCGGCGTCTCGTGTCGGACTGAGCAGGAACTCGAGGGTGTTGCCCTCCGAATCGACGGCTCGGTAGAGATAGGTCCAGGTTTTTTTGATTTTGATGTACGTTTCATCCACGCGCCAGGAGTCATTGGTGGCTTTGAGGTGTGGCCTGCATCGTTTGTCGAGCTCTGGAGCATAGCGCTGGACGAGAGCGGTAAATGGTGGTATGATCCACGTGCAATCCCCGTTCCAGCATCATCTCCTCCAGATCGCGATAGCTGAGCGAATAGCGCAGGTACCAGCGCACACACAGCAAAATGATCTCGGCTTCGAAGTGACGCCATTTGAACGGACTCTGATTGCTCATGAAAGGATCTCCTCTTCATTTCTCGAATAGAAGCAGAGCTTACCATAACATCGGCATTTTTGCAACACAACCTACGCTACCGCCTTGTTTACCTACTTGACATAGGTAGGGCGATGGTCTAAAATAAGTGAAGTTAGAATAGGAGCTAGGGCGACGGTATTCTTGAGCTATGGCGACAGTTATGAATCAACTGTCAAGCCCCTGAACTACGCTACACCAGCCTCTAGTGCCAATTCATTTTCGGGTGTGGCCAAGCGGTAAGGCGACGGTCTTTGGAACCGTTATTCCTAGGTTCGAATCCTAGCACCCGAGCCAAAAAGTGATACTAGCGATACTGGCGACTTGAACCCCTATACAGTTGAATTGTCGATTATTATGGGTTTGTGTCGCTAATTTTTTTCTCACTACCAAGAAAAGGGTCAGTACATATAATTATGAATACATATGCGACCGTAGTCCTTGCAGCAGGCAAAGGTACTCGGATGCGTTCGACATTGCCAAAAGTGCTTCATTCATTGGCAGGCGAGCCACTATTATCTCATGTTCTGAATGCCATTGAGGCTATTCCTTCCAGTGCTGTATTTGCTTCTCACATTGCTTCGATACGTTCCCACCACCCTATTGTAGTATTGGGTCATCAAGCTGCCGAGGTCGAAAAAGCTATTGGAGAGCGCTGTCTCTATGCCATCCAGGAAGAACAATTAGGCACTGGTCATGCTCTTATGGCTACGCAACATGTTGTTGAGAGCCTTAACCCTTTGCCTCAAGTGGTGCTTGTTTGTTATGGCGATACGCCGCTCGTCAGTGGCGAGATGCTAGCGCGTGTGTTAGTGGAACACCTGGCACGACAGGCTACGATAACCTTTCTCACTGCCCAGGCCACATTACCCAGTGACTTTGGCCGTGTAGTGCGCGACGCTGATGGACGTGTGCTCGAGATTGCCGAAGTAAAACATGCGACCAAAGAACAGAAGCAAATTAACGAGGTCAATTCCGGGGTTTACTGTTTTAATAGTAACTGGCTTTGGCCGGCACTGCATAATCTACCTCGCCATTCCTCAGGCGAATACTACCTCACAGATCTTGTTCGCATTGCGGCTTCTTCATGGGGACTTGAAATAGCTACGGTGATCGGGAAACTTGAAGAGACCATCGGTATCAATGATCGCGTCCAACTCGCCGCTGCAGAGCAATTACTACGCAGGCGCATACTCGAACGCCATATGTATGCAGGTGTGACTATTATTGATCCAGCTACAACGTACATTGATGCGAAAGTCACCATTGGCTTTGATACAGTTATTCTTCCTGGAACAATGATTACAGGGAAGACTTCTATTGGTATGTCATGCTGTATCGGGCCAGGTACCACTATTGATCAATCAGCTATTGGAGATCGTTGTTTCATACGCAATTCAGTGGTGGAAGAAGCAACTCTTGAAGACGGTGTGCGTGTAGGTCCTTTTAGTCATTGTCGTCCAGGTGCCTACCTGGCACATAATGTTGATATGGGTAACTTCGCAGAAGTGAAAAATTCTTACGTTGGCGCGGGAACACAGATGCACCACTTTAGCTATCTTGGAGACGCTACGGTTGGTGAGCATGTGAATATTGGAGCTGGTTCAATTACTTGTAACTTTGACGGAGAACGAAAAAATCACACTGATATTGGTGACGGAGCATTCATTGGAAGTGGTACAATGTTAATTGCGCCTGTCAAAGTTGGAGCACATGCTCAAACAGGGGCTGGTGCTGTTGTGAACAAAGACGTACCCCCAGGAGCAGTGGTTGTTGGCGTTCCAGCACGTTTGTTACGTATGCCTCAAGCGGGAGATGGCTCTGTCAAGGAAGGCAGCGAAAAGGAGTAAGGGTTGCTATGGATGGCCCTGGCTTAGCAAATATAGCCTCCGGAATCGATTTTCAGACTCCGCAATTTGATATGGAAGCGTGGCTACAACTCATTATTCTTATTGTCTCTCTATTCCTCTGTGCTTTCGCTTCTGCCGCTGAAACTTCCCTTACTTCCATTAGCCGCATTAAACTCAAGAGTCTGGTAGAAGAGGGCGATAAGCGCGCTATAGAGATCGAAAATTTGCTCTCCAATCCGAACAAATTGCTTTCAACCATTCTGATTGTGAACAGCGTTGCCGTGATTGTCGCTTCCAGTATGGCAACAGTCCTGGCACTGCGGTTTTCTCCCAGCTTCGGCGAACTTATTGCTACTATCCTTATCTCGTTAGTTATTTTAATCTTTTGCGAGATTACACCTAAAACTGCTGCAGTGCAGAATCCGCTGCGCTGGGCTCGAGTTTTTGTAGGACCTGTGAGAGCAACTGCCTGGCTACTTCAGCCTGTGGTATGGGCACTCAGTGCTGTAACTAACTCTCTTGTGCGCCTGGTGGGAGGTCAGGTGAAGCATCGTGGACCATTCGTTACTGAGGAGGAACTGCGTTTGCTTGTGACTGTGGGTGAAGAGGAAGGGGTGCTCGAAGAAGAAGAGACCGAGATGATCCATAGTATCTTCGAGTTTGCTGATACCACTGTGCGTGAAGTGATGATACCGCGCATAGATATGGTGACCTTAGAGAGTGACGCTACTGTGGATGAAGCGGTTGATGTAGCTTTGCAAGGAGGTTTCTCACGCATTCCTGTTTATGAAGAGAGTATCGATAATATCATAGGTGTCTTGTATGCCAAAGACATGCTTAAACAACTGCGTGAAGGCCACAATGGCCAACCTATACGTGATCTTGTGCGCCCTGCTTACTTTGTTCCCGAAACGAAAAAACTGGATGATTTGCTGCGGGAAATACAGCGGCAACGTGTGCACATAGTGATTGTTGTCGATGAATATGGTTCAGTGGCAGGGCTTGTGACTATCGAAGACCTGGTCGAGGAGATAGTTGGAGACATTCAAGACGAGTTCGACCGGGAAGAAAAACTGTATGAGAAAGTCAATGAAGATATATATATCTTTAATGCCAAGATTAGTATCGACGAGTTCAATGAAATAATGGAAATGAAATTGGATGATTCTGATTACGAGACTCTGGGTGGATTTTTATATGCTCAGCTCGATAAAATTCCAAATGTGGGCGATACAATTACATTCAATGAGACGACCTTTACCGTATTAACAACTCGCGGAAGGCGTATTACACAGATCCGCGTGGCGCGCTCTCAACAACAGTCAATCGCTGCTACCCCAAATGTAGTGAAAGAAGAATATCCGCGACCATTGCTCCTATCTCCACCGGGGGAAAGGCGTGAAGTAGATGCACAAAAAGATAAAAGTAGCGGTGACGAAAGCAGTGATACTCATCCTTCAGAACAGCCTTCGCATTATGAATACAGATGAGCGTAATATATGATACCTGGCCTTGCCACTCTACCTCCGGCTGTTCGCATTGTTGAAGTTGGTCCCCGTGATGGTCTGCAAAACGAGAAAGCGCTTATTCCCACTGCGCAGAAAATACATTTTATAAATATGCTTGCTGAAGCCGGCCTGCCAGTTATCGAAGCAACATCATTTGTCAGTCCTCGCGCCATTCCACAACTCAGCGACGCCAGTGCTGTCATGTCGGGTTTGGAACGCCTACCCACTACAGAGTTTTCTGTCCTCGTACCCAATCTTAAAGGTATGGAACGGGCTCTGGAAACTGGTGTGCGATCAATAGCTGTCTTTACCGCTGCCAGTGAAAGCTTTACTCGTCACAATATCAATGCTACCATAGCGGAGAGCCTTGCGAACTTTCGTCCAGTTGTTGCGCTGGCGCAGCAGGAAAGCATACAAGTGAGAGGGTACATTTCGACCGTTTTTGGCTGTCCTTACGAGGGCCCGGTTGCGCTCGATCAAGTGCTCTCAGTGGCCCAGGCACTGGTTGAAATGGGGATCAATGAGATATCGCTTGGGGATACTATTGGTGTGGCTACTCCGAACCAGGTTGTAGATGTAGTGTGTCTTTTGCTTGAAAAGGGTAACATTCCCGTTGAGCGTTTAGCAGTACATTTCCATGACACACGCGGTACAGCTCTGGCCAACGTACTAATGGCCCTGCAGCTTGGCATCAGCACTATAGACTCCTCTGCCGGTGGACTCGGTGGCTGTCCCTATGCCCCAGGAGCAGCAGGCAATCTGGCGACGGAGGACCTCCTCTATATGCTTCATGGCATGGGCATAAGTACTGGCGTTAACCTGAAAAAGGTTGTAGCGGCCACTCGTTTTATTGCGCCACTTTTAGGTCATCCACCAACCAGTAAATATTACCAGGCTGCTGCGTGTAATCAAACGTGAGACGAGAAACTAATGCTTCTCCAGGTACTGAATTGCCCCTACCAGTTGTGTGTCTCCGCTCGTAAGAATCTGTTGTTCCGTCATATTCCCCGCATTCTCATCGGTTGGAGTAAGCGGGACAGCGTTCGGAGCCAGTTTGACCGGGATATTGGGAGAAATGCCCTGACCGCGAATGAATTGACCCTTGGGCGTAAGCCATTCACTCGTACCGAGCAGGATTGCTGAACCATCAGCGAGAGGAAATTCCTCAAGGACTGTACCTGTACCAAAGGTCTTCTGCCCAAGTATAACTGCCCGCTTATTATCTTGCAGCGATCCAGAAACGATTTCTGCAGCACTTGCAGTATCGCCATTTACCAGCACAACGACCGGGGATGTGGTATCCACAGTATGTCCGCTGACAGCATATGCTTTACGGCTACCTGAACGATCTTGCTCTAACAGGACATTTCCATTTGCGACAAATTCACTTGCTGTGTCAATTGCTTCCTGTAGGTAGCCCCCGGGATTTTCCCGCAGGTCAAGAATGATCTTTTTAGCACCAAGTTTTTGAGCTTTCAAAATTGCATCTCTTAGTTGATTGGAGACCCCTGAGGCAAATTGAGCTATTTGAATGTCCGCAATATGATCCTGTGCAATATAGTGCATAATGACGTTTTGTACAGTAATCTCCGCTCGTACTACATTGATGGTCAGTATCTGGTGAGTTGATGGACGCTGTATCGTAATCTTAACACTCGTTCCAGCTTTCCCTTTGATGAGAGCGCTTACCCCCGATACATCCTTGCCTGCTGTACTGACTCCGTTGACTGCCAGAATGATATCACCATGCTTAAATCCGGCCTTTTCAGCAGGTGAGCCAGGAATTGGGGCTGTTATGATAAGCTGTTTCGTTTTTGGGTCCTGGCGCAGATAAACACCGATGCCGGTAAATGTACCGCTCAACTGTTGGTTTTCAGCCTGGATATCCTCTGGTGTAAGAAAGCGTGTATGCCCTTTGTCATTGAGCACATCCAACATCGCCTGGATTGACTTATAAGACATCTGCTTATAGTCTACAGCCTTACGATCAACGTAGTTCTGGTCTACAATGGTCCAGGCCTGTTGAAAGAGATTTGCATAGGATTGCGATAAATGACTTCGATTGAAGGAATTGGAATAGAGTTGATTGCCGAACCATCCACCAGCAAAAGCAACGAGGAGAAGAGCGAATACTACGATTGTCTGCCCAAAGCCAAAGCTCCGTCGTCTCCTATTTCTGAGATCGTTTTGCGGTGGCTCCTGCGGATACATTTTCTGCTGGAATCCGCTGGGTACCGGGTATGGTGGAAACGAACTATATTCGCTATGAGGAGGCTGTTGAACATTTGGAGTAAAAGAAGATGGTTGCTGAATTGATGGTACAGGTATATCATTGTGTTCTGGGTGTTGTTCATACCAGCGTGGATCATCATAATTACTCATAGAGGCCTCCCAAAGCAATGCTCAGTTAAGATCATCTTCAATTGTTTTGTAATGTATTGCAAAAAGTTTTATTGATTGTATCGTAGTCGTTGAAACACAAAAAATCAATAGATCAGTCATCCTCATTCAGGGCCATTTAAAAGTCCTTGTGCACCGCACAATTATAGGATACTACTCAAGAATAAAATAGCTGTGAGAAAATGATAAAATTTTTGTAAGGTTTAGCTTAATGCAGTTCTAAAAATAACACCCCTACCACGATGAAGGCTAACAATTCTATGCCCTCCTCCGTTGTGGGAGTGTCATCTATGAGACGACTCTGCTTGTGGGTAACAGGTCAGATTGCAGGGTTTGTCGCACACAAAGAAGAAACTAACTCTCCTTTGAAGCCTCTGTTACATCGCTACTCTCAGAAGTATAGGCAAGCGTCTGAGACGGAGCGCTAGTTCGAGTATCAGCTTGAGCTTTAGTACCTTGATGCTTACCTGTAGATGGTAATTGTTTTTGAGGCGGTTCCCAACCAGGTGCTCGGGAGACGATCATTGACATCATCCGGCCTTCCATGATAGGATTGCGCTCAATGATAGCTGTGCCCTTTAACACTTCCGCAATCTCGTCAAGCATTTTGCGCCCAATATCTGGGTGACGCATTTCAGCTCCGCGGAACTGGACA
>Ga0187803_10000707_pt1 | contig 13219 bp, 9 predicted proteins | sample NC_wetland_sal_i_2_FD_132425 | JGI IMG/M metagenome (GOLD analysis project Ga0187803, IMG submission 132425) | Wetland sediment microbial communities from Neuse River Estuary, North Carolina, USA - Control_3 | ecosystem: Environmental > Aquatic > Freshwater > Wetlands > Sediment | place: USA...
CTCGCAGCGGTATGGCCCGGCGGCGTGATTGATGCCTCGCCACAGGACTACCGGAGACAGCGTGGCGTAAGCCCCGCTGTCGAGGAAATAATCCACGTCAATGGCCAGCAATCTGCCATTCTTGGAGGCGGCTGTACGATAAACGACCTTGCCCGGGTGTCGTTTCGACATGACCTGCATGTCCTCTTCCCGAGGCAGAATGTACTTGACGGGACGCCCCGTCGCTTGCGCCAATGCAGCGACCATCGCCGCGGGCAGACTGGGGGCATCTTCTTTGCCTCCGAAACCGCCGCCCGTGACAGTTTGAATAATGCGGCAGTGATTCATCATCAGCCCAGTGACGCTGGCGACCGCCTTTTGCACGTAAAATGGACACTGCAACGAGCCGTATACGATAATTCCTCCGTCCGCTTCGGGAACGGCGATCATGCCATTGGTCTCAAGGTACGCATGTTCCTGGTAGGGAGTTCGGTACGTCCCTTCAATGATGACGACATCAGCCCTCGAAAAAACCTCATGGGGAGAGCCCCGTCGTATCTTCCAATGCTGGATGATCTCCTTTTTTTCAAACCCGTCTTCGATGCTAAGGATGGCAGGGAGCGATTCGTACTTTACCCGGACCGCTCGGGCGGCTTCCTCGGCCTGTTTTCGGGTCTCTGCGGCAATGAGGGCCACTGCCTCACCGACGTGACGAACTTCCTCAACCGCCAGCAGAGGCTGATCCGCTTGAATCAAAGGGATGAGGTTGGTCCCTCGCAAATCATGCCCCGCGATGACGGCTCGTACTCCCGGCATCCGTTGCGCCTTGGAGATGGAGATCTCCCGGATCCTGGCGTGCGCCTGGGGGGAGCGGACGACGGCAGCATAAAGCATTCCACCAAAAGAGAGATCATCAATATATCGCGCGCGCCCTTGAACTTTATCCAGGGAATCCGGCCTCGCGACGCGTTTTCCAACGCTCGCCATCACATTCCTCCCGCACTATCAAGTTTCTTATATCACAAATTTCCTTTTGAAAGGAAACCCTGGAGGGGCGACAGGGAGCAAGAGAAGGGTGTCAGGGGTCAGGTGAATTATCCCGTGGAGTTCGAGATCGAAATCTGAAGTCCACACCTCAATTTTCATCACCCGGGTTCTACTCCGGCTGGTCGCTTTAAATTCAACCATGACCCTACTCCGATGATCGCCGGCCTCTGATCTTTATTGTCTGTTCTCAGCATGATTTCCCTTGGCGCGCCACCGATAGCCGGCCCCTGCCCCCGATCGATGAGCAACAAAAAACCCTTCCGAGGATCTTCTCGGAAGGGTTCAAAGCTTGCCGACCCTCGTCCGGTTGTCATTCCCTCCAGTCGCTGTCGAGAAACGCACGCAGTTTCTTGCTGCGGGACGGATGTCGCAACTTGCGCAGGGCTTTTGCTTCGATCTGCCGGATGCGCTCGCGGGTGACCGCGAAAGAATGACCGACTTCCTCAAGCGTATGCTCACTCCCGTCTTCGAGGCCGAAGCGCATTTTGATCACCTTTTCCTCGCGCGGCGTCAGGGTCTGCAGAACGCTCTCGGTCTGCTCCTTCAAATTCAGATTGATCACTGCTTCGGCCGGCGAAACGATGCCGCGGTCTTCGATGAAATCGCCCAGGTGGGAGTCCTCCTCCTCGCCAATGGGAGTTTCCAGGGAGATGGGTTCCTGCGCGATCTTGAGAACCTTTCGGACCTTCTGAACCGGAAGATCCATCTTCTTGGCAATCTCTTCGGAGGTCGGCTCGCGCCCGTATTCCTGGACGAGTTGTCGCGACGTGCGGATCAGCTTGTTGATGGTTTCGATCATGTGCACCGGGATCCGGATGGTACGGGCCTGGTCGGCAATCGCGCGAGTAATCGCTTGTCGAATCCACCAGGTGGCATACGTTGAGAATTTATATCCGCGCTTGTATTCAAATTTGTCCACGGCCTTCATCAGACCAATGTTCCCCTCTTGGATCAGGTCCAGGAACTGCAGGCCGCGATTCGTGTACTTTTTAGCGATGGACACCACGAGGCGAAGGTTGGCTTCCACCAATTCGCGTTTTGCCATTTCCGCCAGATGTTCGCTCCGGGTAATCGATTGCAAGGTACGCTTGAGCTCCTCGAAGGACATTTGGGCTTCGACTTCAATCTGCTTTACTTTGGCCTTCAATTCCCGGATCTCACTTCTGGTTTTGGAAACCTTCGCTTGGTTGCGTGCGAGGCGAAGCTTCTTCTCCAGGCTTTGGATGACACGCTCCGTGGGGCGCATCAGATCAAGAGTCTTCCGGATTTTGTCAATCAAGCGCTTCTTTTCGGAATGACTGAATTCGACCGCACGGATCGCGGTTGAGATCTGGACGATAGACCGGCCGAGTTCCCAGCGGTATCTTCGAATGAGGCGGCGAACCTTACGCGTTCGCGTGGCCTTTTCGAGTTTCGCCCGCAGGGCGATGGACTCCTTAAACCTCTTGTTGATCTGATCGATCGCTTTGATAATCTCTCTGAGCTTTTCCTCAACCTTTTCATCGGTCATTTCATCGTCATTGAATGCCGTGATTTCCTTGACCGACCGGATTCCTTTTTTCAGATCTTCCCCCAACGCAATGATGGACTTCACCACGAGGGGGGTTCGAGAAAGAGACTTCATCACCGCCAGCTGGCCGCGTTCAATGCGTTTGGCGATCTCCACCTCGCCCTCTCGGGTCAACAGCGGGACGACACCCATTTCGCGCAAATACATGCGCACTGGATCGTTGGTTTTATCGAGCGCGCCGGGGGTCAAGTCAAGCTCCACCTCTTCGGAGGGCTCCTCGAATTTCTTTTCGAAGTCGATCTTCTCGGCAATGGGCGACTTTGGCTCCCCTTCAAGAACCTCAATTCCCGCGTTCCCGAAAACATTGAAAATATCTTCAATGTCCTCAGGCGAATTCACCTGGTCTGGAAGCATGTCGTTGACTTCGTCATAAAGGAGATATCCCTTCTCCTTCCCCAAGTTCAACAACTTGTTGATTTGATCGTACTTGTCTTCAATACCCAATGTTTTGCTCCTTTGAATTTCGAGCTGTCATGCGTGAAGGCGGTCGAGCACTCAGTACATTTCCCGCCTTGGGGGTGGCGCGGGGATTTCTCAGCTCCCTCACCTATACCTTTTCGTCAGTTCATCGCCCCTACTTTAATCCCTCCACTTGAGCTAGTGGGAAAGGTTTGCCAGTTGACGAGCCAACTTTTGCTGGCTTCGCAGCAATTCCTGGAGTTGTGCCGTATCGCGGCGCGATTCTGCATCCTTAATTTGACTCTGCAGAGCGACTTTTTGTCTCTCCAGAAAATTACGTTTGAGGGCCTCCAGGCATCCCTGGAACTGTTCAAGCGTAAGGGGTTCCACCTCCTCGTAAAGGATTTGCATAAACAGGTTTCGATCTGTGTCCTGCGCCAACCGGGAGATAATTCTATCCGCTTCCAGGGGTTCCCCCTGCTTTAAAATCTCGAGAACTGCTTCAAAGAGGCGCTCGGAAGCCAGCCCCAGATAGTAGGATGCAGGGCCACAAAAAGAAAGCAGCTCTCGAGCAAGATTTTCGTTTTCCTGTCCCAATACCGAATGCAACACCTGAATTTCCGCGAGTTTGATGCGGGACCCTCGATCTATCACATTTTTCTGGATCTCGGATTGGCGTTCCCTCGCGGCTCGCTTCAGTTCTGATCGGACTAGGGGGTCATCAATTCCGAGTTTTTCAGCCACCTGATGGGCCATCTCGGAGCGTTCAATCGGGTTGTTGACGCGTGAGAGGTAGGGCAACAGCCAGTTCAGGGCTTCGGCCTTGCTCCGACTCGAATCGGGATGGATTTTCTCCCGGGCCTTCTCAATCAAATAGTCCAGATAATACGGCGCCCGTCCCAGTTGCCGGCGATATTCCTCAATGCCAAAGTTCCGGACAAAGAGATCAGGGTCGTTCCCCTTCGGCAGAGTTAACACCTTGATTTGGAAGCCGTCCTCCAACAGGAGATTCAAAGACCGTTCAGCGGCGGACATCCCTGCTGAATCGGGGTCGAAATTCACAACGATATTTTGTGAGTACCGCGCCAGCAGGCGACACTGGCTCTCGGTCAGGCTGGTTCCGCAAGATGCCACCACGTTTTGCACTCCAGCTTGGCTCAAACTAATGGCATCGAGATAGCCTTCCACCAGAATCGAGTAATCCTGTTTCTTTATGGAATCCTTGGCAAAATTCAATCCGTACAGCGTGCGGCTCTTGGAATACACGGGGGATTCGGGAGAGTTCAAGTATTTGGGTTGCCCCTCTCCCAGGATCCTTCCGCCGAAGGCAATGACCGTACCATTCTCCCTGAAGATCGGGAACATGACCCGCCGGCGAAATCGATCGAAAAACCCTGTCCCGTCATCCCGCTTAATGACCAACCCGCTGGCTTCAATGGCATCTGATTGACCGAACGCGGATTGGAGTTTCTGGTACAGGGCAGCGCCCGGCTGAGGTGCGTAGCCGATCTTGAATTTTTGAATGGCTGCCGGAGTAATCCCACGGGTAATCAAATACTCCTGTGCCTCCTTTCCTTCAGCGCTGGACTGAAGCCCCTCACAAAAGAAGGTCATTGCAAACTCATTGAGTCGGTACAGCTCCTGGCGATATCTTCCGGCCGCATCATCCTCTTGGGTGGTTTTTACACGTTCTTCCGGGATGGGGACGCCAGCCTTCCCGGCGACCAATTTTATTGCTTCGGGGAAAGTCACCCGGTCTGCGAGCATCACAAATTTGAAAACGTCCCCCCCCACGCCACAGCCAAAGCAATGAAAAATCTGGCGGGTCGCGTGGACATGAAATGACGGTGTTTTCTCATTATGAAAAGGGCATAGTCCTTTGTAATTGGCGCCCGTCTTCTTTAATTTGACGTAATCGGAGACGATGCGGACGATGTCGACATTCATTTTCAAGCTATCTGCAAAGTCCGCCTTGAATCGCATATCAATCAGCTTTCAGCCGCCGGCAATCAACGGTTAGCGAATTCGTGCCGCCGAAGCACAGCCTTTCAAACTCTGTCAAGCTTCCCGGATTTGTTTCCTCTCCGCGCCGGAATTTCTCCGATTGAGTGTCATTCCAGTATCCAGGGGCGGCATGCCGAGCTCCTGAGCTGATCGCCGGCCCCTGACACCATTTCACACTTTCAGCTCCACTATGGTTACTCCATTTCCCCCTTGCTCCCGGGGGGCCGGGTAGAATCTCTCGACCTGCGGATGTTTGGAAAACATTTCCGCAAGCGATCGGCGCAAGATCCCCAGTCCCGAGCCGTGAATGATTCTCACCCGTGGCGTATCCGCCAGAAAAGCCTGATCCAAAAACTTGTCGGCAGAGCTCAAGGCTTCCTCCACGGTGCAGCCAATCAAGTTGAGTTCTGAAGTGGCTGCGGGCTGTGCTTCGACCGTCAAGGTGGGATCCCCCTTTACCTGCTCCGAAAAAGTTTTTGTCCCCGGGCTATTCGATGGCGGTTCGAAGGCCAGGCAATCACTGAGCGGCACTTTCAATTTGAAACTTCCGATCAGGACCTCGGCCTGGCCATGGGGGTCGATTCGATGGAGCAGTGCGTCCTGATTGAGACTGCGAACCCTGATTCTCTCTCCCACCCTGAAGGCGTGCGGGGGAGAATCCATCCTCTCGCTGACAGCGTCAGTCGCAGCCGGGCCGGGTTCGGAGAGGACGGATTTTAATTGTGTGGCTTGCCTCTCCTTCAAGCGTTTGAATTCCTGGTCCATTTCCCGCTTGGCGCGGATACGCACGGATGATTCTTGAATGGCATCGAGCGTTTTTTGTGCCCTGGATTCCAGCTGCGAGAGGAACGATGCAAAGCGGCGTTCTGTCTCTGTCACTCTAATCTTCCATTGGGCCGCGAAGTCTTCCTTTAACTGAGCGCGTTCGCGACGAGTGTCGTCGACCTCAGCTTGAAGCCTTCGATGTTCGATTTCGTATCGCTCCTTTTCCGCCCTCAATTGATTTAGAAATTCAATCATGGATGTATGAGCATCGGAAAGATGGCTTCGCGCCTCGGAGACGATCTCTTCCGGCAATCCCAGGCGGGCCGCGATGTCGATGCCGCTGGAGGCCCCGGCGATCCCGCCGATGAGGCGAAACGTGGGACGCAACGTTTCTTCGTCGAACTCCACGGAGGCATTCACGGCGCCTTCGGTCTGGCTGGCATAAATTTTCATGGCCGAAAAGTGCGTGGTGATAATTGTCAAGGCTCCGGAGCGGCGGAAGTACTCGGCCATGGCTGTGGCAAGCGCCTCACCCTCGACCGGGTCGGTACCAGTTCCGATTTCATCGATCAGTACCAGATCCGCAGCGGTAACTTGTTCCGCTATCGAGCGGATATTGGTGATATGTGAGGCAAAGGTGCTCAAGCTGTCTTCGATGGACTGGAGATCTCCGATGTCTGCCAGGACCGCCCGGAAAACCGGCAAAGTCGCCCGCTCCGCTGCCACATGCATCCCGGATTGTGCCATGAGGGCCGCCATGCCGATCGTCTTTAATCCGACCGTTTTTCCCCCGGTATTTGGACCACTGATCACCAACAGGTTTCGACCCCCATTCAAGTCGATCGAGATGGGAACGACCTTCTTGTCTTGTCGCCGGAGTGTGTCCTCCAATAAGGGATGACGGACGGCTTCCAGTGTCAGGGTTCCCTCGGTGCTCAATTCAGGTGCGCAACAGTCAAATGCAATTGAAAACTTTGCCTTGGCTTGGGCGGTGTCCAGATCGGCGATCGTCTCTGCGCATTTCTGCAAAGCTCCAGAGGATGCTCGCAATTGGTCCGAAAGCGCCGCAAGGATGCGCTGGACTTCCCGAATCTCGGCCTCACGCAGTGCCGCCAGGTCGTTATTCAGGTCGACCACGGCAAACGGCTCAATGTAGACGGTCGCTCCGCTGGAACTGGTCCCATGGAATACGCCCGGAACCTGCTTGCGTTGCTCGACCCGAACCGGAATCACGAATCTTTCATTTCGAATCGTGATGACTTCATCCTGGACCGTGGCATGCCGTGACTCCCTTTGCACAAGGCGGGTGAGGGCGTGCTGAATTTTTTCATTTACCTTTTGGATCGATTTCCGTATAGAATCGAGTGCCGGGCTCGCATCATCCGCCAGTTCGCCGGTGGGAAGAATCTTTCCCTTCAGCGCTTTTTCCAGGGAGCGTAAGTCGGCTAGACCTCCGGCAAGCCGACCGAGGGAGGGGAAAATCTCCAGAAAATTCGCCAGCGTCATCCGTGTTCGATTACTGGCGACAATCAGCCTTTCCATTTCAACGATCTGTTGCGGCTCGAGCACCGTGCCTTCAATAGAGAGCTGGGCAAGAATTTCGGAGATCTGTTTCAGTTCGCCAAAGTCGAAACGGTTACCCTCCGATAGAAATTGGCTCAGCTCCGAGGTCAGTCGGATCTCTCGTCGGAGGGCTTCCAGATCAGTTTGGGGCTGAAGCAGGGGATGACGCTCACGGGCCAGAGTGGAAGTGAGATAACGGCTCACAATAGTCAGCAAGCTGTCATACTCTAGCGCTCGGAGACTCGAAGATTTCATTCCACCCGGGCGGATCAAGGTATCCGCTCTAAGCTAACAAGAATCAAAACATTTAAGTATATCTCTCTGCGGCCGAACTTGTCAAACGCCAAACCTCACGGAAGCCACCCCCTCCAGTACCAAAAGGGTCAACTTTTTCTCTCCGGGTTTCCACTTTCTCTCGCCGCACAAGCGGTGGGAACGCCTTGCTATGTGTACAGTGGAGACGACATGGAAAATCGTTTCCAGTCGTTCGATCGGGCTTTCGGCGGTGTCTCCCACCAGATCTGTTACGCCGTAAAGGCCAATTCCAACCTTCAAATTGTGAAACTGTTTCGACAGCTTGGAAGTGGTTTTGACATCGTCTCGGGCGGGGAACTGTTCCGAGTCCTGAAGGCAGGGGCGGATCCCGATTCGATCGTCTTTTCGGGCGTGGGCAAAACAGTGGCAGAGATTGACGACGCCCTGCGTTGCCGCTTGGGGCAATTCAATGTTGAATCGGTTGAGGAATTAAAACTGCTTGAAACTCGGGCTCGCGTGCTCAAGCGCCAGCCACGGGTATCGCTCCGCGTTAATCCGAACGTGGACCCTAAAACTCACCCGTATATCGCGACCGGGTTGAAGGAGCACAAGTTTGGAATCGATATTCGGCTCGTTCCGGAGATTTTTCGTTTTTCGCGATCTTTCAGAAGAATTCGGCTGGAGGGCCTGGGGTTCCATATCGGCTCTCAAATTCTCGAAGTGAAGCCTTTCGTGGCCGCTGCCAAGATCCTCGCCCGGCATGTCCGGGATTTACGACAGAGCGGATTCCACATCTCTACGCTCGATGTCGGCGGTGGGCTGGGGATACCTTATCGGGGGGAGCCTGCACCATCGCCCGGTGATCTGGCGAGAGAAATGTTGCCGGTCCTCGGTCCGATCGGTTGCAGGTTGATCTTCGAGCCAGGGCGCTGGCTCGTCGGGCGCGCAGGTGTACTGATGACCCGAGTGCTGTTCATGAAATTCAACGGGCGGAAGAGGTTTGCTGTAGTCGATGCGGGAATGAACGATATGATCCGACCTACGCTCTATCAGGCCTTTCATGAGATCCTGCCCATCCGTCGGAAGCCGGGAGCGAGGAAAGTTCACCTGGACGTGGTGGGGCCGATCTGCGAAACAGGGGATTTTCTCGCGCTGGCGCGCTCAATGAACGAAGTCGTTCCCGGTGATGTGCTTGTCATCCGTGACGCGGGGGCCTACGGATTTGCGCTGGCGTCAAATTACAATTCACACCCTCGTTGTGCGGAGGTCCTGATCCGAGGAAAGGAGGCCTTCTTGATTCGCCGGAGAGAGAGGTACCGAGATCTCACCCGGGGGGAAGGCTCAAAGAAACTCGCCATTTGAGGGGAACCCCTTCTTCCGGATCAAGCGAGCGGTCGGAGGGAAGAAAAAAATTTCAAACCGATTAAGATTCTTCTTGACAGAAAGCGCAAAATTCATTTTAACTCTGTAAATACGAAGCGAAATTACATTGTGCTCGCTTATTCGATGTTCTAAACTCAGGCAAAATTTCAAAGGAGGAGAAGTATGGCGAAAGTGATGACGAAATCGCAGACGGTTGCGCACATGGCAGGGAGGTTGGGGATTACCAAGAAACAAGCAGCGTTGGGTCTGGAAGAGTTGGCGGCGCTGGCGGTGAAGGAAACCAAGAATGCCGGGCAGTTTGTGATCCCGGGACTTGGAAAGCTCGTGAAGGTGAATCGCAAGGCTCGTATGGGCCGAAATCCAGCCACAGGCGAAGCCATCAAGATTCCCGCAAAGACCGTGGTGAAATTCCGCGTCGCGAAGGCCTGCAAGGACGCGGTGGTTCCTTCCAAAAAGAAGTAGTTTACTTCCTCAGGAAATCTCTTCGAGAGGATTGTGGGATCCAATCGGACGCATGATCGGACCCCGCAATCCTCTTTCTTTTTGCTTGGATTCAGCCATCCTCCGCAACCAGCCCCGGAACGCGCGGCCTTCGAGACGCGGATCCATAGGGCGAGATTCTCGTTCTAATGGAACCGTCCCTGAATCCCGATTTCCTTGAGGGGGGCAGTTGCTGGATGCATTCCTTTAGCCGGGGGCCACTCTCCTTGAATTCGGTCCCCATCTCAATCCAGTCACTGCTCTTTTATCTGGTCCTTGGCTTCCAGGTAGGCGCGTTCGATGTTGCCGACGATCGCGTTCTTGAAGCTCGTGCCATATTCCTTTTCGTATTTCGGCACCAGTGCCTCCGCGACCGCTTTCTTCGTTTCTTCCAGGGAGGCCCCCCTCTTCACCTGTTCATTCACCGCACTCACCAGGTCATTGATATAGCGGACTTCCACCTGCAAGTGCTCCTTGCCCTCTTCGACGGGTCCATGGCCAGGTACCACTTTCGTGAAGTCAAGCCTCCCCACTTGCTCGAGAGTCGGCCCCCACTTTGAGGGGAAGGCGTCCCGCATGAAAGGAGGGCCGCCCGTGAGGAGGTCGCCGGAAATCAGCACCTTCTCCTTGGGAAGGTAAACCACGATGTCTCCTCGTGTGTGGCCGTAGCCAAGATAAAGAATTCGAACTTCCTTGTCGGTTTTGTGCAGGATCAAACTCCGATCGAAGGTCATATTAGGAACAATCAGACTCATGGCCTTCAGTTCGGCCAGGTAGCTCTTTTGTGTGTCCAGTTGAGTTTGAGTTTGTGCACGTTGTGCCTCGGTCATGGGAGAACCATCCGGCATCTTTCCGGAAGAGAGCATCTCCTGCAGTCGTTGAATCCCTTCGGGCACGTCCTTCTCAAGGGCTTCCCTCACAGAGGGAATCGCGAGACGGATGATGTCTTCTCGGGTGTTATGCTGGGAGATGAATTCCAGGTCTTTCGGGAACGACTCCACGTACGCCTGGCTTCCTTGGATATGATCATTGTGCCAATGCGTGTTAATGACGTAACGCACGGGCTGGGAAGTCGTCCTCTTGATTTCTTCGATCAAATCGCGTGCCCAGGATGGGCGAAGGTGCGTGTCGACCACAATCACCCCGTCGTCCGTCACGATAAAGGCGCCATTCGAGTACACTCCGGGCTTGCCAATCGCGGCATAAACTCCCTCTGCCACCTTTTGAATGTTGAAATATTGAGATGCGAGTAACTGACCTTGACTGTTGATTCCAGCGATCGTGAAAATTGCCAGACACCAATACAACACACGGTTCTTCATCAGAGCGATCTCCTTTGAATTTTCTACAGCATCCGCCAGGCGTTGGTCCCAGTGCGCGACGGCGATCACGGTTTCAGACGGGATCACCGGATTCCCGACAGCCGGTTTCCCGCATGCGGAGTCAGGGGGCTCTTGACAATTCAACGAGGCGATAGAACTATGAGACCGCAACCCGGCGTATCGGGGCCATCCCGGAGTTGTTGGAGCGGTGTTAGCTTACAACAACGCGGACTTTTTTCACACCTTGCAGTCGATATTTTTACAAGGAGAATGATCTGTGACAACAATCAGAATGAAAGTTCTGCTCGGAGTGTTTCTGTGGGCTCGGCTCACGTGCATTGGCCTTGCGGCCATCCCTCCTCAAGTGTCTTACCTCCTCGCGATGCCCAAGCCCTCCACCCATTTGTACGAGGTGACAGTCCACGTCGAAAGGGTGGAGTCGCCCTTCATCGATGTGGCCATGCCCGCATGGACGCCGGGTGCATACATTGTTGGCAACTATGCCAGGAATGTGCAGGAGTTCTCAGCCCAGGACGGAGCGGGAGCGGCGCTGAAATTTGAAAAGCTGGATAAGCAAACCTGGCGGATTTCCCGGGGGAAGGATCAGACGGTCGATGTGCATTACAAGTATTACGCCGGACCCTCCTCCTCGCCGGCCGGGGGGATGGGGTTCACCATGACCCAGCTCAATTCTTTCCATGCTAATTTCACGGGTTCGAGCCTGTTCATGTATGTCGTGGGGAAGCCTCCTTATCCGGTTGAAGGACCGGTCAAGCTCACCATCACCCCGCCGCCAGGCTGGCGAATTTACACCGCCATGAGGAAAACCGCTGACGGACATGTCTTCACGGCTGAAAACTACGACACCTTCGTGGACGCTCCCGCGGAAATCAGCGCCGAAGCGAACCAGTATGATTTCGAATACAGTGGGATACCCTACCATGTGGTCGTCCACGGGAATGGGAACCTTGATCCCAGGAAAGTCGTTGAGGATTTGAAGCGGGGCGTCGCCGCGGCTGTCGATCTTTTTGGTGCCGCCCCCTACGCGGATTACACCTTCTTCTTCCATCTTCGCCCTGGGGCCCGTGGAAGCGGAGGACTGGAACATTTGAATTCGACCTCCATCAGCGCAGGCAAGTACCTGTTTTCCAATCCCGCGGAGTATCGAAGATTCTTGTTTGTATGCGAGCACGAGTTCTTTCATCTGTGGAATGTCAAACGAATCCGGCCGAAAGTGCTCGGTCCGTTTGATTATTCTATGGAGCAATATACGCGGGACCTGTACGTCTCTGAAGGAATGACCAGCTATTATGGGGCACTGCTTTTGAAGCGTTCCGGGCTGTGGTCGCGAAAGGAATATTTTGACTATCTCGCCACTCAGATTTCCACGCTCCAGAACAATCCGGGGCGGCATTTAATGAGTGCGGAAACGTCGAGCTGGCAGACTTGGACCCGTAGCGACAATGCTTCCAACAACACCATCGATTACTACACCAAGGGCGAGTTGCTCGGCCTGATCCTGGATCTCGAACTGCGAGCGCGAACCCGAAATCAACGTTCACTGGATGACGTATTCCGATACTTGCTGAAGACATATGGCCTGCCTCTCCCGGGTTTTGATGACAAGAACGGCTTCCGGGAGGCTGTTGAATTGGCCGCGAGACAAGGCGGCGCACCGGATGCGGATTTCACAGCTTTCTTTGACCGCTATGTTCGAGGCCTCGAGGAAATCCCATGGAACAACTTCCTGCAAACAGCCGGCGTGGTGCTGGAGGAAAAAAAGGACCCTCCGACTCCTTACCTGGGATTGAGTTCCCGCACCGAAGAGAATCAGCTCGTTGTCTCCGGGGTCCGGACGGCCAGTCCGGCTTGGGACGCGGGTTTGGATATCAACGACGTCCTTTTGGCTTTAAATGACGAGAAGATTGATCCGGCCCTCTTCAACGACCGGATCAAGGAAATGAAGATTGGCGATACGGTCCGGTTCACGCTTTTTCGGGGTGATCGGCTCATGACTCTCCCCGTTCAAATCGGCAAGGAGGAAAAGATTTCCTACTCAGTCAAAGAGGTAAAGGATGCCAGTGGGGAGCAGCAAAAGGTTTTCAAAAGCTGGCTGAATGAGCAGGAGTTTGCTGCGAAGGAGAAATAAGGCCGTCCAAAAAAAACGGGTTTGTCGAACTGTGGGAGCACCCGGAAAGTCGTCCTTCACAGGGAAACGTGTTGATTCGGAGGACACGATACGGTCGGCTCACTCACGGTTCCAGCTCTGGGATAGAGCATCGAGAAGCCCCGTCGCGCCGTGGAGACCCACTGCACAAAGCCGCAGTAAGGCTCACCCTCGAAGGATTCCTTGCGCCACCCGATCACCCATTTCGCTACACGAGAGCAGGGTAGTGTTCCCACCCTGCGAGTCCTCGAGGTCGTGGGTACGGTATCCTTCTTCAAGCAGAGA